>Ga0105101_10000412_pt1 | contig 17591 bp, 16 predicted proteins | sample PPLLak21cMay2015_2_FD_87037 | JGI IMG/M metagenome (GOLD analysis project Ga0105101, IMG submission 87037) | Freshwater sediment microbial communities from Prairie Pothole Lake near Jamestown, North Dakota, USA - PPLs Lake P8 Core (1) Depth... | ecosystem: Environmental > Aquatic > Freshwater >... | reverse complement strand
TCTGATGGTACGATAGACCCGACGATTGTCACTCATGGGTTCACTCCTGTTCTTCCTTGGCGGGAAATAACATAGTGTACCCCAGATGACAGTCGTCATTTTAAAGTGTCCGGTAATCAGATCTCCGATAACAAATTATAATGAAGCCCATATGATCCAGCGCAACATTCTCCTGCTCAGCCTGAGCCAGGTGCTCGCCCTGACTGGCACGACCATCGTGATCTTTAGCGGGCCGATCATCGGCACCCAGCTCGCCCCCACACCTTCCCTGGCGACTCTCTCTAATGCCTTACAGGTCGTTGGCGTGGCGTTGTTTACCATTCCTGCCTCCATGATCATGCATCGTTTCGGTAGGCGGATTGGCTTTATCGCATCAGCGGGCATGGCTGCACTTGGAGCGTTGGGTGCAGCATACGCCATCTCCCATCACAACTTTGCCTTGTTCTGCGCTTTGATGCTCCTCATCGGGGGCAATAACGCCTTCGTCCAGCAGTACCGTTTCGCTGCCGCCGAGAGTGTGTCTGGCGATCAGGTTGGACGGGCAGTATCCCTGGTGCTCCTGGCAGGCGTGCTGGGAGGTTTTCTAGGTCCTGAGATCGCCCGCCGCAGCAAGGATTTGCTCCCCTTTGGGGAGTATACCGGCGCGTACCTCGTCCTGGCGCTCATCTATGCCTTTGTGATCTTGCTGATGGTTTTCCTGTCATCGGTGCGGGCACAGAACGTAAATTACGTAGGTGTCGAGCGCCCTCTGCCAGCCATCATTGCCCAGCCGCGCTACCAGGTTGCGGTATTGGCAGGGGTCGTCGCCTATGGTGTGATGAGCCTGCTGATGACCGCCACTCCGATCAGCATGCATACGATACACGGTCATACCCTGCAAGCTACCGCCTGGGTAATCCAGAGCCACGTCATCGCCATGTTTTTACCCTCCCTGGTCAGCGGGAGTCTGATCACTCGCTTTGGCGCTCCCCGCATCATGGGCCTGGGTGTGATCGCGATGGTCATCTGCGCTGCCCTGGATCTGGCTGGCGTCGGATTGATCAACTACTGGACCGCGCTGGTCCTGCTGGGAGTGGGCTGGAACTTCCTGTTCGTCGGGGGCACAGTCTTGCTCACCGAGAGCTACAATCCGCCGGAACGCTTCAAAGCCCAGGGATTCAACGATTTCGTCGTCTTCGGCGTCCAGGCGCTGGCCTCGCTCAGTGCGGGTGTACTGATCTACACAGCAGGTTGGGCTGCCATGAACCTGATGGTAATCCCAGTATTGTTCCTGGTTCTGGTTGCCATATTCCTGGTGGCACGCCATCCAGCCCACAAACCGGACGTTGATGAAGCTCCTACGCCGATCGTTGAGATGGGGGATAAAATCCAACCTGGATAAGGCCAACCCGGATCTCAGCAGGAAGGACCATCCCGGCTGGGCCTCACCCAACCCAGTACCAGTTGGCAAACATAGCAGTGAACAACGCCAGGCCCATCAACGAGACGACGGTCACGACCCGGTCAACCCATCTATTCTCTCCCCACAGAGCCAATAATATAAAGGCTGGAAACAGCACCCACATATAGCGCCGTTGGCTCATCAGCAAGCCGGAGCTGGCTGGAATCAGCACCCCCAGTAAAACAAAGACCGCCTCGCTCCAATACTTCCTCAGGAGCAGCCCGACTCCAAGAACAAGAAAGAAGATGACGAAGGACAGGTCCAGCCAGTTATCCAGCGGCAAGGCGCCTGCTCCCAGTGCGGCAGCCCAACCCTGAGCAGGCCGTTCCAATAAGCCGGCAACCGCAGCAAGCGGTGAGGCTGGCGTGCGCGCCCAGGCCTGCGAGGCTTTCAAAAAAGCCAGCGCATCCCCTGCCATCAGATATAGATACAGCATGTAAACCAACGTGCCGACCGGTACCAACACCGCTGCAGCCAAACCTTGCCATTTGAGCTTCTGCTCCGGTTGGTGTTCCACCCGGTGCTGGACCCACCACTCGACCAGCAGCACCGGGGTCAGGATCAGGCCCACGAAGCGTGTCATGGCTGCCAGGAGACCGGTCAATCCTGCTTCCCACCAGTGCCTTTGCCGTGCCAGGCTGAAGGTGGCGACGCTCAGCAGCAGGAAGATCGATTCGCTGTAGATTGCCGATCCAAAGAACGAGGCCGGGAAGATCAGCAGGTAAAACACTGCCCGGTCTGCTGCCGCTTCTCCCCATTGATACTCGACGAACCGGTAGAGCAGAACCACCGCCGCTGCCAGTGCCAGGTTGGCGACCAGGATGCCAGACCATACTGCATCGCCGGTAAGCGTCATCACAGCCCGGATCAGCATCGGCATCAGCGAGAAGAACGCCACCGAAGGCAGGCACTAGCCTTGATAGCGGTAGCCTTCCTCAGCAATGCTCAGGTAGAATCCTGTATCCCAGCGGCTGCCAAGCACATCCAATAGAATATTATCTGGACGGATATGATAGGGTGGAACACTCGAATCGGCCAGGATGGGAGTAGAAATATAAGCTACTACCAGGATGCCCAGGCGCGTCAACGCAAATACCGCCAGCGGTAGCCAAATCCAACGGTATCTCTTGAGTCGTTCAGCCCACATAATCAGCCCCTCAGCTCGCGCGGCTTGCGGGAGGGCGAGCCGCGCCCTTCCCGCAAGCATGGTGGTGCAGGATTCCGTGACGTTTAGCGCATTATGAACGGCATCCGCACCAGATGGATGGCGATGTTCGCCGGTAAGACAAACACGGGGTCACCTGTCCCTGGATCCGGCCAAAGCGGACTATTCCCGTCAAGGACGAACTGGACCAAACCTGTCTCGGCTCCCGTCACTTCCAGGAAGTAGGATCCTTCATCGGCGCCTGTACTGTTAACAATGAACGCCAGCTCACCATCATCATCGGTCTCCAGCGATCCCAGGAGCACACCATTTGCGCTCACGTCAACATCGGTATTGGGCGTAAAAGTACTGCCCATTACCAGGAAAAAGCTGCCCGGTTGGCCGCTGGCATGGTCAATGGTAACTTGCGCCGGAGTATATACATCCGCATAGCGCTGCCAGTTGAACCCTTGGGCTGGCAAACCCATCAAGGGCGCCAGTGCGACCCCAGAGACAAACACACTCAATGCAATTAGGATTTTATAGACATCTCTCATAGCTACCTCCGAATCTGATTCGGGTTGATTTAAGATAAACAGCCTGGCGAGCACAGTGGTATCAACGCCTGTGGCTGCGGTGCGCTTCCACCGACCTGGACAGGCTAATAGTCGTCAAGCGCGAGCGCGGCAAGATCTGATACACAGGCGGATTCGGCACAGCCCTCAGCCTGGCAGGCAAGTTTCGTGGTGGGCTGTCGATATATATCGGTCGATAAGCGACCTCCTTTATGATTGTCTTAATCAAGTCATGGGAGGGAATCAGAAAACGATTGACCGCCCGCACATCCGGGCGCTGACCTTCGACAAGCTGCAGGTACTGCACAACTGGCACAGTGTTCCACCACCCGAACACCAGGGCGTTTGGACCAGCAAGGCTCAGGATCTCCTCGCCGCGCTGGCGCGTAGACCAGTCATCGGATAAATCCACCAGCCGCCAGTTCCAAACTAACGCCAGGAGCACACCTCCCAGCATAACCGCCCAGGCAGCATTGAGCGTTCGGCGGCGCCAGGTTTCCTGGTCGATCTGCCTGATCCAATCCAGCGCACTCTGGTAGCCCACTCCAACCCATAACGCCCAGGCCAGGTAAGCCGGCAGATACATCGTGTCCTTGTCCATCACCCGGTAGTTGATGTAAAAACCAGCGCTGAGAGCAAACATGAGCGCCAACATTCCGCCTGCACGCCAGTCACGACGCCACAGCAGCGCCAATCCTAACAACCCTGGAGCGATGCCTGCGGCAAAGAATGCCTGCCAGAGCTGGGTGGCGAACATCCTACCCTCTGCTGCCAGCTCCTGAGGGCTGTACGCAAGCATCATCCCGGCGAACGCTTTTCCAGAGATCAACCACCATAGACCATCGAGAGTGGTCAGGTTCACCGGCGTGAACTCAAGTCCCGCCGTGTAGATGCCGGCATAGTTGAACGCCGGCTGCGCCAGATAACGCAGCGGTAGGTACAGGTAGAAAGACAGGCCCAGCAGCGTCCCGGCAGCAGCAGCCAGGAGTGAGCGCACTTCTAGTAGCTTCTTCGGGTGGCTGGTGAAGACATAGAACAGGCTGCCCGGCACGAGCAAGACCATTGCGGCATGGTGGGTCATTCCGATACCGCCCAGCAGCCCGACCAGCGCCAGCCTGCCTGGACTGGGCTGTTCCCTCCAACGCAGGAGCGCCAGGATCAGGCTCGCCATGATAGCTGTATGCAGCGTGTAGACTTCAGCCACCAGTGATAACCCCCAGAAAAACGTGGAGGTCGCCAGCAAACCCAGTGCCCCAAAAGTCGCCCAGCCTCCAATGTGCCAGCGTCTCAAGATGCGCGCCGCCAGATGAACCGTCAGCGCGCCGCAGACGGCTGAGAATAGGTTCATCCGGTAACCGACATCGCCCAGGGGGATATGCGACCACAGATAGCCGATCGTCAGGTAGAAGGGGTATCCGGTGGCGCGCATCAGACCGCCGGTATATGCTGCTGTGGTCAGCTCGGCGCTGTCAAGATTATAGATCGTTGGCGCGAGGGTAAGGACGTAGATCAGGAAAGGTAAAGCGAAAGCCAGCCAGCTGTACCAGTCCAGCTTTGCCAGGCTGCGAATCCATACTCTTGCCAGGCGCGAACTGGCAAACCTGCTTATCCTGGAGGCCACGCCCTCAGCCGCCTGACCGCGCCCTGGCGCGAGTGGATATAGATTGCTCTCAGGTGTTGTACGCATTTCGGTCGTCCGCCTCAATAGAAATTGCTATTGCCTATCCTAATAGTCGATTCTGAAGGGAAAAAGATGCGGGTGATTCACAATTAATAGTTAATAATATGGTTAATAAACAAAATAGCTTTACTAACACAGAATAGTAATGATTATTGTAAATTGTATAGCGGGGATTTGGCACTGGTCACGAGCAACCGAACTAAATGCTCAGGCCTGCTCGTAAATCCACCACCGGCATGAGGCCGTCTGCCCACGCCCTGGTTGGCGCGATCCAGCTTACTCTACATTACGTAGAGGATGATCAATTGGATGTATGGATTGAGGAAGCTCAAGAATCGATGGTCTGTTCAGCTTTGCGAAGCAGACCCTCGAGATCGGGCCAGAGCTGGTTCAGCTCGCGCTGCAGCTTCTCAGCGATCTCCCGTCCCGTATAACCAGCTGCATCCAAAGCATTTAAGTAATAGGCTTTCCGCAGGTCTGGATCAACTGGCAATCCTGCCGCGAATGGAGACGGACCTTGCGCTCGAATCAGGAAGCGGGCCATCTGATTACGCAGATTGTATACCTCGTGGGAAACATCAAGTAAGCGCTGTGCCAGCTCTGGATCAGCGCGTCTCACTTCTCTGCGCGCATCCGTTGTATGGTTGCGGAACTGGAACAGCTGCCGGTCTACCTTGTCCAAGACTACGCCAATATCGCCCTGGGTGATATCTTCATCGCGCAGGGCATCCCTACAGACGCCCGTCACAGTCACACAGGTATCATACCAGGCGTGCAAGCTCTCTGCCAATACTCGCGCCCGGCGCTTTTCGATTGTTGCGGCAATTTTTCGGAGCATTGCATAAATTATAGCATGCCAGGAAGTGTAAATTCACCAATATATATTTTTCCCCGTTAATACCGCGTAACCAACATTCTCAGGCAGTGTTAACTGGTATAGATAAAAATAAGGCCCAAACGGCGCCTGGACTGCTCGATAACACCCAAATTGCCCGAGTATATGATCCATTTCACCCATTTTGAGTGACAAAAGTCACAAGACGGACAATAAAATGGTTCTAGAATTGAACCATAGAGCCGGTATCCTTCCAGATACGGCACCTGACAGCAAGTGAGGTATATACCACTGACCAGTAACCACTGTCTCGATCGATAACCGGTCGAAATCGAAATAGCACGAGAATAGTATAGTAATGTGTCATTAAATTGCAGTATGTAAAATGGTCGAGCTTCCGCAAGAACAGGGTTTATCTACATACCTGCAAAAACCGCTCTACATCCAGATCCAGGAATATCTGGCAGAGCAGATCGTCTCCGGCAGCCTTAAGCCCGAGACGCGCATCCCCTCTGAGCGCGAGCTGAGCAGCGACCTGGGCGTCAGCCGCATGACAGTGCGCCGCGCCATCACCGAGCTGGTCAACGAAGGCTTGCTGGAACGTGTCCATGGAGCCGGAACATTCGTTGCCAAACCAAAAGTGGAGTATGCCGCTTCTGAGCTGGTTAGTTATTCGAAAGCCATGCTGGCACGTGGTTTAAAGGTCACCCGCCAGCTGTTCGAGCTGGGCGAAGTGCCTGCCAGCCGCCGCCTGGCGGAGCGCTTGCAGGTACAGATCGGGCATCCGCTGTACCGGGCTGTGCTGCTTTGTCTGGCAAACCGCACACCGGTCATCCTGGAACGCACTTTCCTCCCCTGCGATCGCTTTCCAGACCTGCCCGAATACGACCTCGAGAAAACATCCCTCTACACCATGCTGACCGAAGCCTATCATATTCATGTATCCGATATCGACCAGACCATCGAGTCGATCACTGCCAGTGATATCGCCGCCCGGCAATTGCGGGTCGCGGATGGATTTCCGCTGTTGATGGTGACCCGCATCGTCTATAGCCAGGAAGATAACCGACCAGTCTTGTTCTCCCAGGACTTGATGCGGGGCGATTATGCACGGGTCAGGTTTACAACCCAATTGGAGGAGAATGTCCGAGAAAGGAGGCCAGAATCGATACCAACCAACCATTGATCCGCAACATCACACCCATCATGGCACTTCATTCTTCGAATCTGATTATGGAGGCAATAACATGACAGAAATGGTCGCTCCATCCGGAGCGGGAGATCGCAAACTGTATGCTCGTAAAAGTTCAGGCTTGATCCGAACGATCGGCATCTTCGGCGCCATGGTCTTCGGCGTCCACTGTATCAGCCTTTCGTCTTCCGGCCTGATTCCCTACTCGTGGGTGGCTGGCGTTTGGCCGGGCAGCAGCATTATCGGCGTGCTCACCGTGGCAATGATCCTGTGCCTGTTCCATGCCTACACCTACGCTACCATCGGCGCAACTATGCCGCGTTCGGCAGCCGACTACACCCTGGCAAGCCGGGTGCTCAGCCCACCTCTGGCATTCGCTGCCAGCTGGACGCTTGTGATCTTCAGCGCCATGGTGGCCGGTGCGTTGATCGCCTGGATCCCTTCCACAGCGGTCCCGGTCTTCATGACGACTATGGGGATTGTCTTCGGAAATCCTTCTCTGACCGCCTTTGGAGAGTGGTCCGCTAGTCCCACCGGCATCATCGTCATCGGCACAATTTGCGCAGTGGTCACCTTCGTCACCATGATTTTGTCTACGCGTGTCATCGTGCGCATCCTGGAAGTGGGCTTCTTCCTCGGCCTGCTGGCCTGGTTGATCATCTACTTCCAGCTGCTCGCGCCGGTATCGACTTTTCCGGATGCATGGGATAAATTCATGGGCGCCGGCAGCTTTGCTTCACGCATTCCTCAAGCTGAGGCGCTGGGGATGGTCGTCAATCCCAACGTGGCCCTGATGACGCTGGCCGGACTGATCATGGGTTTCTGGATCTTCTACGGCTACTATATCCCCACCTTCTTCGCTGGAGAAGTCAAGCAAGCTGATAAGACCCTGCTGGCAGGCAGCTGGTCATCGCTGATCGTTACCTGGGCGATCTTCGTCCTGGGTGCCATCCTGATCCAGCGCCTGGTGCCGCTGGAATGGCTGGCAGCCGAGAGCTACCTCGGGCAATCTGACTTCGAGGGCACGGCGATGCCATTCATCACCTTCTGGGCGGCGATCTTGCGCCCAAGCTTCCCGTTGATCCTGATCGTGTTCATCGCCTGGGTCTACACGCTGATCAACCTGGCACAGACCTATTTCTTCTACTGCTCGCGCATCGTCTTCGCCTGGTCGTTCGACCGGCTGATCCCCGAAGCCGTCTGCTGGATCCACCCCAAGCTGCACAGCCCGATCATCTCGATCATCATCATCGCCATCATCGCCGAGATCGGCGTGATCGACGCAGCCCTGGGTGGTGTCATGGGCGCACAGCTGAACTTCGTGTTCTTCGCGGTGTGGACGCAGCTCGTACCGGTCACCGCTATGATGCTCTTCCCCTACCTGAAACCTGACCTGTTCGAGAACTCGAGCGCCATGGTCAGGCGCAAGGTGGGCAACGTCCCGCTGATTACGATCATTGCCGGCATCACGCTGGCATACCTGATCTGGATGATCATCGCTTCGTTCGCCTTCCCGGCGGTCGGCGGACGCATCGGCGGCGGGACGATCGGCACACTGATCGCCTTCTTCGTCTCCGGGTTCATCGTCTTCTATGTGGCACGCTGGTACCGCATGAAGAACGAAGGCATCGATATCGGCTGGACCTTCCAGTCGGTTCCACCGGTCTAATTCCGGTGATGGAGGTTTGCGGCTGCCTGTCAAGTACAGGCAGCCGCAAACCTATTTAATCCACGCGCTGGGCTCCGGTTTAGTCAGTTCATAATATATGCCTAGTGCTTGGCGGCATAAATGAACCTACATATAAACCATCTGCGCCAAGCACTTTAAGCAGTTGGGCTACACAAGCAATATCTGAGTGTTTATTTACGCCGAACTGCACTAGCTACTTAACAGTTTCAGCAACAAGCAATATTGGACACGGATGCCGCAGGCACTCGTATACAACGGATAAATTTAACGAAACATTTGTGTATTACCCTGAAAAAAAATCGAAAAAATCCGTGTCGATCTTAGAAAATCCGTGTACAAAAACCTTAAAATAGCAAACTGTCAGGTGTCTAAAAATATGCTTTCTACGATAAAATAAGCGGGTGCTCCACCAATTAGCAACGCATCGAGGTTACAACGATGATTTTCAAGAAGAAAAGCCCGGATCAAAATTTACGCCTTTTGTACGCTTCTGATTTTCACGGGTCGGAAGCCTACTTCCGCAAGTTCTTATCGGCAGCCCTGCAGTACCAGGCGAATGTCCTCCTGACAGGGGGCGACCTGACCGGTAAGGCGATGATCCCCCTGGTTCACCAGGGCGGAGGCCGCTACCAGGGCTACCTGTTCGGACGCAAGGAAGAACCATCCACGCCGGATGAGCTGGAAAAATTCAAGCAGACCATCAGCAATGTCGGTTTTTACCCTATCGTCCTGGAGCAGGATGAAGCAGCCGAGCTGGAAGGCGATCCCGCCAAGATGAGCGCCAGGTTTGAAGCTGAAATGCTGGGTTGCACCCGAGAATGGCTGAAGCTCTTCGTGGAAAAGGTCGGTCATAAGGGCATTCCCTTGTATTTCTTGCCGGGCAATGACGATCTCTTCTCCATCGATCAGGTGATCGCCGAGTTCGAGGGCGATAACGTATTCAACCCCGATGGACGCCGCTACTGGTTGGACGAACACCATGAGCTGGTCGGTATGTCGAATGCCAACATGACCCCCTGGCGCTGCAACCGCGATACAGAGGAAGCAGATCTCGAGGTCGTACTGGGTAAGCTCGCCGCCATGCTGGAGAAACCGCGCCAGGCGGTGATGATACTCCACGTCCCGCCCTATAACTCGGGGTTGGATGTGTGTCCCGAGCTGGACGAGAACCTGCAAATTATCGCCCGAGGTGGGCAGATCCTGATGAAGTCGGTCGGCAGCACGGCAGTGCGGGAGACCATCGAGACCGTCCAACCGCTGCTCACCCTTCACGGACACATCCACGAAGCTGCCGGGCACACCCGCATCGGCAGCACCCTGTGCATCAACGCCGGCAGCGAATATGCAGAGGGCATCCTCAAAGGGGCAATCATCAACCTGGAGCCGGATCGCGTCAAAGGGCATGTTCTCATCTCAGGCTGACCGCGTCACCGTAGAGGACGCAGAGCCCGTAAAGCGTACAAGAAACTGGGATAACTCTGCGTTTTCGGCGGTGAGCCAGATCTAATCGTGGTGGGACTATATGGGTAAATACGGCGTAATTCAGCAAGACTTCTATACAGAACGCACACGCATCCTGGATGCTCTGGCCCAACCCGAAAACAAGCATATGATCATGCGCTTGATCGGGGCGCTTGCCTTCCGCACTCACTGCCCCCAATTTGGCTACATCCAGGATTCGCTTGGCCGCGTGTTCACGGATATCGATTTCGCCTCTTACAAGGGATTCTTTAAAGATATTACCCGGCTGCTGCCTGAAATGGGCTACGAAGAGGACAAGATGGTTACCCGCCTATTCGGCGAGTTCCGCCTGCTCTTCCACGACCCGCTCTATGGGCGCCATATCGATATCTTCTTCGATAAGCTGGATTTTTCCCATGTCCTGCCGCTCAAGGGACGTTTGGAAAAAGAAAGTCTAACTCTGCCCCTGGCTGAGCTGCTGCTCGAAAAGATGCAGATTGCGCTGTTAAATGAAAAAGACCTGATCGATACGATCATGCTGCTGCGTGAGCATCCGATCGGTGACGGCGATGATGAGGTAATCAATGCAGGTGTGATCTGCGATCTTCTGGCAAACGACTGGGGTTTTTGGCGCACCGTTACCGGCAATCTCAAGCTGACCTATCAAGAAATGGATCACTACGCACAGCTCAGCGCGGAAGACAAACTTATCGCCCGGCAGCGCATCGATGACCTGATGGTGCGCATCGATGCAGCGCCGAAATCCTCTCGTTGGAAGCTGCGCTCGCGTGTCGGCGAGCGGATCAAGTGGTACAAAGACGTCGAGGAGCTCGCCAATCGCTAGCGAGGCAACCGATTTTACATCGGATGTCCCTCGACATATTTCCCTGCCAGACGCCATATTGAGCCGGGATTCTCGATGTCTAAATGCTATGCGCAGCTTGTTTTCAATTTGAAAACAATTTTCCAAAATCGGAGATCTACATAAATGAGTAAAAACATCGAAGACTACATCGTCCCCTGGGTACGCGCCTCGGAAACTTACAGCGACAAGCACATGGATTTCGCCTGGGCGAATCCCGAAATCGTGCGCATGATGTCCAATGAAAACCCGCTGCCTCCCAGTGAAGCGGTATTGGATGCCGTGCTCGATGCCGCCCGCAACAGCAACCTCTATCCCGGTTCAGCCGTAGCGCTGCGCCAGAAACTGGCTGATCGGGTAGGCCTGTCTCCAGATCAGGTTATCCTGGGCAATGGCTCTACCGATGTGATCAACTTCACCATCAGCACTTTCATGGCGCCTGGCGAAGAGATCATCATCCCGGTGCCGACTTTTTCTATGTATGAAACCAGGGCACGCATCCATGGCGGGGCGCCTGTGCTCGTCCCACTTTCCGCCGCTCCCCACTTCTATTGGGATGTCGATGCCATCCTGAAGGCAATCACCGGTAAAACCCGCCTGATCATTATCTGCACGCCCAACAACCCCACTGGTAACCAGATTGAGGAGAAGGATCTGCGGCGCATTCTGGATACAGGATTGCCGGTGTTTATCGATGAAGCCTACTTCGAGCTTGAAGACCAGCAGCGCTCCTGGGCCTACCTGATCGCCGAGTATCCGAACGCTATAGTCAGCCGCACAATGTCTAAAGCGTACGGGCTGGCTGGCTTTCGGGTGGGCTACGCCTATGCCTCGCCGCAGGTTGCCAGCTATTTGAACCGCGTGCGCTTCCCCTGGAACGTTGGGCTGGTACCCATCGCAGCAACACTGGCTGCCCTGGATGAAGAAGATGACCTGCGGCATAAACGCCAGACGATCATCGATGGTCGCCAGCGCCTGGTGGATGAGATCAACCGCATTCCTGGACTGCGCGCCTTCCCTTCGGAAGGCAACTTCGTGCTGATCGACGCCAGCATCTTGAATCGATCCTCGATGACAATCCGAGATGATATCATCGCCCGCGGCATCTTTATCCGTCCCATGTCTCCCCACCACATGAAAGAAGGCTATATCCGGGTGACAGTCGGCACTCCAGAACAAAACCAGCGCTTTGTTGAGATTCTGAGACAGTACGTCAAAGAGTGCCTTGACCTTTAGCTGCATCTACGCCATACGCGCAGTTCCGTTCTCTGCGTGTTCTGCGTCTGCTGTAGTGGACCTCTTTACGAAAAGCCCATGACAAAAAAATTTATCATTGCCCATGACACCGGCACAGGTGGTGATAAAGCTGTCCTCACCGACCTGCGTGGCAGAATTCTGCACTCAAAATACCAGGACTACGGACTGAGTTATCCCCAGCCCGGCTGGGTCGAACAGGACCCCGACGAGTTATGGAAAGCTGTTGCCAGCACAACACGCCAGGTAATTGCCGAGTCCGGCATCGATCCGGCTGAGATCCTGGGCGTGGGCATATCCGCCCAGATGTTCAACCTGCTGCCCGTGGACGAGAGCTGCCGTCCGCTTACACCGATGATGAGCTGGTTAGACGTGCGTAGCATTGCCCAGGCGGACCGCGTGTTGAGAGGTGATACACCAGATTTTCTATTCGAACACACCGGCAATATCCCTACAGCGAAAGATTTCATCCCCAAGGCCCTCTGGCTGCGCGAAGAACGCCCGAATCTATGGGAGCATACCTACAAGCTGCTCGACTGCAAAGAGTACATACTTTACAAGCTGACAGGCAAGCTCGCTATCGACTGGCATGGGGCTTCGGTGTATTTCCTCTTCGATCCATTTGAGAAAAAATGGTCAGACGCCGCCTGCGAGCGGTTAGGGATTCCGGTAGAGATGCTCCCCGAAGCCTGTCCGTGCACCACCGTATTGGGGGAGGTCACACCCGAGGCGGCACGTATTACCGGGCTGATGGCAGGCACTCCGGTGGTGATTTGCGCCGGCGATGTCGCCGTCGCCCAGACCGGCTCAGGCGCCAACGCGCATGGCAAAGCCCATCTGTCCATCGGCACTGCCACCTGGGTGGGTCTCTCCAGCAACAGCTTCCGCAACGACCCGCGAAAACCATTCTGGGCGCTCAATCATATCGATCCCACGAAGTGGATCATCGCCGGCGAAATGGAGACCGGCGGGGGCGCGCTGATGTGGTTTCGGGATACCCTGTTCCAGCTTGAGGCCCAGGAGGCGCGCTCGCAGGGTAAATCAACCTATGGCGTGCTGAGCGAGATGGCTGCCGCCGTCAAGCCGGGAGCAGATAAGCTGCTCTTCACTCCCTGGCTCTCCGGTGAGCGCGCCCCGGTGCTCGACCACTACGCCCGGGGAGCCTGGTTGGGCATCTCCCTGACCCATACAAAAGCGCATTTCGCTCGCGCCGTGATGGAGGGCGTCGCCTATCACATCCGCTGGATCATCGAGGCCATGGAACGCATCAACCTGCCGGTAGGCGCGTTGAATGCTATCGGCGGTGGAAGCACCAGCCCGGTCTGGACCCAGATCATCAGCGATGTCACCGGGCGCGAGCTGCATGTGCTCAAGAACGCTCTAGAAGCTGGCGCTACAGGCGCGGCATTGACCGTGGCGGTCGGAATGGGAGTCTATCCGGATGTCGAATCGATCGATCAGCTGGTCGAGATCGATCGTCTGGTAGCGCCTGATCCGGAATACGGCAGGCGCTACGACGAGCTGTACGCCGTCTACCGCCAGGTATATGACAGTCTGGTCCCAATCTATCGGAGACTATACGAAATCGAATGAAAATAATCATCAATAACACCGCCATCCACCGCAGGGCTTCCCTCGCCCACACCACCAGTCTGGGTGGTTTGCTGATCTTACTTGGCAGTGTGGCTGTCTCCCTGTGGAAGCCAGCCTGGTCAGTCCTCACCGCGGCCATGCTCTTTGGCGGCTTTGCCATCGCCGTGGTGGGCATCGCCTATGCCAATCGCTGGGTGAAAAAGCCCCGACCGGAAGATGTGCTTGCCAGGTCCCTGAAAGGCCTGAGCGACCAGCACCGACTGTACCACTATACACCCCTGGCTGACCATATCCTGCTCACTCCCAATGGCATCGTCGTGATCGAGACGGTTAGCCTGGAAGGACAGTTCACCTATTCTGAGGGTGTATGGAAGCAAAAGCTGACGATCGGGCGAGCACTGCGCTATATTGTCGAGGAGAAGCTAGGCGATCCCACAAACGCCGCCCAGGCAGCCTCTGCGGCGGTGAAAGCCTACCTGTACCAGGATGCTCCCCATAAGCTGCAAGCTAGGCTGAACGCCCTCCCGGTGCAAGCGGTGGTCGTTTTCACCCATCCGCTGGCGCAGCTGCAGGTCAAAGACGCCCCATTGCCGGTCGTCCAGCCCGATAAACTGCTCAAGAAAATTCCCCACCCGGTGCAGCGGCTGGAGGCCGAGGTTCATCAATACGCGCGCTCGCGGCTGGATGGGCTGTTACCCGTGCAGATACCGTGAGGTTGGAGGTGAAAGCTTCAATCTCTGCCGCAACGATCGCCGGGACCTCCAGGTGAGGGTAATGCCCCACATCGGGCAGCTCGACCAGATCGACTGACGGGATCCGCCGGCGGATTTCCCCGGAAATTTGCGCCCCGGAGACCGGATCTATTAAGCCCCAGACGTAACGCACCGGGATATCAGCCTGTTCGAGGGCTTTCTCCCAGCGCTCTTTATTCAAACGGCGCTCAGTCAGGTAGTAGATCAGCCGGTGATAGATGTGCAGACCGTCGTGGCGCTTGATTGCGCTCCAATACTGCCTCAGATCATCCTCTGAGACTGGATGAGATGGGGAAAAGAGCGACGCGAACTGGCGGTCGAAAAAGCTTTGATTGATGACTCGGCTGAGCAGCGCCCCCGCGAGCGGTACTTGTAAAAGGCGCTGCGCCAGGAGAGGGCGCTGTAGGTCAATGTAAAGTCCGGCATTCATAAGAACGATGCCGGTGAGCCTGGTCGCTAGCTCCCCGTTCAGTTGGCGGCTAAGCAGCTCGACCGCCACAGTTGAGCCATAATCGTGAGCGACCAGGCATGTGCGATCGATATGATAATGCTTCCACACCGCCTCGGTCAGGTCCGCTTGCTCAAGTAAACTGTATCTGTGTCCGCCGGGCTTGTCCGAGTCGCCAAATCCCAGGAAGTCAAATGCCAGCGTACGGTAGCGGTCGACCAGAGGAGGGATTATCCTGGCAAAGTCCCACGAGCAGGTGGGAAAACCGTGCAGGCAGGTGATTATCTGGCCTTCCCCGTCAACGCGTGAAAAAATCTTGAATTCTAGGGTCCGGCTCTTGGATTCTTGATCCGCCAGGCGCCTCTGGAGTCTTACGAACAGCCGCTCCCCCCCGTTAAACCAGTCGCTCAAGGTCAACTGCATGCGCTTTAGATTTGCAGCAGATATCCAGCCAAAAGCAGGATAAAAAGTCCAGCCATGACCGCTAAGTGCAGGCGGGTCACACGCCTGGATAAATCGAATAATCTGCCAAAGACCAGCAATGCAATCACTGACGCCCCCAGCCAGAACAGGTTGAGCAGCACGCCGCTGCGCGCAGCCGGCCAGCTGCCTGCCAGTGCCAGACTGGGCGCCCAAACCGCCCAGGCCAGAGGCCAGCCTGCCAGAACGCGCGCCGAGACCAAGTCGGGCTTCCACGGCCATAGCGGGTCCGGAATGCGGTCCAGGAAAAACAGGTAGACGCCAGCCGCCAGCATCACGGCGGCTTCCAACCACAACACCCCTGCCAAAAATGGATGGATCGCGGCTCCACTGAGCGGACCTGCAGCAGCCGCTGCGGCCCGGGCTTCGGGCACCAGCGAGAACATCCACACCGGCTCCTCGATATACAGGAATAACCAGCCGATTGCCACGAACCGCTTCCAATGGAAACGTTCGCCCCAGATCATCGTCACACCGAGCAGCACGCCGGCAAAGACCGCATTACCCCACACCATCCAGCGGATTTCATCCCAATAAGTAGCCGTGATAATATGAATGAACAGGCCGGCGCGCAGCAGGAAGCCTACCCCCAGGTAGATACTGCTCGGCCGGTGCTCCACATTCCAGGCAAAACGTTCTCCAAACGGACGGTAGACGAGAAACAAGATCCCCGCGCCGATCGCGGGGAGGCCGTTTACCAGGCACCAGTAGATCCATTCGCTTGAGAGTTCAGCCATAGAATATTGTCCTCCCGTGCTACCAAAGCCCCAGCGCGGTGCGCGTCACCCCAAACAGCATGGCTGAGATGACCAGCAGGTCGATCAGGTGCGCCAAGCCGATCATACGTACTCGCCATTCTGGTCCCTGTCGGAACTGGTCCTGAAGTCCCTGAGACCAGCGCATGAAGTTGCCCACATCGGCCGCCAAAGTGACAGCTACCTGGGCGAGCGCCAATCCGATGTTGACATACGGTACATATCCGGTGTGATCGATTGCCACGGATAGTCCCAAGAGCAAAAACCCATTCCACAGGGTTATTTTATGGGATACCAGGGCGTAGCGCTGGGCAGGCAGGTCTGGAAAGCGTACACGCTGCCAGTATAGGACATAAGCCACAATGATGTTCAGAAATAAATTTAATAAACCGCCCACGATCAAGATGCTCTGCGGCGCGCTCATCTTCTCCCTCCTTGATTATTCAATTTATCGACGCCAGGTACCTGTCAAGCTGCGCAGAGACGTCCACCCTCAGCGGATCGCCGTGCCCGACGCCCAAAACTGCCAGGTCGAGCTGAGCCAGGGATCGCACGGTAGCCAGGTTCTGCTTGATATTTAATGTAAATGCCGGCCAGCCAGCTTCAAGAACGGGATAGGTCACCAGGGCGTCTCCGGCAAACAACGCCTGCTTCTCGCGCCAGTAGAACACCAAGTGCCCTGGAGTATGCCCAGGCGCATGGATGACATCCAGCGGCCCGACACGGTCACCATCCTGGATGAGATAATCCACCTCAGCAGGTTTGTGCCGACCAAACCGAGACCCTACCTGATATATCCACAGGCGGTAAGGGCGCATGAAGCCCAGGCTCATGCACTGCGGCTTGCGTTCTCCGGCGACGATATCCTCTTCCCAGGCGTGGCAGTGCAGCCGAGCCTGGCTGGCGGCTTTGAGGCGCGCCAGCCCGCCGAGGTGGGCGCGGTGGGCGTGGGTCAGCACGATATCTTTAATATCGGTGACCTGCCTATCGATCTGTTTGAGCTCATCATAGATTGGACTGGCGTCTTCAGAATAAAGCGTATCGATCAATGTCAACCCGTCGCCGCCATCCAGCAGGAAAGCGTGGACAAAGATGCCTTGCCTTTGAGAAATGCTGTAGATACCCGGCGCGATCTGCATGAGGGTTTTCCTTGATTTATTACCCACCACAAATATTCGATTATAAAGGTCATTAATATCTGATTTACAAACGGCAATTATATCATATTACCCTGTTCGAGGACTTCCTTTGTTGCCTTGCATAACATGGCTTTCCCAAAAAGGGGTTTGGGGTTATCGATGGCAGCATCGCCGCCATCGATAACCCCAATAATTCCCTCTTTATGGCTGACGTGGGGCGGTTTTCGCATGACTGAGAAAACCGTGCCTTCCGTAGATTCTATTCTGGGTTAGTTTTTGTCCCACAATT
>Ga0105101_10000411_pt1 | contig 17664 bp, 15 predicted proteins | sample PPLLak21cMay2015_2_FD_87037 | JGI IMG/M metagenome (GOLD analysis project Ga0105101, IMG submission 87037) | Freshwater sediment microbial communities from Prairie Pothole Lake near Jamestown, North Dakota, USA - PPLs Lake P8 Core (1) Depth... | ecosystem: Environmental > Aquatic > Freshwater >... | reverse complement strand
CGGGGCAGGTCATCGGGGTGAATCAGCGCGGATATATTCTGGCCGATCAGTTCGTCATCGCCGTATCCCAGCACGCGTCCGATTGACGGGCTGGTGTAACGCACGCCCCCGTCGCAGTCGAGGAGCGCGGTGATGTCCGAGGAATTCTCGATCATCGTGCGGAAGCGTGCCTCGCTGTTGCGCAGGGCCTGTTCCATGGCGCGCTGTTCGGTGACGTCGATGCCCGTGGCGAGCACGTACTGCACGGCACCGTTTTCGTCGGTCAGGGCGGTGTTGGACCATCGAATCAGCCGGCAGCCGCCGTCTTTGGTGTTCCAGTAGTTTTCATGCTCACTGGGAAACATGCCGCTTCGCAGGTTGTTGAAAACAGTTCGTACCGCGTCCAGCTCCTCGGGCTGGAGCAGGATATCCCAGAACTGTCTGCCTTCGACTTCCGCGAAGGAAAAGCCGGTGACGGTCTCGCAGGCGTGGTTGAACTGGATAATCCGCCCCTCGTGGTCGAGCACCACCACCAGCGCACCCAGCGTATGCATGACGGCGGCGGTGAAATCACGCTCCTGCTTGAGCGATTTTTCCATGTGCCGGCGTTCGGTAACGTCGGTCATGATGTGCAGCGAGGCGAGATATCCGCCGGCCGGGTCGCGGAGCGTGAAGAAACGGCAACGGTACGTCTGTCCCGTCTCCAGCGTGAGATCTTCCTCAGTCATTTCCTGTTTTTCGGAGAGAATCAAGTCGCAGCTTGAGAGCGGCCCGTCGTGCAGCGGAAACACCTGCCAGTAGGGCCGGCCGATAACCTGCCTGATGTTCATGCCGGCCATGTCCGCGTACGCGCGGTTGGCGCGCACGATGCGGCCCTGGCGGTCATGCATGAAAATGGGATCGACGATGGCGTCGAAGATCTCCACCCAGCCGTGGTGGATGTGCTCGATCAGTTCTTCCTTGGTTGCCAGCGCGCGCAGCTGGGAGGAGAGCGTGGCGCGACTTTCATCGAGTTCGCGGATTTTGTGCTGCAGGTCGGCGATGCGGCCTTCGTAATCCAGCGCCCGTGTGCTCAGCGGGACAGGGTCGTGTTGTCCAGCACCCGCCACGCGGCGCACTCGCGCCACGCCGGGAGACTTGTGCCGGACGTCATGTTCTGTACCCTTGGCCCGTTTCATGATCCCTTGAATTTCCGCTGTTACGGCTTAAAACATGCAAGATTCCTGCCTTGATGGCAGGTGACAGACTTGCCGGCGTACCGGACGAAGGAACTTGGCCAAAGAGCCGACAGGGAGGAAAAAACCTGCCAAAAGCCTGAATTTCAAGGATAGCCGCCGGGATAGAGGCGGCAAGGAAAAGCGGTAACAGCCGAGTGAATTACTGCGGAATTGGAGGAATCAGGCGGATTCGTGAGCCGCGGCGAGCTCTTCCCCGGATTTATCGAAATTGATGACCTGCATCACCGCCTGGACACGGTTTTCCAGGTTCTTTTCCTGCTCGCGGATGCCGTCGCGGATCTGTTCCAGCTCCTGCACCCGCTCTTCGAGCGTGTCGCTCGCCTGGTGGATGCGCTTGATGGATTCGAGCCGCCGGCGCAGTTGCACCTGGTGCTCGCGCACCTGCGATTCCATCGGCGACATGATGGTCTTGAGCCAGTTGTCGGCGTCGCGGTTGGCCATCTTGTAGATGGCGCGCACCTTGGCCACGGAGGATTCGAAGAACTTGCGCGTCAGCGCCCGCTGCTCGGTGAACACCAGCGACACGCCCTTCATGTACTGGTCGTGCCGGTCCTGCAGCCGCTTGATCTCGCGCAGGTAGCGCGTGACCGAGAAGGCGCCCGGCTTGATGTTGCCGAGGCCGTGCTCCTCCTGGAATTTCTTGTACACGCCTTCCATCATGGCCTTGATTTCCTGGGCCTGCTTGGCGGCCGCTTCCATGGTCTCCTGCGCGTGCTTGAAGAAATTGTCCATGCAGGTCGTGAGCCCGGCCGTGGTCAGGCTGGTTTCCATTTCCTTCTTGGTCTGGGCGATCAGGGTGTCGAGGTTCTTCAGGTTCAGGTGTGTGTACAGCACGTTGGTCTGCTGCGAGAAAATGCTGCGCGTGGCCTGGAAGCGCTGCAGGCTCTTTTCGAACACTTCCTTGTCGGCCTTGACCTTCTTCATCATGTGCTCGATGACGTCCATGTTCTTGCCGGACAGGCCGCCGAGTTCGTCCATGTGCTCGTACACGTTCTTCGTGCGTTGCGAGATGATCAGGCGCATGGCCTTGATGACGTCCTCCATGTCGCCGCTGATGTTGTCGCGCACGATCTCGCGCTTGGCTGGGACGATTTCACTGCCGAGTGCCTGCTCCAGCGCCAGGATGCGCGAGCGTTCGAGGATTTTGGCGTCCTTCTTGACCTTGCCCAGCAGCGCCTTCTGCGCCGACACCGGGAATACGTTTTGTTCGGGAATGGCGAGGTGCTTCGCGGTCTCGCGGATCTGGCGGTCGATTTCGCGCGACACCTCGTCCCAGTCGCGCAACTCGTCCCACAGGCCGTCGATCTTGTTCAGCACCACCAGGCGGCCCTTGTTCGAGCTGCCCTTGCGCACGCCGATGTGGTCGTGCCACACGTCGATGTCGGATTTGGTCACGCCGGCGTCGGCGGCGAGGATGAACAGCACCGCATGCGCCGACGGCAGCATGTTGAGCGTCAGCTCCGGCTCGGCACCGAGGGCGTTGAGGCCCGGCGTGTCGAGGATGACCAGTCCCTGTTCCAGCAGCGGGTGCGGGATGTTGATGATGGCGTGGCGCCATTTCGGAATCTCCACCAGGCCGTCCTCGGCCAGCCGCATGCCGGTCTGGGATTCCTCCTCGGCCACGTGGAAACCCATGGTCTGGGCTTCCTCGCGCGCGACGTGCTTGACCTCGGTGATGTGCTGCAGCGTCTGGATCATCTTGTCCGGCGCCTTGGTGTCGAGCGGCAGCACCTGCCACTCCTCGGGGAAGCCGCGGAACTCGGTGATGGTGGTGCCGGTCTTGCGGGTTTCGATCGGCAGCAGGCGCAGGTTCGGTTCGCTGCCGTGTTCGTACATGACTTCGGTCGGGCACATGGTGGTGCGGCCGGCGCTCGATGGCAGGATGCGCTGCCCGAAGGTGGCGAAGAAAATGGCGTTGATCAGTTCGGACTTGCCGCGCGAGAACTCGGCCACGAAGGCGACGTAGAGCTTGTCGTCGCGCAGGGTGGACAGCACGTGTTCGAGACGCTGGTCGACCTGGGTATCGCTCAATTCCTGCTGTTGCAGCCAGGACTTGAGATCGGTGACGGCGGTGGCCAGCGACTGGCGCCACCCGCTGTAGGCCTCGAAATGCTGTTCCAGATTCCGGGTTGGATTGGCGGACTGCATCCTAGAAATATAGATTCCCTTTCGGGAAACTCCTCCCTTTTGGCCTGATTTTTCGCATTTTTTTGGGGACTCATTTGCCGTACCCCGCGGAAAACCAAGCCCATTCAACAGGTTCGCTAAGTTACATACCTTGATACCTTAAGTCTAGCTTAGCTTTGGCATTTCGGGCAGAAAAACGCGCTGCGTTGCCCCAGCCGTTTGGCCTTGATGGCAGTGCCGCAGACCAGGCACGGCTCCCCCTCGCGCCCGTAGACGTTCAGGGACAGCTGAAAATACCCCGGTTCGCCGCGGCCGTTGCGGAAGTCGCGCAGGGTGGTCCACCGGCCCTTCCAGGGAAGGGCCGGTGGCGCGTTTGATGAGGTTTTTATCTACGCGGGATCAGTCGTTGTGGCCGAGGTGTTTCTGGACGTATTTCAGGTCGAAATCCAGCACCTTGGCGGCGAGCTTGTCGATCAGCCGGGACTTATCCTTTTCCTTGCCTTTGCCGTCATCTTCCTTGTCCCAGTCATCATCGTCCTTGTCCACGTCGGCGTGCTCGCGTTTGAGCATCTGGCGCAGGTCTTTGAGGTTGCCCTTCATTGCCGCGGTGTTGCCACCCTTGGCGGCGGCGATAGCGGTTTGGAACAACCTGTCCAATTGGGATGCCAACGCAGGGTCGATCAACTTCATGGCGACGAGGTCTTGATTGACGTGTTTCTGCATGCTGGTCAGCACGGCGGCTGCGTCAAATGGCTTGGGCACCGGAATCAGGGGAACAGCGGTATTGCGGGGAACAAAGTCTTTAAACGACGTCAGGTCGTTAATTTGCTGAGCGAGAGCGGATGACACATCACGCTCGGCAACAAGACCGGAAATGAAGGTCGTTTTGCCTTTTATTTCTGCCACTGATATCCCCGGCAGGTCTCGGCTCGTCATCCGCAACCCCTCCTGGCGACGTCCAGGTAGCAAACTGCAAACGTTATCTCCTTGTGAGCAGAACCAAGAAAGGTAGAAATTGGGGCCTTTCACAGTAGGTGCGACCATGCCCTCCCAGTTTCCTGTCTTCATCGGATTGCCGGGTGCAACGCTTGAAACCAATACGCGAAACCCTTTTATTCCCTGTTTGCTTGTCCGTGCGTTGGAGAGCGCATAGCGATACTCGATTAACCCGTCTTGATTCGTCAAACGAAACTGCGCGGTTAGATTTGGCGTGATCTTAGTCGCTGGTTCCAAGACACTCGAATTGAAAAACCCGTAGGCATCTTTATAGGTAATGATGTAATTTCCGGTCTGCGGATCGAGCACGACGCCTTGGTTCCAATCCTGCTGGACACCGTTCGTTAGTTTTCCCGTCACTGGATCTTGCACTGTGCCCGTCCCTATCTCCGCTTGCGCGACAAGAGAAAGGCACGAAACGAACGCTAGGAAAACAACCGGTACGACACGAATAGTTACGGACATGTCAAGCCCTCCTGTCCCGTCAGCCTAGTATGAAAATGGCGCGCATTCCACACAAAATTACCGTTGCTATCTTTAGGGACCTCCCAAACTGCGTCGGCACCCACTGCATCAGCGATTGTTTGCAGTTTGTCGATCATCGGATCAGCAGGATGAACGGTACCGTCGTTGGTCGTGTGTACGCCATCGCCGGTAATGTTCAGCGCACCATTAACACCGTTCGCTCGAATGTCAATTGCGGAACCGCCACAATGCTCATGATGTGGCGCCTTCCAGTCATGTCGGAGATCAAAGATGCCACCCCTCTCAAGACTGGCGTCGTTGAGTTGCAGCACCGACAAATTTGGGTATTTCCCGTGATACATCGCGGCAAATACTGCCATGCGTGACGCAGCGGTTAAGGTAAGATTATGGTTGTCCGGATGCTTCGGATCGTTGTTATTGGGAAGCAAGATATAGACATTGTTGTCATTCAAAGGCTGCAAGCCTTTATGCCCCACCCACACCGTATCCGGCCCCTCTGGTTGGCAGTTCTTCCCGTCGGTGCAGGACGCCGTGATCTTGTGATCCCCTGCCGGGACCGGCGCGGCGAAGGTGAAACGCAGGCCATTTTGCCCCGTGTTGCCCTCCAGGACCTTGCCGTTGTCGCTGATCGTGGCCGTCGTCCCCGGATACGGCGCGAGCCTGCCCACGCGGTTTTCATTCACGCCATTGCTGTGACGGCCTTCGTCGTGCTGGTGTCCGCCGCTGTATCGCTGTACATCTACCACAAGCTTCACCTTGGCATTCGGAACCAATTGACCGTTATTATCGTAGACTTTCGCGACGAGACTTCCTGTTGATCTATCTGGCTCAATGGAGCTAAGAATCGTCCCTGATTCAGCTTGACCAGACAGAGGAGACAATTTTATAGAGTAATTCTGCCGGCATTGAGGCCGGCCAAAGTGGGCTCCGTCTAATATTTCAAGTTCAACGTATACTGAACAATATTTCCCTGATTGATTAAACGCAGAAAATGTTTGGCTGTAACCTATCGTGACACCAGTCCGGGGATCTCCTACGCGGCCGGATGTAACCATGCTGATGTATACGGGCCCCTTGTCAATTCTGGATATGGTCTAAGGCGGATAGCCAGATACACATTGGGCGCCAAGAAGTCTGCTTGCCGTAAAATCTTCTAACGCCTGAAATGCTGTGGACGTATCAGGCCATATTTCACTATAGAGTTCATTGAGGCCGTATACCATTTGATCATTCTGTCCAAACCGAAGACCCCCATATACCCAACATGTCGAATTAGGATCGGCAATGGTAGTTGTACTGCTGATCGTTAAATAAAGTGCCAAACTGATATATGCAAATGTTTTGACTCTTGTGAATACTAAAATCCTAAGCGCTATCCACATGCACCCACCCCAACAGAAAATTATTAATTGAACAGACAACGACAGGCGTGTTAGCGAAACAAAGGGGAGGGCTTGAGCGACTCTCCCGACATTTCGGTTTCACGCAGAACGCTGTCTGCACGAATCCCTGTGCCAGAAGACAAACTGTTATTGCTTTCTAAGTGCTATAGCAGCGATACAAGTGAGGTCAAGTATTGCTCAGGCCTGTTTTTATTCTGCATAGATGCGGCCATAAACGAAAAATAATGGCAATTAAACACATTGAAATTATTTGCACCATTTGGGTGCGATGATCAGCTTTGGCACTTCGGGCAGAAAAACGCGCTGCGTTGCCCCAGCCGTTTGGCCTTGATGGCAGTGCCGCACACCAGGCAGGGCTCCCCAGCGCGTCCGTACACGTTCAGCGACAGCTGAAAATACCCCGGTTCGCCGCGGCCGTTGCGGAAGTCGCGCAGGGTGGTGCCGCCGGCCTTCAGGGCGCGGTTCAGCGTGGCCCGAATGGCCCCGGCCAGCCGTGCATACTGGTCCCGGCTGATGCGGCCGGCGGCACGCGCGGGACGCAGACCGGCGGCGAACAGCGCCTCGTTGGCGTAAATGTTGCCGATCCCGGCGAGCACCTGGCTGTCGAGCAGGAAATCGCGGATGGCACGCTTGCGACCGCGGGATTTTTCGAACAGGTAATCGCCGCTGAAATCCGCTGCCAGCGGCTCCGGTCCGAGATCGCGCAGCAGTTTGTGTTTCCGGGGATCGTCGCGGGTCCACAGCAGGCAACCGAAACGGCGCGGGTCGTGCAGGCGCAGGCAGTCGCCGTTGTCGAGCACGATGTCCACATGGTCATGGGCATCCGCGGCTTGCGTGGCGGGAACGACGCGCAGGCTGCCGGACATGCCGAGATGGAGAATCGCGGTGCCGGCATCGGTGGCGAGCAACAGGTATTTTCCGCGGCGCCCGACCGACCGGATCGTCCGCCCGGAAAATTCCCGCACCAGTTTCGGCGTGACGCGCCAGCGCAGGGCCGGGTTGCGCACCACCAGCCGGATCACGGTGCGACCTGTCACGCAGGGCTCGATGCCGCGGCGGGTGGTTTCGACTTCGGGCAGCTCAGGCATAAGATGGATTAGCCACAGAGATCACAGAGATAATTTGAGTCGATACAGAAATACTCTGTGTCCTCTGTGTGCTCTGTGGCTGAATAATATTATTCAGGATGCAGGTTCAGCAGGCGCTTGCCGGTGTCTTCGGTGAAGTGGTATTCCAGATTTTCATCCCGCCGGTACAGCACGAAATCCGGCTTGTAGGCGAGTATGCCGAGCACCAGCTTTTCGGTCTTGTCGTCGCGTACGGAGCTGATTTCAATCCGGTCGAGGATTTCGCGGCCCGAATATTTCTCAACGCCGAGAGCACGCGCGTTCTGCCATTCGGAGGCGAACTCGTTGAGCCGGTCCGAGGTCAGCTGCTTGTCCGGCGGCTGTTTGCGCCAGGCGCCTTCTTGCTGCGCCAGCGTGAAATCGGGCAATTTGATGGCCGTGATCTTGCGCCGTTCTTCGAACAGGCGGCTGTCGATGAAATTGGTATAGGGATAAACCGCGCTGGCCAGGTAATGGGCGGGGATCAGCACGATCTCGTTGTGGTGCAGGACGTAGATCCGGTCGTTGAGCGGATGCAGGGAACCGAAGGCGATTTCAGCGTTACCATAGCGCACGCGCGACTGCGGCTGATCCAGACCGAACTTGGCGAGGTCCTGCCCGCCAGCGGGAAAACGTGTCTCGCCCGGAGCTGTAAGGATGCGCAGCAGATTCTCTACGTTGAACGGATTGGCGCGCGCCCTCACCGGGTCCGTGAGCGTCCATTCGGCACCGGTTTTTTCCAGCGCAATGACCGGATGATCGGGCCTTTCAATACGCAATTGCGTGATGCCGTCGGCGGCGAGCGCCGTCAGTGGCGGTCCCGCGCCGTCGTTTTCCTGGCCGCTGCGATGCAGCGCGAGCCAGGCGAGCAGTCCGATTATCACCATCAGGCCGGCATTGAGCAGCCAGCGCTGCCGCAGGCCCCGGGGAGCGGCGGGCGCCGAGTCCGGTCCGGGATTCCAGGGTTTTTCGGTTTTGGACACCCGCGTCTCCCTTTAGCGCTTGCGCCGCCGCAGCCAGATCCAGACGCCGCTGCCGATCAGCGTGATCGGCAACAGCGCGAGGAACACCGCGACGATGGCGAGCTGGCCGCCGCGCGACAGCTCCAGCGAGCGGTCGCGCGCGGTTTTGACCGGAATATTCACGAAGGCATCGTCCTGCGACAGCCAGTTGGTCAGGCTCATGCCGAGTTCGAGATTGCCGCCATTGGGAATATACGTGTTCGCCAGAAAGTCGCCGTCGCCTACGACGATGACGCGTTGCTCGCGCTTGTTGTCCAGCGTGCGTGTGAGCGCCACCGCCAGATTGAGCGGGCCGCGGATGTCCCGGCCCTTGTCGAACAGGATCGGCCCGTCGAGCGCGCCGGTCTCGGACCAGCTCGCGGGGCGGGTGTCCATCAGCACCGAACCCTGCCAGCCTTCGGGGGCGTTGAGGCTGATGCCGGCGGCCTGCGGGAACACCGTGTTGTCCCCGAAGCCGCGCACCACCGGGTGCGAGCCGTATTTGGTGACCACGATCGCCGCGGCGTTGCCGGTGATGTCTTCGGACGCCGGGTCCACGATCACACCCGGATGGAATTCAATGCCGAAACTTTCCGCCAGCGGTTCCAGCCCGAGCAGCAGGCCCGGGTCGTGCAACCACAACAGGCTGCCCCCGCGATCGAGATAGTTCTGGATTTCCCTGACTTCGCCCGCGAGCAGGCGCGTGCGCGGTCCGGCAATCACCAGCACCGTGGTGTTGTCCGGAATCCGCGGGTGTTCGCCGAGCGACAGCGTGCGGGTCTGGAAGCCGCGCTGGCGCAGTTGCGCGGCCCAGGTGGACAGATCGAAGTTCGCCTGCTTGTCCGGGCTGCGTTCGCCGTGACCGCTCAGGAATACCACCCAGCGCTCGCCGCGATGGCCGAGACGCGTGAGCGCGTTGGTGAAATTCTGTTCGTTGAACTGTGCCGGCGACAGGTTTTCGTGCGCGTCGCCGTATTCGAACACCAGTTCACCGTCGAATTGCACGCCGGCCTCGCGCACGCGCTCGGGCGCGGTGTCCGGGTCGACGAACTCCAGGGTGATGTCGGGTTTGTGCTTCTGATAGCGTCCCACCATTTCATGGATGAACCGGCGGGTCTCACCGCGCTGGCTGGCGAAGGCGGTAATCTTGAGCGGTTCCTTGAGCCGCTCCGTTACCGTCACGCTCGCCGGCGCCAGCGAATGCCGGTGCATCCGGGTCCAGTCGAATTGCAGGTGGTATTCCTTCGCCAGCCATTGCAACAGCCCCACGGCCAGCAGGAACAGCACCACGAAGCTGAGGTTCATCAGCCGCAGTTGCCAGTGGGTTTTTGGCGTGTGATACATCGCTCAGCCTCCCAATCTGTCGGCATCCAGGCGCCGGATGCTGAGCACCAGAAAGGTGACAATGAGCAGGACGTGGTAGGCGGCATCGGCGCTGTCGAAGACGCCCTCCAGGAACGGCTTGTAGTGATTGAACAGCGACAGATACGCCAGCCAGTTGCCGCCGGCCGTGCCCTGTCCCGACCAGTCGAGTATCCAGAACAGGAGCAGGGCGCCGAAACTGCTGATGGCCGCCACCGTGGTGTATTGCGTGAGCGTGGACATGAACAGCCCCACGGCCGCGAAGCCCGCCAGCAGCAACGCCAGCCCGAGAAAACCCGAGGCCATCAGGCCCAGGTCCAGGCTCGCGCCGAAGAGAAGGGACAGCGGCATCAGCGCGATCATGCCCAGCAGCACCAGCAGGAACAGCAGGATGCCGAGGTATTTCCCCAGCACGATCTCGGTCATCGACAGCGGCGCGCTGAACAGCAGCGCCAGCGTGCGGTTGCGCCGCTCTTCGGCCACCAGGCGCATGGTCAGCAGCGGCACCACCAGCAACAGGATCACGGCGGCGTTGCCGAGCAGGTCGGGCAGGACGATTTCCGTCAGTCCCGGCGCGCTGTCCATCGCCATCAGCTGCGGCTGGTACAGCTGGAACACCTCGAGCCGGCTCAGGAACAGAAAGCCGAGTATCAGTTGCACCACCGCGAGAATGGACCACGCCAGCGGCGAGAGGAACAGCGACTTGAACTCGCGCAGGGCGACGGTCAGGATCATGGCGTGAGCTCCGCCGTGATGGCGGGCGCGTGGGCATGGACGTCATCCGCCGCCGCGTCCGTGGTCAATTCCATGAAAATCTGTTCGAGCGAGAGCCGCCCGGGGCGGATTTCATAAAGCCCCCAGTTTTTGTCGACAGCCAGGCGCAGGATAATGTCCGTCGGATTTTGTTCGGCTTCATGGAAGATGTGCATGCGTCCGTCCTTTTCGGGCCGCACCGATTTCACACCCGGTAGCTTTTCCAGTGACTCCTGTGCCGGCGGGCGATGAAAAGCAACCGTGAGCGAGGCCGATTTCATGTGATGCTCCAGCCCCTCGATGCTTTCGTTCAGCACCAGCTCGCCCTTGTTGATGATCTGCACGCGATCACAGGTGGCCTGCACTTCGGGCAGGATATGCGTGGACAGGATCACGCCGTGTTCCTTCCCCAGCTCGCGGATAAGCGCGCGGATTTCGCGGATCTGGATTGGGTCGAGACCGACCGTGGGTTCGTCCAGGATCACCACCGGCGGCAGATGGATGATCGCCTGCGCGATGCCCACGCGCTGCTGGAAGCCCTTGGACAGGTTGCCGATCAGGCGCCGGCCGACGCCGTGCAGGCCGCAGCGTTCCTTGGCGTTGTCGCGCGCCTGCAGGCGCTGCGCGCGCGGCACATGGTTCAGTGCCGCACAATAATCGAGGTATTCGTCCACCGTCAGCTCGCGGTACAGCGGCGGCTGTTCCGGCAGGTAGCCGATCTGGCTCTTGGCGGCACGCGGGTCTTCGAGCAGGTCATGGCCGGCAATAGTGACGCTCCCGCCCGAGGGCGCGAGGTTGCCGCTGATGATCTGCATCGTCGTGGTTTTGCCGGCGCCGTTGGGGCCGAGGAAGCCGAGCACTTCTCCCTGCCGGATGGTGAAGCTGACGTCCCTGACCGCCTGCAACGCACCGTAGAAACGCGAGAGATTCCTGATTTCGACCAGCGTGTTATGGCTCATCAAGCGTCAAAATCGGTGCTTTGGGTCCGTTCAAGCATGGGCCGCATTTAAGGGAGCGGGGGCGGGAATGTCAAATGCATTCCGGTTTGACACGGCACGGGGTTTTGCCGCAGAGTGACACAGCCCGTAACGAAGATTTCGCTTGCGGTCCGCGGCCGGTTTGGGAGTGGCCTGCCGCCCCCGATGTAATCTGCTGTAAATAATGGACTTTTCCACGGCTGGAATCGCTGGCACGGAATATGCCTCTCATATCGGTAAGAGAAGGTAAGGATCCATGAAACAGGCCCTGACACTACTGAATACGCTGATCATCGGTTTCGCCGCCATCGTCTGGACCGACACCGGTGAAAGCTCCGACCCGGTGCTTGCCGACCGCGAGATGCCGGCCGATATCGCCAGCACCTGCGCGCTGACCCAGGCCGGGGACATCGGAGTCTGCCATGAATCTTCATTCGACCGCCGCTGGGTGTCCAAGACCGTCCGGGGCGACCTGTTTATCGTCACGAATGAACGCTGCACGGGCAGCGATTGCCGTGCCTGGCTGGTGGAGAAAACCGAAGCCGCCGCGACCACGCTGCTCAGCTTCGATGCCACTTTCCGCGTGCGTGAGGACAAGGGCGGTTACCCGGTGATCGAAAGCTATACCGGAATGTCCACCACCGAGGGCGCCTACAGCCGCTACGAGTGGACTGGCAAGACCTACGACCGCACCGCCAGCCGCCTGGTCTATAACGTGGACGGCGTGGAATGCGGCACGCGCGAGGAATGCCGCCACGCCGCCAGCGAGGCGATCACACAGAAAGAGATTGACCGCGCCGTGCGCATCTGGGAAAACGTTGGCGGCGTTTCCTGGATTTAAGTCGTACCCTCCAAATCGATATTCCCCCATTCAGTTTTACGCCGGTCTGAGCGCCGGTCATGTCTTTTTAGGCCTCTGCCAAAATCAAGACGGAATTCTGAACACGGGGCAGTAACGAGTACAAAGTACATGGTTCAGGGTACAGGGTGGCAAATCCTGAACTTTGTACCCTGAACTCTGAACTTTATACTTTCTAAATAGTTTTTCTCCCCGCCGTTTTGGGGAACAATAGCGTCTCGCACCATAAAAACCATCGAGCCCGGTTCCCATGACCTTCAAGATACGTATCCAGTCCAGCGGCCGTGAATTCACCGCCGGGGAAAAAGAAACCGTGCTGGCGGCGGCGTTGCGCCAGGGTGTGATGCTGCCCTACAGTTGCCGCAACGGCGCCTGCGGCACCTGCAAGGGAAAGCTGCTCGCCGGCCGGGTCGATTACGGGACGTATGAGACCAAGGCCATGAGCGAGGCGGAAAGACAACAGGGCCATGCTCTGTTCTGCCAGGCCAAGCCGCTGACCGATCTGGTGATCGAAGCGAAGGAAATCGCCGCCGCCAGGGATATTCCCATCCGCATCATGCCGGCGCGTGTGGTGCTAATGGAAAAGCTTGCGGATGACGTGATGCGGCTCTCGCTCAAACTGGCCGAGGGCCAGCGCCTGCAATACCTCGCCGGGCAGTACATCGACATTCTTTTGAGCGGCAACCAGCGGCGCAGCTTTTCGCTTTCGACCTCGCCGCTTTCGGATGAGTTGCTGCAATTGCACATCCGCCACGTGCCGGGCGGCTTTTTCACCGGGCACGTGTTCACCAAGATGCAGGAAAAAGACCTGCTGCGGTTTCAGGGCCCGTTCGGGATGTTTTTCCTGCGCGAGGAATCGGATCGTCCGGCTATCCTGGTCGCCGGCGGCACCGGTTTTGCGCCGATCAAGAGCATTCTGGAATATGCCTTTGCCAAGGGCACCGCGCGACCGCTGCACCTGTACTGGGGCGTGCGCGCCAAACGCGATCTGTATCTGCCGGACCTGCCGCAGGCCTGGATCCGGGAACACGGTAATTTCAAATTCACCCCGGTGTTATCCGAGCCGCGGCCGGAAGATCGCTGGGACGGGCGCCAGGGTTGGGTGCACGAGGCGGTGGCCGAGGATTACCCGGATCTGAGCCGGCACGAGGTGTATGCCAGCGGCCCGCCGCCCATGGTTGAGGCGCTCAAGGCCGCGGTAAAAAAACATGGTTTGCCGGAAGAGCGTTTGTATTATGATTCCTTCGAGTTCGCACACGCGTCGGCCCCATAGGGGAGGCGTATTTCAGGGAGAAAAACCATGCGCACGATTCTGGCGGTGCTCTTCCTCGCCGTGATGCTGTCCGCCTGCGGCGAGAAGAAGGAAATCAAGGATACGGTATTCGCGCCGGCGGTACAGGCCAAGGACAAGGCCCGCGCGGTGGAAGACAAGCTCAGGGAGGGCGCGGAGAAAAACCGCGAGGCCCTCAAGGCATCCGAACAGGATGACGGGTCGGAACAACAAAAAGGTTATTAGAAGAAATATTCCGGAATGATTGCAACCATCGAGCTGCATGGCAAGCCGGTGCGCGTGGAGCTGAGCGCCGCCGCCGAGCGCGCGCTGGCGAAACGCCGCCACCCCCTGTTCGCCGAGGTGCAGCTGATCTTCGGTTGCATGATCGCCAAGCGCGTGTGGTTCCGGGACGAGCCGGCGGAAAGCGCGGTTCCGGTGAATTCAAAACTGAACGTGTGGTTCCGCCCGGCGCGTTACGCGAAGGCCTGCAGTTTCGACGATATAGACAACGGCGCCGAGGCCAGTGACTACCCGGTGGTGGGCGACCGCGGCCGCTTCGTGCCGGACCTGCTATCCATCGATTATCGCGGCGGAAAATGGATCGGCGATTTTACCTATTCGATGGACATGTTCCGCGCCCAACAGCCGTTTCAGGATCTACCGAACTAGAGCAGGGCATTACGAGTATAAAGTTCAGAGTACAAGGTAGGTTTTTAAACTTTGTACTTTGTACCCTGAACTCTGAACTTCATTTCATTCACCGCGCCGCGCGGAAACGGGAGACGCTTGATCCCGGTCCGCGCGCGGGGGCGGCGCGCGATTCGCTGGCGACCATTTCGAGACCGCGCCGATAGGCGTTGAGCGCCTTGTCTTTCTCGCCGAGTTTTTCCAGCAGGTTGCCCAGTTCGCGATAGGCATCCACCGGGCCGTGTTGCGTCAGGCAGGTTTCGTAATAGCCGCGCGCTTTGTTTTCCTCTTTGCTGCGCGACGCCAGGCGCGCCAGTGTCAGCAGCAGTTTCGGGTCGTCGCGGTGCGAGGCGAGCCAGCCCTCGGCGGTTTCCAGTTGATCCGCCGGGTTCGGTCCCTGCGCCTGGCCGTACAGCTCCACCAGCGCCGAATCCCAGTTGTCCTCGATGGCGGTGCGCAGCACCGATTCGGCCTGTGCCACTTCGTTCTGCTGGATCAAATGACGTGCATAGATGGCGATCATCGAAGGATGACGGCGCAGGGCTTTGGGCACCGCGTTCCAGGCCTTGTCCAGCACGCCCGGCCGGCCGGAGGGGATGGAAAGCTTCAGCAGCTCGCGGTGCGCCTGCAATTCCAGCTCGTCGATTTCCCGCGTGGTCATGGCGTAGCTCTGGCGCAGATCCGGTATCAGGTTGATCAGGCCGGTCCAGTCGCGCAATTCGAGGTGTACCTGCGCCAGCAGTTTCAGCACCTGCCGGTGCTTTGGCGCCTCGGCGCGCAGTTCGTTCAGGGTCGCCAGCGACTGCTCCATCTGCCGCGCCTCGTGCTGCAGCCAGGCCTGCGTCATGCCGATGGCGAGGTCGTGTTGCGGCGCGTTCTTGTGTGCCAGTGCCAGGTATTCGTCGCGTTTTTCGCTGTTGCCCTGGCCCTCGCAGGCCATGGCCGCACCCAGATAATTCAGCAGCGGGGATTCGCCATGGCGCATGCCGGCGAGCAACTGGGTTTCGGCCTCGACCCAGTTGCCTTCCGCCAGATTCGTCAGGCCCTGGATGAGCGAGGTGTGCGCCGTGCGTGCCTGGCGTTTCCCGCGCCAACGGCCGACGTCGCGCGGGATGCGCCACAGGCGCACGATCATGAACAGCAGCAGGTAGAACAGGAAAAACCCGGCGACCATCAGCGGGATGAAAACCGTCAGCGTCATCTCGATGCTCCACGGCGCGCGTGAAATCAGCACGTAACCGGGATTGTCGAGGGCGTAGAAGGTGATCAGCGCCGCCGTGAACAGCAGGATGATGATGAAAATCAGCGTCTTCACGGCGCCTCGCCCTGCTCGCCCAGGCGCCGCAGGGCGGCCAGCGATCCGGTGATGTCCGGCATCTCGGTGAGCAGCTTCATGGCCTGCAAGCGGGCAAGTTCGGCCTGCATCGCGTTGACGACCTGGGACTCAACGTCAAAGTAGTCCTTGAGCAGGTGCTGCGCGGTCTTGAGGTTCTGCTGATACGTGGGGACGTTGCCCTGCAACAGCGCCTGTTGCGCGCCGTACAGCATCAGGCGCAGGTTCTCGCGCAGAAAGTACTGCTGGTCCGGCGGCAACAGCGGGCGTTGCGAGGCCACGTCGCCGCGGACGCGCACCAGCGAAAGGATGTCCTGCCACAGGCTGCGCGCGGTCTGGCGCCAGTTGCCGTCGGCGCTGGCAACCTGTGCGTCGCCTTCCTTGACCGGTGTCTTGGTCTTATCGATTTCACGCAAGCGGATGTCCAGCGCCAGCGGCAGGTTGTCCACGGTTTCCGCCAGCGTGACGAGACGCAGGGTGACGCCACTGACATCCAGCTTGTCCTGCGATTCCAGCAGCGAAATCTCGCGCGCCAGCTGGCGCCGCACCGGCAGGAATTTCGGCATCGCCAGCTGTTGCAGCTGCTGGTCGGCGGCGCGCAGCGCGGCCAGCGCGGAATGGGTGTCGCGCGCCAGCTGCAGGCGGTTGTTGGCGATGATCATCAGCTGCTCGGTTTCGGTCAGCGACCATTCCATGCGGTTGCGCCGCAGGTCGCTGTTGAGTTTCTCGAGCGAGGCCTTGATCGCGTCCTGGGTTTCCTTGAGGGCCTTGATGTCCTTTTCGGTATTGGCGACGGTTTCCAGCGCCTGGTTGGAATCGGACTCGATGCGGTCGAGCGCGCCGACGATATCGCGCGTGAACAGATCGGCGCTCTGGTAGAACATGACGTACCACAGGTAGCCGCTGGCGATGAGCGCGATGATGGCGAGAATCACGGCGAGTCCGCCGCGCACGCGGCCGTGGCGCGGGCCAGTCTCGGATTTCTTCGGTATGGCCTCGGTGGCGGGATTATTGGCGTCCGTGTCGGTCATGGGGGTTCCGGCTGTGTGCTTGTCACGATTATAAGGTGTTTTGCCCGTCCCGCCATGCCTGGATGGCTTCCAGAATGGCTTCATCGCCGGCCGTCGCCGATACCCGCGGCTCGGTCGAGAAGCCCAACTCGCGGCAGACCTGCGCCATGCGTTCGCTGACCACGACGACAGGTGTGCGAACCAGCCACGGCTGGCCGGTTTTGCCGACCATGTCGAAAAGATTGCGCAGGCCGTCCACGCTGGTGACGCTGACGATATCGATCTCTCCGCGTGCCCAGCAGCGCAGCAGCGACGTGGTGTCGGTGTCGGGGCGCAGGCGCCGGTAACATTCGGCGTACTCGATTTCCGCGCCGCGTGCCCGCAGGGTGTCGCCGAGCAGCTCGCGGCCGCCGTTGCCGCGAAAAATGACAATACGTTTTCCCGCCACCTGTTGCAGTTCGGGCAGCGCCAGCAGCGCCTCGCTGTCGAAACGGTCCGGCGGCACGATGACCTTGTCGACGCCGAAGCGCTTGAGTTCGCGCGCACTGCCGCGTCCGACACAGGCTACCCGCAGGCCCAGCGGCAGTCCGCCACGCGCGAGTATCAGGTTCATTGCGCGGTTGACCGCATTCGGGCTGATGAAAATCGCCAGCGCGAAATCCTTCAGGCGATCGATGACGGCGAACAGGGCCCGGGGGTCCTGTGGTTCCGCGATTTCGATCACCGGAAAGCGGATGGCCTCGCCGCCGCGCGCCTCGATCAGGCGCGCCAGATTCTCCGCCTGCTCGCGTGGGCGGGTGACGAGCACGCGCACGCCGGCGAGCGTGTGTGGCGGGGCAGGGGATTCAGGCACGGCCGTATACCTTGTCGAGAATTTGCCGGGCGCCCTGCGCCAGCAGCTGTTGCGCCAGCTGCGCGCCCAACTGCTCCGCCTGCGCCGCGGGACCGCGGATTTCGGCGCGCAGCAGGCGGCTGCCGTCCGGCTCGCCCACCATGCCGCGCAGATGCAATTCCTCGCCGTGCAGTTCGGCGAAGCCCCCGATGGGCACCTGGCACCCGCCCTCGAGGTGGGCG
>Ga0105101_10000409_pt1 | contig 17718 bp, 15 predicted proteins | sample PPLLak21cMay2015_2_FD_87037 | JGI IMG/M metagenome (GOLD analysis project Ga0105101, IMG submission 87037) | Freshwater sediment microbial communities from Prairie Pothole Lake near Jamestown, North Dakota, USA - PPLs Lake P8 Core (1) Depth... | ecosystem: Environmental > Aquatic > Freshwater >... | reverse complement strand
GTTAAGGGCCTGAATGACCTCCAGACTGATGATAAAAACAACAAAATAAGCACAGTTGAAGGATGGCAGGCTAAAAAAACTGAAATACTGAAGCAGGTACGATGGGGACTAGGGGATGAACCTGCAGGAGTCTATAATCCGGGGCCTGGAAAGTTCAGCAAGGGAGGAATGGGAGAAAACAGCTTTGGGACATACCTTGAAAGGCCCCTGCAGGTATCTAATACTGGTGTAATGGCTATAGCACCTTACAGCGGATTCGGGGATCAGCTTTTCGGTTATCTGTATTATCCGGCCGATGATAAGGGTGAATTGAAAGGCGATAATATACCGGTGGTAATTTATCTTCATGAATATGACTATGCCAAAGGGATTAATTCATATCACCAGGTTGAATCGACAATCAGGTCGATAGTTGCAAGAGGCTATGCTGTCTTTATTTATGATATGATTGGTTTTGGAAACAGGATAGAGGAAGGAACACGCTTCTATAACCGTTATCCACACTGGTCAAAAATGGGAAAGATGGTGGCAGATGTCAGTGGAGCAGTTGATGCCTTATCCAATCTTGATTTCTTCGACAGTACAAAAATATTTGTAGCCGGTTATTCGATCGGAGCAAATGTTGGTTTATATGCTGCTGCAACGGATGAAAGGATCGCAGGTGTTGTTTCGGTTGCAGGCTTTACACCCATGCGCACGAACACTCCTGACAGGGGCACCGAGGGAATAAAAGCATACTCGCATCTGCATGGAATTTTACCAAGGCTCGGTTTCTTTGTGGGAAATGAGAACCGGATCCCTTATGATTACAATGAAATTCTTGCGTGTATTGCACCAAGGCCGGTTCTGGTGATTGCCCCCGCAATGGATAAGGATGCACACCTGAAGGATGTACAGAATTGCGTTGAGCAGGTAAAAAATATTTATGGATTGTATAACCGGCCTGAAAATATTCAGCTTTTTTCGCCTGACGACTATAACAGGTTCTCACCTGAGATGAAGGAAAAGATGTATGAATGGCTGACTGATAAATTATAATATTACATAAAAAAACGAAAATGAAAGGAGCTTCACCTTTTTCAATGAGCAGATATAGTTTCATTCTTCTGCTTGGATTAGCTTTCATCTTTTGGGCATTTCAGGATGATTCCCGTAAACCTGATCTTTTATCATACAAAGATGCATCAGGAGTTGTCCGGCCGGTAAAAACACGTGCAGACTGGCAGAAAAAGAGAGCACAGATAATTGAAGGATTGGAGCAGGCAATGGGAAAATTGCCTGACAGGACCAAATTATCTCCCCCTGACATGCAAATCACAGAAACCCTTAAAGAAAATACTTTCACACGTTATACAGTGAATTTTGTTGCTTCTGAAAATGAAGCAAGGGTTACAGCATTTCTTTACATTCCGGTAACCAAAGGGAAACCAAAAAAAGTGGCTGCAATGGTAGTTCTTCATGGCACAGGCGAACCGGGTAAAAAGCTCGTTGACGGCGCCAGTGATATGGCTAACCGGGCACAGGCACGTGAGCTCGCGGAACGCGGATATGTTGTCATCGCGCCTGACTATCCAAGCATGGGCGATCAGAAAGATTACGATTTTGCCAATGATCCGTATGAATCAGGAACAATGAAAGGTGTTTTCAATACAATGCGATGCGTTGATCTGCTGCAATCGAGGGAAGAGGTTGATCCCGGTCGCATAGGCGTTCTGGGGCACTCCCTTGGCGGACATGGTTCAATGTTTGCCGGTGCTTTCGATACCCGGTTCAAAGTGATTGTATCGAGCAGCGGCTGGACACTGATGGATTACTATGACATCGGCGAAGCAGCTTCGAAACCGTATGGAGGGAGGCTTGGTCCATGGGCCCAGGACAGGTACATGCCTCTGTTAAGAGACAAATTCAACCTGGATCCTGAGAAGATCCCGTTCGATTTTGATGAGATCATAGCTGCTCTTGCACCACGTGCCTTCTTTTCAAATTCCCCCATAAACGACTCCAATTTCGATGTTAAGGGAGTTAAAATTGGAATTGATTCTGCTCAGAAAGTTTACGATTTTCTTAAAGCAGGCGATAAGCTTCAGGTGCGGTATCCTGTATCAGGTCATGATTTTCCAACTGAGGTCAGGCTGGAGGCTTACCGGTTCATTGATAAAATTCTTGAGCATACTCCAAATCCCCAGGAACTTAAATAAACTGGCATTCAAACATTATCCGGGGGAATCAGTTTATACGGACGGTATAATTAATGGGATCGTCACAGTTTTTGCTTTTGCTCTGAACCCATGACAGATTTATAATAGCTTATGACGCGAACACCTGAGACTATTGAACATACATTTACATTACTCCGGGAGAATAAGATTTATGGACTCTTACGTCTTGACATCCTGACCGTGTTCTTAATGCCACTTTATTATTTATTATTCTACAGCCTATTGATCCAGGCGATCCGGTTAACATCCCTACTGAGATCTACCAGAAAGAGGTGATCGATTCCGCAAATAAGTTTGCATTCGATCTTTTCAAGCCCATTCTTTCGGGTGAAGGTGAGCAGGAAAACATTATGATCTCCCCGTTCAGCGTCACCAGCGCACTATCGATGACCCTGAACGGTGCATCCGGAGAGACCTTCGATGCCATGAAGAGGGCACTCAGGCTGGAAGATTGATCTTGAACGCCCCTTCCTGTATTTCATCCACGAAACCTATTCATGTGAGCCAACTTAATAAGATTAAATATATTCTGGGAAATACTTCAGAATCCTTGTAATTAACAGATATTATATGAGATAGACATGATAACTCTCAGGTAATTTTATCTTCTATCCTGACAAAAGGAAAACTCTTCAGTGAAAGTTTCACAAACTATGTAAAGAGATCAATAATAGACTCAAAAATATTTAAAAGCAGTTTGACCAATTTTGACCTTTTAGGTTTAGTTTCCTCATCGTGGTCAAAAGATTTTTGTCTTATGTTTTCAATTTTGTCATCATTTATTATATCTGACTTTTTCATATGAAGATTATTTTGTGACTATACCTGCCATGCCAACAAGTACTGCGGTAGCAAAGCCTTTCCATTCATTTTTATTCGGGTCATACGGATCATCTGAAGGAGTGTTTGTTATTTTATTTCACTGACAGATTCATCTTCCTGGCTAACTCCTTAAATCGTGGGTTATCCTTTAATTGTTCATAAGTCCTGGATCCAAAAGCGTAAGGTAAATTCGGCGAATGTTCTTTGTATGACTTTTCAAGCCAGAATATTGCCTTATCAATATCACCAGCCTGAGCATAAAAGCTGGCAATGCGCCCGGATGCAACAAAACTGGTTTCTGATCTTTTTACATACAAATCACCTACCATTTTATTTGCACCTGGCCAACCTGCTTCAGCATACCCATCTTCAAACGCTTTTAAAAGTTCGGGATCATTTTTCCACTGGTCCTTTTGCATTTCTACTGCTTCTTTCTCCCGGCCTGCAGTTTGCAATGCGCCGATGATATTACCGGCTACTCCCTTCCACGCCAGACACGGCCAATACCTGCATATGCAAGTGCAAATCCGGGATCTTTTTCTTTAGCAAGTTCAAAGTATTTCATTGCAGTCTCAAAATCATTCTTGCTTAGCCTGCCATAGTAAAACATCCCTTTTCTGTAAGCCTCGTAGGCTTCCATATTTGATGTGGGTCTGTTTTCAATAAGCTGCTTAGCTTCCGGAGTAATAACAGCTTTAAGCTCTCTTGCCACAGTCTGTGCAACCTCACTCTGGATTGAAAATATATCAGATATATCCCTGTCATATATCTCCGACCATATATGTGCTTCAGTCCTGGCATCAATAAGCTGAACCGTTATTCGCACATTAGCTCCCATTTTACGTACGCTGCCCTCCAATATTGTTGCTACGCCTAACTCATGGGCAAACTCCTTTAATGAAAGGTTTGTGGTCTTAAATCTCTCGGAAGATGTCCGGGCAATTACATTCAGATCACCGATCTTGAAGAGCTTGTCCAGTATCTCATCCACCATGCCCACACTAAAATACTCCTGGTCAGGATCGTTGCTGAGATTGTCAAAAGGCAATACAGCTATCGATTTTCCGATTTCTGAGGCACCCCCGGATGCTTTTTTAATTACAGGCAGTGAAATCATCAGACCTATAATCAATAATAATGTTACAATTATGGCAGGAACTGCAATTTTTGTCCACGGTAATTTTCGCCTGGGTTCTTTATTAAGAACAACTCCGGATCTTTCAGTCTGAGACTTGACTTCCGGATTTTTAATCCCTGTTATTATCTCCTTTATTGCATTGGCAACCTTATTGATCTGGTTCCGGTACCTGGTTTTATTCAAATTAACTTTTTCATCATCATCGGTTTTCAGAGGCCTGTTTACACCAGGTTCTGAATAAATGAACTGAACACCACGAAGCATGCTGTTAAGTACAGTTTCACATAGTTTAATATCATCAGTATCTAACTCATGAATGCGAACGGGAAGCACTCTGTTTGCAACATTACCAGTTGGCAGTTTAACTTTTAATCCGAACTTATCCTGAGAAGCCTGTTCTACAAATGCTTTGAACTCATACTCCCAGGCAAAAGATTTTGGATCACAGTAAGTGCGGGATATTACAGGAATAAATATCAGACACTTTAGTTTCTCTTTCAGGGAAGCATCCACATCGTGTGTCTCCAGTAGTCCATCATGTGGATTGATATCAAAATAAACACTGATCTCTTCCTTAAAGGTAGCCTCCAGTTCCTTCTTTAGATTGTCGACAAACTCCGTTACCCAGCCATCGTACTTGTTGTCTTTCTGACGGTAGCTGATAAAGATGTCATAACTGTATCCTTCGATTATGCTTGACATTGAAGTCTGTTTATTTCATTATCAAAATTAAGATATCCTGACAACAGAGTCAATATAAGGTAAGATTTAAAGTGATACTCTGACAAATTACCCCAGATCAGCACATCTACCGGTGATACCGGCATCGCTTCATTGTACTCCTCAAAACGACAGCCTCACCATTTGCGCCGGAAGCTGGATTGCGCTTTCGAACTTTATTCGTAAATTTGAAGTTGGCCGGCATATGACATCTGACATTTGACGAATTATTGACTAACACATTAATTCTTTCATTCATTCATTGCCGGCCTCATTATTGGATGAAATCCACCCGGAAGGGCTGTAAAGCCAGTCAAGTAGATGCAAGCATTCATATATGTTTATTTCATCATGATACAAAAATGAAATGGAATTTATATGGATTTTGTTAGAATTAATCGCTTATGTATAAAGATTATATAAAGACTCAGGACCAGTCATCGATTTTGTCTCCCTCTAAAATACAAAGGGGATGTCTCATAAGCCCTTTTCTGATCAGCCACCCCTAAATCCCCCAGGAGGGGACTTATTGATAAACAAATACTCGCTAAGCCCCCATGGGGGGTTTGGTAGTAAAGAACAACTTATAAGACAGCCCCTTACGGTTTGCAGAGAATGGACCAGCCTCTTAAAAAATCTTTATGAATATAAAAGTGGTCAACATTCCTTTTAGCAACCAGGTAAATGAATATTATGAGTTAAGAATTACCTTCGCTTTATCATCAAGTGCTTCTGTCATAAATGGGATCCCTGTAATAGCTTCAGTTTCTTTGTTGGCAGTTATCAAGTCATTTCTACTTAGTTGCGCGAGATTAAATTTTCTGACTCCTGCCATAAATTGCTGTAATCCACAAGCGAGCTTATCAACATATCCACACAGGGCAATAGCACCTAAAGGAATATTATTGATTTCACTGGCACCAACTTTGTTCTTAACAGATTCCCATAGAGAAAATATTTCTTCCGGGTATTTACCATATTCTGTCACCGAAGGAGGCAATACATCCCAATGTCCATTAAGGCTGGCTTTCCTTTCGGGATGAAATACTCCCTCAATGTTACTTCCAAGAAATCCGGCAATCATAGGTGCTCTTCCCAGACATATTAACCGGGCATAAGGAGCAACTAATGAAAGAGCTTTAAACAGATGGTCTTCACGTGCTAAACCTCCGGCCAGAGAAATGTCAGGTACTTTTATACCTTTTTTTGTCAGGATCTCACAATATTCATAGGTTTTTGCATGTAAAGCCAGAGAAGGTATTCCCCAGTTTTGCATCATATTCCATGGACTCATTCCCGTACCGCCACCAGCACCATCAATAGTAAGTAAATCAAGTTTTGCATCTGCTGAATACCTGATAGCCATGGCAAGATTCTCCATCCCGTAAGCCCCTGTTTTAAGGGTTATTCTTTTATATCCGATCTTTCTGAGGTAGGTGATGCTGTCAAGAAAACTTTCACGTATCTCCTCCGGAGAATGCTTATCCGTTGCACCTAAACGGCTATGACGTGCGAATGATATGATGGCTCTGTCCTTGTAAGCTTCAATAACTACCGGATCAGTTGGATCGGGATCGACAATATATCCACGCCATTTCAGGAATTGTGCATAATCAAGATCGGCAACCTGTATTTCGCCTCCGATATCTTTTGCTCCCTGGCCCCATTTAAGTTCAATAATCACATCATTTCCATACTTATCAATAAGATACTCTGCAACACCATTCCTTGTATCTTCTACATTCATCTGAATAATAATAGCTCCGTATCCATCATAATACCTTCTGAAATATTCAATTCTTCTTTCCATTTCAGGCGATTTTATGACTTTCCCTTTTTCTATTTCTGATTCTTTATCAACTCCTACTACATTCTCGCCAATAACAATAGGGATACCTGCCAATGCTGCCCCAACAGCAAATGATGGCCAGTAACGTGCTGCAACAAAGGTTGATCCCAGAGCGCCTGTCATTATCGGAATCCGGCATTTGGTTTTAACTTTATTACCAAATTCAGTCTCTAAATTCACATTCGGAAAGATGCAGTCATCAGGATCATCAGAAAATTTTGTGTTAAGACCTTCAGAACCATAGGCATACCCCTGAATACGAAGAGCATGGTATCCTATACCAACGGAAGCAACATTGTCTCCTCCGGCTGTTGAGTATCCGAACTTACGTGGATACAACATTTTTCTTCCTTCCATACATGAAAGCCATGTCTCACATTTCCCTTTACAGGCCGCATCACATAATGTGCATAGACCTGATTCACAAGGCACGCCGCGGTTAACTGCGCCAAGAGCATCATTGTTTTTTCTACTTTCAAACATAATTTCTTAAATTAATCATTAGTAATTAATAATATTTATCAATAAGGTATTTATTGTGGCAATATATAACATTTAATTAATAATTCATATAATATTTCCATCATCCTTTAGGATTGAATTGAAAATATACAAATATTTATAGCATATTGCAAATTGTGGTCAGATATTGTGACGCGAAGACTATCTCATCGTCTGAGCATGCACGTACATCCCTATCATTCCGGATGCATCAATCCATTTTTCGGCGATTGTTTTTCTATGGTATGTCGTTCCGGTAAAAAAATGAGTACGGAATAATAATCGTCCCTCTCCAAGATCCCTGTATAATTCAAGGGCAATGAGCAGATCTCCCTCGACTATTATCGAGTATTTTCTAAGGTCAAAGCTTAATTCCTTTCCGATATCCCCTTTTGTAAAGGAGATGTAAACCGGTTCCGTAAGTATATTTTTATAATCTTCCTCTTTCCTTTCTGACTGGTAAACATTCAATCTGTAAGTAACCGAATCATATGTACAGACTGCTACATTAAGGTGCAGATCCTTAAATTTCATACGTCTCCTGGCTGTAACTTTTATTCCCAGTTCGGATCCCAGGTCGTTATAGGCAAAACCCGACCGCAGTGCATTAGAAGTTACCGGAGAGCCCAATATTATATCATTAGGCTTATGATATTGAATTTCAACGTCCTTCAATAAATAAGTAACAGGTTCCAGATAAACGACTTTTTTGGGATCACTGATAAACTGACCTGCAGGAATATATTGAGATTCATATCCGATCATCGAAAACCCTAATGTATCATTGTCATCAATCTTGCGCAGGTCCAATATGAAAATACCGGCCTTGTCCGAAACAGTGCCGGTATTTTTATTCATTACCACTATAGTAACATAACTGATCTCTGATTTTGTTTCGCTTGAGAAAACCCTGCCTGTAAGATACTGTCCGATAATAAGGTTGGGAATAAAAACACCAATTACCAGCAGCACTTTTCTAAAACTGATTTTCTTTAAATCAAGCGCCATCACATTATTGAAGGTTACAAAATCAGAATCCTGCCGTTTCTGTTCCCTGCCAGTTAAATGAAATGCTTCGCTTCACTCCATCTTTTTCAACTGTGATGCGGAAATGTTGCTCTACATTATTTTTATTCCGCTGATGATCGTGGTAAAATCTTATGATTTCCCTGTTACCAATAATATTCCAGTCTTTGTACTGGCTATTTTTAAATTTCTCCATAACAGAGGCGGGAATGTCAATATCTTTTGACATCTCCCTGGTCTGTACAAGTTCTCCTTCATTCGTATAAATTGCCCAAAGATCTGAATTCTTGTTTGTTTTCATTGTTACTTCATAACGATTGAGCTTAAGGTTTTCTGCCCCGATATCATACACCCATCCGTATTCCTTTAAAGCATATGGGAACGCTGACCAGGTAAGCGGATCATTCTGATTAAACTGAGCCTTGACTGCCTGAACAACTGCAGGAGGAACCTGTTCTTTGGTTATTGTTGTGGTTATATAAGGCTCGTAGTCAGCAGCATTGTAATCGTGGGATACCTGTGCTGCGGAAGGAAGAAGAAATGCTACAAATCCCACTATTGTGCAAAATAGTGATTTCATAATTTTTCCGGTTAAACTGTTAACGCAATATTTAAGCATAAGAAAACTCAATCTTATGCAGTATGCAATAACAAATCCACCTGTTTAATTGTTCAAATCTTTTACAAAATTGCTTATCAAAAATGGAACCCGGATTCAGCAGGACAACTATGATTACCCGGGGAATCACAGGATTTTGATGTATTACGTGTCTGTTCCTGTAAAACCCATACTTTCCCTGTAAACTTTACACGGATCTGTTTGTTATAACTTTAACAGAAATAATAATTATTGCTGAGATGAAAAAAATCCTGATACTTGCCGGAATCCTTGTTTTTATCACCACATCCTGTCTTAAAGAATTATTCTGCCTTGAAGGGAATGGAAAAATTGAAACACAGTCACGTAATGCGTTATCAATAAATCAGATAGAAAATACAACATCAATCGATGTGGTTTATAAAAAAGCTAATACCGTAAGCATAACCGTAAAAGCTGAATCAAATCTTCTAAGTCATATTATGACAGAAGCAACAAATGGTAATCTCAGGATCAGAACAGATCCGCGAAGCCTTTGTTTCAATGCCAGTGAACGACCACTTATTACCATAACTTCTCCGGAGATTGATGAACTGGTATTAACTGGTTCAGGGGATTTTTCAGCCGATACAATATCAGGCAATTCGTTCACCATATCATTAACCGGTTCGGGTGATATATTTGTGGATAAGATCGCCTGTGATGACCTTTCAGCAAAAATTACCGGATCCGGAGATATAAAGCTAGTCAATTCAACGATTCAAAATCCGGATCTTCTTATTACCGGTTCTGGCGACCTGGAAATTAAAGGCACCGGTGATAGCGGGCATCTGAGAATAACCGGCAGCGGGGATATTAAATCCGGAGAATTCGTGATTTCAACAGCTATTGAGACTATATCAGGTTCAGGAAATATTTATACTTATGTGGAGAACAGTCTGACTGCAGTAATTTCGGGAAGCGGAAATATCTATCTTCAGGGCGATCCTGCAATAAACCAGACTATTACGGGATCGGGTAAGATTATCAGAAACTGACAGAAGGATACTGTTAATAAACAACTAATCTACAGAATTCTCCGGCAGGAATCAATACCATTCCAGGGGTGTTTCCTGCGTCTGAATGAGGTTGCCCGTGACCAACGCAAATGAAATGAGTATTATCTTCATAAAGTCAATCTCTTTATTCTTTTATATCCGGTTCGAAGAAAACCCACTGAATGGCAGGATTTTTCTTCTTTAGCTCCGATTCGCAGGTATTTATGTTTTTAATCAATTGCTCTACATTGTCAACCTTTGTCATTTTTGCTTTTACTGCAATCATAATCTGAGGCCCCAGTTGAAATGTAATCAGATTAAGGATCCTGTCAATTTCGGGTCTTTCATCCAGCAATTTTCTTATATCAGAACGGGTTTCAGTATCAGAGCTCTGCCCTATCAGCAAACTTTTGACTTTTACAGCAAGAAAAAATGAAATAATAATCAGTAAAACTCCGATCCCGATGCTTCCTATAGAATCAAACACAGGATTTCCGGTTACTATAGCCAGTGTGACTGAGATAAGAGCAAAGGATAACCCCAGCAATGCGGCAATGTCTTCACCCAGAACTACAACCAGTTCACTTTTCCGGCTGTTCCTGATCCATGTCCAGAGAGTCTGATTGTTCCTCAGTTTTTTGATCTGAATCAGGCATCCATACAACGAAGCAGATTCAAATACCATACTTACAGCCAGTACAATAACTGCTAGTATCGGACTATTCAATCCTTCGTGAAGGTGAAGTTTGTGGATCCCCTCATAGACTGAAAAAAGTCCGCCCATACTGAATAATATCAGAGCTACTATAAAGGACCAGAAATAAATTTCTTTTCCGTATCCCAGCGGATGTTCCGGATCCGGCTTTTTCCTTGTTGCATTTAAACCCAGAAACAGGAGCCCCTGATTTCCACAATCGGCATAGGAATGGATCGACTCAGCCAGCATTGCACCTGAACCGGTTATTACTGCGGCGACTGTTTTAGTTATTGCGATTCCAAGGTTTGCCAGGAGAGCAAATAGTATTGATTTTCTTGAAGTATCCAGATGCGACATCTTTCGGGGTGATATTCAGTAGTAAAAGTAAATATAACTATCCGGAAACTGAAAAGGAAATAAACTTGCCGTATATCGGGTTCCGGCCAGTTACCTGACATCTTCACCTTCGTAATTAACGGTCATTTTATGGAATGAGCTGAGCTTCTGGCTTTTAAACGGCCGGGGATTAAAGATGTTCAATCAGGATTCAGGGTTGTATCCTTTTGACCTTTAGCAGAGCTGATTTTAATAACTCTGACTTTCCCGATGCTTTTTTTGAGGTAAAGACCATATTCATTTGTAATGTAGTCATTCAATTCATTAAACCCGATATCCGGGATCCTGATATTGAATTTATCATGATTTGTGGAGGAGCATGAAATATCTTTATTGAAATAGTTTCCCAGATTAAAGGCAATTAGCTTTATATCAGCGTTATACAACAATTTATCGTTTGTGCCATAGAGATGGACGGAACTGTCGGATTTAAGTGTATCTGAACTATTGATAAAGCAGAGATATAACTTTACAGAATCGTCAATCTGCAGATCGTATTTTTCTCTTTCGATGTATTCCTGTTTCATCTTCAGATCGTATTTCTTTAAGATCTCCGCTATGACAATGGAATTTGAACTCCTTATGATTCCCTTCCTGCTTTCAGGATCACGCTCAAAATTCAGTTTAATAACTTTACCGGCGATTTTTGAATCTTCGAATACAATATGCTTCTTATTAGTCATTAGCAGCTTCGGAAAAATATCCTCAATTTTCAAATGGTCGAATTCCACAGTATCAGGAGTAATTCTTTCTGTATAAAGGAAGGTTACCTTGTCCTGTTCCTCAATCCTTATTGAATATTTTTTCGAAAAGGATCCGAATGTGGTAATCAGGAGTGGGATTACAATAATGAAGTTGTGCAAAGCATGAAATGTACAACCCCAACCAAAACCAAGCTTAAGTCTGGTGTATCCGAAAAATAAACCCATCAGAAATTGTGGAAAGACCAGTACTGGCAATACCATAAGAGTAACCGTATTCAGTTTATAATTGTTAATATGCGCAAGTGCGAAGAGCGTTGCGGTAACATAAAAAACCCAGATAAACTTATTCCTGAAAAAATTCAGTAATACCTGACTGATCCTTTGTTTCCAGATATTGCAAAGAATTACAGCGATGCAGTAAATGACTAATACTGAGATCCTGAAGCCTGTTGTTTTACCAAGTGAAAGTATAATCAGCAATAAGCCAGTGAATACTATTATCAGATTCAGGGTTATGTACTTTGGCTTTGTCCTGAGATGTAATCTGAAAAAAACTTCCTCGACAAAGGGAGAGATCAGAACGATCATGAGAATGGCAAACCAGTTGGGGATATTCTTTATAAAAATCAGGACTTTATTATTCTGTCCTGGAAACAAACCATTATCGGTCAGTATCTTATAGGTCACCATAAGTCCCAGTACCAGTGCGAGTTCCAGGAAGAAAAGAGAAATGAAAGTCTTTAGTTTTTCACTGAAAGGTGCATCAGACCTTATGTCATAAAAGGGAGATTTCAGAAAATTCAGGAATGCCTGAATGGTATTCTTCGGGTGATGGTACATATTTAAATATAGTATCTGACCATTGGCCGGTTTTTGGAAGTCCTGTCCACTATCTCAAAGCCTGCCCGCTCAAATGATTTGAGAAAGCCAAACCATGCAAATGAGTCGGGAAGCTTTCCCTGTCCGGGAATTACCGGGTATGCCTCCAGGATTTTTATCCCATTTTCACCGGCATATTTGATAGCTTCTTTTAACAGCTTTTCTGCAACACCTGCTCTTCTGAAGTCTTTATGAATGAAAATGCATGGTACAGACCAGACTTTCTTATCGTCAATACGTTTGTGGACTCTTGATTTCTCCAGCCTGATAAAATCTTCCCTTGGAGCAAATGCGCACCAGGCAATAGCCTGCCCCTCAACGAATCCCAATAATCCGGCTGGTCTGTCCTCCCAGACAATTTTTTTCATTGCTTTTTTATTTCCCTGATCAGCTTTCCCTGACTGGTATTCTTTGTTACCAAGTCTGTAGAACATGCACCAGCAATTTCCGCAGGCTCCTTTTTCTCCGAAAAGTTCAACAAATCCGGCCCAATTATCTTTTGTCAGGGGTTCGATTGTGAACCGGTCTGAAATTTCTGTCTTCAATTTATTTATGGAGTTTTATTTAATATGTTTTATGTGCCGGCCGGCGTTTTATTTATTTTTCTTTTCTTACCGGGGCGAAAAGAAAAGAAAATTACTACGCCGGTTACTAAAATAAATGGCCAGAAATGAATTACTCCAATAATAAAAGCCAGTAACCATTTCCAGCCCATTACCAGAGCCTGACCAAACTTTGAAGAGAAATTAAAAGATGAACTTGTCTTCTGGTAAAACTCAACTGTCAAAGTACTTAAACTAACCCGATCCTTAAGATACTGAAGTCGTCCCTCAATTGATTCGATTTCAGTCCGGAGTGTACCGATTTCCTTTTCGATTGAAAGGATCTCTTCAACGGCCCTGGCCTTTATAAGTAATTCTTTATACCGGTTTTCAAGTTCCTTTTTTGTTTTTATCCTTGACTCAACATCAATATACTCCTCAGTTACATCAAGAGCATCAATGCTTTTGCTGTCAAGTTTCTCCACACTTTCTGAAATTTCCGCTATCAGCTTGTCAAAATTATCAGCCGGAACTCTTATAACCATCCTATGGGTAATTCTGCTATTGTCGTTATGAATATTATCATTTGATACAAAGCCGTTTAGTTCATTTACTGCCTTTAAAATTACAGATTCAGTTTCTTTAATATTTCCCGTTTCAAACCTGATTTCACCCTGCTTAATGATTTTCCTCTCAACCGAAGTCTCGATTTTGTCATTACCTTGTTGATTGAAAGTCTTATCAATTCCTGCAGCCTCTTCAGCCAATGGTGCAAATTCTTTTTGATTTTCTCCTGTCCCGCATGAAAATAGCAGCATAATTGTCAGAAGTGTCCAGAATGTCAATTTAAGTTTCATATTGGCATTGTTATGTTTTATAACGCATCTATTCTACTTAAACCCCCTTTCCCGTTTCCCCCAGGGGGGAAAGGCTTTGCGCTCCTTCCCCTGTGGGGGAAGGCTGGGATGGGGGTCTAAACCCCCTGTACAATAATCTATGTATGTGGTTAATATATATGAGCAATGTGACATATTTCATAAATGCGCCTTCATATTACATATCATTTACAATTCAATTAGAAATAAAATTATCCGGATCTGCTTTGATCTCTATAAAATTTGAAGTTGAGGCCACTGTTTTTGAATATCCAAGGCTATAATGCGGTATTACCAAGCCTTACTACCATCAACCCTCCCTTTACAACTTCCGTGAACGGTAAAAATGTTGACCGGAGTTCCTGCCCATTTGCGGAAATGGATTGAATATAAACATTTTCAGGACTATTATTCTCGGTTTCAATAACAAATTGTTCTCCTGAATAATACTTACTGCTCAGGTTAATGATGATCCTGTCAAAAAGAGGACTCCCGATCCCGAAACGCGGCTCTGCGTCTGTAAGACCCTTAACATCAAACAGTCCCATTGATGCCATAACATACCAGGCACCAAGCTGGCCCTGGTCTTCATCCTGACCGAAGCCATAACCGTGAATTCCCTCCGTGCCGTAAAAATCATTCAGAATGGCTCTTACCCATTTCTGAGTTTTCGAAGGTTCCCCTGAATGATTAAAGAGCCATGAGGTGTGCAGACATGGCTGATTACCATGATTATATGGCTTTGTGATTCCCGCAAATGCGTGTATCTCCGTTCCCCCTCCGAAAAGATCTTTCCGGGAGATCAGAAAAGTACTGTCGAGCCGGGAGTTGAATTCGTCTTTGCCTATCTTATCCACAATACCCTCCGGGTCATGTGGCACATAAAATGAATACTGAAATGCATTGCCTTCCTGGAATCCGTCATGCGGGACCGTAGCATCAAATTCTTCATAAAACTCACCATTCTCAAGCCTTGGCCAGATCATTTTTCTTTGAGGATTATAGATTTTTTCCCAGCCTTTTGATAAATCCATCAGCATATTATAGTCCTGGTCTTTCCCCAGAACTTTTGCAAGCTGGGCAACAGCATATGAAGTAAATGAATACTCAAGGGTATGTGAGCAGGAAAACTTCCAGAGCTCATCAGGCCCTTCTCCTGTGATCACATAGGGAACATAACCATACTTTACAAATTTGCCAACATCCATTTTCCCGGCACCGATAATCCTGTTTTCCGATGTTATTTCATTCTTCAGAGATGCTTCATAAGCTTTGTCAACATCAAAATCCCTTATGCCGCAAAGATAAGCGCTAACGATTGCCAGAGGTACCTGGTTAGTTCCCACGCCGGAAACAAATCTGCTGCATGCAAGTCCATCACCCAGCCATCCTGCATCCGTATATACCAGGAGATGCGTTTTAACAAAATCCAGTGTATATTCCGGGTAAGCTAATGCCCACAGCTGAATAAGATTCCACTGTCCGCCCCAGATAGCATCGGTATTGTAAAAATTAAATTCCGGTTTATTACCGGCACCTGAAGGTATCATGCCGGTAGTTCCATCATGTCTGGGATATGCACCGTTTACATCACTCGCCAGTCCACGCCCTAATAAGGCATGGTAGAGTCCGGTATAGAACTTGACTTTGTCCTCATAATTACTCCCTTCAACATGAATTCTTCCCAGATATGCATTCCAGTTGTCATGGGCTTGTTTTCTGGCCTTGTCAAAATCCAGTTCACCAGCTTCAGTCTCAAGATTCAACCGTGCATGCTCAACCGAAGTATATGACAATCCGGCTTTTATGGTGATACTTTCATTTTCGCGGGTAGTATAAGTCAGATACAATCCAGCTCCGGTCCTCCCTGAGTCCTTTTTTCCCGGTTCAACTTTGGACCCATGAAATATACCATACGTATCTGGCTTCTTGTCAGGTAAAGCAGAGAAAAACATTTTTACACTTGAACCTGTCTGATATTTTTTTACATATTCCGGTTCAGTTTCAACAAATCCTTCAATCCGTCCATCAGCAGTTAAGTATACGCGGGCATTTTTTACTTCCCTGCTTTCACCCTGCTTATTCCCTATGTCAAAGATGATATGAGATTGCTTACTGGCAGGAAATGTATAACGATGAAAACTAACTCTGTTTGTGGACGTCAGCTCAGCCCTGATACCATAGTCTTTAAGAATCACAGAGTAATATCCGGGAGTGAGAATCTCATCCTGTTTATCAAATAACGAACGGTATCCTTTATCAGAGAAATCTGTGGCCCCGGGAATTGTTATTAACTCGCCGTTTGTGGGCATGAATACAACCCCTCCCACCTGGAATTCGTGGAAATTCGGAAATCCTTCAATTGAATTATGTCTGAAGTCGTAACCGACAGCTTCCCATCCGCTTAAATTACCGAGATGACCATCAGTCGACGGACCGGGTTTTGCCATACCAAAGGGATTCGCCCCGGGAGCAAAATGAAACCATCGGCAATGGGCTGTCCCTATAAGCGGATCAACATACCGGGTAAGATCTTCAGTCTCTGTAATGATCTTTTCGGATCTGCATGAAACCGTAGATAAAGTTATAAGTGCCGCAATTCCCGATATCAATATTATATTGGAGGAGTTCCACACCATCCGGAGTTTTTTCTCTCAATTAAAGTACCGTCTGAGTTAAATTTGAGGCAATTATTATCGATGAACTCGTGATCTCTTAAAAATATGCTGACATCATCTTTATATTCATAGAAGACCCGGATCCCAATTAACAGATTATCAGGATCAGTTTTAATCTGCTCTTTGGTGCAGGAGTTGATCAGAGAATAAAGGAAGAAAATAATCAGGGTGATCCTTTTCATAAGCGGACCAGTTTAACAGGTACAAAGTTACAAGAATTATACCATAAATGAGCGGTAGAAACGAAATCAAATAAATTTGGCCTACTGGTTCAGCATTTTATGAATTGGCTTAATTTTCGATCCTTTGAATCTAAAAGTTGCCGGAATTGGACCAAAATAGAATCTAACTTTGAATTCGTCTGCTTTTTTTATTATTGATATCATTTCTGGCGTTAAGCTGAACATAAATTTGTCATCAATCCAGATACGTTCATCAATATCAGTAGTTTGTCCGGTTTTTACTCCTGTGCTATCAGTCTTTGTGTATGTTTCAACAGAAGTTTCATTTGTGGATTTATACTCAGATACCGGGTTGATAATGTTTATTTCAAATGATTGATTGTCTGATTTCAGATATCCTGAATTTTCAATTTTAAAGCTCGTAGATGATCGAGCGATAACGAAAAACGCTTTTACATTGTCTTGCTTGTCGGAAATTTCTCTCTCAAAAATGACGTGAGCTGAATTAATTTCAGTTCTTCTTTCCTGAGGGATCAAATCTATACGTGCAATAACTTTTCTGTTATTTTTAAACTCATCATCGAATATCTGGAAGTTGTCATAAAACATCCATATGCAACTTGTCATGAGTACAAGTGGAATCCCAAATAATAAATATTTTATTTTTTTCATGTTAACTTTTAAAATTCAAGTACTTTGTGCATACTTTGTGTAATCCTTTGTGTGACTTTGTGGTAAAAAGAATTTAACCACAAAGGGTCACAAAGGTTGTCACTAAGGATCACAAAGGAATACAATAAATTAAGAATATGTTATAATATTGTTTGCCATAAATGATCCCTGACTTTGCGCCTG
>Ga0105101_10000404_pt1 | contig 17810 bp, 8 predicted proteins | sample PPLLak21cMay2015_2_FD_87037 | JGI IMG/M metagenome (GOLD analysis project Ga0105101, IMG submission 87037) | Freshwater sediment microbial communities from Prairie Pothole Lake near Jamestown, North Dakota, USA - PPLs Lake P8 Core (1) Depth... | ecosystem: Environmental > Aquatic > Freshwater >... | reverse complement strand
CCGAGGCGACGCAGAGCCCGGCGCAGCTCGTCCAGGTGCTCAACCCGAACGGGCTCGAGAAGCTCGAGGCCGGCCAGCAGTACGCGATCGACTACCACTCGTCGGGCCTGACGCTGCACGACCCGGTGCTGCTGGTGAATACCGGCGGGAGCGCGGTCAGCGGCCCGGGATACTGGCAGAGCAACCTGTCTCAGACCAGCGGACCGGCCAACAACTCCAACAGCTTCGCTAACGCAGTCGACCTGAGCGGCGTCGCGAACCCGGCGCCGGCATCTGTGTACCAGACCTATCGCTACGCGGCATCGACGGTGGGCGCGACGCTGGGCTGGGACATCCCGGTGCCGGACGGCGACTACGTGGTGCGGCTGCACTTCGCCGAGCCGTCGAGCATCGCGGTGGGGACGCGGCGCTTCGACGTGCAGCTGCAGGGTGCGACTGTCGAGACCGACCTCGACGTCCGCGCGGCGGCCGGGGCGTCGCTCAAAGCGCTAGTGCGCGAGTATGCGGTGACCGCCGCTGGCGGGCAGGGCATCGCGCTCGACCTCCTCAACAAGACATCGCAACCGGCCTTCCTTTCCGGCATCGAGATCCTGCGAGCCAACCCGGCGGGCGTCGCCGCACCCACGGTCACGCTGGAGGTCTCCACCGACAACGGCGCGAGCTGGAGCCCGATCGCATCCGGGCTGCCGACCGACCGCTACGGCAACGGCAGTTTCCTGTGGACCGCGGACTCGGAGACCACCGGCAACACGGCGCTCATCCGCGCCACGGCCACGACCGGCACGATCACCGTCGATGACGTCTCCGACGCCCCGTTCCTGATCGCGAACGGCGGCAACGCGTACTACGTGAACGACGGGTCGCTTGCGGGCGACGAGTACGCGACCGCTGTCGGCGACAATCTGAACAGCGGTAAGAGCCCCGACGCACCGATGGCGAGCCTGGCGGCGCTGCTGCGCGCGCACGACCTCGACCCGGGCGACGTGATCTATGTCGACACGGGCGTCTACGACCTCGCAACGAACGTCATGCTGACGGCGCAGGACTCCGGCGTCACCATCCAAGGTCCGGTCGTAGCGGGGCACATGGCGGTGCTCGACCGCGGCAACACCGGTGGGCAGAGCTACGCGATCCAGCTGGCGGGCGCCGACGATGTCACGATCGACCATCTCGCCCTCACCGGCGCGGTCCACGGGCTCTACGCGGCAAGCAGCGCAGACTCGGACGGCTTCGTCTTCACGAACGGCAGCGTGTATGACAACAGCTCGTATGGCGTCAACCTGAGCGGTAGCAACGACAACCTTCGCATCGCGGCCAGCGAGTTCTACGGGAACTACTACGGCGCGCTTCTGAGCAGCGCGACCGGCCTCTTCGAAGGGAACCACGTCTGGGGCAACAGCTATTACGGGATGAGCGTCAGCGGCGCAGGGATGACCGTGAGCGGCAATCGCGTCCACGACCACGCCATCGACGGGATCGCGGCGAGCAGCGGTGCCGTCATCACTGCGAACGTGGCGTACGGCAATGCCGGTTACGGCATCAGCGCCGACCAGAGCGCGCAAGTCACGGGCAACGAAGTCTTCCGCAACACGCACGGTATCTCCGTCAGCAATAACGCTCGTGCGCTGGGCAATCGCGTGTACGGCAACGCCCAGATCGGCATCTACACCCGCGACAGTGGCGGCGTGGCCGGAAACACGGTCTACGGCAACGCGACCGGCATCTACGACGACCGCGGCAGTCTGATCCAGAACAACGTCGTGTACGGCAACACGCAGTACGGGATCAACGTTCGGAGCACGCACGGCGCGGGCTCCGGCGTCTTCAACAACACGGTGTACCAGGCCACCGGCGACGCGGTCCTCGTCGACGGGACTGCCACCAACTTCATCCTGCGCAACAACGTCCTCGCAGCGGCGAGCGGTTACGCGATCAACGTCGCCTCAAACAGCCAGGCCGGGTTCGAGAGCGACTACAACCTGGTGTCGCTGACCGGCACCGCGAAGTTCGGGTTCTGGGAGGACCGCGCCTTCGCCACCCGGCTCGATTGGTCCCTCGAGCTCGGGTTCGATCAGGAGAGCGTTACCGCCGATCCGCAGTTCGTCGACTTGGACGGTGCGGACGGCGTGCTCGGCTACAGCACCGCGGCCGCAGGCGCTGCGGCGATTCTCGACGAGGGACTTGCGACCTATATCGGCACCTGGACTGCGAAGAGCGCGGCATCGGCCGCGAACGGCGACTACCGGGACGTGGCCGGCGCGGGTACCGGCGCCAATCTCGCCAGATGGGCGTTCGGCGGTCTGGTGGACGGCACCTACCAGGTCGCGGTGACCTTCCCGACCGGCGTCAACGGGAACACCGCGTCCAGCTATCGCTTGTACCAGGGCACGGCCGATCCGTCCGCGCTGATCGCGCTTGGAACGGTGAACCAGAACGCGGCGCCGAACGATTTCTCCGCAGACGGGCGGTCGTGGGAACTGGTCGACACCGTCACGGTGGCCGGTGGCACGCTGATTGTCGAGCTGTCCGATCGCGGCGGTTCGGGATCGTTGCGCGTGCTCGCCGACGCCGTGCGCGTGCAGCGTATCGCCGGGGACCTCGGCGTCGACGACGACCTGCATCTCGCGATTGGGTCGCCCGGCGTGGATCGTGGTGACCCGCGCTCGGACTACACGCGCGAGCCGGCCAACAACGGCGCGCGCATCGACGTCGGGGCCTATGGCAACACGGCCGAGGCGACGCAGAGCCCGGCGCAGCTTGTCCAGGTGCTCAATCCCAACGGCCCGGAGAAGCTGGAGGCCGGCCAGCAGTACGCGATCGACTTCCGCTCCGCGGGGCTCACGCTCGACGACCCGGTTATCCTGATCAACGCGGGCAACGCCGGCGCCGTGAGCGGCCCCGGCTACTGGCAGAGCAACCGGTACCAGAAGGCCGGTCTGGCCGGCAACGGCAGCTTCACCACTGTCGTGGACGTCGGCGGCGTGATCAATCCCGCCCCGGCTGCGGTCTACCAGAGCTATCAGTTCGCGAACTCCGGCATCGGCAACACAATCGGGTGGGACATCCCGGTGGCCGACGGCGACTACGTGGTGCGGCTGCATTTCGCCGAGCCGGCGTTCACCGCTTCCGGCCAGCGGCTCTTCGACGTGCAGCTGCAGGGCGTGACTGTCGACGCGAGTCTCGACGTATTCGCGGCGGCCGGCGCGCAGCGCAAGGCAGTGGTGCGCGAATACGGGGTGAGCGTCTCGGGTGGGCAAGGCATTGCGCTCGACCTGAGGAACGTCATCAGCACGGCCTTCGTGTCCGGGATTGAGATCCTGCGTGCGAACCCGGCGGGCGTTACCGCGCCGACCGTGAACCTCGAGCTGTCCACGGACAACGGAGCGAGCTGGATCCCGATCGCCGGCGGACTGCCGGTCGACCGGTACGGCAACGGCACGTTCCTCTGGACCGCGGGCCCGGAGACGGCTGGGAACACAGCGCTGATCCGCGCCACCGCCATCGCCGGCGCGACCACGGTGCAGGATGTCTCCGACGAAGCGTTCCTCATCGCGAACGGCGGCCACGCGTACTACGTCAACGACGGGTCGCTCGCGGGAGACGAGTACACCACGGCCATCGGCGACAATGCCAACAGCGGCAAGAGCCCCGATGCGCCGATGGCAAGCCTGGCGGCGCTCCTGCGCGCGTACGACCTCGATCCTCTCGACGTCGTCTACGTCGACACCGGCGTCTACGACCTCACGACCAACGTCGTTCTCGCTGCGCAGGACACGGGGGTGTGCCTGCAGGGCCCGGTCGGGATCACGCACCAGGCAGTGCTAAACCGTGGCAACACGACGACCTCGAGCTACGTGCTCCAGCTTGCCGGCGCGGACGACGTGACCGTTGACCATCTCTCGCTGACCGGCGGCTACTACGGTGTCTACGCGGCGAGTGGCGCCGACTCCGACGGATTGGTGCTCACGAACTCGGACGTCTACAACAATGCGGCGTATGGGGTGTACATCACCTCCGGCAACGACAGTCCCGACATTGTCGGCAACAAGATCCACAACAACGCGAGCTACGGCTTGAGCGTCTCGACGCTGGGTGCGGTGGTCCAAGGCAACGAAATCTACGGCAACTTCTACGGCCTCGTGATGAGCGGAGGGGGCGGCGGCGCGAACCGCAACCTCGTGACCGGCAACGTCGTCCACGACAACACCGCGTACGGAATCTCGGCTAGCGGCTACGTGCGCATCGAGGGCAACACCGTCTACAGCCAGATCTCGAGCGTGTACGCCGGAATCGGTGTGCAGGACAGTACCGCCGAGGTCGTCTCGAACGACGTCCGCAACAACGGCAACGGCATCGAGAGCTACAACTCGCTGATCCAGGGCAACCGCGTCTTCGCCAACACCGGGTACGGCATCTACGGGGCGAACAGCACGCGTATCATCGGCAACCAGGTGTATTCCAACTCGATCGGGATCTGGGACGGGCGCTCCACCCGGATCGAGAACAACGTCGTGTATGCGAACACCAACGAGGGGCTGCGGCTGACCGGGCAGCACACGTCGGGTACCGACCGCGTGCTCGGCAACACCGTCTATCAGCCGGTGGGGCTCGCGGTCAGGCTGCAGGATAGCGCTCAGAACGTCTACCTGCAGAACAACATCATTTCGGTGGATAGCGGTTATGCGATCTCGGTCGCCGGCAATAGCGCCACCGGCTTCGGCTCCAACTACAATCTCTTCGACGTGGCACCCGGCGCGACCGTGGGGCTGTGGAACGGTGCGAACCGAACACTGCTCAACGACTGGCAGACTGCGAGCGGCACCGACGCCGCGAGCCTCACCGGCGACCCGCTGTTCCTCGACATCGACGGTGCCGACAACGTATTCGGCGAGCAGGGCGTCAGTACCGGCAACGGTGCCGACGACAACTTCGGGCTGCGCAAGAGCTCGCCGGCGATCGACCGCGCGAACGCCTACGTCGCTTCGCTGACTGACATCGAGAACCGCCCGCGCAAGGACGATCCGGGCACGGCGAACGGGGGTATCGGCTGGGATCTGTTCGTTCCCGCCGATACCGGCGCGTCAAGCTTTGCGAGCGTCGGCACAGCCCAGAACTGGCGCTCGACGAACAACGCGTGGACGCTGAACCTGCCGTTCGGCTTCCAGTTCTATGGCAAGACCTACAACTCCGTCCAAGTGTCGGCGAACGGCTTCCTGCATTTCGAGGGCCCGGACCTCCCGACCAGCATCGACGACAACTCGCTCGACGTTTTCCAGCGCAACGTTCGCCTTGCACCGCTCTGGGACAACCTCGAGACCTCGTCCACTGGCAAGGACATCTTCGTGGACACCTCGGTCGCCGGCCAGGTGACGATCCGCTGGCAGGCCCGATTGCAACAGACGCTCGGCGGCGACGTCAATTTCTCGGTGACGCTGCGCTCGAACGGCACATTCCGGTTCGACTACGGACCCGGCAATGCGGGCCTGACGCCGACGGTCGGGGTCTCGGCGGGCAACGGCTACACGTTCGTGCTCGCGCCGAACTACGACGGCGCGGCGATCCTTGCCGGCGCGAACTCGCTCGAGTGGACGCCGACCCCAGGGCTCACCTATTACGACATCGGCGCCTACGAGTTCCAAGGCGATTCCGGCGACGCGACCCCGCCGGTCGTGACGCTGGTGACCAACTTGCCCGCCCCGAGTGGCTCGACCGCCGCGGCGTTTACCAGCCTCCAGATCGGGTTCAGCGAGCCGCTCGACGGGATCAGTGCGCGTTCGCCCGCCAACTACTCGCTGCTTGAAGCCGGCCTCGACGGTCTCTTCGACACGACCGACGATGTGAAGATCGCGGTCAAGCCGGCGTACTCCTTCCCGGAAACCAACCTGACGCTGAGCTTCCTCGCGGGCGTGCTGCCGGACGGTGACTACCGGCTCAGCCTGTCGGGCAGCCTCGCGATCTACGATACCGCGGGCAACCCGCTCGACGGCAACGCCGATGGCACTGGCGGCGACGACTACGTGCGCTTCTTCACGATCGACCGCAGCGGCAACCAGGCGCCGGTCGCCGGGGACCAGGCGCTGAACGTCACCGAAGGGACGCCGCTCGTCATCACGCTCAGCGCGACCGACGCGGACGGCGACCCGCTCGCGTACTCGCTCGTCGGCACACCGCAGCACGGTGTGCTGTCCGCCTTTGACTCCGTCACGCGCCAGGTGACCTACACCCCGAACGCGAACTACACGGGCCCCGACAGCTTCAGCTTCAAGGTGGACGACGGAAAGCTCGGCGTCGATACCGGCACGATCGCGCTCGCGGTGCTGCCGGTGAACGACCCGCCCACGGTGCAGAACCAGTCGGTCACGCTGAACGAAGACCAATCGCGGCTCATCGTCCTGGATGGCTCGGACGTCGAGACCACGCGGGCGGACCTGACGTTTACGCTCGTGACGGCACCGACGCATGGCACGCTCGCGCAGGGGCCGGCGGGCGGCTGGATCTATACCCCGGCCGCGAACTACACCGGCACCGACAGCTTCAGCTATACCGTTACCGACCGCGGCGATCCGGACGGGGTGATGACGAATGCACTGACTTCGGCGGTGGCAACGGTGAGCCTCACCGTGCTGCCAACGAACGATGCGCCGTCGATCTCCCCCGTGGCCGACCAGGTGGTGGCGGAGGGCGGGACGCTGCTCATAGACTTCGACGCTACCGACATCGAAGGCGACACCCTCACCTTCTCGCTCGATGCTGCACCGGCGGGTGCGACGATCAACGCGACAACGGGCCTCTTCACCTGGACGCCTGTCGACGGGCCTGCCACGGTGCCGGTCACGGTGCGTGCGACCGATTCGGGCGCGCCGGGGGCATTTGCTACGCGCACGCTCGATGTCACCGTCGTGAACGTTGCGCCGACGCTGAGCATTTCCGGCGTCGTCGAGGTAGACCAGGGCGCGAGCTACACGCTGAACCTCGCTTCCACTGATCCCGGCGCGGACACGATTACGAATTGGGAGATCAACTGGGGCGACGGCAACATCGAGCCGGTGGCCGGCAATCCATCCGACATCACCCACGTGTACCTGCTCGGCGGCAGCACTTACGCGATATCGGCCACAGCTTCGGACGAGGACGGCACTTTCGCTTCCAATTCGATCGACGTGACAGTGAAGGCGCCCAACCAGGCCCCGGTCGCGCAGGCGCAGACCGTATTCCTGAACGAGGACGGCACGGCGACCATCACGCTCGGCGCGACGGACGTGGACGGCGACCCGCTCCTCTTCTCGATCGTCGCGGCACCTAACTTCGGGACGCTCGGATCGATCAACCAGGCCACCCGCCAGATCGTGTATACGCCGAACGCGAACTTCGGCGGCAACGACAGCTTCACGTTCCGCGTCGTCGACGACGACGGCGCGCAGTCGACGGCGATCGTCAGCCTGAAGGTTCAGCCCGTCAACGATGTACCCACCGCGAACGGCCAGTCGCTCACGACCGACGAGGACACCCCACTCTCCGGTGCTCTCGGGGGCAGCGATGTCGAGACCGCGCTCGCCAACCTCACCTTCGCGCTCGCCTCCAGCCCTGCGAATGGCGTGCTGCTCCCGAACCCGGATGGCACATTCACCTACACGCCGAATGCAGACTTCTTCGGCACCGACAGCTTCACCTTCACGGTGACGGATAGAGGCGATCCCGACGGCGGCGTTCTGCTTGGTTGCGGCTGCCCGATCGAGGGCTCCGGGCTCACGATGGATGGTCCGGATATCTCGACGGTGGCTACCGTGCTAATTACGGTGAACGCCGTGAACGACGCGGCGGTGGCGGTAGATGATTCGTTCGGCGGGAGCGAGGACAGCCCTGTGAACGGGAATGTGCTTGCGAACGACAGCGACGTCGACGGCAATACGGTGAGTACGACTCTGGTTTCTGGGCCGGCAAACGGTACGCTGACGCTCAACCCGGACGGCTCGTTCAGCTATACCCCGGGCCTGAACTTCAAGGGCTCGGATAGCTTCACGTATCGGGCCAACGATGGGCAGGCCGACTCCAATGTCGCGACCGTCTCGATCTCGGTGGCGGCAGTAAACGACGCCCCGGGGGCGGTCTATGACGGCTTCGCCACGGCCGAGAACACCACATTGCTGGCAAACGTCCTGTCGAACGACTCCGACGTCGACGGCGATTCGCTGAGCGCGAACGTGGTCTCCGGGCCGACGAGTGGCAACTTGATACTCAACCCGAACGGCTCGTTCAGCTACACCCCGAACCTGAACTTCAGCGGCTCGGACAGCTTTACTTATCGGGCTAATGACAGCCAGGCCGACTCCAACGTTGCGACGGTGACGATTTCGGTCGGCGCGGTGAACGATGCGCCGGTGGCGGTCGACGATTCGTTCGGCGGGAGCGAGGACAGCCCTGTGAACGGGAATGTGCTCGCCAACGACAGCGATGTGGACGGTGATGCGCTGAGTGCAGCCGTGGTGGCTGGTCCCAGCAACGGGCAGCTGACGCTCAACCCAGACGGCTCGTTCACGTACAGCCCGAATGCGAATTTCAACGGCTCGGACAGCTTCACCTATCGGACCAACGACGGACAACTCGACTCCAACAATATCGCGACGGTGACGATCTCGGTCGGCGCCGTGAACGACGCGCCGGTGGCGGTCGATGACGGCTTCTCCACGGCCGAAAACACTGCACTGCTGGCAAACGTCCTGGCGAACGACACCGATGTCGACTCGGGTGTACTCGGCGCGGTGCTCGTGTCGGGCGTGTCCAACGGGACACTGACCCTGAATCCGGACGGCTCCTTTACCTATACCCCGACTGCTAACTATAGCGGCTCGGACAGCTTCAGCTATCGGGCCAACGACGGGCAGCTCGACTCCAATATCGCGACGGTGACGATCTCGGTCGGTGCGGTGAACGACACGCCTGTCGCGGTTGATGATGCCTTCGGCGGGACCGAGGACAACCTCGTGAATGGGAATGTGCTCGCCAACGACAGCGACGTCGACGGCAATACGCTGACCGCGGCACTGGTTTCCGGCCCCACGAATGGGCTGTTGGCGCTTAACTCCGACGGCTCATTCACGTACAGCCCGAATGCGAATTTCAACGGCTCGGACAGCTTCACTTATCGGGCCAACGATGGGCAGGCCGACTCCAACGTTGCGACGGTGACGATCTCGGTCGGCGCCGTGAACGACGCGCCGGTGGCGGTAGATGATTCGTTCGGCGGGAGCGAGGACAGCCCTGTGAACGGGAATGTGCTTGCGAACGACAGCGACGTCGACGGCAATACGGTGAGTACGACTCTGGTTTCTGGGCCGGCGAACGGTACGCTGACGCTCAACCCGGACGGCTCGTTCAGCTATACCCCGGGCCTGAACTTCAACGGGGCGGACAGCTTTACATACCGCGCACGCGACGGCGCCCTGCAGTCGAACCTTGCGACCGTGACGCTGACCATCGCGCCGGTGAACGATGCACCAGTGGTCGTTGCCGACCCGGCCCGCTCGACGCGCCCGGGCCAGGCGCTGAACGTGCTGGGCGCTGAGCTGGTCGCCAACGATACCGATGTGGACGGGGACGCGCTGTTCGTCTCGAACTACCAGGCGGTTACGGGGCAGGGCGGGACGGTCCAGAACAACGTCTTCGACACCTTCGTGTACACCCCGGCAGCAGGGTTTGTCGGGATCGATACACTCACGTACACGGTTTCGGATGGGGTCGGCGGGTTCACGAATGGCAGCCTGACCATCAACGTCGTGAACGGCACCCCGGTAGTCGTCGACGACACCTTCATCATCCGTCCCGAGCAAACGCTGACGCTGAGCGGAACCGCCGACATCACCGCCGACGACAGCGATCCGGACGGCGATGTGCTGCTGGTCACAAACTACCAGAGCGTGTCCGCCGCAGGCGGCAGCATCGCCAACCCGAGCTTCGACACCTTCCTCTACACACCGCTGGCGGGCTTTGTCGGGACCGACACCTTCCAGCTGACGGTCGGCGACGGTTTCGGCGGCTTAACTACGACCACCGTGACTGTGAACGTGGTGAACGTTGCGCCGACGGTTGCAGCCGACGATGCGCGGACGACGCGACCCGACGTGCCGCTCACGATCATCGGCGCGAGTCTCCTCGCCAACGACACCGACGGCGACGGCGACGCGCTGATCGTCTCGAACTACCAGGCGGTCACGGCGCAGGGCGGGACGGTGACCAATCCCGCCTTCGACACCTTCGTTTACACCCCGGCAGCCGGTTTCGTGGGCACGGACACGTTCGCCTATGTCGTGTCCGACGGGTTCGGCGGGTTCACCCCGGGCAGCCTGACCATCAACGTCGTGAACGCGCCGCCCAGCGCCGGCAACGACAGCTACAGCGTCGTTGGAGGCCAGACGCTGAACGTCTCCGCTCCGGGTCTGCTGGCCAACGACACCGATCTGGACGGGGATACGCTCGAAGCGACCAACTACCTGTACACGGGCCCGGGCACGCTGAGCGTCGTCTCCGACGGTTCGTTCAGTTACACGCCCGCCGCAGGCTTCAGCGGCACCGACAGCTTCACCTACCAGATCAGCGACGGCTTCGGCGGCAACGACACGGCGGTAGTGACGCTGAACGTGCTTTCAGATGCGTTCCAGGTCGTCGATTTCGCTCCCACCGCAACCGGATTCACGGTGCGCTTCAACCGCGCATTCGACCTTACTACGCTGAACCTATACGACGGCCAGGGCCCGACCGGTCCGGCCGGGCTGGGTGCCGCCGACGTGACCCTGACCTCAAGCATCGGGGGCCTGGTGCGCGGATCGATCGTCCCAGCCGCCGACCAGCAGGGCTTTACGTTCATCAAGACCGGCGACCCTCTCGTCGGAGGAACCCATCAGGTCAGGCTTGTCAGCGGCGCGACGGCGCTGCGCGATCTTTCCGGCCAGGTGCTCGACGGCGACGGCGACGGCGTAGCCGGTGGCGACTACGTCACCTCGTTCCAGGGGTCGGTCGTCGCAGGGACGCTCCGCGTGCCCGACTTCATGCGCGGCCCTGGCCAGCCGGCCAACGTCCCCGCGACCTCGGTCGGAATCCCGATTGCACTCCAGTGGTCCGGCGGCGTAGCGGTCAACACCGTCAGCTTCGAGCTGCGCTTCGATCCGGCGCTCCTCGACGTGACGTCGGTCGTCGCTAGCCCGTCACTGCCGCCGGGCGCGAGTGTGACGGTGACTACCGAAGCGCTGGCGCGCGGGCGGATCAAGGTGTCGCTGGATACGACGATCCCCGCCTCCGGAGCGGAGCTTGTGCGCATCATCGCCTCGGTGCCGGCGACGGCGTCGTACGGGGCGAAGCACGTGCTCGATCTCGCGAATGTCGTTATCAACGACGGCTCCCTGTCGGTTGCAGACAACGACGGCGTACACCTCGTCGGCTACTTCGGCGATACCTCGGGTGACGCAACGTATACGACGCTCGATCCCCTGCGCGTGCAGCGCGTGATCGTCGGTCTGGACTCCGGCTTCGCTGCATATCCGCTGGTCGACCCAGTGATCGTGGCCGACATCAGCGGAAACGGGGTGCTCAGCTCGCTGGATGCCAGCCGCCTCGCACAGGAGATCGCCGGGTTGGATCGGCCGGAGATCCCCCCGCTGCCGGCGACGACGCCGACCATCGTGTTCGTCGGGCCAGATCCGGCCCTGAGCCTCGGGAAGGTGGAGGCGCGTTCGGGTACGACGGTCGGGGTCCCGTGGAGCATCGACGTGGCGCAGGGCCTCGAGTCCCTGCAGGCGCGTATCGCCTACGACGCAGACGCATTGGACCTGGTCACAGTCAACACGACCTCGCTCACGAGCGGCTTCGTCACCATCTTCGACACGACCGAGCCGGGGATCCTGCGGGTCGACATGTCGACGATAGGGCCGCTTGAGGGCGGCGGCGGTGCGCTCATCAAGCTGACGTTCCGGGTCGGGCGCGGCGCGGCGGGCACCGCAGCTATCGATCTTCAGTCTGCGCGCCTGAACGACGGCGCGCTCGTGCTGACGCCGCTACCCGTGGCCGGCGCCGACGCGACTGACGGCGCAGTAAACGTGACGCCTGCGAAACGCGCCGTGCAGAGTGAGGCGGCCCAGTCGGCACGGATCGACTGGCTGCGTCGGGGCGCAGCCGCGCTGTCACTCCCTTCGCTGCCCCAGCGCGGCGACTGGATCGAGGACTTTGTGTCGAATCTGGGCAAGCGCGAGCGCGAGCCCAACCAGCGCCTGCGCGTGCGCTTGCCATGATGATGTTCGCCAGCGGACGCCGAAGCATTGCCGGCGCTGGCGCCGGACCGCCGGGCGCATGGTGGTGGGCCGCCGGTCGGTGCGCTGTTCGAGTGTAGTTGTTTGCAGGTAAAGGAAGGAAGCTGAAATGACGCAGTCACTCGTAAGGAAGGCCGCGGTACTACTGGCGAGCCTGGTCGCGGTTGCCATGGTCATCCCCGCGTTCGCGCTGCCAGCCGTGCAGGTGACTGGTCCCTCTAGCGTGTTCGTAGGCGATACGGTCACCCTCAACCTCAGCGCCTATGGCGAGGAACTCACCGGGATCGAAGCAATCGACGTTCAGATCACAGCGGACAGCCCGGTGTTCGGCCCGATCCTGGGGGACTTTTCGGCTGCACTCGCGAGCGGCGGCGTGGTCCCTGCGAGCTTCATGTCGGACGCCGGCGCGCTTGGCGGATTGGCTTACATCTCGGCGTTCGCGTTGGGTGATCCCTTCTTTTTCGAGATTCCTCTCGCCGACCAGGCGAATCCTGCGGCGTTGCTCGATATCTCGTTCCTGATGGTGGGTGTTCCGACTGACCCGATTCGGCTCGACTTCTCGGTCATGTTCAACGAGGAGGAGCCGGTGCTGACCTCATTCACAGTGAACGTGGCACAGGTTCCGGAGCCTGGCACCTGGGCCTTGCTTGCGATCCTGCTCGCAGGGCTGTATGTCGTTCGGCGCAGGCCGCGCCCACTGTTCCAGCGCGCGTGACCGCGGGAACTCCCGCTTGGGAAGGCAGGGCAAATCTTTGCGCCAGATGTGGCTTCGGCTGGCGCACCATCGATCCTATAGATCAAAGACCTACCGCGTATTAAGACGGTCGGGCTCCGTTCCGAATGGCCCGGGGACTGGACGGCGGCGCCCCTGGGAAAGCGTGCATGGACGGCGCAGCGCGTAGACTCTGCTGATCGGCTGTCCCTGGGGCTGCGCCCAGTAGTAACTGAGCTGTCCTCGAGCGACGTCGAGTCGCCCAGTGCATTGGCCGAGGGCAGACTCTCCATCTCCCTCGCATTCATGGGAAATTGACCTATAATCTAACCATCGTTAGACTGTTATCTCATCATGCGAGAAGCCAAAGACCATCTTTATGAGCAGGTGGGGCGCATCGGCAAGGCACTTGCGAGCCCCAAGCGGCTGGAACTCATCGAGCTGTTATGCCAGTGCGAGAAGCCCGTCGAGACCCTGGCCCAGCAGGCTGACATCAGCGTGAAGCTCGCCAGTGCCCACCTCAAGGAACTGCGCATGGCACGCCTCGTGGAAACTAGAAAGGAAGGCAAGTATGTGTTCTATCGTCTTGCCGACCCCGGGGTGGCCAACCTGTGGGTGAGCCTGCGAGTCCTTGCTGAGGAGCGCCTGTTGGAACTTCAGGTGGCACTGCGTTCCCTGGCAAGGGCCGGCAGCGAGCTGATCGGCGTTGAACGGGAGGCCCTCCTCAGGCAGGCCAGGCAGGGGGAGATCGTGATCATCGACGTGCGACCGGACGAGGAGTTCGAAGCCGGTCACCTCCCTTATGCCCGCTGCCTGCCTCTCGCCGAGCTCAAGAAGCGGCTGAGGGAGCTGCCGAAAGGCAAACCCATCGTCGCCTACTGCCGTGGGCCCTTCTGCATGATGGCGGGCGAGGCCGTAGAGCTGCTGCGCAAGAAAGGCTTCTGGGCGCAGCGGCTGGAGGACGGGGTGGCTGAGTGGCGTCATCGCGGCCTGCCCGTCGAGACTTGAGGAGGGGCAGCGATGAAGTTTTTGTTCGTCCTGAACGATGCGCCTTACGGCAGCGAGCGGACCTACAACGGCCTGCGGCTGGCCGGCGCGCTCAGCAAGAATGTTGAGAACGAAGTGCGCGTTTTCCTACTAGGCGATGCTACGGTCACCGCGAAATCCGGCCAGAAGGTTGCGGAGGGCTTCTATAACCTCTCGCTAATGCTCAACCGCGTGATCCGCAGCAATGGGCAGATCGGAGTCTGCGGCTCGTGCATGGATGCGCGGGGGATCGCCGCAACCGAGCTGGCCGACGGCGCGCACCGCAGCAGCATGGACGAGCTTGGCCAGTGGACACAGTGGGCCGATAAGGTGCTGGTCTTCTAGGAGAAGGATTCATGTTTTTCAAGCAGCTGGCGACCAAGGAATCCTCTCTGTCTTACCTGTTCGGCTGCGCCGGACACGGCAAGGCGGTGGCCGTGGACGTGGTGGCCGGCGACGAAGACTGGTTCCTGAATGAGGCGCGCGATGCAAAGTCGGTGATCACCCACGTGATCGACACCCATGTGCATGCCGACCATCTCTCCGGTGCGCGCGGCCTGGCCAAGGCAGCGGGCGCTGCCTACTGCCTGCACGAGTCCGCGCGAGGCGTCGTCCAGTTCCCTTTCGAGCCGCTGCGCGACGAGCAACTGATCGAGGCGGGTAACGTGATCGTGCGGGTGCTGCACACGCCCGGGCACACACCCGACAGCATCTCGCTTCTGGTGATCGACAAACGTCGTGGCGAGGAGCCGTGGTTCGTGCTGACGGGCGATACACTCTTTGTCGGTGCGGTAGGGCGGCCGGACCTGCTGGGCCGCGAGCGCGAGATGGCCGGCACGCTGTTCGACACTCTGCAGCGCAAGCTGCTTCCACTGCCGGATACCCTCGAAATCTTCCCCGGACATCAGGCCGGCAGCGTCTGCGGTGCCGGACTCTCGGGCAAGCCGTCCTCTACGTTGGGGTTCGAGAAGCGCTGGAATCCGGCGCTTGCCATGCGGGACCGGGACGAGTTCATCGCCTATCTGACCCGCGAGATCCCGCCGCGGCCCGCCAACATGGATCAGATCGTCGCGGCCAATGTCGCGGCATGAGCTACCCGGCGAGGGGCCCAACCCTCGGTTGGGGATCGACGGCAAAGCGAATGCCGCCAGCGGCCGACTGCGATGGGCATCCTACCTCCGACCGTTCGGAGGCCGCCGCGTGATGGAGTAGTCGTAGCATGACTCACGCTGGCGAACTGCTGCACGGCATCCGTCACAACCTGGATCAGTTCCTGCACCAGCTCCTCCAGGTGCTGCTGGTCGGCCTCACTATCGGCATGATGCGCACCGTGGTGCCCGCGCTCGCCGAGAGCGAGTTCGGGGTGCCCCGCAACTCGTTCGTGTTGCTGACCGCTTTCGTCGTGGCCTTCGGCTTCGTGAAGGGCGTGCTCAACTTCGTCGCGGGGCGGCTATCCGAACGCATCGGCCGCAAGCAGGTGCTGGTGCTGGGCTGGGTGGTGGCCCTTCCAATTCCGGCCCTGGTGCTGTGGGCGCCCAACTGGAACTGGATAGTGGCCGCCACCGTGCTGCTGGGCGTCAACCAGGGGCTCACCTGGTCCATGACGCAGACCGCCAAGCTGGACATCACCCGCGCAGACCAGCGCGGACTCGTGATCGGCCTGAACGAGTTTGCCGGCTACGTCGGCGTGGCTGGCGCGGGCATCATCACGGGCTATCTCGCCACCGCGCTGGGCGCACGAGAAGGGTTGGCGCTCTTCGGCCTGGTGGTCGTCGTCCTGGCCCTCTTGCTGACGATCCTTTGGGTCGAGGATACGCGGCCCTGGGCGCAGGCCGAGGCGGCCCGGCACGCTGCCGGCCAGATCACGTCGAGCCCACGCTATCCGCGCAACATCTCGAGCAGTCCCTCCACGTGGGAAGTGTTCACGCTCATGTCCTGGCGCGACAGGCGGCTGATGGCGGTGTGCCAAGCGGGCCTGGTCGAAAAGTTCGTCGACGCGCTGGTGTGGGTGTTCTATCCGGTGTTCCTGTACCGACACGGCATGAGCCTCAGCCAGATCGGCTGGATCGTGGGCGTGTACGGCTTTGTGTGGGGCGGCGCGCAGCTGTTCACGGGAAAGCTCTCCGACCGGGTGGGGCGGTACAGGCTCAACGTCTTGGGCATGTGGCTGTGCGGGGCAGGAGTGGGGTTGATGCTGGTCTCCGACAGCGCCCTATGGTGGTCGCTGTGCGCGGGCTTGAGCGGGCTCGGGATGGCGCTGCTATATCCCAATCTGAGCGCAGCGGTGGCGGACATCTCGCACCCCAACTGGCGCGGGTCGGCCATCGGGATTTACCGCTTCTGGCGGGACTTGGGCTACGGCGTCGGCGGTCTGGGCATGGGCATCGTCGCCGCCAGTCAGGGCAAGCTGGAGAGCGGGTTCTGGTTCGTGGCGGTCGCGATGGGCGTCTCCGGCTTCGCACTCTGGTGGTGGGGCGAGGAGACCCACCCTCGCTTGAACCCAGCGTAGCGTCTGAAGAGCGGAAGATGTCGCCCGGACATCAACATGTGGGGGCGGCCGGATGACTGCGGGAGGAGGACACAATGGACATGTACGGATACGGGCACGGAACGATGTGGATCGCCTGGTTGCTACTAGTGGTGGGAATTATCGTGTTTCTGGGGTTTCTCGTTCGCGGGCCGTGGTGGGGCTTCCGGGGCGATGACCGGAGTGGACGCGGGCCGACGGCACGGGAAATTCTCGACCAGCGCTTTGCCCGAGGAGAGCTCACGAAGGAGCAATACGAAGAGATGAAGAGGACGCTTGAGCACTAACCGGCAGTCTTCACAGCGGAGCTGCGTAGTCTTGATTAACTGATGACCGAAGAAAGGAGCCGACTGATGAACAAGCTTACTATCCCCGCGGCAGCGGCCGCCATGGCGCTCACGATATCGATTGCGTATGCGGGCGATGAGCACGAGACTCTTCATCCCGACCGGGATGCGAAGCTCATCGTCGCTCAGCAGACCAGTCCTGACGTGCCCGATCCTTCTGGCAAAGATATGGAAGAGCAGATGCAGAAGATGCAAGAGCACATGAAAGAAATGCAGGCCCAGATGGAGAAGATCCGCCAGACCACCGATCCGAAAGAACGGCAGAGGCTCATGCAGGAGCACATGCAAGGCATGGGTGAGCAGATGAAGATGATGCAGGGTATGGGCGGCTGCATGATGATGCGCGGCATGATGGGCGGCAGACAGCAAGGCACCGCGACGCCCGGGAAGAAGGGCGGCATGGATTGCCCGATGATGAAGGGTGGCGACCCTGGCCGTGGTCAGGAGATGATGGAGCAACGCATGGACATGATGCAAATGATGATGGAACAGATGCTGCAGCATCAGGAGGAAGCTCAGGCGAAGCCGAAGTAACCCAGTAAGCTGTCATGGACCTGCCCGTCTATCTCGACTACAACGCGACAACGCCGGTTGCACCGGAAGTCGCTGACGCGATCGAGCCCTTCCTGCGCACGGGGTTCGGCAATCCGTCGTCGGATCATCTCTATGGACGACAGGCCCGCCAAGCGGTCGACCGGGCACGGGCACAGGTTGCGGCATTGATTGGTGCCGATCCCGCCGAGATCGTGTTCACCGGCTGTGCGACCGAAGCGAACAACCTGGCCATCTTCGGTGTGGCGCGTGCGCTGCGGGGAGTGAGACGTCACATTGTGACCTCTGCGATCTAGCACCCGTCAGTGATGCAGCCTTGCCTGCGCCTTCAAGAGGACGGCTTGGATGTG
>Ga0105101_10000398_pt1 | contig 17908 bp, 13 predicted proteins | sample PPLLak21cMay2015_2_FD_87037 | JGI IMG/M metagenome (GOLD analysis project Ga0105101, IMG submission 87037) | Freshwater sediment microbial communities from Prairie Pothole Lake near Jamestown, North Dakota, USA - PPLs Lake P8 Core (1) Depth... | ecosystem: Environmental > Aquatic > Freshwater >... | reverse complement strand
TCAGAAATGATCCGGGTTACCAGAAGATGATCAAAACTGCTGTGGATTTAATCGGTAAACCATTCCCTGCATGGAATGATGAAGCTTACCTTACTTATTTTTCTGCAGGCACAAGACCGGAAGGAGAGAGAATGTTGCGTGAACGGTCCGGATGGCTGGCCCCGCTTGTTGTGGCTGAATGTCTTGAAAATAAAGGCCGTTTTATTCCGGCAATTGAAATGGTTTTAAAGGAGCTTATTCACCAGAAATCATGGACATTACCGGCCCATGACAGTAAAAAACAAAATTTCGAAGGTCGTAATTATACTGTTGATCTGAATGTTGCCGGTTTCGGACATAGCCTGGCACAAGCCCTGTATTTGCTGGATGATAAGTTGAGCAGTGCAGTGCGTAAGGATGTTCTGGATGCTCTTTACACAAGAATGTTCAATCCGGTACTCAGAACTATTGAAACAAAAAATGGTGATCACTGGTGGCTGACAACAACAAATAACTGGAATGCTGTTTGTCTGGCAGGTGTTACGGGTGCAGCCCTGGCTGCCATCCCGGGGAAAGAGGAACGTGCTAAATTCGTTGCAATCGGAGAAAGATATTCAAAAAACAGTGTAGCCGGCTTCTTAAACGATGGCTATTGTTCAGAGGGCCTGGGGTATTTCTCTTACGGATTCGGTCATTATATAATTCTTCGTGAAGAGATTTTACAGGCAACTGACAGAGCGATTGATCTGTTCTCAGATGATAAGATCAAAAGAATAGCTGCGTACGCTCCAAACATGGAAATCATGAATAATATTTACCCGAGTATAGCAGATTGCCGTGTTGGTGTTACCGCACCTGCTGACATATTGTGGTACTGCAGCAGGAATCTGGGGTTGGGACTGGCGAAATATGATGAACTTTCAATTAAAGGATCTCCCGGAAACCTGGTTAGTGGTTTAATGTACGCTTTCCCTAATTCTGCTTCCGAGAGTAAGGTATCATCAGGCAATACAGGGCTGGCACCCGGTATCCGTTCATATTTTGACAATGCAGGAGTTTTAATAGTTCGCCCGCAGGAAGGAAGCGAGGCCAAAATTGCCGCAGCACTCAAAGGCGGAAACAATAATGAACACCATAACCATAACGATGTTGGTTCTTATACAATAGTCGTTGGCGACGAGCTGTTGATGGGCGATCCCGGGGGACCCTTTATGTATCGCAGCAATACTTTTGGTCCTGAAAGGTATACGGCTTATAAAAACCTGGCTTCTTATGGACATCCTGTGCCTCTGGTTGCAGGAGAACAGCAATTTGCAGGTAAGGAAGCGAGGGCAGATATTTTACAGGCAAGCTTTTCGGAAAAGAAAGATGTGTTTGTTATGGACATTTCATCGGCTTATAATGTGCAAGAATTAAAGCTTATACGAAGTTTTACCTACGACAGGCGGGATGCAGGGAAACTGACTGTTAAGGATGACTTCGCATTTAGTAAAGAAGAAATCTTTGAAACAGTGCTGATAACCCGTGCTAAATGTGAACAAACAGGTAAAAATAAACTTGAATTTTCGGGGGAAAGGAACAAAATGTTAGCGACAATTGATGCACCCGGAGAATATGAAATAAGTTATGAAGCGATACAACAGGATTATCCTGAATTTACTCGGATTGCAATAAGGTTAAAAAATCCGGTAAAATCCGGTAGTGTTAAAATAGAATTTAAACCGGTATAACCTCTGCTTAACACATCCTGTTCCCGTCAATTTCTTCGAAATATATTTTATAAATCTTATTGTCCGGTAATGTAATCTCAGCGCCCAGGGGTGATGAGGCCGGGGTTACATCCATAATATTTATATTCCTGACAGGAGATAACTCCTCCGTGGACCATTCGGTATCATCCATCTTATGAAGCATAACCGCAATCATCAATTCCATGGCGGGATTCTTAGCTGTTCTTTTTTTATACGCATATAAAACCGTACTTTCATCTGCTTCGGCATTCCGGTTATTATGAATCATACTTTCCAGTTTGTCCCAGCCACTATATATTATTAATGCTATCTGCCTGCCTTTGACGTATGCAGTCATGACCTTTTTATTCCCATCCTCAAAATGATTTACAACGGCTTTTATGCCGTTGATATGTGGCAAGCCGAAATGTCCGAGAGTTAATTCGTGTTCAAAAGCCAGACGGGAACGATCGACCCTTATTTTCCCGCCGGGAATTATAATGTCAGCAAGATCAATGATATATCCCACACCATTATTGGGTGGTTTTCTCATAAGGGCCTGCCTGTAAATCACACCATCCTTCATACCGTTATAAACCATGTTTTGTGATGTAGAGAATATTTCATTTATCTCCGGACTGTTACCGATAGTAACACCGGTAAGATAAAAGTTTATATCATCTCCTCTGACATCCCGTGGATCAAGACTCCGGAAACTGTATTCCATTGAGGTTCCTCCCTGTGGATTATGATCTTCCCACGGGAAATGAGTGTTATAGGTCAGTTTGGAATAATTCGGGTCATTGTAATAAACCTTTCCCGGAATTATTTCCGAAGTGCCTGTCTTACCGTAGTTTACGAGGACTAATCCCGGTTTATCAAGAACTGTTATTCTGGAATCGGTACCCAGTCCTTTCCAGAATCCTTCATTTTCTTTGGCAGTCCAGAAAGGAGAATCATCAGGCAGGGTAAGGCAGATGAATGGCAGAAACATCAGAAACGGACTGGCAGAGCAACTATAATTTTGGACCATATATTCCCTGTGTCCGTAAAAACCCAGGCTTGGGATCTCATTATCATAGAATTCTTCACGGGTAACGAATTGGAGCAAAGATCCTGAGCAAAGGCGTCTTGCAAATCCGGGATCCGGAAGAGGTTTTTCTTTCAGCATAAAGGCAACCGGAAATGCACCGGAAACCCAGGTCCTGTAACATATACTCCTGGACCACATATTTATAAATCCATCGCGTCCAAAGAAGCTGGTTATGACCTCCATTAATTTTTCAGCTGATTTTTCAATAATATCAGCAATTTCAGGATAATAGTTATCCCCAAAAGTCCTGTTCCATATTGTTGTATAAACTATAAACAGACTGATAGAGTAATAATTATAAGTTTGTTCAAGATACCAGCCATCCCCTGAATGATAAGATGCCACCCACAGAAGGTGACTTTTTAACAATTCCCTGTCAATGTGATATCCGTATTTTTCAAGGAAAGAGAGGGTAATAATATTAAAGATACGCCAGTTATTCTGTGTAGTTCTGTGATGAGCCCATTTTGTAATAGTAATAACCATTTCGTCTTTTTCTTTTTCAGAAAAAGAAGTCCAGAGCGTTTCGGGCATTAATAGTAATGTTTTAAACAATCCGCCAAATTCACATGTGAACTGGTAAGTTGAATCGGGCAGGTCTTCGGGTAATGGCAATGAATTAGCATGTCCGGGTGTTAGTGCATTGTATAAATGCAGGTGATAATAATCCCTGAGCTTTATGTTTTTAATCTCTGTTTCCGGATCAAGATGAATCAACGGTCCTGCCAGAGTGAAAGTCCTTTCCAGTGCCTCAAATTCTGATGAACGATAACGCCATTCCTGTGCATCAGGTTGCGGATAGGTTTTACCCGGAACAACCGGAAAATTAATAGGATCTTCTATCGAATCGACATGACTGAAAGCGCGTGTCAGAATATACTTTGCGCACTCAATGTAATGTTGTTTTGTCATTCCGGTAAACGGACTTATAACAAAGTCGGGATTTTCAATTTCAAATTTTCTTTTCATTTGCACAAGTTTGTTTGGCAATGTTTGACCGAAAACCTTTTTTCCTCTGGAAAATCAAATTTAATATAATCTCATTTGTGCCGGGAATGTAAATTTGAATTTCTTCAGGGAATAGTTTAATTTTAAGATGCTGTTAAGGGAGTGAATCCAATCATTTAAATTTATGTAAACAGGAGAAAATTGAAAAGATGTCATTTAAAATGAAAAGTAAAGTCGTTTCCATAAGGATGGGGCGCATCCACTCCCGGCGGGAGGAATGGCAAAGAGCTTGCTGATAATTCAGTAATGGATTAACAATAAGCTACATAGGGCGGTCAAATAAACAATAATAATGTATATTTGTTAGAAATAATAAAAAGCCACAATGATGAAAGCTCAACTATGTGTATTAGCTGTATCTATTTTTCCGTTTTTTGGTGTATGCGGGCAGCAAAGTTTATCGGTTGGTGATAAAGCACCCAAATTTAAAGCCCCTGCTGATGATGGTTCTACCTGGGATATCAAAAAATTCATTGGCAGGAATTACATAGTGGTTTACTTTTATCCAGGAGCAATGACAGGAGGATGCACCAAACAGGCCTGTTCATATCGTGACCACAGAGACGATTTGCAATCGGCCGGAGTAGTGGTTGTTGGTGTGAGCGGCGATAAAATTGAAAATCTCAGACTGTTTAAGCAGGCTGAGAACCTGAATTTCACACTATTATCAGATGAAAAAGGCGATATTGCAAAAGCATTTGGTGTTCCGACAGGTGAAGGAGCAACCATTAAACGTACTGTCGGAGGAACTGAATATGAGCTGGTACGTAACTTATCTGCAAAAAGATGGACTTTTATTGTAGGGAAGGACGGTAAGATCATTTATAAAAACGAAGCTGTAAATGCAGAAAAAGACGCGGAAGAGGTATTGAATTTGATAAAGCAACAAGGGTAATAATAAAAATCACAACGCGGATTGTCGTATGACCGGACGTGTGGAGCTCATTTGGTCCCAGGCTAAAGGCGGTATAACTCATTGATGTTCCAGCATTCATGATAAGTTATTAATTATCCGGGACCAGGTTTCAGAAAACTCTTCCTTTCTGAATCGGAAAGAACTTCGTTCATGGACCCTGTCCTGTATCCTGTGAGATCTATGGTAATATAACGGAATCCTGATTTTTTGCAGATTTCGCTAAGCTCACTCCTTTTCTGCCAGGCGTGATCGAGCTCCGCTTCAATGAATTCAAGTCGTGCAAGGTCCTCATGGCTTCGGATCCGGAACTGGGTGAATCCCAAGGCCCTGACTTCAAATTCGGCTTTTCCCACCCTGTCCAGTTTCTCCTTTGTGATCTTTTCTCCATAAGGAAACCTTGATGCCAGACAGGCATATGATTGTTTTGTTGCTGTCGGAAGATCAAACTTTAATGAAAAATATCTTATGTCATTTTTTGAAAATCCCGCATCTGCAAGGGGAGAGATTACTCCCATCTCCTTTTTAGCTCTCATTCCGGGGCGGAAATCCTTCAGGTCATCGGCATTACTTCCGTCAAAAACGACAGCATAACCCTCCTGTCCGGCAATATACCGGACCTTTGTAAAGAGCTCGTTTTTGCAATAATAGCATCTGTCGGGCGGATTATCAGAATACCCGGGTATTTCGAGTTCCTCGGAGACGATTACCCTGTGGTTTATTTCAAGCAGTGCAGCCAGTGACTTTGCTTCTTCGAGTTCATAAAATGGATATGTACTTGACGTGGCAGTTATTAAGAGGAGTCTGCCGGCATAGATATCTCTGGCGACCCTGGCAAGGAATGTACTATCAACACCACCAGAGAAGGCAATCACTGCACTCTCATACTCTTGAAGCCTGGTTTTCAGGAGGATTAGTTTTTCTTCCATATAGGGAAAATAGAGCTTGCAAAATAATATATTAATACCAAACAAAAGAAGGTAGTGAAAAGTTTAGAATTCTTAAATTCCTCCCAACCAGTTACCATGATGTTCGGTACTCTGATAAAGTTTAATTTCAGTCTCTTTGATCTCAGAGGAGAGTATTTTTGGATCACTTGCATCTAATTTGGTAGCATGAGCATGGGAAACAAATATCCAACCCTCATCACCTTCAAACTTGGGGGATTATTTCCAATTACGTATGATGGGACAATCGATGGAAGAATAATTGTCCCTGCAGACACAGTCTTTGATTTTGAGGTAAAAATTCTTTTTTTCATGATTCAATAATTAACCGGTGGGTAAATGCCGGATACTTTTTAAAGTAACCGGCATAAAAACCCTCTGTAATAAAAACTCTTTGAATATAACGATATGCACCAGCTCCTAGTTATATCCTGGATTTTGTTCTAATTCTGCACCTGAGTTCGCGTCAATAACATTTTGAGGAATTGGTAACAGGTTATGAAAAGGTTTTACAGATCCGGCAGAAATGGGATTGTATTGTACCACCCTTTCATAAAGCAATCCTAATCTTGAAAGCGTTAAACGTCGAGGTTCTTCAATAACCAATTCCCTCGCTCTTTCGTCAAGAATATAATTTATGTCAACGGCTGCCTCTTCTACTGGTGTTGCATTAGCCCGTTCCCTTATCATGTTGATATCAGCAGCTGCATTAGTTTTGTCACCTTTTCCAAGATATGCTTCTGCACGCAATAAATAAGTCTCGGCCAATCGCATAGCATAAATATCAGTATATAATCTTCCTCCGGCATCATATCCCTGAGGATGTCCATAGGGGCAGGATCCTTTCTTAACCCACACATGATAGTTCCTGTTCAGCCATTCAGGTCTTGGAGCTATCGGCTGTAGGTACTCTATTGATGCCGGATTATTGTTATAAAAAACTCTTTGCATGTTATATTTTGAATTCCGGATATCATTATCATAGTCAGATTCCCAAATTGTTGTTTCCAAATATGGACCAGGTGTAAAAAATCCGACTCCCCGGCCTAATGAGTCTGCCGGAATGATAGCTTTTTTCTTTTCAGAATCTACAAGTACCTCAATATAAGGTCCCCAGGCTCTTTCAATCATGTATCTGGCTTCTCCTCCCTGGACTCCATATTGCATTTGCCAAACTAAAATCGCTTCTGTATTGCCTCCCAAACGGTTTTGATTTCCCTCTCTGAACAAGTCCCAGAAAACGTCTCCCGGCTTATTTGACAAGGCACCAAAGCGAGTGGTCATTAACTTATACTGCCCATCATTTATAATACTGGTTGCGGATTCAATTGCTTTATCAAAATCTCCAATGGAAATATACGTTTCGGTCAGAAGTTGATCAGCCGCAGCTTTAGAAAGACGACCGTTACCAGGATTAGTGACAGGCAGGTAACTATTTGCATATAAAAGGTCTTCGATCATTAAATTAAGAATCTCAGATTTTGGAGCTCTTACATAATCAAATTTTGGAGAATTTATTTCAGTTGTAACCATAGGCACATCTCCATACAAGTGAGCAAGAAACCTGTAAGCATAGGCCCTGAAGAACTTTGCCTCTGCGCCAATAGATTGTTTGACATTTTCAGATAGGGTTGAGGTTTCCAGCCTGGTAATTATCACATTGCAATCTTTGATGATACTATAAAGCTGGTTCCAATATTCCTTTGCTAATACATCTGTGGAATTTATTAAATCATAATTTCCATAGAAAAGCTTTTTTTCATTATACCAGCCTAAATCAGTTCCTGACCCATATATAACAGTTATAGCATAATCACCATTGGTATACGCTTCAGATGTAATCAATCCACGGCTCAATCGATACAAATTTGCCAGAGCTGATTCATAGCCTTCCTGATTAATGAAGGCATTTTCAGGGGTTATAAAACCGTGGGGCATTTCCTTCAGGTCATCTTGCTTAATACATGAGAGCAGGAAGATACCTGTCATCATGAGAAAGCTTATAATTAGTTTAATAGAATATTTCATTTTAGTATTTTTTTAGAATTTGAAATCAAAACCTATTGTAAAACTTTTCATAAGAGGAAATCCTCCCCTGATTACAGTTGCGTTCTCCGGATCATATCCAGTCCATTTGGTGATAGTGTAAAGATTCTTTGCAGTTGCATACACTTTTAAGTTCGTATTCTCATTGAAAAAGCCTTTATTAAAAGTGTAAGAGATACTGATATCCTGGAGTCTGATAAAGCTGCGGTCTTCAAGTATTCTTGTAGGCAAAGACGGATATGCATCGATTCTGGAGTATTCGTTTGATGGGCGGGTAGGTGTCCAATAGGGTACATCCTGGAAATTATACCTTTCAGTAAAGGTGGCAGAACCAGTACTCACGCTTCGTGTTGCTGTATTATCCCCAAGGTAAGAATTATTACGTCCACCCTGTATAGAATTGATTAACATGTAAAAGTTGAAATTCTTATATTGTAAATTGTTGGAAATGCTGAAGGAATAATTAGGCAGTGTATTACCCCGAATGACCCTGTCTTCAGGAGTTAATGCTCCATCCTTGTTACTATCCACAAGCCTGAAATCACCAGGTGCAAAACCAGCCGGGATGTTAGCTTCGTTCAATTGATAAATACCGTCTACTTCATAGCCGAATATGGAGTTTATTGATTCTCCGATAAACCAATTATTGATAATATCATCATCCTCAATACCATCCTTGTTAGCATCAGCACCTGTTAACTTTACAATTTTGTTGCGATTCAATGAGAATACAAAACCGCTACTCCAGATTAATCCTGATCCGTCGTTTCTCAGATTGACTGAATTTAAAGCCAGTTCAAATCCATTGTTATGTACCTCGCCTATGTTCATAAATATCGAGTTGAAACCAGAGGTCTGGGGCAACGCTCTTTGCAATAATAGATTCTTTGTGTCCGATGAATAAATATCGATATTCCCGGTTAATCTGTTTTGAAAAATACCAAAATCTGTTCCCAGATTGCGAGATGTCGTGGATTCCCAGGTCAGGTCATTGTTTGCCATTGAGTTTACGAAAATAGTGGTAATGGAGGTCTGGTCAAATACATACTGATTTGAATTCATTCTTGCAAGTGACTGATATCTTCCAACAGCCTGATTACCATTTTTTCCGTAAGAAAGTCTTAGTTTGAGATAGTTTAGCCACGAAATATCTTGTAAAAACTTCTCATTACTGGCTGTCCATGCTATTGCTATTGAAGGGAAGGTAGCATATTTGTTGTTTACAGCAAAACCCGAAAATCCATCCCTTCTTGCGGTAAGCGTAATGGCATATTTGTTATTAAAAATGTAATTCAGTCTTCCCATCATAGACACACTTTTCTGGTCCTCAAAATTTGATGCAATTTGTTGGAACTGAGCCAGAGAAAGGTTGTCATACCCGGTGACTTGTGTAAAAAAATTCTTTCCGGTCATACCAGAATATTCATAACTGGTATTTTCATAACTGTAAAGTAAAGTGAGATCGATAGAATGAACCTTATTAAAGACGTTACGGTAATTTATTATATTATCGATTGTCCAATCGAAATTTTGGGTTTTTTCTTTAGTTCCTACACCATTGTTAACTATACCATCATTAGAAGATCTGTTATCATAGAAATTATTCAAATTTGAATTTCTAAGATTGGATGATAAGTTTATAGTCCATTTCAAACCCGGAATAAAGGGTACATCAAGAATGCTGGAAAAAAGTCCCCATAATGATGTTCTTATGTCTTTATTTTGAGTCAATGTTGGACAAAAAGGATTAACACCTATTGCATCACCAATTGGTAAAAAAGCATACCCGCCCGGGCCATTTTCGTCATAGACATTACCATAAGGACTTTGTTGCGAAGCACCGTTATAATTCGCTTCTCTTCCTGAAAAATCCCTTGATGAAAACATGGATTTAATTGAGATGGCATACCAATCCGTAATATTATTTGTCAGGTTTGCGTTCATGGACATCATTTCGAAGTCATCGTTTATTACGATACCTTTCTGATTGAAATATGTACCTGATACATAATAATTGGTACTATTAGTTTTACTTGAAACATCAAGATGATAATTACTGGTAGTTCCTATCCGTGTAACTAAATCCATCCAATCTGTCGTTAACCCATTTTGGTGATTTTCAGCTTCCGTGACTGTTATATAATTATCAATGTTTGCCGGATCAGCTTCAAGTCCTTTTGCCTGTCTGAAATCAAGTACTTTCCGGAGGTAGCCTTCGCCATCCAGAACATCGATCAAACGATCGGGTTTCTGGATTCCCTGATAGGTCGTGAAATTAAATTGTGGTTTCCCGGTTGTTCCGGTTTTTGTAGTAATCAGTAATACTCCATTTGCTGCTCTTGACCCATAAACCGCTGCGGCGCTTGCATCTTTTAGTATATCAACCGTTGCAATATCATTTGTGTTGAATTCAGATAGACTTCCATTATAAATTACACCGTCAACAACAATAAGTGGGCTGGAGCTTGCTGATATAGAATTAATACCCCTTATGGTCAAGGTCAGGTCTTCACCTGGCCGGTCTGAGGATGTAACATTCAAGCCGGGAACCTTGCCCTGTATTGATTGAAGTATGTTATAATTAGGCAGATCAGAGGTTTCTTCTGTTGTAACTCTCACAATTGATCCGGTTACATCACTCTTCTTTTGGGTCCCATACCCTACAACCACCACTTCTTCCAGGGCTTTGATATCAGTCGACAATTTCATATCTATAATATTCTGCCCCGTATAAGGTATTTTCCCTGGCAGATATCCAATAAATGAGAAAACAAGATTCTGTCCTTTTTCAGGTTGAGTAATAACATATTTCCCATTTACATCTGTAGTAGTACCAGTTTGAGTACCTTCAATCACCACATATACCCCTGCCAGGGCATCTCCTGTGATCGCATCACTGACCATACCGGTAACTGTTTGCTGCTGGAGCGGATTGTTGGCCAATACTATAAGATTATCTACAAAAATCTTATAGGTAGTTTCATCCTGATCAAAGATTTTTCCCAATACACTATCAATATTTTCGTCATTAAAGGCAAGGGTGATTTCCCGTGAAACATCAATAGCGTCGGAACGATAGAGGAATTTATAGTCACTGCTTGCTTCAATTTTTGATAAGACATCCTTAACTGTCTCATCTTTAACTTCAAAAGAAAACTTTTGAGAAAAAGTATTTGCAGAAGTGCTGACCAGGAAAATAGACAATAGAAATGTTGTCAGTTTCATAATTAGCAAGATTTTATTACGTTTAATCTTTTTCATAAATTTGTACGTTTTTGGTTAATGGATTTTGTGGGGTACTGCTTTTGTCAAAGTTGTCGTACCCCCAATGATTGATTAAAAACATCAGAATCGGGAAATGTTCGAGCATTTTCCGATTCGTACTTTAAGGGATATTGTTATTCATAAGCAGCGGTTTTAAGAGGTGAGATATGTGTTATATTTCTTAACTGGGTTCTGATTTCAAATTATTATTTGTAATTGGCTTATTTGAAATAGAAATATCTTTATCATTAATTGTATAGTAAAATGGAGAGGCGAACTGTAACGCAGCGAGAACTTGTTCGATGATAATATCTTTAAATTTACCAGAGAAATGTAACTGTTTGATATCTTCATCCAAAAAATGAAGGGTAACACCAAACCGTCTTTCCAGTTTCACAGCCAGATCCTGAAATCTTTCATTTTCAAAGTATAGAATATCATTCTTCCATAAAATCATAAGCTGGGCATCCACCTTCTCGCTTAACACAGTCAGCTGTAAATTTGTGTTAACAGAAGAGATGCCTCTGTTTTTATTGTCATTCCGGGTGTTATTTTGTATTGGTTCAGGACCGATTCCTTTGTAAAAAACAGCTTTTTGATTTGGATCAAGCGAAACAATTTTCGACCCGTTTCCAGGAATCTTACTTTCAATCTCCACTTTGCCCTCAATCAAAGTCGTCTCGATAATTCCTTCGCCCGGATATGATTTTATGTTAAAAGAAGTTCCCAGCGCCCTGACTATAATATCAGAAGTACTAACTATGAATGGTTTATTATGGTGATTGGTAACTTCAAAATATCCTTCACCTTCAAGATAAATTTGTCTGAGATCAGTATTGAAGTCATTCTTATAGTTGATTTTACTGTCTGAGTTTAGCCAGACTTTTGTCCCGTCTGGCAGTAACAACTGTGTTTTGGATCCCCTGGGTACAATTACTTCAGAAGATGACAGGCCTGAAACAAAGCTTTCTTTTTCGGACCTCATTAGTAAAAAATAAGATATACCTGATACAATTACTATTACTGCGGCAATTCTTAACAATCTGTCAACCGTTCGGGAAAATCTTAGTCGCCCGGATTTTATTAAACTCTTATCAATTTTCTGTTTAAAAGAGTTAAATGCCATTTCTGAATCAAATTCTTTACGGTTGTTAATTATTTCAAGGGCATTCCATATTGATTCGGATTGTTTAAAGATGTCCATATTATGCTGATCCTGGCCAAGCCATTTGATTAGCTTTTGCTTTTCCTCAGGGATGGCTTCACCCTTCAGAACTTTAACGATAATTTCTAGCATTTCTGTTTCCATAACTACCTTATAATTTAAAGACAACAAAGAGACACTTTATAACTAAAGCTTTTTGATATTTCTATGAATTTTGATGAATTGACGTTCAATGTCTCAGTAAATGTAAAACCTTATGAGTAGTAGTAATATTATCAGATTAGCTTTACAGGCCGCCCTTAACTTTTCAAGAGCGATTGAAATCTGACTATGTACTGTGCTAATGGCAATACCAAGGTTACTCGCAATTTCAGAGTGTTTTAATCCCTCGAATCGACTCATTTTAAGTATCTTCCTGCATTGTTCGGGTAATGATTCTATTTCTTTGAGTACTTTTTCTTCTAACTCATTTGCTATCAGGAGTGATTCTCCCGATTCCTGAGTAATAAAATAATAATCCTGAGCATCTTTAAGTTTTTGAGAATAATACTCATTAAATTTATTTACAACCTGAAGATGCTTTAAGTGATTTAAACAATGATTTCTGACTGAAAAGTAGAGGTAGGATTTAATAGAAATAATTTCTTTTAGATGGCCTTGCTGTTCCCATAATCTGATAAAAACATCCTGGACAACTTCCTGAGCAATTTCTTTATCTCTGGTAATGCTTTTCGCATATATGCATAGTGAGGGATAAAATTCTTTATACAGGTATTGAAATACATCAAGATCCCCTCTATTTAATTTTTCACTAATCTGGTCCTCAGTCATAGACATCCATTTTGGACAATCGTTATTTTATAACTTTTATTCCCCGGGTATTAACCTCAACCAGCTCAAAAACTGATTTATCAAATGTATTTAAAATGTTTAATTATGATACTTTTTGTATAGACGCAGATTTGAGTAATAAGTTCATTAGTGTACACTTAAATATAATTGATTTTCAACTGTATACAATTTAAATCCATGACACCCTGGCAATCCTGGTTTGTAATTAGCTCTTTTATAGGTGCTTTATCAAAAAGTGACTGTTACATCAAGATAATCAATCTGTTAGTTGCATTATGAGTTTGCGGATTGATGAAAGCCGGAGGCTTTGAAGTCCATCCCTATAGCTATCGGGATAGACTTGGATGCCTCCGGCATTGTGCATGAGAAATGCCATAAAACATTTTTGCAGCACCCAAATTAGAAAATTGATATTTGAATATCAAATCATTATATTGATTTAAGCGATATGTCCGGAAAACAGGAAAAAATTGGTGAGAGAGTTAGTAATAGAATCATATACTCAACACATTAGGAGGGGAGACTAAAATATTAGTCATTTTTTAATAAAAAAATTTGCATGACTAATAAAATAGTCATAATTTTACGTTTAAGATAATATTTTATAAGGAAACCTGACATTTATCCTAAAAAACAGACATATGAAACCTCCATGTTTTAAAAACACAAATAAGCATGAATATACTTTACAAACATGGAGGTTCTCCCGCCTTGCGGGACAAGCTATACGACATTTAAAAACAAAATTATATACGTATGAAAAAAGTAGTTTTATTAATTGTATTAGTGGCGGTAACATTAATCACTTTACTGAACACCGGAGCCACCAGTAATAAAAAGGCAGGCGCTTCAAAGAAACCCAATCAAATCATGGGAACCTGGCAGCTTTCGCTGTATAAATATGGTTCGGGTACAACAGACTTTACAGAAGCATCACCAAATACGGGTCGTATAAAACTAATTACAGATACCCACTTCACCTGGGTGCATTTTGATAAAAGCACCAATATAATTCACAGCTCAGCCGGTGGTACTTATTCATTAGAAGGGAACACTTACACCGAATCAATCGATTATGGTCTTGCAATGGACTCTTACCTCGGTAATAAACCTGTTTATAATATTAAGATAGAAGGAGATAATCTCTTTCTCACCGGGGATTTAGTTGGCGGTTATAAAATTGAAGAAGTCTGGCAACGTATTAAGCCTTCAGACGAAAATAGAAACACTAAAAAGTAAAAATATGCGACTTACAAAAGCAGAAGAGCAGGTTATGCAAATACTGTGGGATCTGGGAGAAGGGTTGGTCAAGGATATACGTGATCGTTTTGATGATCCCAAACCGGTAAGAAATACAGTCTCCACAGTAGTCAGGATTCTGGAGAAGAAAGGATTTGTGGACCACAGGGCATATGGTAATGTCTATGTTTACTTCCCGCTTATATCAAAAAGCGAGTATTCCAGGGGTCAGCTATTCGGACTTCTGGAGGGCTACTTTAATAATTCCTTCCCTGCAATGGCATCATTTTTTGCAAGGGAGAAGGATCTCTCTATCAAGGAGCTTGATGAACTTCTTGAGGATGCAAAACGTGAATTAAGAATGAGTAAAAATATAAAGTAGTGGAAGCATTTGGAAGTTACCTGTTAAAGTCAATTTTATGGCTCACAGGTTTTACGGTGGTATATTTTCTTTTTTTAAGAAACGATCGGTTCTTCACAATAAAACGATATTTCCTTTTAGCGGGGATAGTAATTTCATTTGTCTTTCCACTTATCACTTTTCATTACCAGGTCGAGGTGTCTGCTCCTGTTATCAGCCAGGCTGATATTACACAGGCAGGCATACCGGTTAACACCGGAATCAAGCAGGATACTCCATATAAAATTTTTGATTACCGGATTATCCTGCTTTCCCTTTACCTGGCAGGAGCTCTCATTCTCCTCTTCCGGATTATCCTTCATATGCGGACAATATGTAAAACAATCATCAAAATGCCGGTCTCTGACCAGAGTGGAGTAAAGGTGATCAGAGCTCCCCGATTTTCCACCCCATTCTCATTTTTTAATTATGTGTTCATCAATCCTTCTGTGAGTGAGACTGAAACCGGAGAAATTATGAACCACGAGCTTGTGCATGTCAGGCAGAAACACTGGTTAGATCTTCTTCTGGTTGAAATTGTTCGGATCTTTCAGTGGATAAATCCTTTTGCCTGGCTCCTTGCAAGGTTCATCAGACTCAATCATGAATATCTTGCTGATGAGCTGGCGCTGCTTGGTACTGCAAACCCGGCAATTTACCGGGCAACCCTTGTTAATCAAGTCTTCAGTTCACCGGTTATCAGCCTTTCGAATTCATTTAATTATTCAAACAGCAAAAAACGATTTGAAATGATGAAAACAATAATTTCGTCCCCTTACAGAAAATTGAAGGTACTTGCCATACTGCCTGTTTTTGCAATTATTTTTTATGCCTTCGCAACACCCGAATACAATTATATAGCTCAAATCAGTAAAATACAACCTGATAGTACGACTTCAAAAATCAATATAAAGGAAGTAAAGGGTATTATTTTAGACGAAAACAATAAGCCTGTAGAAGGAGTTAAGATAGTAGTCACAGGGACAAATACAAGAGCAACAACAGATGATACGGGTAATTTCACAATCAGTGATGCATCGAAAGAAGCATCCCTGGTAATTTCCCTGGCCGGATACAAAACCCAGTTCATTAAGGCAGAACTTTCCAGGAAGATGGAGATTATACTGGTTAAGGATCCGGACTACAATAAGCAGGTGGAGATAAGGACGGTCGGGGCTGGAGGAACTTTCTTTACGCCTGTATTTGTAATTGATGGTGTAATAACCGATAAAAGACCTAATGATATTCCGCCATCGGATATAGCTATAGTTAATGTCCTGAAGGATAGAAGTGCTACTGATAAATATGGAGATAAAGGGAAAAACGGAGTGATAGAGATCACCACAAAAAATAAAGCTGCTGAATCAGGTATAAAAGTTCCGTTTAGAAGACGGGCTCAGGAAGATTTTCCGACCTTCCAGGGAGAAAGATATTTTACCTTCAGGAATTGGGTATACAAAAGGGTACAATATCCTTCTGAAGCTCAGACAAATAGAATTGAAGGAAATGTTCAGGTAACTTTTACAGTTGAAGCTGATGGAACAGTAAGTAATGTAAAAGCCACAGGATATGAAGATCTGTTGCTTGCAGATGCAGTGGTACAAGTAGTTAAATCCTCACCAAAATGGGAACCTGCAAAGAATACTGAGGCACAAATCCCATTTGAATCTTCAGTCGATATCAGATTCAGGCTCCCGGATCAGGTAATAATAAATGAAGCTCCTTTTGTCGTTGTGGAGGAGATGCCTATGTACCCTGGTGGTGACGGTGCTCTACTGGATTTTATTAAAGCCAGCATCCAATATCCCGATTCAGCCAAAGCTAAAAAAATAGAAGGAAGAGTAATTGTTAGATTTTGTGTTAATACGGAAGGCAAAGCAGAAAGGATAAGCATATTGAAAGGAGTTCATCCGCTTCTCGATGCTGAAGCTGCGAGGATTGTTAGCCTGGTAGCAGGATTCAAACCAGGAATGCAGGGAGGGCAAGCCGTTAATGTATGGTACATGGTCCCGGTAACCTTTTCCTTGCGGCCGGAAACTACCCAGGCAGCAAGGTCTCAGGAAAATGCCGAAGAGCTATCTGCAGAAACAGAAGTTGACAAAGTGCCTGAGTATCCGGGTGGTGTTTCTGCACTTTTAAAATTTATTGCAGAAAACACGCTGTATCCGGAAGAAGCAAAAATTGCGAAGATCCAGGGTAAGGTTATTGTAAGATATGTAATCACAAAAGACGGTTATGTAACTAACATATCTGTTTTAAAAGGTGTTCATCCATTATTGGATGCGGAAGCTGCACGTGTAGTTAGTTTATTTCCAAAATGGGAACCAGGTTTTAAAGGAGGGAAGCCAGTTGATGTATGGTATACAGTCCCTTTAACTTTTACAGTGAAATAGACAATTAATATAAAGAAAAGAAATGCTCCGGCTGTCTTATCTCAGCGAGGCTAAATTTTAGGGGCGGTACATAACAATCATCCCGACTGAACCCATTCCGATAAAAGCCCCATGATGAATGTGTGTATATTGCCGGACTCCATACTATGTTAATCTTGCACCTTATTAAAGGAAGCCGGCAGAGTGATTTTAGAAAGTTCAGCATTGAGGAAGTCACAGGTGAGTATAAGGACTAATGTCAGGCAAACCCATCCAATCCTTCTCATATAGTCGCTTCTCTTTCTCTATTAAACACATGTTTATATTAAAGTTTTGTAAATATTTCAAAATAAATGAATTATGTTAGGATTATCAATATATTATTCGTATATTACAGAATAGGTAGTTTGAAGTTTGTAATTAATAGACTAAATATTTTATTATGGGATACACAATTAAGAAAACAAAAAATTACATAGTCGCCCTGATATCAACAACTAAAGAAACGAAAAAGATAATTTCCGAGGAAGATATCCGGACGCGGGCATTTGAGATCTTTCAGGAGAATGACGTTCCTTCTTCCAGTGAACTGGATAACTGGTACTATGCCGAAAGAGAGTTGAGTGGATATTACAAATAGGTTCACTTCAGATGCTCTTATGATTCATTTTAAGGATCATAATGCTGAAACTATCCCGCGACCGGGATAGCATGGCATCCTGACTGGTTTTATTAAGATCTTGTCAAGATTGACAATCCGATTATCGTTGACCTTCCTGATTATACAATGATCGAAATACTGAGCAAACAAGGTTGATAATTATTAACTGGGATTTTGGAGACCGGTTCTTACAATACTTTAAGGCTATTACTCTTGATACTGGTTAAAAAGCAGATCAT
>Ga0105101_10000392_pt1 | contig 17983 bp, 14 predicted proteins | sample PPLLak21cMay2015_2_FD_87037 | JGI IMG/M metagenome (GOLD analysis project Ga0105101, IMG submission 87037) | Freshwater sediment microbial communities from Prairie Pothole Lake near Jamestown, North Dakota, USA - PPLs Lake P8 Core (1) Depth... | ecosystem: Environmental > Aquatic > Freshwater >... | reverse complement strand
TCAGGTCTTATTCTGGAATCCGATGCTGGTATTACGACATGTTTTGAGGAAGTATCAGGAGATCTTGTTCCGTCAGGACCAATGATCGCAGGGTAAGCTCTCTGGGATCTGCCCGAGGCCGTTGAGAGATATCGTATGAACTGATCCGGCAGTCCCTGTTTATCAAGATATTTCTCCAATTCCCCGGCTTCGGTGAATTTTTTCAGGATTTCACGATTTCTTTCAGTGTAATTCAGAGCAAACTGATAAATGAACGGACGTACCCTGAGAAAATAAGTTGAGATCTCTGAAGTATCGACAGGCACAAATTTATCAGGCATTATCCCGCCGCCTCCGTATACTGTCTTTCCTCCGGGGGTTGTGAACTTCAGCGATTCGGAAAAATGTATGCTGTCGGATTTCTCGAACTCACCTCTGTCGAACCTGATATTAAGGTCATCATAATAATCCTCAAATCCTTCCGTATAGGGTTTCTGGATTGATCTTCCCGTGGGAGTATAATAACGTGCGATTGTAAGTCTCAATCCTGATCCATCCTCAAAAGGTATCGGTTCCTGTACAAGACCTTTACCGAATGAGCGACGGCCTATAATTGTTCCACGGTCATTATCCTGGATTGCTCCGGCAAGGATCTCGCTGGCTGAAGCGCTCCATTCATCGATAAGAATGACCAGGTCTCCTGTTTCAAACTCACCTTTGCCTGTAGCCTTTGCTTCATTCCGGGGCTGGTTACGCCCCATGGTGTAAACAATCAATTGTCCCTGTCCAAGGAACTGGTTTGCAATCTGGATCGCATCCTCCATTATTCCTCCGGAATTTCCCCGGAGGTCTACAATGAGTTTCGACATGCCCTTTCCTTTCAGTTCCCTGAGATTTTTCATGAACTCATCGTATGTTGTAACCGCAAAATTGTTTATTCTTATATATCCTATCTCATCATCGATCATATATGCGACATCTACGCTGTAAATCGGAATCTTGTCGCGGACAATATTAAAGGTGAGCAGGTCCTTAATACCTTTTCGCAGGATCTTAACGTTGACAACACTACCTTTCGGCCCTTTTAACATTCCCATAACATCCTCATCACTGATCCCTTTTCCTGCAATAAGGGAATCATTCACATATAAGATTTTATCACCGGCCTGAAGCCCCAGCTTTTCTGAAGGACCTCCGGGTATGGTGCTTAATATCAAGATGGTATCAGTAAGCATATTGAAGGAAATACCGATCCCTTCAAAGTTGCCCTGCAATGATTCATTGGCGCGTACAAGGTCCTTTGCAGGAATATAAACTGAATGAGGATCAAGTTTTTTGAGTATTGCAGGGATCGCGGTTTCCACCAGTTCGCTACGGTTCACCGAATCAACATAGTCCCTCTCGATAATGTTGAGGATGCTGGTTATTTTGTCATTTCTCGGTCTTAATACTGGCACCTGAGAAGTATCGTTCTTCCTGGGAAGAACCACTCCGATCAGAATCCCCAGGACCAGGGAAATAGCCAGCATCAGTGGAAGAAAAATACTCCTGTGTGAGTTATTGTTGTTCATAGATTTCTTTTTCAGGATCAATATAAACCAGTTCCACATCAGCCCGCTTCAGAAGATCAAGGCCATCGGTGATCCGGTATTTACAGCAATATACGACTCTTTTTATACCTGACTGGATAATAAGTTTTGCACATTCCATACATGGAGAAGTTGTCACGTACAGGGTTGCATCCTCGCTGGAATTGTTCGATTTTGCTACCTTGGTAATGGCATTGGCTTCGGCATGCAAAACGTACGGTTTGGTTACATTATTTTCATCTTCGCAAACATTCTCAAACCCTGCAGGTGTCCCGTTATAGCCGTCCGAAATGATCATTTTCCCCTTAACGATCAGAGCGCCAACCTTCCGGCGTATACAATACGAGTTTTCCGCCCAGATCATGGCCATCTCAAGATACCGTTTATCAAAAGCCTCCTGTTTCTCACCGTACGGCCTTAAGGAATTCTGTCCCGTCATTGTAAAAATAACTGCTTAAAAGTGCACAAATTTACACAATTAAGTCATTGACAATATTTATACCTTGTTAAAAACTTTTAATCCCGGTGTAAATACGGCAGCTATCCATTCCGGTTTTTACGGATTGAGACTTCCGGGGCGGAGAGAATCCGGGGAAATTTTATTAGTTTCAGCTCCTGGTTCTCAGTAAATCAAACATCCGATTTATGAACACTTTTGCCGAAAAAGTTATCTCATTTTACCTTGATCTTGACTTTAAGGAATCGCTGCCTGATGGTATTTCCGTAATGAATCCTTACAGGGATAATCCGGGAGTACGTGAAGCAGTATCACAGTTCTACATGAAGTATTATGACGATTACAGGAAACGGCATCTCATACTCGGGATCAATCCGGGGAGGTTTGGAGCAGGAGCTACGGGGATTCCTTTTACCGATACTATAAGGTTGAAGGATATATGCAAACTCTCCCTGCCCGGACTTAAAACATATGAGACCTCCTCGGTTTTTATTTATGAGATGATTAACCGGTATGGAGGTCCCGGGAAATTTTACGGTGATTTTTTTATCAGTTCTATCAGTCCGCTCGGATTTACATGTAAAGGACAAAACGGGAAAGAAGTTAACTGTAATTATTACGACAGCAGGGAGCTTACAGAGGCAGTGTATGATTTCATGACCGGATCGTTGCAGGAACAGCTTGAATTCGGGATTGAAAAGGATGTCTGTTTCTGTCTTGGAGCAGGCAAAAACTACAAGTTCCTGTTGAAACTTAACAATGAATTCGGATTTTTCAAAAGGATCGAACCGCTTGAGCACCCGAGATTCATAATGCAGTACAGATCAAAAAGAAAGCAATTTTATATCGAAAGCTATATCAATAAATTAACCAGGATATAGTCTCAAATCCGCAGTGATAGTTGATAAATTTTGAATTAATATATTTTTTTCTCTCATTATTTATTTGTATATTTACGAAATACGTGTATTAGTTAAAAATAAAGGAGAATCAGGTATTTTTTCACTAATAATCAAGCTGATGGCTTCTCCAAGGAATGACAGATTTAACAAAGATGATGCAAAGCTGGCAAAATACGCCAAAGCTCTTTCACATCCGGCAAGAATTGTCATTCTGCGCCAGCTTTCATCACTGAATACATACAGTTTCAGCGAGATCTCCGGTGAAATTCCCCTTGCCGACTCAACTGTGTCGCAGCATATTCACGAACTGAAAAAGGCCGGACTGATCCTGGACAGATATGATCCTCCAAAAATAAGATATTCGATAAACAGTAAGAACTGGAGGACAGCACGGAGGAATTTCAAAGAATTCATGAAAACCAGCCCCGGGAAAGCGGGAAAAAATTTGTAAATACAGAACCTGACACATATCCATCATGTCCATTGTTTCATTATCAGTTATTTTCGGATCATTGTTTTCCGGATATGATATTCAATTTCAAAACCTTATCACGACCTGGCTGATAATCATGATTTCAGCAGTTATTGTATGTTTCACAATAAGTGAGATCACCCGTAATTACAGCCAGGTGGATAAGCTTTGGAGCCTGTTACCAATTGCCTACAGCTGGGTAACTGTGTCTGCATCTCCTTCACCAAGGGTATTTCTTATGGCGTCACTTGTTACTTTATGGGGCTTGCGCCTGAGTTATAATTTCTCCCGGAAGGGCGGATACAATATTATTCCATGGAAAGGAGAAGAAGATTACAGGTGGAAGGTAATGAGGGAAAATCCGATACTTAGAGGCCGGTTGAGATTTGGATTATTCAACTTACTGTTTATATCATTATATCAGAATATCTTAATCTTTCTGTTCTCTTTACCTTTGCTGCTGGCATCCATTTATCCTGACAAACCGCTGACTGTCATCGATATCGTGGCAGCAATTCTGATGACATTTTTCATAATAGCCGAGAGTATTGCTGATAATCAGCTCTTTAAATTTTACCGGGAAAAAAAGATGAAGGGAGACGGGAAAAAGCTTTATGAGGAATCGTTAAGGAAGGGATTTATGACTGAAGGTTTATGGGGATATTCAAGACATCCGAATTTTACTGCAGAGCAGGCTATCTGGATATGCTTTTATTTTTTTGGTGTTGCCGCTTCGGGACAATGGTTAAATCTGACAGTTATCGGACCGGTACTGCTGGTCCTCCTGTTTATCGGGAGCTCTCAACTGACTGAGAGCATAAGCAGTAAAAAATATCCCGGTTATGAACTATATCAGAAGGAGGTTCCTAAATTCATCCCGAAGATAAGAAACCGCTCAATGTTTAAGAACAAAGCCTGAAAATACAAAGATCGACCGAAAATCAACGGTCATTAAATTCGTAGCTTATTGATTTTCCGGCTTCATCGCCGGAAGGCAACAAGCATTTTATAGTCGAGATATTATCTTCATTCACTGTAATACCATCGCCGGATAACCTTTTTGAAATTAAGATTTTAAGATCTGTCTGGATTTGTGTGGGATCTGAAATCGTAAACTTATAAATACCTTTCACTCCGTTTTCAAACAACATCAGACAGGGTTTATCGGCGCCGACATATAATCCTTTTTCGAGTGTAACTGATCCGGGCCTATAAAATGCAATACCATAGATACCCTTCTTTTTATCGTAAACAGCCTGTATATCGGTTGTGTTTGTGACCATCTTCAGAGGATTCTTCTTAATCCATTTGCTGAACTGAGGAATATTCACAGAAGGCACTATTATATATTCATATTTTCCATCAGTCGGGTTATTGCCATGTCCGATCCAGGTGCTGAATACCTTATGCGTGACAGGCACCTTTGAAGCAGAGAGGCTGATATCATACCAGGATCCGGACTGTTCCGTATTTTTAACCGTTATATCGCCACCGGAAGGAAACAGGTATCCGATCCTGTCATGAAGTATCCAGGTCAATTCAGAAGATGTAAATTCCTTAGTTTCAATAATTGATTTTTTCTTTTTGTTTTTAATTGTAATATCTCCTGATGAAAAGCACTGGTTGACGTTGGTGACAACAGGATTACTTTTTTCAGCTTTGATCCCGGCTCCCATACAATACATTGCATCAGGGGTAAAGAAGTATGCTTTTCGTGCAGAAATTCCATCCCATGAAAAATCATACGCGGCAATTCCGAATATTCCATCAGAGGCACCGCCGGCAAATTCGTTTGATGATATTATATACGCGCTTCCGGTCACCGGCAACCGGGGTACATCTTCAATAACACTGGTAACTCCGGGAATCCTTGACCAGTCCCAGGCAGGGAAAATATTCCTGTATTCATCTCCGTCGATCATGATATTAGTTGCACCCCATGGCAACCATTTTCTTTTGAGGTTTTCATCATTCATCCTCTCTGTACCATAAGTTCTTTTGGAGGGTATTTTTGCCGACAGGTAGAAATCCTTTCCGTGATTAACCATAATGTCCGATTTCCAGAAATGCCTGTTACCCGGGTTCCGGAACTGAGATTCACCGTTGATGAAGCTTATACAATCTTTCAGTTCATCCTGCCGCGGTGCATTCATCGCTATCAGCCGGGTTGCAAATGTCCTCAGTCCCGCTGATGAAAGTGCATTCCGTCTTGTGATTTCCCTGCCGGCCGCACCGAAGTCGAAAGCCTGTTTCTGGCAAAACCACTGAAATCCGTCAAGAAGTGCATCAGTGATTGTTTTCACCTGTGATTCTGACATTGCATAATCTGTTCCGTGAGCCAGAGATCCAAAATAAGTTATGTCCGACATAAAAGACATGCCATAACCGCCATTGTATAGCTGAGGACCGTGTTGCCAGAAGCTTTGATCGGTCTTGATTCCCTCTGCTTTTTCCGGCATAATCCTGGCTTCTTCAAAAGCACTCGAGAAATTTTCGCGTAATACTTCCTCATTGTTTTTCACACATGCTTTATCGATAGAGCTTTTCAATAACCAGATCTTGTTGGCCCCGGTTGTTGCGCCGGACCATTTTTTTGCTGATTCGTTATAATAAAACAGCAGGTCATCGGCGAGGGAATCAAGAGTTGCCTGGTCAAATCCGAAATTGTCGCCGGTCTTCATCAGAACCAGTGCAGGTCCGAGATTGGTTGGTGCACCGATAGCATTGTACCACCAGTTATCCGATACCGGTTTGATGAACAGGTAATATCTGAATAAATTCCGGATAGCTGCCTTTACTTCCGGACGATGAAAATACCTGCTTTCGGGTTTATTATATGCCTGGCAGATCGAAACAAGCCTCCTTGAATGTGTAACCGGCTGCCAATTATTTCTGTCTCTGTTGCTATAATCTACATCATCCCAGCCGCCATCTGCTCTGAGTGTTGTTAAGAGATTTGAAACAGCGCTGTCCCTTACATTTTGCGAAATCAAATCATTCCTTAACCTTTCGGTTATGATGCTGATCTGTGAAATAGAGTCAGCACTGGCGGCAATCACCAGGAAAGATATTAGATATAACCGGATTCTGTTAAAGTGTACCTTCTGATTATTCATCATTTTATCCTGAATTAATAGAACTGTATCTAAATAGTCGGAAGCCCGAAGTCCGAAGTCCGAAGATGAATGTGACATGTAGTCTTGACTTCTGACTCACTTTATTTTTTCTTTAAATGCTACCATCATATTCATTAAATTGTATGCATAATCGTAGTGTTCTCTGAATTCTTCTTCAGAAATATAATTTCTTTTTTGAAGCTTTGTGTAAACAAGTAACTACTTCAGCCAGAGAGCGAATAGCAAAACCGATAAATTTTTTAAATTCAGGATTTGATTGCCCAATTGATCCCTCTGAAATGTTTAATGCAATAGAATCAACTGCTCTCCGAATTTGTGAAGAAAGATTATACATTTCTTCTTTGGGGAATTTGTATGATAATCGAAATATACTTTCGCCATAATCCATCGCCTTTTGCCAAATAATGAGTTTTTCAAATTTAAATTGCATCATCGTTTTGTTTCTTTTCTTTCAACTTCTGACTTCTGTCTTCCGACTTCCGACTCCAATACTTTTAACACTGATTGGTTACAAAGAACTTATTTTATCTTTATTTTTGATTTTTGATAATGCATATTTATTGTTTAAAGATATCTGTTTTTCTTTTCAACTTCATCATAAGTGAATAAGTGAATTATGCTTCTTAAATTATGTCTGCTGGCTCTTTTCGGCATTGCAATGGCTCACCTTGAAGGTGTTGTCGTGGTTTATCTGAGGAAAGCGCTTGGAATGCTGGATTCCGAGTCTAATAAAGAATCTCTTGAAAAATTAACCAGACAGTACCTTGGTATTGAAATGACCAGGGAAGCGGCAACAATAATCATGCTGGTTGTTATTGCTTACCTTGTTGGTGATTCATGGCTGGAAAAGGGAATCTATTTTCTCTGGACATTTGCATTCTGGGACCTTTTCTATTACCTCTCCCTTTATATCCTGATCAAATGGCCTCCGACGTTTAAAACCATTGATGTCCTCTTTCTTATTCCTGTGCCGTGGATTGCCCCGGTATGGTTCCCGATAGGAGTATCATCACTTACGATCATTACAATTGCAATACTTTACCTTCTGCAAATTATATGATAATGGGATGTTGAGTAAAAATCATATAACCACGGAGTTACACAGAGTCTCCAAGGAGTTACACGGAGTTTTAGTATGAATTTTTCGTCCCGGATAAAAACGATCTTCCGATCACTGGAATACAGGAATTACCGGTTGTTTTTTTCAGGGCAAAGCGTTTCCCTGATTGGTACATGGATGCAACGTATTGCCCTGCCCTGGCTGGTCTATCATCTGACGGGATCGGCATTTCTGCTTGGATTGGTCAGCTTTGCAGGACAAATCCCCGCATTCCTTCTTGCTCCGCTGGCCGGGGTAATTACTGATAAGGTTAGCAGGTACAAAGTACTTCTGATCACACAGATACTTTCATTATTCCAGGCATCTTTACTTGCAATTCTTACGCTTACAGGTGTTACTCAGCTCTGGCATATTATTGCATTGAGTATCTTTCTTGGCTGCATAAATGCATTTGATGTTCCCTCGCGACACTCATTTGTAATTGAAATGGTCGAGAAAAAAGAGGACCTGGGAAATGCAATAGCACTCAATTCGCTGATGTTCAACGGTGCACGCCTGATAGGTCCATCGGTGGCAGGTTTGATGCTTGCCACAACCGGTGAGGGAGTCTGTTTTCTTATTAATGCTGTCAGTTATGTTTTTGTTATAATTTCACTTCTGGAAATGAAGGTACCGCAAAAAAAGATAGTTAGAAAGGATGGGAATATGCTTAAGGACCTGAAAGAGGGTCTGGATTACACATTCGGATTTTCCCCGATCAAATATCTGCTTCTACTCCTTGGCATTATAAGCCTTTTGGGTACATCATACCAGGTCCTTATGCCTGTTTATGCCAAGGAAATATTACACGGCGGATCCGATACTTTCGGATTCCTTATGAGTGCAGCAGGGATGGGTGCTCTTCTTGGTGCCCTTTATCTTGCATCACGCGAGACAGTCCTGAAGCTGGGAAGAATAATACCTGCGGGAGCTGCTCTGTTCGGTGCAGGATTGATAGCTCTGTCGTTTACCAGGTTTTTTCCGCTGACAATCATGCTGCTGGTTTTAATAGGTCTTGGGATGATGTTACACACTGCATCGAGCAATACAATACTTCAGACAATTACGGATGATGATAAGAGGGGCCGTGTGATGAGCTTTTATACAATGGCTATTATGGGCACTGCCCCGTTCGGAAGCCTGCTTGCCGGTTTTCTGGCAAAAACCCTGGGCACTCCTGCCGCTATTTTTACCGGGGGAATCGCCTGCCTGGCCGGATCACTGTTTTTCCTCAGGAAACTTCCGGAACTGAAGCGCAAAGTAAGACCTGTTTATGTTAAGATGGGGATCATCCCTGAAGTGGCTGCCGGCCTGCAGACAGCTACAGAACCTTCTCCTGAGACTTCAGTTATGAACTGAAACATTATTAGTATTCATCTGCCGGGATTGCCTGTTGTCTGTTGAAATCCTGATTGTAAGTATGAAGACATTTATCCTTGAATTGATGCTGGTTATCAAAATGTTAATATTTTTCTTTGGCAACCCATTAAAAATAACCATTTTTGCAGGCGAAAATAGGTGAAAGATTCAGCTCAATTTTTGGGTTATATCTAACAAGCTCATAAACAGGAGAGATGAAAATTCTGATATGCGAAGATAACAGGCTGGCACTTAAGACTCTTTCTGTTGTTCTCGAAAGGGAAGGATTCAGTTCGGATACTGCGGAGAATGGGAATGATGCTATCGAACTGATCAAAAAAAATATTTATGATTTGCTGGTAGTTGATATACACCTGCCATATCACAGCGGACTTGAGCTGATTAAATTCCTAAGGACAGATCTGAATAGTAAAACACCGGTACTTATTGTGACAGCGTTTAGTGATATGCAGATGCAACGCCAGGCAGGGGAACTGGGAATTGATGGTTATATCGTAAAACCATTCAATCCTGCTGACCTGATTGAAAAGATCAGATCCATTTTAAATAAGAACCAATGAAGAGGTGTTTCCTTCTGTTTAAAACCGGACTGGTCTTAGCCGTGATATTTAATATTTTCCCGGTTCAGTCACAGGAGATATCTGATCCTGAATCCGAATACATGAGGATCAGGTCAATAGCATTCGAAGGCGATTATGCAACTGCTGCCGTTGCTGCCAGAAAACTGGTCAATGCATTTCCGTCATATGGTGATGCACGTATATTGCTTGGCCGCATTCTGGCATGGCAGAAAGATTTTAAGCAGGCTGCCGCAGTAATAGATACGTTACTTTCCACCGATCCCGACAATGAGGATGCTTTATCGGTAAAAAGAGATATTTCACTCTGGTCGAAAGATAACACACCCGTTGCCACTGATATCAGGGCAGGTTATTCTTTTGACAGTTTCACCGAGCCTTATACAAGGTTCTGGCAGGTCTTTAAAGCCGGAGCAGGACACCGGTTTAACTGGGGCCCTGCATCAGCGGGCTTGAATGTCGGAGATATTATGATTGAAACCGATACAGCCCGGGCAGAAGTTACCGAACTTCAATTTGAAGCTGAGGCGTGGCCAAAACTCACAGATAAAAACTATGCATACCTGGCATATGCTTACAGTCCCGGCAGTTATTTTCCCACTCACAGAGCAGCTATAGAAGTGTGGCAGGTACTCCCGAAAGGCTGGGCAATATCAGCGGGGATGAATTATTACAGATTTGAGCGAAACATTTTTATTTCCGGATTATCTGTTGAGAAATATACCGGAAAATACTGGTTCTCGCTGAAGAGTTTTGTCTATTTTAAGGATGACGGACCGACCACTTCGTTCTACTTCAACGGAAGAAGATACTTTAACGATATTGACTATCTGCAACTTACACTCGGCACTGGAACAGCTCCCGATGAACCATTTGATGTTCAGCCGGATGTAATGCGGCTTAGTTCTCATAGTGTACGGCTGGCATATCTGACTTCACTGACCAATAAGCTGACTATGCGGATAGGTGCAGGATACTCCTATGAAGAATATGCAGAAAATGAATGGCGTAACAGGTTTGAGGGTCATATTAATTTCATTTATGCCATTAAAATGAAATGATGAAATTTACCCTGTTATTGATATTATCCCTTCTTTTATTTCCCTCAGGTCAGGCTGAACAGGACACCAGGAAGTCCGTTTCAACCAGTAAGAATCAAAAAACAATTACATCGGACTCGATTGCTCCTTCAGATTTACAGCTGGATTATAAAATAATGAATTCTAACGTAAGGGGATTTATCACATCCCTGAAGGATAAGTATCCGGTACAGCTTGGAGCCTTCAGGTCAAAAAGGAATGCCGATGCATTTTTAAGGGAAGTAAGGGAGCATATCGATACAAATGCTATAATGCTGGCGGAGGGCGGCCTGTACAAGATACGGATATCCAGGGTGCCACACCCACCCATAGGGACAGAGATCTCCGGGCTGGCCGGAGAATCAGGTCGGCAAATTAGGGCTGATACCACACTTACTGTGACAGCTGACACATCAGTAACTGCATTGAGCGAGCCCGATTCGACGGAGACCGGTGTGTTGATCTCCGACACCGCAGGGACAGCAACAGCGGCTGCTGATGATGTGAATGTTCTCTTTCTCGACGAAAATAATCCCTGGCTGAAAAGGATAAGCTATTTCGGCAAATCACTTGCATTTATCAATGCTCTGATTATAACCATTTTAGTCTGTATTTCTTCGATGTTGATATTGCTTCTGTTCATTCTTTTTAACAGGAAAAGGATGGAGCGGACTGAGAAGCTGCGTCAGTATCTGATGGAGAAGTACCAGGGTCTGACAATCGATTACCTTTTCGGGAGTACCACTCCGGATGATTTCAAACCTATTGCATCCGATACATTCCGCCGGCAGGTGCTGATCGACCAGATGATAGATGTCAGTGTCAATCTTAAGGGTGAAGAATCAAAGAAACTTATCGGACTTTACAAACACCTTGGTCTTGACAGGGATTCAATAAGCAGGGCCAATGATCGCCGCTGGCATAAGAAAATCAAGGGATTCCGTGAGCTTGCTTTCATGAATATAAAAGATGCTAACGGTGAAATGTATAAGGCACTTAATTCATCAAACGAAATACTCAGGATGGAAGCCCAGATCGCACTTGTCAGGCTTGGGGATGAGAATGCGTTTGAGTTCCTTTCCCATCTTACCAGACCCTTCTCACTCTGGGAGCAGATAAGCCTTCATGAGCTTATGATTCAGCACAATATACATTTACCATCATTTAAGAAGTGGCTCACTTCATCCAATCCTACAGTCGTCATGTTTGCTCTCAGAATGATCCGGGAGTTTAAGCAGAACGATGCCGATGAGGATATTCAGGCAACCCTTATACATAAGAATCCTGAGGTCAGGCAACTTGCCGTTCAGGTTGCCGGCGACCTTAATATCCGCTCTGCCCTTGAGGTCATGAAGCATATGTACAAAAACCAGGATTACAACATTTGCCTTGAGATCGTGAGATCAATGGGCAAAATGCCTGACCTTTCCATGCTGGGATTCCTGACTCTTGTGCTGGATAAGGAGGACGATGTCCAGCTACAGATCGAAGCGGTAAAAGCAATTGAGAACAACGGGGAAGAGGGAGTGAAAGCTCTTGTTAAAATAATGAAATCGGAATATAAAAACTATAACATTATTGTAAGGCATGTCCTTGACCGCAGGATATTTTAAATAAGTATGGATCTGATTTTTGGAAATATTATTTTTATTATTACCCTGATAATATTCGGATCATATCTGGTACTGGGTATATTCTCTGCACTGGCACTTAGAAAATACCTGAGGAAGAACAGCTATGTCAATTATAACTCATTGGTATTGTCGCCATTAAGTCCGAAGATCTCGATTATTGCACCAGCATATAATGAAAACAAATCGATAATAGATAATGTCCGTACCCTTCTTTCCCTCTATTACAATAATTTCGAGGTAATACTTGTGAATGATGGCTCAACAGACAATACTTTTGAAAAGGTAAGTGAGGCCTTTGATCTTGTCAGGGTAAATTACTATTTCGATTACCGTATACCCTGTGAGAGAATAAAAGGAGTATATAAATCAAAAGATCCCTCATACAACAGGCTGACCGTAATTGACAAGAATAACGGAGGCAAGGCCGATGCACTGAATGCCGGCATAAATATCTGCAAAAGCTCGCTTTTCGTATCAATAGATGCCGATTCCATAATTGAAGCTGATTCGATTCTAAAGCTTGTCAAACCGTTCCTTGAGGAGAAAGATCGCAAAGTGATCGGTTCCGGTGGCGTAATAAGGATAGTCAACTCATGCCTGATTGAGCGGGGCCAGATCAGGGAGATCAGGCTTCCCAATAAATTGCTTCCACGCCTTCAGGTTCTTGATTATACCCGTGCATTCCTGCTCGGGAGGATGGCATGGAGCCAACTCGACGGACTAATGCTGATTTCCGGGGCGATGGGCATATTTGACCGTGAAACAGCTATAAAGGCGGGTGGTTACAGTATCAAAACCGTCGGAGAGGATATGGAGCTGGTTCTCCGGATGAGGCGTTTCATGGCTGAACGTGATTTAAAATATGAGGTAACTTACATTCCGGATCCTCTTTGCTGGACAGAGGTTCCAACTGACCTGAAATCACTGCGCAAACAACGAACCCGTTGGACCCGCGGCCTTGTGGAATCGCTCAGGACACACCGGAAGATATTTTTCAATAAGAAATATGGCCGCCTGGGGATGCTTGGATACCCATACTGGTTGTTCTTTGAGTGGCTTTCACCGCTTATTGCCTTCGCAGGTTTTGTTTATACTGTTTTCCTTATTATTACAAATGCCATCAACTGGCCGTTCTATCTGCTCCTTTTCCTTTTTGTATATTCCTTTGCAGTATTGCTATCGATCTGGGCCGTACTTTTTGAGGAGATAACATTCCACAAATACAGGAGAAAAAGAGATGTCTTCAGACTTATTGGCACTGCATTCATCGAACCATTCATTTATCCTGTTCATACCTATTTTTCAGTCAGGGGGAATTTAGAAGCGCTGAGAGGTAAAAAATCGTGGGGTTCAGCCGAAAGAAGCGGATTTGAAAAGAAAAAGAAAACTGAAAGGCGTCTGACGGTCCGTCAGTCGGCAAACATCGCAAAAGCAGCCAGTCCGGCCTCAACAACCTGAAGCGATTTCTTTTCTCTGGCAATTGTTGAAGGAACGACCAGCCATTTATCCCAGTTATACCTGCTTGTTGTTGATGTAACAATTCCTTTATTATATACCGATATTGCTATCCCGTCAGACCGGGTTGTTAAAATGTCAAAAGTATTTCCGCCATCATTTGAGATGGCACCGTCGTTAACCTTCATCTGTGTCGGATCATTGAAGTAGAGCATAGTCCAGGGGACCCTAATCTTTACCATATTGCCAGACCATGCAGCGGTACACCTGTGTCCGAAAGTGAAGTCCGGTGCATTTTCAACAGGTAGCGAACCCAGGTCATGTTCTGTAAGCATAAATCCATCATTGATCCATACCATTACGTTCCAGGAAGCACCGTCAGTAACTGTACTTCTGTATTTCTGAACTGCCGGATCGGTCAGATTAAACCTGGGGGTAAAGCCCTTCATGTCATAAGCTTCCGTCACGTAAAAATCAGCGGTATCGTTTCCTGCCACCATCGAAAGCAAAAATTCGGATCTATTGCTGAGCACCTTTCCATTTGGAAGCTGTGATTCTCCTGTTGCTGCAGAATAAGTATCAAAGGCAATCATCAGAGTATCGCCCGCAGAGATACTCTGGCTTAATTCAACATTAAGATAAAACTGGCTGTTGTCGTATGTAGCTTTAATACTGGTGACCGGTCCTGCAGGATTATCTGAATTATATGTGATATATGGTAACGATTCCTGGTCGAAAGTTATCAGTCCGAAATTCTGTTCAGGCGACAAAAGGTTATGCCATAGCTGCCTTGTGGGGATTGTAATACCGTTTGAATCAAAGCCGTAAGCCTCAAGATATGCCACGATCCATGTAGGCTTAAACCACTCGTCCATCCATGAGAACATAAAGCCCCCGGCACACCCGGCGTCGATGATGTTATGCATCATACGGATATTCTTTTCACCCTGCTGTTGTTCGGAGTAACCCCCGTGATCCATATTACTGAATGACTGATGGGCACTGCTCCAGCTCGAAGGCACCCCGAATTCCCCGATAACGAGGGGGATCCCGGCGTAATGATTTTTAAGATCAGTTAAATAACCAAGGTAGCTGTTGGCCCCCTGTTCGTCAGTATAGGACTGGTAAGAAGGTTGTTCGCTTATAAAGTTCGGGTAATAGGGATAAGCATGATAGCAGGCAAAGAGACCTGCCCTGAGATTCTGCTGGTTGATTTTTGTAATGTCGTAAGTTGCCTTATCCTCATCAGTGAATATTTCCGTGGGATGATCCAGCGGATCGAGGGTCGGCCAGCTGGATATGCTAACCGGACGGTTCACTGAATAATTCTGATTCTCATACGAAACGGTTTCGTCAAGCATCTGTGTAACAAAAACCTCACTGGCCGTTCCACCCGTGATACTCAGCTGGTTACCTGTAAATGATGTCATCCCTTGGTGTAACTTGTTTGTGGTGTCCACCTCCTGAGGCATTATCTCCCTGCCTAATACATAACCTGCAGTCCATCTTGAAATATCCGTATCATAATTTCCATATGCCCGCCCGAGCCGGAAGGCAATATCATTATTGCCGTGGAGACAATCTACAATTTCTCTTATCTCGTAACGGAATGACGATGTGCGAAGGACCAGATCATACTCTGATGTAACCGAACCATCCTCAACTTCACCCAGCCAGATGCCCTGGAAAAGCAGCAATGGTTTATCAGGATGTCTGTAGTTGTAATTGGCGAGCTCCTCGTAAAATACGGGTGGATGGAGAGTATAAACTCTTAAGCTGTTGAATCCTGCTTCAGCCATTCGGCTGATCCATTTCCTGTACAGATCACCGGAAATTGCATACGCAATCTCCCCCGGAAAAGTGCCGGGAGGCGAAGAGCCCAGATTGATCCCCTTGAGGTTCAGCGGTCTGTATCCTGAACCTGTGAACATCGCAATATGGTCGATCTGGGTTCTGAAGGGAATAGACTGGAAAGCGGTGATTTCAAAATCGATTACTGTATCCCGCCTGATGACTATATCGGTAAGCCGGGTGGGATAGAAATCCCGGCAGATTACAGTTGTAATTACAGGTATCCGTATCTGTCCTGAAGCGACCGGCGGAATTGAGGGCAGATCGATCGGCTCAAGAGTAGTAACCGAAGAATATGCAGTTGGCCCTGATACTTTTATAAGTCTTCCTGACCATGACTTGCCTTTGAAAGTGATTGCATAAATGTAAAAACCCTGTTTCACCGGTGCCCCGTTATCGTTGCAGCCATCCCAGACGATCCGGTAGCTTCCTGCCTCAACATCAGTGTAGAGAACCTCTTTAATTTTCTGCCCGGAAAGACTGTAAACGGAAAAACGCACATCACCCGATGTATTTATGATGAACGGGATATTGACTGAATAAGTAAACGGATTAGGATAAGGGATGCCGGTTTGAAGAAGACCGGAAATTTCACCGTAAATTCCGGAAATCCTCAGGGAATAGCTTCCGTCAGTACCGCTTATTGCAGCAAATTCAGCATTTCCTGCAAACATTGAGATCCTGGCATCGGGTACCACTTTACCGGCAGCATCTGTAACGGTTCCGGTTACGTAATAGTCAATCCCTGACAACCAGGTTGACGACAGAAGAAACATCAACGCCGAAAGAAAGGATTTCTGGTATTTTATCGACAGGCAACCGGTTTTTCTTAATGATTGATCCCTATTCAAAATGGACGTTTTTATGAGCCAAATGTAACAAAAAGATGAAAAAGAAAATAATCTGTTTCCTGTTATACTATTGAAACTCAGTTTGCATATTGTTTTATTTTTAATTTTGTTTATGGTAAATTAATGATGATGGGTATCATTTACCGGCCTATCGGAAATAAGGACAATAAGATCATTGCCGGACTGATCCGCTCCGTATTCAGGGAATTTGGCATAGCACGACCGGGAACCGTCTATTTTGATCCGACAACAGACGATCTTTACTCCCTGTTTCAAAAGCCTGGTTCGGCTTACTGGATTGCCGAAGAGGAAGGAAAGATAATCGGAGGTTGCGGGATCTATGCAACACCGGGATTACCTGAAGGATGTACTGAACTTGTAAAATTCTATCTGGAAGCATCAAAAAGAGGAAAGGGAACAGGAAGGGAACTTCTGGAGCTGAGCATAAGCTCTGCTAAACAACTGGGATACAAACAAATATATCTGGAATCCCTGCCAGAGCTTAACAAAGCTCTTTCGCTTTATGAAAAAGCAGGATTTAAATATATAACCGGACCTATGGGCAACTCAGGTCATTTCGGTTGCAATATCTGGATGTTGAAGGACTTATAACTTTTACTATCCCGGGTACTTTTTAGAAATCATTATTATATTGTTTATCAAGCTGTTGATCTCATCAAAAACTGCAAGTACTACTTTAAATACTATTAACTTTCAACGCGTTTAATCTTATGTAAAATGAAAAAATCAGAAAATCAATTTTCAGCCGGATTACACCCGCAGGGATGCACCTGTTGCGGTGGAGGTCACGGAGACATGTCAAATGAAATGACAAGAAGAAATTTTGTCAGGATGACCGGAACAGGTGCTTTTGGGACAATAGCACTATCGGGTATTTCATGGGCGGCTCTTGTCTCTGATCAGTCAGGGAATAGAGTTGCACCTGCCCGGAAACAACTGGTGGTTAAGCCGATTTTTACGTATGAAATACCTTCTCCCAGAAAACAAACAAGCTGGAGGAGTTGGGGAGGGATCCAGACAGAGAAAGATGTTACTGCAGAACTTGCCAGGATCGGGGAGGAGCTCAGGGTACTTGGTTCAAAAGCAGACTTTCCTGTCAGCTTCCTTCCCGTTTCAGAGGTGCGGAAAACTGAAGATTTGAATAAAATTGGGGATCTGAGCTCTGCTGATATGTTCCTGGTATATGCTGCGGGAGGAGGAATGGACAGATTTGATGTGCTGAATAAAATGGGTAAAAATATAATCATTTTCTGCCGTCATTTATCGGGTCCTGTTTATCTGTGGTATGAAATCATAAGCCCGCGATACCTGAGACAGCATACTGATGCACTGGCGGTCAGGGGAATTGATGAAAATGATGTTGTAATCGACAATCAGGATGAACTCCTCTGGAGATTAAGGGCATTGTGCGGATTAAAAAACACTGTAGGGTCAAGGATACTTACAATAGGCGGATCCGGAGCCTGGGCTCAGCCTCTGGAAGTTGTTATGAAGTCAGT
>Ga0105101_10000391_pt1 | contig 17986 bp, 24 predicted proteins | sample PPLLak21cMay2015_2_FD_87037 | JGI IMG/M metagenome (GOLD analysis project Ga0105101, IMG submission 87037) | Freshwater sediment microbial communities from Prairie Pothole Lake near Jamestown, North Dakota, USA - PPLs Lake P8 Core (1) Depth... | ecosystem: Environmental > Aquatic > Freshwater >... | reverse complement strand
GAATGATCCGCGCCGCCGGTGCAGCACGCACCGCAACCGGTGCATTCAAAGCGCAGATGTGCGTGCTGGTAATACATATAAAGGCATAGCCACAGACGGACGCAGATAAAGCAGATTCTACTGCAAAATCCCTCTCTTCATGTGATTTTATCCGTGTCGGTCTGTGTTCATCTGTGGCGAATGTTTTTTTACGCCCGCCACAAGGCGGCAAGCGGCGAGAGGTCGGCGGTCGGTGCTACCGGCAGGTGCCGGTGCCAGAGCTGGTCGAGGGCATCGCTGATCGGTTCGAAATCGTGGCTGACGCGCCTGAGAACGGCTGCCCGTTGCGGGTTGGGTTCGAGGCGCGCGCAACGCGCGAACGCACTTCGTCCGTGGTCGCGATAATAGGTGATTTGACCGCGATACTTGAGACGCTCGCGGAACACTCCGCTCATGAACAACGCGTAGTCGGCGATGTGGTACAACACCAGCGTTTCACGCGCGGGGCCGGGCCTGGCGGTGTCGCCGCCCGTTTCCGCCTGCCACGCCATGAGCAGCCCGGCGATGGTCTCGACCGGCCGGCCGTCGGCGCCGTGGAACGGAAACAGTACGTTCACCCGGGCAAAGCGCGTGAGCAGTTCGCTCACGTAGTCCACGAGCGCCGGTTGAGCGAAACCCTGTTCGCTGAAGCCCTGCTGAACATGGCGGCGAAAGAACGGATAAAGACCTGGAACATGCATAAGCACCTCCTGCCGATACCGGAGTGTTGCGACCTCTATAAACATATAGCCCAAAACGACCGACAATTTCACGTCACGCGACGGCTGGCCATGGTGCACACGACGCGCCGCCTGGAGCGTGCTCCTAGACAGGATATCGACCTGAACGTGCCGGACTGGAGGAACGTTTTGACATCGCGGCGCACGCAGGTATGATTTCCGCCAGAATTCCAGGGAAACCCCTTTATCACCATTGGAGGAAGTACGATGCGTCGGATTACTGTGGTCGCGCTCGCGGCCGTGCTAGCACTGGGCCTCGCCGGTTGCGGCGGCAAGGAGAAGGAAGAGCTTCGCCAGAAGGTCGCGAGTCTCGAACAGCAGCTGGCCAGGGCCACGAGCCAAGTGGCCGAGCGGGAAGCCGCCATGGCCAGTATGGAGACCTCGCTCAAGCAGGCGCAGGAAGAGGTGGCCAAGGTCAAGGTCGAGCGCGACAAGCTGAAGGCGGATATCGCCCAGCTCAAGAAGAAGAAGAAGACCGCAGTAACCAAGAAAAAGTAAGGTCGCCAGGCTTGGCGCAAAACGCCCCGAACACGGGGCGTTTTGCTGTTATCTCCAGGGACGGAGTGTATGCCGCGTGAGCGGCGGAAAGCGTTTTCCGCACTTCCGCCATCCATGGCGGTCGCAGGACGCGCGGAACGGTTCAACGAGGTGAACATGATCATAATCGGAACGCCGCTCTCAAAGAGTGCCACGCGCATCCTGCTGTTGGGCAGCGGCGAGCTCGGCAAGGAGGTTGCCATCGCCGCCCAGCGTCTGGGCATCGAGGTGGTGGCGGTGGATCGCTACGCCAACGCACCCGCCCATGCGGTGGCGCACCGTGCGCACGTCATCGACATGACCGACCCGCAAGCGTTGCGCGCGCTCATCGAGCAAGAGAAGCCGGACATCATCGTGCCGGAGATCGAGGCGATTGCCACCGAGGTGCTGGTCGAGATCGAGTCTCAGGGGCTCGCCATGATCGTGCCGTCGGCACGTGCCGTGCAGCTCACCATGAACCGCGAGGGCATCCGCCGGCTCGCGGCCGAGGAACTGCAGCTGCCCACGTCGCCCTATGCGTTTGCATCGAGCTATACCGAACTGGAAAAAGCGGCGAATGGCGGTATCGGCTTTCCGTGCTTCATCAAGCCGGTGATGTCCTCGTCCGGCAAGGGCCAGTCGCGCGTCGACCGGCTGGAGGATCTTGAGGAGGCGTGGAACCACGCCGCGAGCGCCGGACGCGTGAAAGGTACGCGCGTCATTATCGAAGGCATGGTCGAGTTCGATTACGAAATCACGCTGCTCACGGTGCGCGCGCTTGGCGAAGATGGAAAGATCGAAACCCAGTTCTGCGACCCCATCGGCCACGTGCAGGTGAAAGGCGACTATGTCGAGAGCTGGCAGCCGCAGCCGATGAGCGACAAGGTGCTGGCGCGTTCCAAGGAAATCGCCGAGGCGGTCACTGGCGCGCTCGGCGGGCGCGGCCTGTTCGGCGTAGAGCTGTTCGTGAAGGGCGATGAAGTGTGGTTCTCGGAAGTCAGCCCGCGCCCGCACGACACCGGCATGGTGACCATGGCCACCCAGGCGCAAAACGAATTTGAGTTGCATGTGCGCGCCATTCTCGGGTTGCCGGTCGGCACGCGCAGGCGTCGCCCGGGCGCGAGCGCCGTCATCTATGGCGGTATCGAGGCCGAGGGCATCCGTTTCGAAAATGTCGACGCCGCGCTGCGCGTGCCGGAGTCGCAGCTGCGCCTGTTCGGCAAGCCGGCGGCTTACGAACGCCGGCGCATGGGCGTGGCGCTCGCCACCGCCGATAACATCGAAATCGCGCGCAAGCGCGCCAAGGAATGTGCCGCCAAGGTGCGGCCGGTGCGCTGACGGTTAACGCAGCCGGCGGTAGGGATAGGGATAGCCCCACGGATACCACGGGTCGTACCAGTAAGGCGGGTAGTAGTAGGGTCGTTCCGTCTTGGGCGGCACCGGCCAGAGGTAGGTCGAATCGGCGCGCACTACCGGATAGGTGTAGAGGTGCTCGCCGATGGTGCGCGTGCTAATGCCTTCGAGCGCACCGGCGACTGTCACCAGCCGCTTCGGGGCGAAGATGGCCGGATCCAGAAAGCCCTGCACGCGTGCCAGAAAACGCCCGGCACTCTTGTCGGTGTCGCGCGGCTGGCCGCCCCCATCGAGCGGCCGTTCCACGATCTCGATCCAGGTTTCGTCGCGCCGGTTTTCCACCGAAGAAATGGCCCCGCCCCAGCGCACTGCGGTGCCGCGGCGCTGCTCCGGATTTTTCAGCGCCTGGTCAAGCGGAATATTCCCGGCCGGCGCCTCACGGATCGGGCGCGGGATATCGCTCGCGCAGCCGGCGAGCAACAGGGCCAGGAACAGGGCGATGGCTTTCATGGGATTACCTTACACCTGAGCACGCGATCAAGGTAGTCTTGCCGGATCTGGTGCACGCGGCTGCGTGTCCATTTATTTTTCCGGGCATAAAGATTGGCCCGGACAACGCCGGGGCGGGGTTGACACATTCCCCGTCACGCGCCGAAATCCGTTTTTCCCTGTTTCTTTTGTTTCTTACGGGAGCAACATGCATGGGTAGGTTCGTGGATTTTCGTTGCACGCACTGCCGCTACGAGGAGACCGACATCGGCATCGGCAAGGGCAAGCATCCCTTTCCCTATCTCGCCCTGTTCCGTTGCGTCCGGTGCAAGTCGACCGGCAGCACCTGGATCAAGGAGAACGAAGCGCCGCGTTGCGTGGTCTGCTACGAAGTGGGTGTGACCCTGTTGCCGGACGACACAACGCGCATCGATTGCCCGCGCTGCGGCAAGCCGGCACAGTTCGTACCCAAGGAAGGGAGTTGGGAGTAAAAAAGCGAGCCGCAGATGAATTACAGATAAATGCAGATAAATCTCAGGAAACAGAAAACCGGACTCTTTGTCTTTGCGCTTCTGTGTTCATCCGCGGCCAAGCCTTTCTTCACGCCAGGCGGATGCTCTCTCCCGCCTGTTCGCTGACCAGACGCGACAGTTCGCTGAACAGCTCCGCGCCGGTTTGATCGTTGCGCCACTGCTGCGTGCCCGCGTCATAGTTGTAGTGGAAACCGCCGGACCTGGCCGCGACCCAGATCTGGTTGGCGGCGCCCTGCTTGTTGATGATGATTTTGCTGCGGTTCGTAAATTCGAGTTCGAGAATCTCGCCGGCATTTTCGAAATCGATGTCCGCGCCACAGGTCTCGACGGCCTGCTCGATCCGGCTCAACGTGACGGCCGCGAGCTTGTGAAATTCTGCTTCGTTCATGCGGGTTTCCCGTGCCTGCGAAAGCGGGTATTCTAGCCGAAAGGAAGGACGAGCGAAGCAGGGCTTCATTCGCCGGGCCTTGTACCAACCAAACCCATGCCGCGCCTGCACCCATTCAAGCTGTCCGTGATCGCCGCCGTGCTGGCGGCGTTGCTGCTCGCCGGTTGCGGCAAGAAGGGGCCGCTCTATCTCCCCGACAGTCCGGCCGCGCCGGGCCAAAAACAATCCAAGAACTGAGTGATGAACACGTTTACCTATCGCGGCGACCGCCTGTACGCCGAAGGTGTGGCGCTGAGCGAGATCGCCGAGAAGTTCGGTACCCCCTGCTATGTGTATTCGCGCGCGCACATCGAGGCGCAGTGGCGCGCCTTCGACCAGGCGTTCGGAACGCGCGACCACCTGGTGTGCTACGCGGTCAAGGCCAACTCCAATCTCGGGCTGCTCAATGTGCTCGCGCGACTTGGCTCCGGCTTCGACATCGTGTCGGTCGGCGAGTTGGAGCGTGTGCTGGCCGCCGATGGCGACCCCGGCAAGGTGGTGTTTTCCGGCGTCGGCAAGGGTGTGCACGAAATCGAACGCGCACTCGAGGCCGGTATCGCCTGCTTCAACGTCGAGTCGGAGGCCGAGCTGGTGGTGCTCAACGAGGTCGCGGCCCGGCTCGGACGGCATGCGCCGGTGAGTCTGCGCATCAACCCGGATGTGGACGCCAAGACCCATCCATATATCTCCACCGGCCTGAAAGAAAGCAAGTTCGGCATCCCGATGAGCGAGGCACGCGCCGCCTACCACGTGGCGCAAAAGCTCTCCCACCTGCGCATCGTGGGCGTGGACTGCCACATCGGCTCGCAGCTCACCGAGCTCGCGCCGTTCGCGGACGCGCTCGAGCGCGTGCTGGCGCTCGTAGACCAGCTCGCGGCCGACAAGATCGCGTTGCGACATCTCGATCTCGGCGGTGGCCTCGGTATCCGCTACCGCGACGAGCAGCCGCCCGCGCCCGCCGAGTACGTGGCAGCCTTTCTTAAGCGGCTCGAAGCGCACGGCGACCGTTACCGTAATCTCAAGCTGCTGATCGAACCGGGGCGGGCGATCGTCGGCAACGCCGGTGTGTTGCTCACGCGCGTGCAGTATCTCAAGCACGCCGAGGCGAAGAACTTCGCGATCGTGGACGCGGCCATGAACGACCTGATGCGCCCGGCGCTGTACGACGCCTGGCAGGACATTGCGCCGGTGCTGAAGCGCGCGGGCGCGGCACAGCAATACGACGTGGTCGGACCGGTGTGCGAGTCCGGCGATTTCCTCGGCCAGGATCGCACGCTCAGGGTGCAGGCCGGCGACCTGCTCGCGGTGTGTTCGGCCGGCGCCTATGGTTCGAGCATGAGCTCCAACTACAACACCCGGCCGCGCGCGCCGGAGGTGATGGTGGATGGCGAGCACGTTCACGTGGTGCGCCGCCGCGAGACCATCGAAGAACTGCTGTTGCCCGAGTCGCTGCTGCCGGATTGACGCATGGCCTTTAGCAATCCGTCTCTGGAAGAAATCCGCGCGCTGCTCGAACGCGTACGCACCATCGCCGTGGTCGGGCTTTCGCCCAAGATCGACCGGCCGAGTTACAAGGTGGCATCGGCGCTGCAACACTTCGGCTATCGCATCGTCCCGGTGCGTCCCATGGCAAAGGAAATTCTGGGTGAAAGGGTGTATCCCGACCTGGCGTCGGTGCCGTACAAGATAGACTTAGTGGATGTATTCCGCGCGCCGGAGCAGGTGGGCGAGGTGGTCGATGCCTGTATCGCGTTGCAGGTGCCAGCCGTGTGGCTACAGGACGGCGTGGTGAACGAGGCGGCCGCGCAGCGGGCGCGCGCCGCCGGCCTGACTGTGGTTATGGACCGCTGCGTCTATCGCGATTACGTGCGCTTGTTCGATGCTGCGCCACGCTCCGCACCTTGAGGCGCAGCTCGCGCATTCGCCGCCCCCACCAGCTGATCAGCCGTCGTGACAGGCGACGCGCCCATGGCCAATCCACGGCCAGCAGCGCCAGCCCGACCGGTATCATCCAGTAGCCGAGCACCGGTAAAAATCCGAGCAGCCCCCCGATCACGAGCAGGATGCCGACGATCTTGCGCAGCCAGTGATTCGGATGGGTCTTGAGGCGGTGATAGTGGCGGCGAACGAACTTCTGCAAGTGTTGGTTCCGGGCTTCGTGGGATTGCCGCTATTATGACTATTTTCGTGCCAGCGTGCTTTCCTGGTTTCAGGTTTCTTTGCCCGCTGGCAAGCGCTAATCTATTAATATGTTGCGCTTCACCAAAATGCACGGCCTCGGCAACGACTTCGTTATGATCGACGCGGTCAGTCAGGCCGTGGCACTGACCCCCGAGCAGGTGCGGCGGCTTGCCGACCGGCGCTTCGGTGTCGGTTGCGACCAGGTGCTGATCGTCCAGCGCCCGACGCGCGCCGAGTTCGATTTCCGTTACCGCATTTTCAATGCCGACGGCGGCGAGGTCGAGCAGTGCGGCAATGGTGCGCGCTGCTTCGCGCGTTTTGTGCGTGACCGGGGGCTCACCGCCAAGAACGAGCTCGCGGTCGAAACCCTGGCCGGAATCATCTATCCGAAAATCGAGCCGGATGGCACGGTGACGGTCAATATGGGCGTGCCGCGCTTTGAGCCGCGCGAAGTGCCGTTCGAGGCTGGCGTGCGCCAGCCGCTTTACGACCTGGATGTGGACGGCGCGGCCGTGCCGGTCACGGTGCTATCCATGGGTAATCCGCACGCCGTGCAGGTGGTGGCGGACGTGGAGCGCGCGCCGGTGACCAGCCAGGGCCCGAAGATCGAGCATCACCCGCGGTTTCCGAAGCGCGTGAATGCCGGTTATATGCAGGTGCTGGACCGCGGCCATATTCACGTGCGCGTCTGGGAACGTGGCGCGGGCGAAACCCTGGCCTGCGGCACCGGCGCCTGCGCCGCGGTCGCGGCCGGAAGGCTGCGCGGCCTGTTGGATGAAAATGTGGAAGTGCGCGTGCGCGGTGGTACATTACACATCAGTTGGCGCGGCGAAGGGGAACTGGTGTGGATGACCGGTCCCGCAGTCAGGGTCTTCGAGGGCGAGGTCGACTTGGAGCGTTTAGGAAGCTCCGATTGAGTATGATTGGTTGCCGCAAAGACGCGAAGGCGCAAAGAAAAACGCCGAATGATCGACAGGAAAAATCTTTGCGTTCTTTGTGCCGTGCATGGATGCACCAATGTCGCGAAGCGCATGGATGCGCGAGAGCGACCGCCTTCGCGGCGAAAACGTCTTATTCAGAGGTTTCCTTATGAACAAGAAATCGTCTATCGAAGGTCTGGAAAAAGATATGTCCTGGGAAGAGGCGGTCGGCCGCTACCTCGAACAGACGCCGGATTACTTCCTACGGCACCCCGAGCTGCTGGCTGCACTCGTGTTGCCGCACCCCGAAGCCGGGCGCGCTGTGTCGCTGGTCGAGCGCCAGGTGCGCGTGCTGCGCGACCGCAACGAGCAGAGCACGCACCAGCTTCAGGAGTTGATCGCCTTCGCGCGCGACAACGATCAGCTCGGCGAACGCGTGCAGCGCTTCGCGCTGGCCATGATTGACAGCGATTCCCTCGATGAGGTGCTGGACACGGCGCAGGACATGCTGCGCCAGGAATTCAGCCTCGACGGCGTGGCCGTGCGCCTCACCGGCAACCCGCGACCTAGTTGTCCGCGCCAGGAGTTCTTGGTGGCCGACGACACCATGCTGGATGGATTGCTCACCAGTCTGGCCGCGCGCAACGGCCAGCCGCTGTGCGGCGCCGTGCAGGCGGTCGAGACTCTCGAAGCGCTGTTCGGTGCGCAGGCCGGGAACATCCGCTCCACGGCCGTGGTTGGCCTCACGCGCCACGCGCTGCGCGGCGTGCTGGTGCTCGCCAGCCGTGACCCGCAGCGCTTCCGCGCCGACATGGGCACCGTCTACCTCGTGCGCCTCGGCGAGCTCCTCATGGCCGGCGTCGCCCGGCATCTGGTCGTTGCGGCAGAAAATGACAAGACGAACGGAGCATAGCGGAATAGGGCTCCCTTGAGATGAAGGCGCAAGCCGCCCGTCAGCTGGACGCGTACTTCGAGTATCTGAAAAACGAACGGCGCCTGTCGCCGCACACCCTCAGCAACTACCGCCGCGATCTCGACACGCTCACCGCGTTCTGCGATGCACACGGCCTGGATGACTGGCGCGCGCTCCATGTCCAGAATGCACGCGCCTTCGCCGCGCAGTTGCACCGCCAGGGACTGGCCGGTCGCAGCATCGCGCGCGCCCTGTCGGCGGCGCGCTCCTTCCACCGTTACCTGCTGCGCGAAGGACTGGCGGCGCACAACGCCTTCACCGGCGTCGCCGCGCCCAAGGCTGGCAAGCGTTTACCGAAGGCCCTGAGCGTCGATCAGGCCGCGCGCCTCATGCAGATCGATGGCGACGAACCGCTCACCCGCCGCGACCGCGCGCTGCTCGAGCTGCTGTACTCCTCCGGGCTGCGTCTCGCCGAACTCGTAGGCCTTGACGTCACCGACGTGGATCTGCGCGACGCCACCGTGACCGTCACCGGTAAGGGCGCCAAGACCAGAATCGTTCCGGTTGGCACCCAGGCGCGCACCGCGGTTGCGGCCTGGCTCAAGGAACGCACCGCACTCGCTGCCGTCGGCGAGACGGCCCTGTTCCTTGGCCGCAACGGCAAGCGCCTCGGCGCGCGTGCCGTGCAACTGCGCCTCAAACAGTGGGCCGTGCGCCAGGGCATCGAAGTGCCGACCCATCCGCACATGCTGCGCCATTCGTTCGCCAGCCATCTGCTCGAATCGAGTGGTGACCTGCGCGCCGTGCAGGAGCTGCTCGGTCATGCCGATCTCTCTACGACACAGGTGTACACACATCTCGACTTCCAGCACCTCGCCAAGGTGTATGACGCGGCGCATCCACGCGCGCGACGGAAAAAACCATGAGCTTCGGATTCCGCTGAGGGGCATCCGGATCACATTTGCTTGGTCGTGTACTGGAGGAGGGGGCAGATGCCGCCAGAGTACATTTGTTACATCCCCAAGACCAAGTAAGAGTCCGGGTAGGGCGCAATGAGCTTTGCGAATTGCGCCGCATGCGGGGCCGAGGCTCGGTCGAATCACCCGGCGTATGACGCTGCTGTGCTGTACAGGGAGGTACGAATGTCGCGAAGCGCATGGATGTGCGAAAGCGACCGCAGCTAATCCGCCCTACACAATAATCGACGAACTGGCCGGGGTGTTGCCGGTCAAAATGGCAAAGGGCAGCGAGGCCAAAGCCTGATACGCGGCGAGGGGATTTCCGGGCGCGTGGCGGGGCGGGGCGAGTTTGTGTTAATTTGAGCCGCACTAGTCCCAGTGGTGGAGACGAACATGAGTGACAATATCGGCAGCGGTTGTGCGGAACTCGAACCCTATGCCCTGCGCGTGACCGATGACAGCATGGCGCCCGAGTTCTGGGAGGGTTGCATTATCATCATCGAGCCACGCCACTCCGCCCAAAGCGGCCAGTATGCGGTGGTGGATTACGCCAACGACACCACCTTCCGCCAGTTCGTGGAAGAGGGTGGACGCCAGTATCTCAAGCCGCTCAATGAGAAATACACGGCGATCGAGATCACCGGCCCGTTCACGGTGCGTGGCATCGTAATCCAGCGCGCCGGCACGCGCCGCAAGCACCACAAACACTACGAGTACGCCGATATCATTAATCAAGACGAACGTAGCGAAGCCAATGTTATGAACTTTGTTCCGACAAAGACGTAATTGGGCTTCATTTGTGCAACGGCTCTATTCCGCTGCCAATCTCCCCGAAGCACATCTCGTGCGCGGCCTGCTCGCGGCCGCCGGCATCGAGGCGCGCGTGTTCAATGAATATGCCGGCGGCGCGCTCGGCGAACTGCCGTTCAGCGAGGTTGCGCCTTCGGTGTGGATCGAGGAAGAACGTGATCTGGTGCGTGCCCGGCAAATCATCATAACGTATGAGAAAGCGACGGTCGCGTCGGACAGCACACGCTGCTCTGCCTGTGGCGAGGAGAGCCCGCGTGATTTTTCAATTTGCTGGAAGTGTCAGCGACCGCTGTAGAGCATCCATTACCAAAACCACAAGGAGGAGTTGCCATGTCCGAACATGTCTACAAAGTTGTTGAAATCGTCGGTTCGTCGAGCAAGGGAACCGACGACGCCATCCAGAATGCCATCGGGCGTGCGTCCAAGACACTGAAGAATCTCGACTGGTTCGAAGTGATTGAGACGCGCGGCCATCTTGCCAACGGCAAGATCGGGCATTACCAGGTGACGCTCAAGATCGGTTTCCGTCTCGAGTAACAAACCAGTATTTCGCAATACCCTCACATGTCGCAGATACGACGTGTGAGGGTATGTGCCGTTGAATATTCCTTCGGTTGTAGGGTGGGGCCCTGCCCCACCATCCTAGATGTGGGGCGACAACGCGTTGAATCGCCGCCGGCGATGTTGGGTGGGGCAGGGCCCCACCCTACTTTTTGCCACGGCCAATAATTGTTCGGGCTGTTCTAGAGAAATAGCGTCAGCACGCCGGTGTAGCCATACAGGCGATTGTGTGAGATTTCACCGTTGCAGTAAAAGCCGGTGAGTGGCAGGTCGCCGAGCTCTTCCTGAATAATGCGCAGCTCGCCGGATTCCGCCCCGAACAGGTTTGGGCCGCGCCCGACGCAGGTGTAGTACAGGCCACCCTTCGGCTGCGGCGCGCGCGTCTTCAGCTCGCGCAGCATGCGGCGCAGGTCGGCCTCGGCGCTGGCCGGATCGCGCCGGCAGAATTGCAGCGGTTGGCCGGTTTGCAGCATCTCGCCGATCGCCAGCAGGTGGTTGTTCTCGTCGATACCCATCAGGTTCCGCACCAGGTAGTCGCCGGTGTCGCTGCCGCGCACCGGCAGGGCCACGCCAATGGTCTGGGCGGCGCGCGTCAGGTTGCGCGCCAGCACTTCACCGACTTCTTCGCGAAATACGTCCAGTGCCGGGCGGTTGTCGAGGCGGATTGCGATGTTGCGCTGGCACTGGGTGATGAGGTGTTTGCCGCCGAACGGCGCGCAGCTTTGCGTGAGGGCGGTGGCGATCGGCACATCCGCATTAAACAGAATACCCGACAGCGCACCCTCTACCGGGCCATCGGCAATCTGCGGATAACCTGTGCGCGAGGAAGTCAGACCGCCAACCAGAAAACCGCCACGCACAGCTTCCCCCAGTTCACCGAGCAGCTTCGGAACCTGCATCTCGCGCGGGTCAGCGTGCACGATGCCGAAGTGGTGGTCGTGACGCGTGATCCAGGCACGCTCGGCGCGCACAAATGCATCCGGATTTTCAGTCAGCGGCGGCAGGATGCGGAACTGATCCTCGGAGAAGCGTCCAACCAGCAGGCTGATGGCCGGCTCATCGTGATACTCACGGCCGTTGCCGCAGATGCCCGTGCCTACCGTGCCGGTCCAGTGGGCAACTGCGGTGCGTTCCTTGAGATAGGCGAAGATTTCCGGCAGCACGCCGGCGAAAGCATCCGTGGCATACAGAAAGGCGACATTCGCTTCGGCCGGAACGTGGCCGAGCCCGGCCAGGCAGGCGTCGGCGGCCTCCTGCCAGCGGCTGGCCGCGGCGTGCGCGGCGAGAAAATGATCATGGTTGTGCAAGCGTGCTTTCCCTGAATGGATTCACGATCCGGCCATCAACGACGGCGGGGTTATGCGTTACACTGGACGCGCAGTATTGCACGGAATGGCGATGTGTCTGAGTCCATGATATTTACGTGGACTTGCCGCCAGCATCGCGCAACTTCTCACTACTACCGGCGCACGCCATGTTCGAGCTGTTGTTTGAAACCTTTCTCATCCTGCTGGTGGTGATCGATCCGATCGGGTTGGCGCCGATTTTCGCCACGCTGACACACGGAGAATCCGAGCCGTACCGGCGGAGAATGGCGCTGCGCGGCACGGCGCTCGCCGCAGTCGTGCTGGTCGCGTTCGCGCTGCTGGGTGACAGCCTGCTCGCCACGCTCAACATCGGCCTGCCGGCGTTCCGCATCGCCGGCGGTGCGCTGCTGTTTCTGCTCGCGATCGACATGGTGTTTGCACGCCATTCCGGAGTGCGCGCGCCAACCCAGCGCGAACAGGCCGAGGCCGAACACAAGAAGGATATCTCGGTGTTTCCATTGGCCATTCCGCTGATCGCCGGCCCGGGCGCCATCACCACCGTGCTGCTCACCGCCGGGCTCCGGCAGGAGTCGTTCGCGGCCCTCGGCGCGCTGCTTGCCATGCTTGGTGTGGTGCTGGGGCTCACGCTGGTTTCGCTGTTGCTTTCCGCGCGTATCATGAAGCTGCTGGGCGAGACTGGCGCGAATGTGGTGAGCCGGGTGCTCGGCATATTGCTTGCGGCGCTTGCCGTACAATTCGTTCTGGATGGGCTGCAGGCGAGTTTTCCGCCGGGCTACGCGCTGCTGCCGAACTGAGCATGCCCCAGTCCTCAGTCTTTCCGGTGGGGCGGCACCACGGTTAGAATCCAGGCACTGCCTTCGAAGGCAAACATGCCCAAACCGGCCAAGGTCGCTGACAGACAGGCCTGCACAAAGTCCATGGCGCCAATCACGGCGCCTGGAAAATTGCCCATCATTGCGGAGAACGAGACATGGACATCGCACACGGTACTACCATCCTTTCCGTGCGCCGCGGCAACGATGTCGTGATCGGCGGCGACGGCCAGGTCACGCTCGGCAACACCATCATGAAGGGCAATGCGCGCAAGGTGCGGCGTCTGTACAAGGATCAGATCATCGCCGGCTTCGCCGGCGGCACGGCCGATGCCTTCACCCTGTTCGAGCGCTTCGAGGCCAAGCTCGAAAAGCACCAGGGCCATCTCACGCGTTCGGCGGTCGAGCTGGCCAAGGACTGGCGCACGGACCGCATCCTGCGTCGGCTGGAAGCGCTGTTGGCCGTGGCGGACAAGACCGCGTCGCTCATCATCACCGGTCAGGGCGACGTCATCGAGCCCGAGGGCGGGTTGATCGCCATCGGTTCGGGCGGGCCGTTCGCGCAGGCGGCCGCGCGCGCCCTGTTGGACGGCACCGAGCTCGGTGCGCGCGACATCGTCGAGCGCGCCTTGAATATCGCCGCCGACATCTGCATCTATACAAATCGTAACCTGACGATTGAGGTATTGTAGTTTCTAATATTTTTAGCCACAGATAAACGCGGATGATTGAGTGATTAACACATATTATTTTGGTTATCCATAATTTATCTGCGTTCATCTGTGGCTGATTGTTTTTTCATCTCAGGAACCACCCATGTCTGAAATGACCCCGCGCGAAATCGTCCAGGAACTGGACAAGCATATCGTCGGCCAAGCAGATGCCAAGCGCGCGGTGGCCATCGCGCTGCGCAACCGCTGGCGGCGCATGCAGGTGGAAGCGCGCCTGCGCCCCGAGATCACGCCCAAGAACATCCTCATGATCGGCCCGACCGGGGTCGGCAAGACCGAGATCGCGCGGCGTCTGGCGAGACTGGCCAATGCGCCGTTCCTGAAGGTGGAGGCCAGCAAGTTCACCGAAGTCGGTTATGTCGGCCGTGACGTGGATTCCATCATTCGCGATCTGGCCGACATGGCCATCAAGATGCTGCGCACCGAGGCCACGGAGAAGGTAAAGGTACGCGCCGAGGATGCGGCCGAGGATCGCGTGCTGGATGCACTGATACCCCCGGCGCGCGACGTCGGGTTCAACGCCAATGAGCCGCGCGTGCAGGACGGCGCGGCGCGCCAGGCATTTCGCAAGAAGCTGCGCGAAGGCCAGCTCGACGAGCAGGAAATCGAAATCGAGCTGACCGGCCCGGCCATGGGCGTCGAGATCATGGCGCCTCCCGGCATGGAGGACCTGACCAGCCAGTTGCAAGGCATGTTCCAGAACATGGGCGGACGGCGTCCACGCCGGCGCAAGATGAAAATCAGCGAGGCCATGCGCCTGCTTACCGAAGAGGAAGCCATGCGACTGATCAACGACGACGATCTCAAGGCGCAGGCCATCGAGCGTGTCGAGCAGCACGGTATCGTGTTTCTCGATGAGATCGACAAAATCGCCGGCCGCTCCGAGGCTCGCGGGCCGGATGTGTCGCGCGAAGGTGTGCAACGCGACCTGCTGCCGCTGGTCGAGGGCTCAACCGTGTCCACCAAGTACGGCATGGTGAAGACCGATCATATCCTGTTCATTGCCTCCGGTGCCTTTCATCTCTCGAAGCCGTCCGACCTGATTCCCGAGTTGCAGGGGCGACTGCCGATTCGCGTCGAGCTGAATGCGCTCACCACGGAAGACTTCGTGCGCATTCTTACCGAGACGTATGCCTCGCTCACCGAACAGTACACGGCCCTGCTCGGCACCGAGGGCGTGACGCTGGCGTTCACGCCGGAGGGTGTGCGGCGTATCGCCGAGGTCGCCTTCCAGGTAAACGAGAAAACCGAGAACATCGGCGCACGCCGCCTGCACACCGTCATGGAGCGCCTGCTCGAAACGATCTCCTTCGAGGCGGCCGATAAAAGCGGCCAGACGCTGACGGTGGATGCGCCGTATGTGGATCTACATTTGGCGCATCTGGCCGGTGACGAGGATTTGGCGCGCTATATTCTCTAGACCTAACTCATTGTCACGCCGATGGTTTTTACCGGCAGTCCGGGTGCTTGAAATTACCCGGCACACCCCCATAAAAAAGTCACCGAATTTTGTACCCCAACCCGTCGACTTGAATGGAGGTGTAACCATGAACCATCTGATCCGTACCCCCCGCAGCACTATCGCCAACCGCTGGAACGATGACTTCAACAGTCTGTTCGAGAATTTCCTTCAGCCGGTGCGCTGGGCGGAGGAAGACGCCAGCCAGGGCATCGCACCGCGCCTGGATGTCGTGGAACGCGACAACGAGTTCGTTGTGAAGGCCGAAATGCCGGGCATGAAGAAGGACGACATCGAGGTATCGCTGGAAAACGGCGTGCTCACGATAACGGCCGAGACCAAGAGCGAGACTGAGGAGAAGGAAGGCGACCGCGTCATCCGCCAGGAGCGCCGGTACGGTAAATTCCTGCGCAGCCTGCGCCTCGGCAAGGAAATTGACGAAAAGAAAGTCAAGGCCAGCTACAAGGACGGTATCCTTGAGCTCGTCCTGCCCAAGGCCGAAGAGGTGAAACCGAAGAAGATTGCCGTGAATGTCGGTTGATTCCGCACACCGATGGTAAAAAAGGGCCGCTCTCGCGGCCCTTTTCTTTTGTTTCGGCAAATGGCTGACTTCTGCAGGCAAATGCGGTAATTTCCTTTGCAGGTAAGTATTCACATCTGCAGCCCTGACAGGCCTGTGAAGGCTGCACCAACAGGAACCCGAGGCATGCCGCTCACTGCGAAATCCGCCGCCGACCGCGCCCAGATACTGATCGAGGCGTTGCCGTACATTCAGCGCTTCCAGGGCAAGACCATTGTCATCAAGTTCGGCGGTAACGCCATGGTCGACGAATCCTTGAAGCAGAGCTTCGCGCGCGACGTGGTGTTGATGAAGCTGGTCGGCATGAACCCGGTCATTGTGCACGGCGGCGGGCCGCAGATCGGCAAGCTGCTGGAACGCATGGGCAAGAAGAGCGAATTCGTGCAAGGCATGCGCGTGACCGACCGCGAGACCATGGATGTGGTCGAGATGGTGCTCGGCGGCCTGGTGAACAAGGAGATCGTGAGCCTCATCAACAAAAATGGCGGCAAGGCCGTGGGCCTGACCGGCAAGGACGGCGGGCTGATCCGCGCGCGCAAGCTGGTGATGAAGACCGCGCCGGCTGGAGATCTGCCGAGTGAAATAATCGACATCGGCCACGTCGGCGAGGTGGAGTCCATCGACCCGGAAGTCGTGGCGCTGCTCGACACGCAGAATTTCATTCCGGTGATTGCGCCGATCGGCGTCGGCCCGGATGGCGAGGCCTATAATATCAATGCCGATGTGGTGGCCGGGAAGCTGGCCATCACGCTGCACGCAGAGAAGCTAATGTTGCTCACCAACACCACCGGTGTGCTCGACAAGCAAGGGGCGTTGTTGACCGGCCTGACGATTGGTAAGGTGAACGGGCTGATTGCGGACGGCACCATCCACGGCGGCATGCTACCGAAAGTGAACTACGCGCTCGATGCCGTGAACAGCGGCGTGAAGTCGGCGCATATCATCGACGGGCGCGTCGAGCATGCCGTGCTGCTCGAAGTGTTCACCGATCAGGGCGTGGGTACGCTGATCAAGTCCTGACGGCGCTGACCTTCGCTGCACCACAAAGGAGGAACCATGGCCAGACCACGCAGTGGCGAACGGCGCGAGGAAATCCTGCAGGTGCTGGCGCGCATGCTCCAGGAGCAGGCCGGCGAACACATCACCACTGCCGAACTGGCACGTGCCGTCGGCGTGTCCGAGGCCGCGCTCTATCGCCACTTCCCGAGCAAGGCAAAAATGTTCGAATCGTTGATCGAGTTCATCGAAGGGTCGGTGTTCACGCGCATCACCCGCATCCTCGCCGAGGAGCCGCAATGGGAAGCGCGTCTCCAGCAGATCCTGACGCTGGTGCTTGGCTTCGCCGACAAGAATCCGGGCATGGCGCGCTTGCTGCAAGGCGGCGTGCTCACCGGCGAGACCGAGCGTCTGCGTGTGCGCATCAGCCAGTTTTACGACCGCATCGAGACGCAGTTTCGTCAGGTGTTGCGCGAGGGCGAGGCCGCGGGTGGACCGCGCCTGGTCGTGAATGAAACAGCGCAGCTGCTGCTCGCGTTCCTCGAAGGCCGCATCGCGCAATACGTGCGCAGCGGTTTCACGGCATCGCCCATGGCGGGCTGGGAAAAGCAGTGGGAGTTGTTGAGCCGCGGTGCGCTGCGCGCCTAGGTAGGGTGGGGCCTGCCCCACCGAACAACTGCTGGGACTTGATGGTGGTGCAGGGCCCCACCCTACGTTAAATGAATCAGGCCGCCGAACCGCACACCGGGCAGTCCGGGTCTTTGCGCAGTTTGATGCTGCGCCATTCCATGCTGAGCGCATCCAACACCAACAGACGCCCGGCCAAAGACTCGCCCATATCGACCAGCACCTTGATGGTCTCGGTCGCCTGGATACTGCCGATGATGCCGACCAGCGGCGCCAGCACGCCGGTCTGCGAACAGCTTTCTCCCAGTTCATCCATGTCCTTGTACAGGCAGCGGTAACAGGGGCTGTCGGCGCGGTCGGCGCGAAACACGGTGACCTGGCCTTCCAGGCGAATTGCGGCGCCGGAGATCAACGGCGTCCTGTTCGCCACGCACACCCGGTTGAGCGCAAAGCGCGTGGCAAAGTTATCGCTGCAATCCACCACCGCGTCCGCCAGTTGCACCTGTTCCTCCAATGCCTCGGGGTCAAGTTGCCCGGGAATAACCGTTACTTGCACTTCCGGATTCAGCGCCGCCAGGGCGAGCTGTGCCGAGTTCACCTTGTGCATGCCGAGGCGGTCGGTGGTGTGCGCGATCTGGCGTTGCAGATTGGACAGCTCGACCATGTCATAGTCCACCAGCACCAGATGTCCGACACCGCTCGCCGCCAGATACATGGCCACCGGCGAGCCGAGGCCGCCTACGCCGATAATCAACACGCGCGCGGCGAGCAGCCTTTGCTGGCCCTCGATGCCGATCTGCGGCAGCAGGATCTGGCGGCTGTAGCGCAGCAGTTGCGGGTCGTCCATGCGGGAATTCTAGAGCCGTCTGCGTGGAATGGACAGGCCAATAAAGAAGGCGCGGGCCCGACCCGCGCCTTCCGTCACTGCCGTGCTGTTGACTCAGAAGCGGTAGGAGATTCCTAATGAAATCACCGGGTAATATTTTAAGTCCTGCAGGTCGGCCTCGAGGTCTTGTTGTTCCTGCTGCAGTTC
>Ga0105101_10000390_pt1 | contig 18017 bp, 14 predicted proteins | sample PPLLak21cMay2015_2_FD_87037 | JGI IMG/M metagenome (GOLD analysis project Ga0105101, IMG submission 87037) | Freshwater sediment microbial communities from Prairie Pothole Lake near Jamestown, North Dakota, USA - PPLs Lake P8 Core (1) Depth... | ecosystem: Environmental > Aquatic > Freshwater >... | reverse complement strand
ATGCCGGTATCACCCCCGGTGTCCCAGCGTGATGCCTGTGTGTTCCGAACACGAGCCGCGAATGGTGAAGCTGGGGGAGTACAGAAGAGTGCAGTGCTGGTTGGAAACCTAAAGGAGGAAATTCGAATTTCGGATTTGGTGAACTGAATATGCCACTCTTAGAAGTCCGTAACCTCACAAAATACTTCCCTATCAAAAAGGGTGTTCTCTCGCGCACCGTGGGCCAGGTGCGGGCCGTGGACGGGGTGAGCTTCACCTTGGAAAAAGGAAAGACCCTGGGCCTGGTCGGCGAGAGCGGTTGCGGCAAAACCACCGTAGGGCGCAGCTTGCTGCGCCTGGAGGAACCTACCTCCGGAGAAGTGATCGTCAACGGAAAAGATCTTCTGGCCATGGACAAGGAGGAACTCAGAAAAATGAGAGCCTCTTTGCAGATCATTTTCCAGGACCCCTTTTCATCTCTCGATCCCCGGATGAGCGTGGGCGAGATCATTGCAGAGCCCATCAGGAACCACCTCCAGAGCTCAAGGGCCGAAATCAAAGACCGCGTCGCTTACCTGATGGAAAGAGTGGGGCTCCATGCGGATCAGATGGGCCGTTACCCGCACGAGTTCTCAGGAGGACAGAGGCAGAGGATCGGCATTGCGCGGGCTTTGGCCTTGAACCCACTGCTCATTGTCTGTGACGAACCCGTTTCAGCCCTGGACGTTTCCATCCAGGCCCAGGTCATGAACCTGCTGGCCCAGCTTCAGGAGCAGATGGACCTTTCCTATTTGTTCATCGCCCACGACCTGAGCGTGGTGGAGCATATCAGCGACCGCGTCGCGGTCATGTACCTGGGACGAATTGTGGAGGTGGCTTCGGATCAGGACCTCTACGAGAAGCCTCTTCATCCCTACACTCAGGCTCTCCTCTCCGCAGTCCCTGTGCCGGACCCGGACATCCGCAAGAAGAGGATCATCCTCGAAGGGGATGTGCCGAGTCCGCTCAATCCCCCAAGCGGGTGCGCCTTTCATACCCGTTGTCCTTCGAAGAAGGATCTGTGCAGCCGGGAGCGCCCCGAACTAACCGACGTGGGCAACGACCATTTCGTCGCCTGTCACCTGTAACAAAGGATCAATCACGAAAGCACGAAAGAGGGAAAGCACGAAAGGAGAATGGTATTTTTCGTGTTTTCGAACTTTCGTGCTTTCGTGATAACGGGTTTGTCGTTAAGAATAGTATTGAGAGAGCATCATGATGGAGAATGTAAGCATGAATCAGCACCAGGCACTGAGTTTACACGAGGAAGCCATTGTCATCGATGGGCTCAACGCGAGCTACTTTTTCAATGAAGCGGTGCTCAGGCGGATCCGGCAAGGGGGCGTCACGGCCTTCAACGGCACGGTCGCCGCGTGGCATTCTCTCCCTGAGACGATGAACCTCATCGCGGATTACTATCGCCTTTTCGAGGACCATGCGGATCGGATCATGCAGGTGCGGTCCGTGGAGGACATCGGGAAAGCCAAGGCCCGAGGCTGTGCGGGAATGATCTTCGGCTTCCAGGACACCAACGCCCTCGGGGGAAATCTGCGCATGCTTGCCGTGTATCATGCTCTTGGGGTGAGGATCATCCAGCTCACCTACAATGACGAAAACGCGGTAGGCTGCGGGTGCATGGCACCTGTGGACAAAGGGCTGACCCCTTTCGGCCGGGAAGTGGTGGCGGAGATGAACCGTCTTGGAATGCTCGTGGACCTATCCCACTGCGGCCGCAAGACCACGATGGATGCCATCGAAGCCTCGAAGGGGCCTGTGGCTTTCACCCACGCCAATCCTCTTGCCCTGGCCAAAAGCCCGCGAAACAAACCGGACGAGGCGTTCAAGGCGCTTGCGGACAAAGGAGGGGTGGCGGGAGTGGTTCGCCTTCCTGCGTGGCTGACCCATCATGGGAAGGCGAGTGTGGAAGATTATCTCAAGGCCATCGACTACCTGGTGGAGACCATGGGCATTGATCATGTGGGACTGGGAACGGATTTCATGGAAGAAATCCCCGCCGAGATCATGATGGCATCCCTGAAAGGAATTTCAGCGGAAAACCTGCAGAAATATTACAGCAGCACCCTTGTCGAGGGTTTTGAATCTGTAGCGGAGTTTCCCGGAGTGACGGAAGGGTTGCTCTCCAGAGGCTACCGCCCTGAAGACGTGAAGAAAATTATGGGCGGCAACTGGCTGCGCCTCTTTGAAAGGGTGTGGAGAGGCTGTCCGACAACTACTCTCCCCTCCCCTGGTGGGAGGGGACAAAGGGGAGGGGGAAACAAGAAGGCCTAAGAATGTGAGACGTCTTTTTCACCCCCACCCCACCCCTCCCCCGTCGAGGGGGAGGGGGATTTAAGGTTGTCGGACGGGGGATGGGGGGATTTTGTGGGCCTACGCGCGAGGTTACTTTAGACTATGCACCGCATGGATGAAAATCAGGTCAGGCTCAAAGAGTGGATTGACGAGGGAGTCAAACACCTCCGCGTCACCGGCCTGGCGGGTTCTGCCAGGGCCTACTGCCTGGCAGGACTTCTGCTTGAACTGGAAAGACCCTGTCTCATCGTTCTGCCCACCGCCAAGGAAGCAAAGAGATTCCTGAGAGAACTGGAGTTTTTTCTCCCCAAGGAGTGTGCTGCCGGGGAGATCGGCGAGCGCCGGCTGTACTCGTTTCCCATTTATGACATATCGCCCCTCAAGGGATTGAGTCCTCACAGGGAGATCGTTTCCCAGAGGCTGGAAGCGCTCTATATCCTGGCCTCTGAAAAAGCTCCTGTGGTGGTGACTTCCGCGGAAGCTGTTCTTTTCAGAATCCTTCCAAAGAAGGAGATGATGGCTAGCGTCGATCTCCTGCAGGTGGGTGAGGAGGTGGACAGGGAAAAGCTCTTGCGAAAGCTGGATGCCGCGGGATTCCAGCGCACCTCCCTGGTGGAAGAAAGAGGGGACTACTCGGTGCGTGGCGGTGTCATTGATCTGTTTCCGCCCCTGTATGCCAACCCTCTGAGGGTGGAATTCTTTGGAGACAAAGTAGAGTCCCTCCGGTTTTTCGATCCGCTGGGTCAGAGGTCGCTCAGAAGCCTAAAGGAAGCGATTGTCCTGCCGGCCAACGAGATCCTCATGACGGAAGCCAATGTGCGGAGAGCACGGTCCATGGGAAGGCTTCCTGCGTTGATGAAGGAGTGGGGCTCTTTCCCAGGGCAGGAGGCATGGCTCAAGCACTTCTATGAACATCCGGACACGGTTTTTGACTATGTCCCTGAGCAGGGTCTTGTGATCCTTGTGGATGAGCTCCAGGTCGAAAAGGAGATCACCGTCTTCACTGAAGCGTTCGTCCACGAGGAGAAAAAGCTTCGTCTGGAGTCGGAACAAAGCGAGAGTCAGCTGCCGGAGATCGAGGGTGTCCTTCTTGCTCCTGAAGAAGTCCATCACCGATTCCGTTCGTTTCAGAACCTCCGCCTTGGGGAGTTGCCTCTCAGCAAGGAGAGCGAAGGACTCAGAGCCCTTCATTACACAGGGCTCTTCCGAATGGAGGACGACCTCACCCTGAAGCTGAGCGGCAGGGGAAGGGCCTCCATGGCGCCTCTTGCCGAAAAAGTCACCCAGTGGCTCAACATGGGTTTTCGAGTTGTTCTGATCTGCCGCACCGAGCAGCAGGCCAACCGCCTCAGAGACATCCTTCACAATTACCAGGTGACCGTCGGAACCTTGGTGTCCCATTGGGGCGAGGTGCCTTCGGGAAAGGGGCTGACCATCTGTCTGGGCCGCCTGTCCCAAGGGTTTTCGTGGCCTGAACTTGGTCTCATCGTGGTCAGCGAAGATGAGATCTTCGGTCCAAAGCGCTCCCTGACGAAAACCAAGGCGGGAATGGGCGAGGTGGACTGGACCAGTTTCAGCCAGCTCAAGGCCGGGGATCTGGTGGTCCATGAAGATCACGGCATCGGCCGGTACGGCGGCCTTTCCAAAATGGAAATCGATCAGAAAGTCAATGACTTTGTCGTCATTGAATATGCGGGCAATGACCGCCTCTACATCCCGGCGGATCGCATCAGCGTTCTCCAAAAATACGTCGGGGCCGACGAGCAGGAACCCAAGCTGGATCAGCTCGGGGGCCGTTCCTGGGACGTGGTCAAGCAGAAGACCAAGAAATCCGTCCGGGAGATCGCCAAACAGCTCGTGGAGATCTATGCGCTCCGGAAGTACCGCCAAGGATTTGCCTTCTCCCGACCCGACAACACCTTCATGGAGTTCGAAGCCGGCTTCGAACACGAGGAGACCCCGGACCAGGTGAAAGCCATCGGAGATGTCCTGTCGGACATGGAATCGGATCGGCCCATGGACCGGCTCATTTGCGGGGATGTGGGGTTCGGGAAAACCGAAGTGGCGATCCGCGCCGCCTTCAAGGCGGTCATGGACGGCAAACAGGCGGCCGTGCTCGTTCCGACTACGGTCTTGGCGGAGCAGCACTTTGAGACTTTCTCCAAAAGGATGAAGTCCTACACGGTCACGGTGGCTGTGCTCAGTCGATTTAAAACCAGGGCGGAGCAGAAGGAGATTCTGGCCAGGGTCCGCTCGGGCAAGGTGGATGTTCTCATCGGCACGCACCGAATGCTCCAGAAGGATGTGAGCTTCAGGGACCTCGGGCTCCTGATCATCGATGAGGAGCAGCGCTTCGGCGTCAAGCAGAAGGAGGCGATCAAAGGATTCAGGGCCCTGGTGGACGTCCTGGCCCTCACGGCAACGCCCATCCCGAGGACCCTGCACATGACCCTCATGGGCATCAGGGATCTGAGCATCATCGAGACTCCTCCTGAAGACCGTCAGGCCATCCAGACCTTTCTTTCTCCCTATGACGAAGGGGCGATTGCTCAAGCCATCCAGACCGAACTGCAGAGAGGAGGACAGGTTTTCTTTGTCCACAACCGGGTGCAGACGATCCACGCCGTGGCCAACAGGCTTATCAAACTGGTTCCTCATGCCCGGTTTGCGGTGGCCCACGGTCAGATGAAGGAGAGGGACCTTGAAGAGACCATGGTCCGTTTCCTGAAAAAGGAGATCGATGTGCTCGTGTGTACCACCATCATCGAGGCCGGCCTGGATATTCCGTCTGTGAACACGATCTTCATCAACGAAGTGGATCGTTTCGGCCTTGCCCAGATCTACCAGCTGCGGGGAAGGGTGGGCCGCTCCGATGAAAGCGCTTATGCCCACCTGCTTCTTTCAAAAGAGGTCGCCCTCACCAGGGATGCCGAGAAACGGCTCAGGGCCCTGATGGATTTCTCTCACCTGGGGGCAGGGATCCAGCTGGCCATGCATGATCTCAAGATCAGGGGTGGAGGAAACATTCTTGGCTTCTCGCAGTCGGGTCACATTTCGGCCATCGGCTACGAGCTCTACGTCAGGATGATCGAGCAGGCCGTCTCGGAGTTGAAAGGAGAGGAGTGGCATGAGGAGGTGAATCCTGAAATCAACGTGAACATGCCTGCGTACCTGCCGGCGAGCTATGTAGCGGACGCGGACGTGAGGCTGAATGTTTATCGCCGGTTGTCCGGCCTGCATGAGGAGGAAGAACTTGAAACCATGAAGGAAGAGATGCATGACCGGTTCGGCCCGTTCCCTCGCGAAGTGATGAACCTTCTGGAGGTCATGTCCGTGAGGCTGGTTCTTAAGAAACTTCGAATCACCCGGCTCGATGTGGTTCTGGACGGTCTTATTGTCACCTTTTCGGAAGACACCGCCGTCCACCCGGCCAAAGTGATCGGTCTGGTGAAAAAGCAGCCCAAGAAATTTCGGTTCCTCACCGACCGGAAACTGAAGGTTAGGCTTCCCGGCTGTCAACCCCTCGATGCGCTCCTTGAATCAAAGAAGGTTATCCAAGGTTTCACCTCCCCTTGACAACGAGGGTTTCCATCTTTTTCTCCAAGTGATTTCCAAATGTTGTCCCATTTCTTCAGGCCAAGATTCTACTTGCAATTTCTTCATGACCTGATAATCTAAAAAACTGCAGCACTGTCGCTATTCCTGGTCCATGGGAGTGAAAAAAGCTATTCCTAAACGTTTGTGGGTTGCGGTAGCCGTTCTGGTATCAGCCTGGCCTGCGTGTGATTTTTTGGACCGGCCGGCCGAGAGGGTGGTCCTTTCCGTGGGCAGCCGAAAAATCACCCCGGAGGAATTGAAAACCCAACGCAAACGCATCGCTCTTGAACCGAATGGGACGAGCAAAGAGCGCCTTGATTCTTTTGTTGAGAGGGTAGTGGATTATTACCTGATCCTGGAATACGGTAAACAACAAGGGCTCTCGGTATCGGACGAGGAACTCGAAAGTGCGGTGAGGGAAATAAAGAAAGACTACGCGGAAAAAGATTTCCAGGAACTGCTGCTGAAGGGCTACATTGAATACGGCGAGTGGAAAGAGGGGTTGAGGGAACAGCTGCTGATCAAGAAGATCACCGCCAAAGCCTCCGCAGCCGTTCCCCAGATTTCCGTTGCAGAGATCAAGGCGTATTACGACTCCCACCCTGAGGAGTTTCGCCGTCCGGCCATGGTGCGGTTCAGGCAGATCGTGACCAGGACCAGGGAAGAAGCGGACAACCTGCAAAAAAGACTCGTGCAGGGGGGGGACATGGCGGCAACCGTTGCCCAGTCCTCCAAGGTGCCTGCTTCGGCCGGCAGCTTAGAGCCGGGATGGTTTGCCAAAGGGGACCTGGATGAATCCATTGAAAAGGTGATATTTTCCCTTTCTGTCGGGAAGGTGAGCGGGGTGGTCGAAACCCCATACGGGTTTCATATTTTTGAAGTGCTGGGAAGGAAACCCGAGGGGGTCCGAAGCCTTCATGAGGCGATGACGGAGATCGGAAACAAGCTTCGCTCGGAGCGTTTGGAAGCGTTTTATTCGGATTGGCTTCAACATCTCCGGAAATCCATCCCTGTGAGCATCGATCAAGAACTAATGAAAGAACTGGAGCTGGGATAATGAGGGTGTTGCGACGGTTGTCTTTTCTAATTCTGGTGACGAGCCTTTGGCTGGAACCCCTGTTTGCCGCGGAAGTGTGTAACCGGGTGGTGGCGGTGGTGAACAACGACGTGATCACTCTCTATGAACTGAACAACCGGATGAAAGAGATGACAGGAGTGCCGGCCGAAGAACTCATGCAGAAAAACGAAGCCATGTATCGCGATACGCGGCAGAAGATCCTGGAGCTGCTTATCGATGAAAAGATTGCGCAGGCTAAAATCAAGGAGCTGAGAATCCAGGTTTCGGAGAAACAGGTGGATAACTTCCTCGAAAAGATGAAACGGGATAATCAGTGGACCCAGGAGGACCTGGTCGCAGGGCTGGAAAAGGAGGGCTTCTCCTATGAGAAATACCGGGAGCGGATCAAGAGGGATATCGAAAGATCGCAACTCATTGAGTACGAGATCCGATCCAAGATCATTATCCGGGAAGAGGCGATCCAGAAATATTATGAAGAGCACAAAGGGACGTTCGGAGTGGCAGAGAAAGTTCACCTCGCCGGAATCTTTCTGATGCGAAAGAACTTGAAAAGCGAAGAGGAGATGCGAGAGCTTTACAAAAAGGCGCAGGACCTTTCGGCCAAACTGAAAGCAGGGGCCGACTTCGGCCAGATGGCCGGAACCTACTCCGAAGGCCCTGGGGCCAAACAGGGCGGAGATCTGGGTCAGTTCACCGTGGATCACCTCGAAGCCGGATTGAAAAGCGTGGTGGAGGCGCTCCCTGAAGGGGGAATCAGCGACCCCCTGGTGAGGCCGAACGGCATTCAAATCATCAAGGTGGTCAAAAAGCAGACGGGAAAGATCCGGTCGCTGGAGGAGATGAAAGAAGCCATTTACGGGATTCTTTATCAGGAGGAAGTGAACAGACGGTACCAGAGCTGGATCAAAGAGCTCAGGGACAGCGCGTACACGCGGGTCATCTACTAGCAGGAAGCAGGCGGATGAATAACGCTCAGGTGGTTCTCCGAAAGGGTGTGTGGGTTGGAGACAGAGCAGAAGGAAATTCAGGCGACGCAAGGAGAAAACCCGCAGCAACAGGCTCCGGAGGCCCCTCAGAGCGTCGGGACCATGCTGAGGGTGGAAAGGGAGCGGCTGGGCCTGAGCCAGGCCCAGATCACCGAGATGACCCGCATGAGAACCCCGGTCGTTGAGGCGATTGAAAATGAAGCCTGGGACTCTCTTCCCCCTCCTGTTTTTGTCCGAGGGTTTTTGAGGTCTTATGCGAAGGTGCTTGGCCTCAGCCAAGAGGTGGTGATCGGCCTCTATGCTAAGAACTTTCCCCTTGAATCTCCCGGCCGGGTCCCTCACCCGGAGCCTTCCAGGATTCGTCGGCGAAGGGCGTGGCTCGTTCTTCTGCTTCTGCTCGTTCTGGCGGCGCTTTATGGCGTGTGGCTGTCGTACCCCTCTTTGGAGGTCAGTCAGGGATCTCGCGAGGCCGAAAAAAAAGATCAGGAGATGGTCTTACAAACCAGTCCAGCCGACAAGGAAGGGAGTCCCGTGCCGTCTCAACCGGCTGTTCCGAGTCCGCCGCCGGTTCGTGTGGTAGAAGAACCGACGAAAAAGGAACCGGCTCCGGTGCAGAGCACAACCCAGGAGACGCCCTCCAGCCCGAAACAGATCGAAAGCCCGGTCAGGGATCAGGCCGGCGAGGACGGGTGGCTTTCCCTCACGGGCATTGTTAAAGAAAAGACTTGGATCCGGATAACGATCGACGGCAAGGAGGAGAAGGAGTACCTTTTCCAGCCGGGCGCCAGGCCTCAATGGAGGGGCAAGGAAAAATTCTACATGCTCATTGGGAATGCGGGAGGCATTGACTTTGATTTGAACGGAAAGAGGGTGGGGGAGCTGGGCAAACCGGGCCAGGTGGTCCGGCTGACCCTGCCCAAGAAAGTCGGACAGCAAGAAAGGGCCAATTGAGGTGAGCAACGTTCTCGATATCTTTGAGGAGAGAGGTTTTGTCGAACAGATGACGGACCGCGCAGAGCTGAGCAACGCTCTGGATGCTCCGATCACCTGCTACATCGGCTTTGATCCCACGGCGAGCAGCTTTCATGTCGGCAGCCTGGTTCCCATCATGTCCCTCGCCCATATGCAGAGGGCGGGTCACAGGCCGATTGCCCTCGTGGGCGGTGGAACCACGCTGGTGGGAGACCCGAGCGGAAAGACGGAAATGCGGCGACTCATGAGCCGGGAAGAAATCAATCAGAATGCGGAAGGGATCAAGAAACAGCTGTCCCGGTTTATTGATTTCGGTTCAGAAAAAGCGCTGATGCTGAACAACGCGGACTGGCTTTGCGACCTCAACTACATCGAGTTCTTGCGGGACATCGGCCGCCATTTCAGCGTCAACAGGATGCTGGCTGCAGAGAGCTACAAGATCCGGATGGAGAGCGGTCTCAGTTTCATCGAGTTCAACTACATGCTCCTCCAGGCGTACGACTACTGGCACCTGTTCAAGCACTTCCAGTGCCGACTGCAAATGGGAGGCAATGACCAGTGGGGGAACATCCTGGCCGGGGCGGATTTGATCCGCCGCATGGATGGAGAAGTGGTTCACGCCCTCACGTTTCCTCTGATCACGACGTCCTCGGGAATCAAGATGGGCAAGACGCACAAGGGCGCGGTGTGGCTCGATCCGGAACTCACGCCCCCTTACGACTACTACCAGTACTGGATCAACCAGGATGACAAGGACGTGGAGCGGTTTCTGGCCCTTTTCACTTTTCTCCCCATGGAGGACGTGAGGAAACTGGGTGCTTTGAGGGGAGAGGGAATCCGGGAGGCCAAGGAAGTGCTTGCCTTTGAAGCCACCGCCTTGTGCCACGGACAAGGGGAAGCGGAAAAGGCGAGAAGCGCGGCCAGAGAGCTTTTTGGGGGAGGCGGATCAGAGCCTTCCGAATCGGTTCCCACCTGTCCCCTCGAGGCGCTGGAACTGGAGCAGGGCGTTGCCGCGTATCTCCTCTTCGAGAAATGCGGCTTGTGCAAGACCCGAGGAGAAGCCCGCCGGCTCCTCTCGCAGGGCGGAGGCTATGTCAACGGGAAACGAATCGAAACCTTTGACCAGATGGTGGGTTCGAAGGATCTCGCCAACGGATCGATTCTCCTCAGAGCCGGCAAGAAGAAATACGTCAGAGTCACTCCCGGCTAGAAAGAAGCGCACGGAAGGATGAAGAAAACCCAAAAGAAAAAAGCCGGACCCGCCAAGCCGGAAACCCCGCCGAAGGTCGAGGGGGTTGAACCGGCCCGCGGAGCGGGAAGGAAAAGAAAGGCCGGCGGCCCTCAACGCCAGGACGAGGAGCGTGAAGGCCGCAAAGGCTTATCTGAATTGGATCTCCGGCCGGCGGTCACGACGAGGGAGAGGGGGCTGGTCCCTTATGATCCTCTCCAGATGTATCTCATGGAGATCAAGAATTTCAGGCTCCTCACCAGGGAAGAGGAGATCGCTCTGTCGATCCGGGTGAGGGAAAAGAAGGACCAGCAGGCCGCCTACATCCTGGTGACTTCAAACCTGAGGCTCGTGGTCAAGATTGCCATGGACTTTCACCGATACTGGACCAAAAGCCTTCTGGACTTGATCCAGGAAGGGAATGTGGGGTTGCTTCAGGCCGTGCGAAAGTTCGATCCCTACCGGGGGATCAAGTTCTCCTACTATGCGTCTTTCTGGATCAAGGCGTACATGCTCAAGTTCATCATGGAGAACTGGAAGCTGGTGAAGATCGGAACGACCCAGACCCAGCGCAAGCTTTTTTTCAATCTGGCGAAAGAAAGAGACAAGCTGATCTCCCAGGGCTTTGAACCGGAACCTCGGTTGCTGGCCGATCGGCTTGATGTCAAGGAGCAAGAAGTCGAGGAGATGAGCCAGCGCCTGGGAGGCGGAGAAGTCTCGATCAATGCGCCTGTGGGGGATGACGGCAAGGAAGTCTATGGATCGTTCCTGCCGGATTCGGGCACTGCGGTGGACGAACAGATCTTCGAGAAACAGAACCGGGAAGTCCTGCTCAGTAAACTGGAGGAATACAAAAGCAAGCTTTCAGGGAAGGAGCTCGACATCTTCGAAAACCGGATCATGGCCGAAAATCCCGTGACGCTGCAGGAACTGGGTGAGAAGTACAATATCTCCCGTGAAAGAGTTCGACAGATTCAAGAAAGAATTGTCAAAAATATCAAGAAATGGCTGACGGAGCAGATCCCCAACTTTGAGGAGAACTACTCCAATTTCATCAAATGAAGGGGGGCCCTCGACCCCCGCAGAGAAGGATTCAATGACACACCGATACGGGTTCCTTTATTTTGTTGTTCTCCTTTCGCTTGTCTCCTGCTCAGGCCTGGAGCCCAGAACTCAACCCGAACCGCTGACGGAGGTCGCGACGATCCAGGACCGAGGGGAGGAAGACCGGCTGGAGCTGGCCTACGGCTATTTCATTTCCGCCTCCCTCGCTGAAATCGACGGGCAGTACGAAGAGGCACGGCGGTTTCTGCTGATGGCGATCGAGCAGGATCCGGACTCGGGCTATCTCCATGCGAAAATGGCCGCTGTGCTCCGGGTTCTCAAAAAGGAACAGGAGGCAGTGGAGTATGCGTTGAAAAGCGTCGCTCTGGATCCGGGCAGCATAGAGAACCGAGCCCTCCTGGCGGAGCTTTACTCCCAGACCAGAGAGGATGAGGCCGCCATCCAAGAGTACAGGAAAATTCTGGAACTGGAGCCGCAGCAGAAGAGAGCCCGTCTTGTTCTGACCACCCTTCTCATCAGAAAGGGGCAATACCAGGCCGCTCTCCAGGAGCTTGATTTCCTTCTTCAGCAGGATCCGACTCTCGTGATTGTGCACTACTACCGGGGGCGGGTATACCTGGAAATGGGGAATCATGCGGAGGCGGAAAAAGCCTACCTGGAGGCGCTGAAACTGAACGAGAGCATGGAGCCCGCGCTTTTCGACCTCGGGGCTCTGTATCAGGTGAAGAAGAACTACGCCGCGGCTGCAAAGATCTACGAAAGGCTTCTCAGCTTCTATCCGGCTAACGTGACCGTCCGGGAGCGGCTCATCCACATGTACTACAAGCTCGGCGAAAACCAAAAAGCGGAAAGTCAACTGGAGGAGATCAAGAGACAGACGAGCCCAGGGGATCCGGGCCGGCAGACTCTGGGGTTGATCTACCTTCGCCACGGGAAGTTGGACGAGTCCATATCGGAACTGAACCTCATTGTGAACGCCTGGCCTGACGACGACAAGTCCAGGTACTATCTCGCCTCAGCCTACGAGGAAAAGGGGGAGCCCGAAAAGGCCCTGGAGCACTTCGAGAAAATCAAGTCCGGTTCCGAATACTACGGGAATGCCAGAATCCACATCGCCTACATTCTGGAAAGCCAGGGACGATCCGAGGAGGCGATCGGAATCCTCGAGAAGGCCATTCAAATCGAAAAAGAAAAGGTCGAGCTCTACTTGATGCTCTCCTCGATCCACGAGAATCGGAAGGATTACGAGAAAGCGATCGAAGCCCTTGAGCGGGGGCGGAAGGTGGATGAAAAAAATGCAGAACTGATGTTCCGGATGGGCGTGGTGCTCGACAAGAAGGGAGACAAGGAAAAAGCGATCGAGCAGATGCGACGAATCCTCGAGAGCCAGCCGGAGCATGCGGATGCTTTGAACTACATCGGGTACACGTACGCGGAGCAGGGCATCCGGCTCGATGAGGCAATGGACCTGATCCGGAAGGCGCTCAAAATCAAACCCGACAGCGGGTACATTATCGACAGCCTGGGCTGGGTTTACTACCAGAAAGGGCTTTATGACGAAGCCCTGAAATACCTGCTCGAAGCGGCCAAACTGGTTCCCAACGATCCCACCATCGTCGAACACCTGGGCGACGTCTATTACAAGAAGAAAATGTACGAGAAGTCGCTGGAAAAATATGAAAAAGCTCTTACCCTGAAACATCCTGAAGCGGACAAAGTGAAAGAGAAGATCCTGCAATTGAAGAAGCTTCTCAAACAAAACCACCCTGAGAGCAAACGATCCACCAAAGCCCTCTGACCATGAAAGAGAACTGCTGTCCCCGCAACCGGAGGATGCTGTTCGTCCTCGCCCTGATGGGACTCATCACTCTGTCCGGGTGTGCTCCGGTGCTCTTCAAGAAACCTCTGAGTGATCAGGAGTTGGGGAAGGCCTTGTCTCTCTTAAAAGCGCAGGAAGAGGCGGTAGGCACCTTCTTCACCACCGGACAAATGGTCGTTAAGGACTGGTACTGGGATCAGGAGGCGAACACTCTCATGGCGGGGACCAGGACTCCTTTGAGATTGAGGATGGAGATCACGCATGCTTGGGGTCAGCCGATTTTGCACCTTCTGGTTATAGGCAAGACTTTCAAAGCCCTTTCCTATGGGGAGAGAAAACTCTATAGGGGCGACCTGACCCCGGGGGCTCTTTCTAAATTCTTTCCCGCCGACCTGGACGCCGACCTGATCTGGGAGGTGGTTCGAGGATTTCCAAAACTGCAGCTTGACGGCCGGGTGGAATCGAGGAAAGCCGATCAGGTAAGCTTCCTGAACCGAAATGGAGATGAGATAGAGATTCTGGAGCTCGATCCTGAAAGCGGTCTGCCGAGACAGCTCTCTTATCCTGAAAGGAAGGTCGGGATAAGTTATGCGGATTTTCAGCAGGAGGGCGGCATCCTCTATGCCAAGGAAGTGAGGGTCAAACAACTGGAAGGCACCAGGAACCTCACGCTGAAAAACGGAAAAATGGTCTTCAACAAACCGATTCCTGACGAGCTCTTCAGGATGGAGATCCCGCCCGGGTTTGAAACAGAGTACATCGGGAAGCATGAGTCCAATTGAGGAATTGGGGAATTAAGGAATTGCAAATTAGACAATCGGGAGTTCGCATACTGTCAGTCCCTGAATTCCATAATCCCGGAATCCCTTAATTCCGATTTATCCCCCGATGCTCGACATGTGCCTCACACACTTCTTGGGATCCCCTTGAAGGAGCCCGTGGTCTTTGGGCTTTGTGTCGATGGCGAGCTTGATCAACTGGAGAAGATCCTCGTCGCTTCGCCCTTCGCGCAGCGAGGTCTTGATGTCGATTTCCTTGTCCGAGAAGAGGCACCCTCTCAAGTGGCCTTCGGCGGTGAGACGCAATCGGTTACACTGCGCGCAGAAGTGATTGCTGATCGCCCCGATCAAACCGATCTCCCCTATTGCTCCTTGCAGCCTGTACCGCTGGGCAGGCCCGTCCAGGGAATTGCGCTCCAAGGGCTCCAGCTTGCCCAGTGTTCTGATGGCGTTCAGAACCTCATCGGCCGGGATAAATCGTTCGTTCGTCCAGCCGTTATTCTTGCCGATGGGCATGAATTCAATGAAACGGACGTGGTAAGGCTTGGTGAGCGTCAGGCGGCCGAAATCGCGAATCTCATCATCGTTGATTCCCCTCATGGCCACCACGTTGATCTTGATGGGATCAAATCCGACGCGCTCCGCTTCCTTGATGCCCTCCAGCACGCGATGAAAGAAGTCGCGGCCCGTGATGCGCGCGAACTTCTGAGGATCGAGAGAATCCAGGCTCACATTGATTCGGCAGATGCCGCATCGCTTGATGTCTAAAGCAAATTCGTTGAGGAGAACCCCGTTGGTCGTCAAGCAGATTTCTTTCAGGTTCTCGATCCCGGAGAGCTTTTCCAGGAAGGGGATGAAACCCTTGCGGACCAGAGGCTCTCCTCCGGTCAGTCTCACCTTGCGTATGCCGGCTTTGACCGAGAGCTCCACGAGACGGAGCATCTCTTCGTAGGAGAGGACCTGGTTGTGCGGGACAAAGTCCACTCCTTCTTCCGGCATGCAGTAGATGCACCTCAGATTGCATCGATCCGTCACAGAGAGACGGAGGTAATTAATTGTTCTGGTTCCCTTTTGGGAAGAGAGTTCAGTGTCCATAGCATCACGTTTTTAGAATATATATCCGAAAAAATCAAAATCAAATCCCCCATCCCGATGGGGTTCGCTTCATTGTGCTTTCCTTCTAAATCTCTTCTTGAAAACAAAGAACAGGACGACCAACACGATCAGGATGATCATGGCCACATTGTACCGCACCATGAAATCCCCCATCTTGTGTTCCACCGTTTCCCAGTGAGTCCCGAGAGTATGGCCCATGAAAATCCAGATCAGATTCCATGCGGCGCAGCTCAGGAGGGAGAGGAACAGGACAGGGAGGGTTCTGAAACGGGAGATGCCTGCAGCCAGCGCAACGGCAGAGCGGATTCCCGGCATGAATCGATTGAAAAGGATCAGGAGATACCCGTAGCGGCCGAACCATTCCTCGGCCTTGATAATGTCTTTTGCCCGGAGGAACCGGAAATCCCGCTCAATGAAGAAGTGCCTTCCCAGCAATCCCCCGACCCAAAAGAGGCAAAGGAAACCGAGCAGGCTCCCGACCGTCGTGGAAATATAGACCCCTGCAAAGCTCAGCCTCCCCACTCCTACCAGGAAAGCTCCGAAAGCTGTGATCGTGTCACCGGGAATGGGCGGTACCAGGTTTTCCACAAAAGCGCTCAGCCCCAGGAAGAAGTAGATCAGGAAGTCGGGAAGGGACCGCAGTTCGTTCAGAAACTTTTCGATGTACATCTCTTGGTTCTCGTTCAGAGCGAGATTATCCCTAAAAGCAGGGTAGTTATACTCGATCCCCCTTGATTCTCAAAGAAAAAAGAGATTGACGGGCCTTCGGGCATCTGTTAGACGAGACAGGAAATCCCAGGATGAGTGACGAGTGAGCCATGGTGAAAGAAAAGCTGAGCCGCAAAGAACTGTTGAAAGGCCCTGACGAGTTCCTGACCGTTTCGGGAAGGGCCATTCTTTATGTCAAAGAGCATGCGAAACCTTTCAAGGTTGCGGGATACATTCTTGCTGGGGCCGCGCTGGTCTACCTCGGCGTCAATTACTACTTGAATTACGCCAACAGAAAAGGCCAGGAAGCCTACGACGCCGCGTACTATGAAGTCATCAAGATAAAAGAAGTCAAGGCCGACGATGAAGCCCTGAAGAAGTCGGAAGAGCTTTTCAAGAAGGTCATCACCGATCACGGTCTTTCAAAGGCGAGCCGGCTTGCACCGCCGCAAGTCGCCCACCTCAAGTTCCTTGAAAAGAAGTACGATGAAGCCATCCGGCTCTACCAAGACTTTCTCAAGGAAGTTCCCGAGAACACGGTTTACCAGTCTCTGGCTTTGCTGGCTCTGGCCGCCAGCTATGAAGGCCAGGGAGATTTCGGAAAGGCCATCGACGCCCTGCAAAAAATCCTTTCCAGCACGGAACCGTCCTTCAAAGAACAGGCGACCTTCAACCTCGCGAGAGTTTACGGCCTTTCCAAGCAGCCGGACAAGGCCAAAGAGACTCTCAAGGAATTCATTGAGAAGTACAAGAACTCGCCTTTCCTTTCCGTGGCCAAGGCCCGCCTCAACGATTACTCGTCGTGACATCAACGGCTTCCCCCCCTCCCCTTCCCCCTCCCGCCAGGGTAGGGGTAACCTGGAGCTGTTCCCGCGAGTTTCCTCCCCCTCGATGGGGGAGGCGAGGTGGGGGTGGGGCTAAGTCGGTCTCTCTGGATTTCCGCTCCCATTAATCCTAACCTTTTGAAATCGGGCTAATATTTGTGGCTTCTCAGCAACCCTTCCAGGGCGCTGGTGTTTTGATTTTTGCTTGACAAGGAAATCCCGATCATCTATGGTCACGTTGTAGCTAAAATGTAGCTTTTGCACGGGGAGGGTGAAACGATGATCATTACGGAAATTCTGGCGCGAAATGCCAGGCTGTATGGCGATGAAGAGGCCCTCGTCGAAAGAGAACCTGCGAAGAATCTGAGACGGGCCATCACCTGGAAGGAATTCGACGACCTGGCGAACAAAGTCGCGAATGCCCTGATGGCAAAGGGAGTGAAAAAAGGGGACAAGGTCATTCACCTGATGATGAACTGCCTCGAGTGGCTTCCGGCTTATTTCGGAATCCTGAAAACCGGAGCCTGGGCCGTTCCTATCAACTTCCGTTTTACCGCCGATGACATCCGCTACTGCGCGGACATCGCAGAAGCACGGGCCATCCTCTTCGGGGAGGATTTCATCGAACGGGTTGACAAAATCAAGAAGGACCTCAAGGGCATGAAGGATTTCATGTTTTGCGGCCCGAAGGAATTGACCCCACCCTATGCCCAGCAATGGGACGATTTTCTGAAAGGGGCTTCAACGACGGAACCGAAAACCCCGATCAGCCTTCTGGACGAAGCGGCCCTCTACTTCACTTCAGGCACGACAGGACAGCCCAAGCCCATCCTCCTCACCCACAGGAACCTCGAACACGCTTGCATCGTGGAGAACCGGCACCACAACCAGACCCACAAGGACAATTTCATCTGCATCCCCCCTCTCTATCACACGGGCGCCAAAATGCACTGGTTCGGGAACTTCATCGTGGGTGCCAAGGGCGTTCTTCTGAAGGGCGCAAAACCCGAATGGATTCTTCAAGCCATTTCCGAGGAGAAGTGGACCATTATGTTTCTTCTCGTCCCCTGGGCACAGGATATCCTGGTGGCCATCGAGAACGGCCAGATCAAGCTGAAGGACTACAAGCTTGATCAGTGGCGATTGATGCACATCGGCGCCCAGCCTGTGCCGCCTGCCCTGATCAAGAACTGGAAAAAGGTTTTTCCGAAGCAGGAGTATGACACCAACTACGGGCTCAGCGAGTCGACCGGCCCCGGATGCGTTCACCTCGGGATCGAAAACAGCCACAAGGTCGGCTCTATCGGCAAGCCCGGCTTTGACTGGGACTACCGCATCATGGACGACCAGTTGCGGGATGTGAAAAAAGGGGAGCCCGGGGAACTCGCGGTCCGTGGCCCTGGGGTGATGAGCGAGTACTACAAGAATCCGGAAGCGACCAAGAAGACCCAGGTGGATGGGTAGCTCATGACCGGAGACATGGCCCAGGTGCATGAGAACGGACCAAGCACACTGGT
>Ga0105101_10000388_pt1 | contig 18058 bp, 15 predicted proteins | sample PPLLak21cMay2015_2_FD_87037 | JGI IMG/M metagenome (GOLD analysis project Ga0105101, IMG submission 87037) | Freshwater sediment microbial communities from Prairie Pothole Lake near Jamestown, North Dakota, USA - PPLs Lake P8 Core (1) Depth... | ecosystem: Environmental > Aquatic > Freshwater >... | reverse complement strand
TTTCAGAGTCATCCGGTTTCTGCTGCTTTGTATCTGTATAGTTGTCCTTTTAGGGTAAGAGTGCCAAATCATTCTATCAATTATCACGGATTTGTTCCTTTATTTAAGAGATTTAGATCCCCAATTGAGCTCTTCCCCATCGTTATAAACCCAATTAATATAGTTGCACATTTTCAGCATGGTTGTCTGTGTAAGGTATACCACATGTTTACATGTACGATTTAAGAATCAAAACAGCCTATTTTCCGTTGAAAATAGGCTGTTTTGATTCAGGCACAAGACAAAATAGTGGGCCCGGCTGGATTCGAACCAGCGACCAAGGAATTATGAGTTCCCTGCGCTAACCGCTGCGCCACGGGCCCCCAAGAAAAACCAATTGATTATGAGTCGCCTGCGCTAACCACTGCGCCATGGGCCCCTTTCAGTAAGCAGTAACCAGTAATCAGTGGGCCAGTCGCTGTTTCACTGGATACTGATTACTGGTCACTGAACCAGAGCGGGAGATGGGATTCGAACCCACGAATATCAGCTTGGAAGGCTGACGCCTTACCACTTGGCGACTCCCGCGTGCGGTCGAAATTTTACCACAATCACCAACACTGTCATTGCGAGCCGAAGGCGAAGCAATCTCCTCGTTACAGAGGATTGTTTCGCCTTCGGCTCGCAATGACACTGGCTATCTCCCATACGGATACCAGTACGACTTATCCTCCAGGTTGAAATCCCAGTGCACGTGCTTGGTCTCGCGGAACTCGTCCAGGCCCTCGATGCCGAGTTCACGGGCGCCGCCTGAGTATTTCATCCCGCCAAAGGGACCGGCGTAATTGTCGGTCAGCGGGTCGTTGATCCAGATCGTCCCGGCTTTGACCTCTTCGAAGAAGGCCTTGATCTTTTTCGGGTCTTCCGAAAGCAGCACCGCGCCCAGGCCGAATTGACAATCATTTACCAGGTCGATCGCCTCTTCAAAGGAGGTGTATTCCATCAAGGGCACGGCGGGACCGAACGTTTCTTCACGCATGATGAGCATGGAATGGTCAACGCCGGTCAAGACGGTGGGCTCGTAAAACCAGCCTTTGGCGAAATCCTTCGGTCGTTGGCCGCCGGTGAGGATCTGCGCCCCGCGTGCATGCGCATCCTCCACATGCTTTTCTGTTTTTGCGCGATACGAATCACCGATCATTGGACCGACATCTGTAGCCGGATCGAGCCCTGACCCCAATCGCAAAGACTTCACGTGCTCAACAATCGCTTCGGTAAATTGTTTCGCTTTCGGCTTCGGGATGTATACCCGCTCGGTACTGGTGCAAACCTGCCCCGCGTTGATCAGCGCCGCATAGGCGACAGCTTTCGCGGCCAGTTCGGGATCCGCATCCTCGGCGATGACGGTTGCATCCTTGCCGCCCAGTTCGAGATGTAATTTCTTCATCATCGGCGCGGCGTGAGAGGCGATGCGCTGGCCCGTCGCCAGGCTTCCGGTGAACGCGATCACCGGCACATCGGGATGCTTGACCAGTGGCTCACCGGTCTCTGCGCCAAAGCCTGTTATCACATTGACTACGCCCGCGGGCAAACCGTCGAAGCAATGTTCGGCCATATACAGCGCGGTGAGCGGTGTCATTTCGCTGGGCTTGATGATCACCGTATTGCCTGCCGCGAGCGCCGGCGCGACCTTCCATGCCATGAGCAACAGCGGATAATTCCACGGCACGATACAGGCCACCACACCATACGGTTCCTTCAAAATAAAGTTGAATTGCGAATGCTCACCCGGCGGGATCACCCGCCCGCGGTCATGGCGTCCCAGCTCGGCGTAATAATCGAAGGTGTTCGCCACCCACTCCACTTCCTCGTCGTTCTCAGAGATCGGCTTGCCCTCTTCCAATGTCAATAAACGGATTATTTCATCTCGCTGGCTTCGCACCCTGGAGGCGACCTCGTGCAGGAGACTCGTCCGTTCATTGGCGCCCATCTTCCGCCAGGACTTGAACGCTTCATTACTGGACCTGACGGCTGATTCCACATCTTCAGCCGTGCCGCGCGGGACGGCCTCCAGCACCTCCTCCGTGGCGGGATTCGTGACCTCGATCTCTTCCCGCGCATTACCTTTCGTAAATTCGCCATTGATGTACATGAGTCTCATAATGCACCTCATTACTCCCTAAGGTCGTTCACACCGTCCCAGTGTCCTTCGGGAGAATGATACTGTTTTTTTGAGTCAAGACGTGTCCGGATTTTACATCTATCTTCCGTAACAAAAATACGCTCAGGAGCATGCACACTGTACCAAAAATGAATAACCCTTTATACCCCACCCAGGCGCCGGGCCAGGCAGCGTTCAGCCAGTCCAGTGCGGGGCCTTCGAGACGCGACAATGCCGCTGAACCTGCCGTTGCCAGATTTGTCAGCCCGAGAAATTTACCTGCTTCTTCCTGCGGGGCAAGCGAATTCGCGAGCGCCCAATTCGATGTGAGGAATAGCCCGATCCCTGCGCCGAGCACGCTGCCAAAGATGATTAATCCGCGCATGTCGGCGGCCAAAAGCATCAGGAGCATTCCACCGGCTGAAACAAAAGTGCCAATGGAGAGAACGCGCTTTGCTCCATACTTATCCGTTAACCAGCCACTGACCAGTACAAGAATAACCATGGTCACCGTCAAAGCAGCCAGCAAGTCACCGGTCTGCCTGGGTGGATCAGGGACGCGCAGGACATCCTGCAAATAATATTGAGCAAAGGCCTGAATGCCATAAATGCCGAGCAGAAATAGCATCCGTTCAGCGATCAACCACCAGTAGGAGGAGTTCTCACTGAATCTGATCCGGAATTGAGCAACAAATCCGCCCTCACCCCTGGCCCCTCTCCGTCCGGGAGAGGGGGATTCGCGCACCCCAAAGATCGTGATCGACGCGGCAACTGCCATCAGACCCATCACGACCAGCATAATGAGAGTAGGGTCCCGGGTAACGGAATCAAGCATCCGCCCCGCGAGAAGCGAAGCCAGGATCAGGGTCAACATATCCATAAAGGTCTTCAGCGAGGAGGCGACTCCCAGCTGAGTCTGCGGGACACGGTCCGGCAGAAGTCCTTGCATGGGTCCATGCGCGATATTCGAACTGAATTGCAGGCCGATATATCCGATGAATAGCCAGACCAAACCACCGGCCCAGGCGAGTATGGAAAGAAAGAGGAAATCAAACAGAGTCCCGAACAGGATCAGCGGACGCCGGCGCCCATAGCGCGATCTCCATCCATCGGAGAGGGCGCCAGACACGGGCTGGACGATCATTGCGATGATCAGGCCGACAAACGTCAGCAAGCCAAGATACGTATTCTTTTTCGCATCGGGAACATAGTTGAGCAAAACAGCCGGCAGAAGGATGGGATGGATCGCATTCCACATAAAGGAAAGTCCGACCCAATAGGCATTGAGGACAAGCAGTTCTGGCAGGCTAAGTTTCTTCAACGAATTCTCCTCTGAGGTGCAGCGGCAAACGCCAGGCGATGTTTTTCATGATGATCTGTACCGCCTGCTCATCCCGTTCATCGGCTGGAAGATCATGAGGGAGGCTCAATTCATACGACTCGCCAAAATGCAGATGGAAGACGCCCTCCGCCTCATACGCGCCGACCGGGAGGAACTTAAGGCCAGCTTTCGACAGTAATAAGCCGAATCGCCCCAGGCCGGAAGCCGGGCGCGCCAAAACTCCACTGGGAGGGTCATGGCCCTCGGGCGCGAGGCCAAGGACCGGCTCTTTCTCATGCGTCACATATTCCAACACCGCGCGCACGGATGCGGCGCGCAGCTCCACATCTTTGGGACGCGGCGGCATGGGAGGCATGGTTGTAAAACCATAGATGCGTGCAATACGCTCGAGCAGGATACGAGATCCCAGTGAACCAATTGGCCTATACCATTTCCCCTGGTACATGAATTCGCCTGTCATCACCCAGTGCATGTGTACGGGGACCAGCGCTGCGATGGCAAGCGCAATCCACTGTGCGCCAAATCCGGCGCGGTGATAATGATTCACAGTGACGACGCATGGCCCGTGACCAGGAATATTCTCTTTTCCCAGAACGTTCAGGGGTGGGTCCAATTTCGCAATGCAGGCTTTGGCATCCCTGTGAAAATCCCGACGGCGCAAAAGCAGGATATCGCGGGCCACGCTCGCCCACAAGCCGGACGGATAGGAATAATCTGGATAGTTCATTAAAAATATCGTCCCGAAGGTTTAAGCGACTCAACAATGTTTTTCACAGAAACCTTCGGGACGTTTTACGTGAGCGGAGATTTTAAAACAATTCCCGTCAACTCGCCGGGCGGTTTTTCGGAGCCTGCGATTCTTCGATCAATTCTTTCGGCGTTGCCGCGCCACAGGCCGGACAGGCGTAATTCTCATCGGCAGGCACATACGAACGCCTGCAATAGGGGCAATCGATGGAGCGCGGCGCGACGGGCACCTCCACCTGTTTTTCTGTGACGATCTCACGCGTATGAGTAGATCTGCCCAAACCACCCATAAAGATCATCGGACCCAGGTCCGGCCCACCTGAACCGCCCGAAGTGGAGGTATTTCTCGACTGCACTTTCGGTTTGCCGGAGGATTTCCTTTTGGAGGAAGATTCCGGGAGGCCTTTTCCGCCCGCGAGCACAAAGAAGAGCACCGCCACGATCACGACCGCTGCGACCGTCACGAAGACGATGATGGCCGTCAACCGCAGCGCACGCGGAATGTTATAGAGTTCGTACCCATAGCTGAACAGGAACACACCGCCGATGTAGAAGGGCGCCAGCAAGGCCAGCAGAATGATCCCCGTGCCCTGATCAATCTGATTTTCGAACCAGGTGAGGTAGATCACCAGGATGATGACCCCCAGCGCTGCCAGCGCGATCAACCCACCAGGGACCAGGATATGCAATGGCTTCCCGGGCTGAGAATCATCGTGGTCATACTCAACCACTTCGTGTGTCTTTGCGCTAACCTGCCTTGCGCGATATTGTGACTGGGGCATCGAGTCTACCTTTCTAACACTTCTAAATCCACTCGTTGGTTGAGTAGGGGGTGTGCGCCAAGCGTCTCGCCCGTACACTTGCACCGGCACGTGATTTGCTTTAGCAAATCATGCAGGTGTCGCAACCAACAAGTTCCAAGCACTATCCTTGTAACGAGGGTTGCTTTGCTTACCGGTGGTTTCGATATACCCAGCGAAGATCACGCCGGGCTACTCAACCATCGGTATACATATTCTACGCAATCACCAGGCAAAGGCCTCAGGCGCTTCGCCGCCGGGGCCGGGCCAGATCTCGTCCAGCTTCGCCAGATCGGCCCTGGTGAATCTTATCCTAAGCGCGCGCATGCTATCGGTCAACTGCTCCAGGGTGCGCGGACCGAGGATGGGCGCAGTCACGATAGGATTCGCCAACAGCCAGGCCAGCGCCACATCCGCGGCCTTCTCTCCCATTGCCTTGCAGAGCTTTTCGTATTGGCTCACCCGGGCAGCATGTTTCTTTGCATCCTTTTGAACATCTTCTTCAGCCCGCCGCCCTGTTTTGTCCTTACCGGCCATGCCCGCCAATAATCCACCCGCCAGCGGACTCCACGGGATCAAACCCAGGCCATAATCCCGACAGGCAGGGATCACCTCCAGTTCGATCATACGATCTTTGAGGTTGTAGAGAGCCTGCTCGCTCACCAGCCCCAGAAAATGACGCGCCTTCGCGATCTCATTGGCTTTGGCGATATGCCATCCCGCAAAGTTGGAGGAACCCACATACAAAACCTTGCCTTGTTGCACAAGTGTCTCCATCGCCTGCCAGATTTCCTCCCACGGAGCGGGCCGGTATATGTGGTGCATCTGGTACAGGTCGATATGATCGGTCTGCAGGCGCCTGAGGGAGGCTTCGCAGGCCTCGCGGATGTGCAGTGCGGAGAGGCGCGATTGATTGGGCCAATCGCCCATTTTTCCATAGACCTTCGTTGCCATGACGATCTTCTCGCGCCGGTCCCCACCCTGTGCGAACCAACGACCCACGATTTGCTCGGTAAACCCTTTTCCCATCTTCCGGCCGTAGACATTCGCCGTATCAAAGAAGTTGATTCCCACCTCCAGCGCTTTATCCATGATGGCGAATGAATCTGCTTCGGTGGTTCGAGGTCCGAAGTTCATCGTGCCAAGGCACAGACGGGATACCGTCAAGCCTGTGCGGCCAAGTTGAGTGTATTCCATGTTTCCTCCGAAAAAGTGGTTTGCTTACCTATACCCCACACCTCTAAAGATAGAGCACAAAAGTCATTCATTCAAATCCTCGGCCGTCTGTTCCATCTGCCTTAAGATCAGCGGCACCTGTCCATCGGTGAGGTCGGGATGGCGGATTGTATCAAACATATCGCGAAAGCCGTCTTCGAGCATAATGCGCACGAGCCGCCAGGAGGCAAGTTGTGGAGTGATCTCTCCTTCCGAGAGCAGTGCCACGGCCTCCGTCCATTGCGGATGACTCGCCGAGTAATCGGCGAGCAGCTCCATCGTCGAGTCACGCAGCGGGAACAGCCCTGTGCTTTGCACCCAGCGCGCCTGATTCTCAGCCGAAAGCACCCAGCGGATGAACAGCCAGGAGGCGAGCTGGGTCACGTCATCCGACTCGAACATGACGAAGGATGAACCATAGACGATCAGTGCATCGCCCTCATCGCCGGGGAACTTCAGCACGGTCCATTCATCCTTATTTCCCGCGGCAGAGAAGGCGCGCGCCTGGGCAGGAAAATCTTCCAGGCTGGCAGTGGCGAACAGGGCCTGACGTGCAGCAAAACGATCAAACACAGTCAGGTCAAGGGAGGCTACCCACGCGCAATTCTTTTGCTGCAAGATCTTCACATACTTGAACGCGGCGATATTTCCGGGCGTGAGAAAACGATAGCCATCCTCCTCCTGCACACCCCCACCGAAAGCCATCATCCAGGAAAGAGGCGTCATGGCGTTTGTATCGATCAACCAGCCGCCGAGCGCGTCGTTGTTGGTATCTTCATCTTCACCCAGGGCTCGATGCGCCGCGCAAGCCTGTCGTTCAAAGTCGGTGGAGGTCGCGGGCGGAGAGTCAAACCCCAGTTCACGAGCCCAGCTCTGATTGTAGAGCATGAAGCGGGCCGTACGTTGCGCGGGAACGCCGAAGCGCTTCCCATCCACTTCATCCTGTTCCCAGATCACCACTGGAAAATCTGAAATCTCCGAGGGACTCAAGCCATAACCCGGATCGTTCACATACGGTCTCAAGTCCGCTACATGGTCGCCCCAGGTGAGGGCATGTTCGGGGAAGGCAATCACGATGTGCGGCTGCGCCGACTCGGCAAACGCAGCCTCCGTCTGTAAGAATAATTCGCCGTAATTATTTTTGCCTTCCGCGTTGACGATGATCCCCCACTCATTCTCGGTATTGAACCTGGCGACCTGCGACTCGAACAGATTCGCCTGCGCGCCAAACCACGGATGCCAGACCTCCACCCGGATTCCGCGCAGCGCTTCCTTCTCGACGTTCAAGCTGCTCGCCGCGGGGACAGGCGTATTCGCCTCTGACGCGTCAGCCGTCCCGCCTGGACGCGGGGTGCGCGTATTTGAATCAGTGCCGGAGATGGAAGGTGTACATGCCGAGAAAATGAAAAGAGCTAAAAAGAGCGCAACGCAGATTTTGCGGGAGGCAGGCATTAGTAGGTTACCATCGGGATGGGCGTGAAGAGCAGCACGAAGAGGATCAACATAAAAATGCCCAGCGCGCGCCGTTTCGGGTCAAGCGGAGTGATGTCATCCAGCGGTTGCGCCCGGACGTTGCCCAGCCAGAACAAAATGAATACCCACAACAACCAGCTAAAGTTGAACGCGCGCAGCGAGAGGGTCAACAACGATGGCAAAAAGCTCAACGCAATGAGCGCGCCGATCGCCAGCGGGAAGAACCTGCGCGCCCGTTCGCCGAACAGGCCATACGCAACGTGACCGCCATCCAGCGTGCCGACCGGAACCAGATTGAGCGCCGTGACCAGCAATCCCGCCCAGCCTGCCAGCGCAACGGAGTCGAGCTGCACATCCAGCCCATTGAAGGGAATGGGTTGACCTGTGAAAAAATATTGCAACCAATACAGTGGAGCTGTTAATCCGCCCATGCTGACGGGTTCCGGCAACAATTTTCCAAAGATCACAAACTTGGAAAACAAATAAAATAACGAATTGCCTTCCAGAAAGCCGGAGGCGCCTGATGGGGCAGGCTCAATGGGCCCGAGATGTGAAAGAGACAACCCGATGAATAATACGGGGATGGCAATCACCAGTCCCGCCAGCGGACCGGCCACACCCACGTCGAAGAGCACGCGCTTGTTCTTCGGAATGCCGCGCATCATAATGAACGCGCCCAGGGTGCCCAGCGGGCTGATCAAAGGCGCAGGGATGAAGAATGGCAGCGTAGCAGGGACGTTGTAATAACGACAGGCCAGGTAATGTCCCATTTCATGGGTAAACAGAATGCCCATCATACTCAGTGCAAACGGCCAGCCGGTGAAAAAATTGCGCAAGAGATAGGATAATGGGAACGTCCCATCGCTCGGCATCGCCTCCGGCGGTATATCCACACCCATCAGCATGACGCTGAACACCGTGACAATAAAGAGGATAATATTGATATGCAAGCGCGCCGAAAGCCTGGGTGGCACGAGACTGGGCACAAGGAAGATAACTTGATGATCACCCTGCTCCTTGCGGAAAAGCGGGGTGATGTTGTACGGACGCACAGCATCCGCCAGCTGGTCGTATGCGGCAATAGTATCTTCGCCTACCAGATGACCGCGATAACGCACGATCCATTCTTTGGGATTGCCCATGGTGACATCTTCGATGCGAAAGATTCGGGAGACATGGCTGGTAAGCAGATCAATTTCGGGAAAGGACATGAGACACCTTTACAACATTAACACGTCACTCTGAGGGAACGTTCGTTGTGACCGAAGAGTCTCGCTTGGAAGATTAGAGACTCTTCGCTCCGCTCAGAGTGACAAAACTGGATTTTAGGCGAGAGTGGATGGGAGTCGAACCCACCGCGGCCCGCAACGCGACCCGCCACAGGTTTTGAAGACCAGGAAGCCCACCGGGACCTAACCACTCCCTTATGTATAACATGTCAAGGATAACCGAACGCGGGAGGCTTGGCAAGTGAGCGCCCGCGATCTTAGGTGTGGTGTTTGTTAACGCCAAACATCGCGACCTCGAGCAAATTGCCGCCCGGGTCGTTGAACATCACCCAGCGTGAATCGCTGTCTTCTTCCACGCCCCACGGCATTTCAACACCGTGCGATCCCAGATCACGAATTACATCATCCAGGTTATCCACTGCAAATGCGAGAACGGGGAATCTGGATCGCGTGGACTCATCGGGCTTATACAGTCTCCCCGGCAAGATGACCAAATATGCTCCGCCCAAATCGAAATGCGGCAGGCCTCGATCAACCGTCAGGAGCGGCAGACCCATAACATCGCGGTAGAAATCGGTCGTCCGATTTACATCCTCCGCCCACAGAGTAACAACGGAAAGCTTGAGTTTCATACTATTTTCTCCTTCTAAATAATTTACTCCTGGCAGGATTGACCTGCAAGGAACCTTGACATGAAAACAGCCCTCCGAAGAGGACTGTTATTCAAGCCTATGAGTCAGAACAAGAGGGTTGCTGCGTGCGTCCGACCCTGGCGGTATGGTACTTTCAGTGCCACGCCATGCGCCAGGCTGGCTCACTTACACCGGTGTATTCTCGGCGCGCATCAAGGAATAGCCAGGACTGTTTACAGAACGAACTCTACCGCTTGCTTTTCGAGAATTAGAATACCAGGATCAGCCACCAGGCGTAAACGAGGATCACCAGACCAAACAAACCCAGGGTCAAGCGGTCTCGTCCGCTTGCCTGCTTGTAGCTGATCCGCCAATATTTCACCGTTCTCTTGAATTTTTCTTCTATCCGTTTCATAAAATGCAACTACCTTTCCCATGATTCTAAAACGAATACAAAGTCAGAAAGTCACCGCCGAGTAGGGTTAATCCCACTACTACTGCTTCTGACAAGACTGAGAAAGGTGGCAAAAGATACAGCCTCAACAGCAGACAAAGATGAAAAGACTCCATTTCCGGGGTCTCTTTTCAGTCGGGGCACCGTAGGTGCCAGGCGCTACGCAGCTCCGGTGGGCCTGGCCTCGGGCAAAACAAAAGAGACCCTCTTGCGAGAGTCTCCTTGTGTCGGGGCGAGAGGATTTGAACCTCCGACCCCTTGCACCCCATGCAAGTGCGCTACCGGGCTGCGCCACGCCCCGATGGACAAACAATCTGTTATTCTGTTTTTCGTTCAGATCCCGGCATTCCGACCCTGGCGCTCTAAGCGCCATGCGCTACCGGGCTGCGCCACGCCCCGATTGGCAAAGCAGGATTATAGTCTCATTTCATCAATCTGGCAACACAATGACATTCACCCTCGATTATGCTAAAATACAAAGGACCGCGTACATACCTGGATACAGTTGATACTCGCCCAACCTTAGCGAGATTTAATGTAGGCATTCAAATAAGAAATAGCGAGTAACCTGTTGGAGTTCCCATGCCTGAGATGATTGAAGTACAAATCGACAGCGTCCGTGTGCATCTGATGACGCCACAGCGCCTGGTCGTACTAAAACAAATTGGCTCCGAACGCTATCTGCCCATTCGGGTTGGACCGTATGAAGCAGAAGCGATTACTGTTGCCCTGCAGGAAGTGGAAATGATCCGGCCGTTGACACATGACCTGTTAAAAAATGTTTTCGGCGCGTTCAATGCGCGCATCACGCGCATCGAGATCGTCAAACTACAGAACGAGATCTTTTATGGCAGCATCGTCGCGGAAGTGGATGGAAAAGAGATCCATGTCGATTCCCGTCCTTCGGACGCGATCGCGTTGTCGGTGCGGGCGCACGTGCCCATCCTCGTCCACTTCAGTGTCATGGATGAGGCCGGCATTGTCCCCGAGCAGGATATCCCCGAGGGCAGTGAAGAGCCCGAGAAGAGCGAACCGGCACCGTTGACCAAAGAAGGGACCGAGCGTCTCTCCATCTTCGAAGATTTCCTCGAGAAACTGGAATTCGATAAGCCGGACGATAAGGATAAACCCGACGACGACGAGCCCTCCGACAAACCGAAAAAGCCAAAGAAGAAATGACCGACGCTTACAGCAGTCTGCCACCTGAAGATACCACCGCCCCCGCAACGTCCACGGCAGTCCCTCACAGCCGAGAAGCCGAAGAAGCCGTCGTCGGGGCGGTATTCATTAACTCCGAAGTGTATTATGACGTCGCGCAGTTTTTGACCGCGGACGATTTTTACATTCACCGGCACAAATGGATCTGGGATGCGTTCACCAGCCTGCACGAACAGCGCATCCCCATCGACCTGTTGACTGTTTCCGATGAACTGGACCGTCGCGGCCAGTTGGGCGAAGTGGGCGGGCCCGCCTATCTCACCTCCCTGGTCAATCAGGTGCCCTCCTCGCTCAACGCGGAATCCTATGGTCGGATCGTAGAGGGACATTCCATTCGCCGCAAGATGATCAACGCCGCAAATCAGATCGCATCGTTTGCGTACAACGAACAGACGAACGTCGAAGATGTGATGGACGAGGCCGAAAAGGCGGTTTTCAACGTCAGCGAGAGGCGCCTCAAACATGACCTCCAGCCGATTTCATCCGTACTGAGCGAATACTACGACCGGATCGATGACCTCGCCAAACGCCCCGAAGAATTTTACGGGGTGCCGACAGGCTTCATCGACCTCGACAAAATGCTGACCGGGCTGCAGCCTTCCGATCTGTTGATCATCGCTGGCCGTCCGGGACAGGGCAAGACCGGTTTCCTGCTTTCGGTTGCGAAGAACGCGGGACTCACCCATAAAAAGCATGTGGCAATCTTCTCGTTGGAAATGTCCAATGAGCAGGTTGTGCAGCGCCTGATCGCGCAGGAAACAGGCATCGACTCACAGCGTTTGCGCACGGGCAAACTCCACGAGAACGAATGGCCACTGTTTACACATTCCATTGAGGTCTTTGGAGATACCCACATCTATCTCGACGACACACCTGCCATCACTCCACTGCAATTGCGCACGAAGTGCCGCCGCCTGCACATGGAATTCGGCCTGGATCTGGTCATCGTGGATTATCTCCAGTTGATGGGCGGGGATACACGCAATGATAATCGCGTACAGGAAGTCTCCTATATCTCGCGAAATTTGAAGGTGCTGGCCCGTGAACTGAACGTCCCTGTCCTGGCGGCGGCGCAGTTGTCGCGTGCCGTCGAGCAACGCTCGGATAAGCGGCCTGTGCTTTCGGATTTGAGAGAATCGGGGTGCCTTACCGGCGAGACACTTGTTACACTTGAAAGCGGAAAGAATATTCCCATCCGTGAATTGGAAGGAAAGTCAGGTTTCAATATCTGGGCACTGAATCCTGCTACATACAAATTGGAGGCCTTGCCTGTTAGCCACGCTTTTTGCACGGGCATAAAGCCGATTTTCAAAATGAAAACCCGCCTCGGCAGGGAAATTCGTGCCACTGCCAATCACAAATTCCTGACCATTCACGGCTGGAGAAGATTGGATGAGCTGCAAACAAATGATCATCTTGCCCTCCCACGTGTTTTACCTGTGGTGAATCATCAGCAGACCATGTCTGATGCAGAGTTGGCTTTGCTGGGTCATTTGATTGGAGATGGCTGTACTTTGCCACGTCATATTATTCAATACACAACTCGTGAAAGAGACTTGGCAGATATAGTCGCTGGCCTTGCAACGGAGGTCTTTGGTGCAGAAGTTAATCCGCGTGTTTCCCCCGAAAAGCAGTGGTATCAGGTTTATCTGAGTTCTACTAGGCATCATACACACAAGGTCCACAGTGCAGTCACAGAGTGGCTGGAGGAATTACGCGCATTTGGGTTGCGTGCATATGAAAAGCATATTCCGGCTCAGGTGTTTGAACAGCCTGAGTACGCGCTTGGCATCTTCCTTCGCCATTTATGGGCTACAGATGGCAGTATTCAACTGGTCCGGGGCAAAAAGATACGGCCGATTGCCTATTATGCAACCAGCAGCCAACAACTTGCTTACGATGTTCAAAGTCTTCTTTTGCGCCTTGGGATTAACGGAATTTTGAGACGCGTTCCTCAAAATGGAAAGGGACGTGACCAATATTATGTGATTATCACTGGAAAGCCTGACCTTCATAAGTTTATTAACAAGATAGGTGCAGTTGGCATTTATAAACAGGAGAGATTGGCCGAAATCGAAGATTACCTTTCGAAGCATCCTGAAAATACTAACCGTGACGTGATCCCAAATAAAGTATGGCGACTACACGTTGTCCCTGCCATGCAACATATCGGAATGACCACTCGCCAGATGCAGACAGCAATTGGGACTCAATATTGTGGCACAGGGTTATATAAACAAAATGTAAGCCGCCAACGGGCGTTACGAATTGCAAACGTGATTCAATCTCCAGAATTACAAACACTTGCGGAAAGCGACATCTATTGGGATAGCATTGTCTCGATTGAATACACTGGTGAGGAAAAGGTTTATGATCTGACTGTACCAGGACATCACAACTTTGTTGCTAACAACATGATTGTTCACAATAGCCTTGAACAAGATGCCGATATAGTCATGTTCATTTACCGACCTGACCAATACGAGAAAGATACTGTGAAACAAAATGTCGCCGAGATCATTGTGGCAAAGCATCGCAATGGTCCCGTGGGAAGCGTGGAATTGGTCTTCCGTAATGAGCTGGCAAAGTTCGAGAACGCGGCGACACGCGTATTTCGACCGAATGAGTAGGCGGTATGTCATTGCGAGCCGTCCGCTTCAGCGGCGGCGAAGCAATCTCCTCGCTAATTGGAGATTGCTTCGTCGGGAAGAACGCCCTCCTCGCAACGACATAATTAATTTATGAAAACTTTCAAAGGCTTTGCCGACACTGAATCATTTACCCAATTCCCTGATACGTTCTTTCATCAATTGTTGAAAGAGATTGATGAGACAGCGGAATTGAAGGTCACTTTATATTTCCTGTGGCGTGTGCAGCACATGGACGGTCCTTTCCGCGCGTTGAGCAAAATGGATTTCGATATGAAAGAGCTGGGGTTTGGGGCGGATGAAATTACGTCTGGACTGGAAAAAGCCGTGAGGCGCGGAAGTCTGTTGAAGGTCAAAAAAGGTAGTCATGTTTATTTCCTGTTGAATTCTCCGCGTGGAAGAGCAGGAGTCCAGGCGATAGAAAGTGGAAAGTGGAATCCAGCGGTCGCAGACTCCACCTCCCCGATGGATCGTCCAAATATCTTCAGGTTGTATGAGGAAAATATCGGTCCACTTACTCCATTAGTTGCAGATATGCTGAAGGAAGCCGAAACTTTATACAGAGAAGAATGGTTCGAAGAGGCCTTTACAATCGCCGTGAAAAACAATATACGTAAATGGAGATATGTTGAAGCGATTTTAAATCGTTGGAAAGAAAACGGAAGAGATGAAAGAAAAGATCAGCAAAACATTGGCAAAGATTTCAAACGATACACCGAAGGTGAGTTCACCGAATATTTTAAGCGCGACTAAGGCCACGCTCGGCGACCCGAACTGTCCTCATTGCGGAGGTGTGGGTTACATCCGTTACGATGTGCCGATGGATGATCCGCGCTTTGGGCGGCTGGAGTCGTGTGTGTGCCGAAGTGCGGAGATCGTAGAGGGCGTGCGCCAACGTTTGTTCGAGTTGAGCCGACTGGAGCGTTTGAGTCACCTCACCTTCGATAATTTCGAGGCACGGGGAAACAAGAACGCAACATCGATAACTCAGCAAGATATTGACGCCTTAGAAGCGGCGAGAGAGGCTGCTAATGCCTTCGCCACCAACCCACATGACTGGTTGTTACTGGAGGGCGGATACGGGTGTGGAAAGACCCATTTAGCGGCCGCAATTGCCAACTTTGCCGTAAGCCGCGGCACTCCAACCTTGTTCATTACTGTGCCTGATTTGCTCGACTCCCTACGCTTCGCCTTCAGTGACCCTGAAATAACCTTCGAGGCGCGCTTCGAGGAAGTTCGAAACGCTGACCTGTTGGTGTTGGACGATTTCGGTACGCAAAATGCTACGGCGTGGGCACGGGAAAAATTGTTTCAGATCATGAATTATCGTTACATTAACAAACTGCCACTGGTTATAACAACCAACCTGATGTTGGACGAGATTGAGAGCCGCATCCGCTCGCGTTTGCAGGACCAAACCTTTGTGACACATATCCGTATCACTGCGCCTGATTACCGCCGTCCAAAGGAAACAAGTAACCCTGGCATTTCGATATTGTCTTCACCCGAACTCAAGGAGAAATCCTTTGCCAATTTTCATTCCCGCGAAAGTGAAATTGGCAAGACAGATAAAATTGTCACAATTTCCGAGAGAAGGGATAGTTTTGGCAATCGTATTAAGGAGAAAGAAATTACTCACATTACTATAACAAAGGCTGATGTCGATACCTTGAAAAACGCTTCCGAGTCGGCCTATACCTTTGCTTTAGATCCCAAAGGATGGTTGGTTTTACTTGGTCCAGCTTATTGTGGAAAGACGCATCTGGCTGCTGCCATAGGGAATTATCGAATAAAACAAGGCGGGCAAGCTATCCTTGTAAATGTATCGGATCTATTGGATTATCTCAAACAAACTTTTGATCAAAGTTCTGATGTATCGTTTAACCGTAGGTTTTATGAGATGCGGAACACCCCTCTTTTGATTTTAGACAACCTGAAAGAAAGTGGCTCAGCATCTGTATGGGCAGAAGGTAAGTTACATCAGATTTTGGACTATCGCTACAATATGCACCTACCCACAGTTATTACTTCCACTATGCGGCCTGAGGAGTTTTTCCTAAGCTATCCAAGTCTATGGGAAAAAATCTTAGATGAGGAAATTTGCCAACGGTGTTTGATTGACATGCCTCCCTATCGCCGCTCTACAAAAGAGAAGAAGATACCTGCCATCAAAAAGAAGAATTGAGGATGTAAATCATCTGATTTAGTGATGAATATCTATCAATTTTTTGATAAAAATCTTGGCAAAGATCGGATTTACGGGTAGAATGCCGCCATAATCAGCCTCTTGTAGGCTGATTTTCATTACATCACTCTACGAGGTATTCCATGCTCCCTACTTATCTCCTGTCCTTACGCGAGGGACTAGAAGCCGCACTCATTATCGGCATCGTGCTCGGCGCATTGAGCAAGATTCGTCGCCTTGATCTCTCTCCCTCCGTTTGGCTGGGCACATTGAGCGCGTCCATTATCAGCATCCTGACCGCCATTTTGCTCACTACGTTCAGCATGTCACTCGAAGAGCAGGCCGAACAAATCTTCGAAGGCATTACCATGCTGATCGCCGCCGGCATCCTGACCTGGATGATCTTCTGGATGAGCAAACAGGCTCGCTTCCTGAAAAGTGAGCTCGAAGCAGGCGTAAATAAAGCTGCTGCATCGACCGGGAAACGCGCTCTGTTCTGGCTGGCTTTTATTGCCGTTGTGCGTGAAGGCGTTGAATTGGCGTTTTTCGTCACTGCGGCGTTCTTTGCAGGTGACCAGAGCCAGGTGACCAGCAATATTATTCAAACGCTGGCCAGCACCATCCTTGGCCTTGGCACTTCGGCCTTACTTGGCTGGACCCTCTTTGCAACCACCGTTCGGCTGGACCTGCGCCGCTTCTTCCAGGTGACAGGCTTCCTGCTCATTTTGTTCGCGGCCGGACTCGTCGCTCATGGTATCCATGAGTTCAACGAGGTCGGTTGGATCCCCGCCGTGGTCGAGCATGTCTGGGATGTGAACGCCATCGTCGATGAGAACTCGCTGCCAGGTCAGTTGCTCAAGACCCTATTTGGCTACAACGGGAACCCATCTCTGAGCGAGATGATCTCTTACTTTATTTATCTGGCGGTTGTGACTGTCCTGTGGAGACGCGACGCCGCTCCCGCAAAGGCACCGGCAACATCTCAGGCATAGAAATACCCGGTGAAACGGAAGCAGGCTGGGCGTCTCAAAGAGACGCGCAGCCTGCTTTGTTCTTGCTCAGAACGTCACGAAGGCGTCGCGACATTTTGTTTTTCAAAGAAGCCTTCGGGACGATGCGTAGTATCAAATCGCGCGATAGATTCCCAGATCGCCGGACGGGCTATAGCCGGGGAAGACCGTCGGAATATCCGTATTCCCTAATCGCCGTGTCAGCAGTTCACTCAGCACCTGGCGGTAATCCGTTGTGATGGCAAGGTCTGCATGATCATATAACTGGTCATTGTGCAAGCCGGGCCACGCGCCAAAGACCTGACCGCCATTCACGCCGCCGCCGAGCGTGAACATGACACTGCCATGACCGTGATCGGTCCCATAGGCTTCGTTTTGTACAAGCCTCCGTCCAAATTCACTGATAACCACAACAGAGACGCGATCCATATAGTCCGAATCGAGATCGAGATAAAAGTTTGCGAGACCATTGGCAAGATTGCCGAGCAGGTCCGCGATATAGCCGCCGTTGCCATCCGTTTCGTATTCGTGTGTGTCCCAGCCGCCGTAATCCACGGTGGCGACGCGTAAGCCGGCATCCAGCTTGATCATGCGCGCGACCGTCTTGAGCTGCTGGCTTAGTTCATCATCGTTGTAGGAGGCACCATTGGATGGCTGATACTCGTGGTCAACCAATGGACTGACAAGTCCTATAGAATCCAACGTTCGCGTGCTTGCACGATGGAGAAGCGTATCGCCGCTGTACATCTGACGCAGGGCATCCTGTTGTGAGGCAACCAGTCCGTTATCCCATTGTGAGAAATCGGCCGGATCGTTCAAATTGACAGTGGGAGTGAAATTAAGCAGAGAGGAGGGAGAGCCAGCCGTGGAAAGTGAGGGAAGGATCGATGCCACGACCAGGAACAGCAGAAAAAGCGAGATACAGACAGCAGAAGTGATCTAAGCACCAGAAGAACCCAAAACAA
>Ga0105101_10000385_pt1 | contig 18115 bp, 18 predicted proteins | sample PPLLak21cMay2015_2_FD_87037 | JGI IMG/M metagenome (GOLD analysis project Ga0105101, IMG submission 87037) | Freshwater sediment microbial communities from Prairie Pothole Lake near Jamestown, North Dakota, USA - PPLs Lake P8 Core (1) Depth... | ecosystem: Environmental > Aquatic > Freshwater >... | reverse complement strand
TCGGTTGCCGATTTCAGGACAGATTCTTACTACCAATTCAGAATTGAAGATACAGTTAAATTCGCAGATACCTTTAATGCGCTGATTGAAGACCTGGGAAAAGAAAAAATATCAGTTATTTCGGCAAAATTCCACAATACAGTTGCTCATGTTATACTGGATGTCGCGGAAATGATAAGGGATGAATATTGCCTGAATAAAGTTTTGCTTTCGGGAGGTGTTTTCCAGAATAAATATCTGGTTGAAAAAACTATCCGTCTGTTGAATGACAGGAAGTTTGAAGTATTCATGAATCAAATGGTCCCGGCCAATGACGGCGGGATATCACTGGGGCAGCTTGCTGTTGCCGCAAAAAGAAGAGAAATATGTGCCTGAGTATACCTGCAAAAATTATCTCGATTGACGGCGATATGGCGGAGGTTTCCACTGGAGGTGCAGTATTCAGGGCCTGCATCGGGCTGATCGACGTTCCTGAGGTAGGAGAATACATACTTCTCCATGCCGGTTTTGCAATTCAGCGGATCAGCGAGGAAGAAGCAGCTGAAACACTTGAACTTTTAAGGGAGATAAAAGATGCTTCAAATGAATGACAGGGGGATCAGGTATATTGATGAGTACAGGGATAAGGTACTGATCAGGAAGCTGGTCGGATTGATCAGGGATTCGGCTCATTCCGGCTATACATTCATGGAGGTATGCGGCGGCCATACTGCAGCCATCCACCGGTTTGGCATTCCTTCACTTCTGCCCCCGGGTATAAAACTAATTTCAGGGCCCGGTTGTCCGGTCTGCGTTACGGGGCAGACCATTATCGATAAGGCTGTTGCATATTCACGGAAACAGGGATTTATAATAGCAACATTCGGGGATCTTATGCGTGTGCCTGGATCATTATCCGCCCTTGAGAAGGAGAAAGCTGCCGGAGCAGATGTAAGGGTAGTCTTTTCGGGACTTGAAGCACTGGAAATTGCAAAAGCCAACCCGGGCAGGAATATTATTTTTCCGGGGATCGGTTTTGAGACCACTGCGCCGGGGACGGCTGTAACCGTGAAAAAGGCAAATGATGCCGGGCTCAGAAACTTCTTTCTTTTATGTTCTCATAAAGTAATGCCTCCGGCAATGGATTCCATAATTAATGACGGCGTTAACCTTGATGGATTCATTTGCCCCGGTCATGTTGCCGCTATAACCGGATCATCAGTTTTTGAATTCATACCCGGAAAATATGGCCTCGGGTGTGTGATAGCCGGATTCGAACCGGTTGATCTCCTCCAGTCAGTATACATGCTGGTAAAGCAGGTTAACGAGCGCTCTCAATCTGTTGAAATCCAATACACAAGAGCAGTTACAAAAAAAGGGAATCTTCTTGCGAAGCAGCTGATGAAGGAGGTTTTCGAACCATGCGATTCTTACTGGAGGGGATTTGGTATCATACCGTTGAGCGGACTCAGGCTCCGAAAGGAATTTGAATGTTTTGACGCTGAAAAGGTATTCCCTGTCAAAACCGCGAGGGAAGTTGAGAATCAATCCTGCCTCTGCGGGGAGATACTGAGGGGACTGAAAACCCCGTCCGATTGCCCGCTTTTCTCTGGTGTCTGCAATCCTCTCAATCCGGTGGGTGCATGCATGGTATCTGAGGAAGGAACCTGCAATACCCATTACAAGTATGCACAATGAATGAAATAATAACACTTAATCATGGCAGCGGGTACAGGCTGACACATGAGCTTATCCGGGATGTTTTTGCAAAAACGTTTGGTATGGAGGGACCACTTACCGATTCCGCCATACTTGGAGAACAGGGTTACCTGCTGGCATTTACCACTGATGCGTATGTTATTGACCCGCTGTTTTTCCCGGGAGGGGATATTGGAAAGCTGGCAGTTTGCGGAACAGTAAATGATCTTGCTGTTTCAGGTGCAGTGCCGCAAAATATTTCTGCTTCATTTATTATTGAAGAAGGTTTCCCCATTGATGATCTCAGAAAAATAGTTCTGTCCATGGCTGCAGAGGCAATTAAGGCCGGAGTAAAGATTGTAACCGGTGATACTAAAGTAGTCGGAAGAGGGAAATGCGATAAATTATTTATTACGACTTCAGGGACCGGGCTCGTTGCCGGTGAATTTGCCCATATCAGTACGGCTAAGAATGTAAAAACAGGAGACAGGCTGATCATAAATGGCCCGGTGGGAAACCATGCTGTTGCAGTACTGGGTGCGAGACATGAAATTGAATTCCGTTCGCAGGTCACATCCGACTGTGCACCGCTTAACAGTATGATCAGCAGTGTGCTGGCCGGCTGCAAATCGATCCATTTCATGCGCGATCTGACCCGTGGCGGGCTGGCTGTTGTGCTGAACGAACTTGCATCCATGACCGGATCAAATATTGTCATTAATGAAGAATCGGTTCCGGTCGATGATGCAGTGAGAGGATTATGTGAAATCCTGGGCTTTGATCCTCTGTACCTCGCAAATGAAGGCAAGGTACTGATTGTCGCAGGAGGGGAGGAGTATGAGGAGGTACTTGATATCATGAGGAAGAGCCCGGAAGGACGGGACTCGGAGGTGATAGGGGAGATCACGGCAAAAAAAGATGGGAAAGTGGTACTGAACGCGTTAACCGGAGGTAAAAGGATTCTTGGTGTACCGTCAGGATTGCAATTGCCGAGAATTTGTTAAAATATTAACGATGCATGAGATAAGGATCGCAGAAGACCTTGCAGCGATTGTACTTGAGACCGCCTTCAGGGAAGGACTTTCTGAAGTAACTTCGGTAAATGTCAGCTTCGGACAATTGGTACAGATTGTACCTGATATTTTTAAATTCGCCTTCGGTGAAGCAGTCAGGGGGACAATCGCCGCAAATGCCGCTGTTGCAATTGAAATATTGCCTGTTAAGCTGAAGTGCAGCGATTGCGGTTCGGAATCGGAGCTTGCCGGGAATTTGTTTGCATGTCAGAAATGCAGCTCCACTGATCTAGAGATTTTACAGGGACGAGAAGTGTTCATCAAAACCATAGAAGGAGAATAACCATGGAAATAAAGATCATGAAGAATATTCTTGACAGGAATCAGAACAGGGCAAATGAGGTCAGGAGCCTCATGACTGAAAAGAATGTCACGATGGTTAACATCATAAGTTCTCCGGGAGCCGGAAAAACAACATTGCTCGAAAGGACCCTCGAAGAGCTGGGCGACCGGTTCAGAATAGGAGTAATTGAAGGTGATATAACAACTGACAGGGATGCTCAGCGGCTGAAGAGGTTTGACATTCCCATCGTTATGATAAATACTGAAGGCGGATGCCATCTCGACTCACACAGTATATCAAAGGTCCTTGATTTATTTGAACTGGATAACCTTGATTTTCTTTTTGTCGAGAATGTGGGAAATCTTATCTGCCCGTCTCAGTTCGACCTTGGCGAAACATTCAAGCTGGCGGTCGTAAGCACGACTGAGGGTGATGACAAGCCGGCAAAATATCCGATGCTGTTCCGTGAAGCAAAAGCAGTTCTGCTCAATAAGATCGATCTGATGCCATATACGAATTTCAATATTGAAAACTTCAGGTCGGACCTTGGAAAAATTAATGCCGGCGTACCGCTTTTCGAGACTTCGTTTACGAGGGGTGACGGACTTAAGGATTGGTTCGGCTGGATATCCAGGCAGGTCAGCGGATCTCTGTGAAACCAAAGAGAACTTTGTCTGGGAAAAAACCTAGAATTTAAAGCCGAATTTTATTTCAAGGCGGTGGTAGTTATTCTTATAGGTGTAGGTGATATCATTATAGTCGCGCTGCTTATAGCTTGTCCGTGCGTATCTGTATCCGAACGAAAGGTAAGTTTCGCTTTCCTCCCCGGCCCACGAGATACCTGTGCCGAAACCTAATGATGCACCTCCTTTATAATCCCTTGCATAATTATATTGATACGGGTAGCTCCCCTCATCAGCATCCTCGTCGCCAAGGTGAACCAGTCCGCCGCCCCTGAAGAAAACGAACGGAGTTGCTTTTCTGTCACTGAAGAGCCGCTTGTATTCTAAAAACAGAGGTGTAAATGAAGAGCCGAGGAACTCTACACCCGATCCGAAGCTTAAAATATTTTTGGTGTCAGTGGTGTAGTTGACCAGGATGTTGAAACTGAACGGGGCATCCAGCTGGCTTGACTGAGATCCGACAAGCACTCCTGCTTCCAGGGCCATTCCGATACCGGAAGCTTTTCTTCTATCGAAGCCCGGACTTTCTTTTATGAACTTCTCAACCTCTCCTGAGGAATATACAAAAAGGCTTCCGTCGGAAGTTTGAATTTTATACTTGTCGTCAGCGATCTCAAGCAGTTTCCCGTAAATTACACTCCCGTTACTGAGGTAGAGCGCATCTTTTAATTTCTGGGCCGGCAATTGTAAAAACATGAAAGTGAGGATGAAGAGAGATAGAATTGATTTTTTCATTGCAAAGGAGGTTAAGGTTACCAGGTTTAGCATGATTTTTGTTCAAGGTTTTTAAACCAAACCTAATTCTGATGAAAGCAAAAATCATTCCAATTATTGCACTATTGGCTTCATGTATATTTTTCTTTACTTCATGCGAGGATTCAACCTATAAGGAATATGAAGGCAATGCACCCGTATTTTTGTCTTACGATGATTTAAGGGCATCTGTTGCCCCCGTGCCGAATGTTGAACTTGAAAATCCGGGCAAGATATATTATAAGGACAATTATATTTTCATAGTTGAAGAATTAAAAGGTATACATGTCTATGATAATACAAATCCCTCCTCACCTGTAAAAAAGAGTTTTATCAAGCTTCCCGGGGTTGTCGATATCTCGATCTCAGGACATACTCTGTATGCCGACAGCTTTGTCGATCTTGTGATCCTTGATGTTCAGAATATTGACGATATCAGTGAGGTCGGTAGGGTAAAGGATATCCTGCCCTACACTGTACCGGCAACTGGCAACGATCTGCCGATGGCATATGTCGACAGCAAGAGGGGTGTTGTGATTGACTGGGAAGTCAAAACAATTAAGGAAAAGGTGATCAATAATCCCAATCCATGGCCTGTCTTTTATGATAAAACGGGCAGGGAATTCCTTTCTCTCTCAAACGCATCAGGCGCATCATCGGGAGTAAGCGGCAGCGGTGTCGGCTTCGGAGGCTCAATGGCACGATTCGGGATAAAGGACAATGTCCTTTATATTGTCGATCAGAATACTCTTAAGATATTTGATATTACAAACAGGACCAATCCGGTTAAATCCGGTGACTTTCAACCCGGCTGGGGTGTTGAGACAATGTTCCTGTCGGGAGACCATATGTTCCTTGGGACAACCACAGGGATGGTGATCTTTGATATTTCAAATCCCCTTGTCCCAACATCCAGAACCTTTTTTAACCACGCACGGAGCTGTGACCCTGTAATTGTGGATGATACCCTTGCCTTTGTTACTCTACGGACAGGTACTACCTGCGGAGGCAGCACCAATTGTCTTGACATTATTAACATTAAGAACATAAGCCAGCCCAGTCTTCTGATTACTTATGCGATGACCAATCCTCACGGATTGGGAAAGAGTGGAGATCTTCTTTTTATATGCGACGGTAATGCAGGTTTAAAGATATATGATGCGTCCTATCTTAAATCACTCGGAAACCATCTGATATATACCTATCCCGATATCAATGCATATGATGTTATCCCGATCGGGGATATCCTGGTCATGATAGGAGATGACGGGTTGTACCAGTATGACTACTCAGATATCCGGAATATAAGCCTTCTGAGTAAGATTGAAGTAAAACAGGCCGACTGATTGGGAAGTCTTGCGGTCCTGTGGTCTTGCGGTCTTGCAGTCAGAAAGTCTGACAATAATTACCAATCACCGGGAAATTTAATACATTTTCCTGACTTTGCACCCTTCCGGCTCCGCTAAAGTCTTGGCAGACAGTGTGTAATGATGGGTTGCCATGCCATTATATTTTCTTTAGTCTCATTCTAAATAAGCAATTATGATCAAATATGTTTTTTTTGAAAAGTATTGTTATTATTTTAACAGCACTTTTTAAATCAAAAAATCACCATTAAATTTTCTTTTAATTATCTAAAAATCAATAAGAAATGTATTCAGTAGGAAATCTAGTTAAGGAATTGACAGAGAAACATGGTCGCGCAAGGGAGAGCCTTATGCCGATACTTCAGGGTATAGTGGAAAAACACAATTACCTTACTGATGAGGCTATGGTTGAAGTTGCAAAAGAACTTGATATTTCAGCAGCTGAGGTTTACGGAACTGCTTCCTTTTATACCTTTCTCGACACTAAAGCAAGGGGTAGATATGTCATAAGAATCTGTAAGACAATCACATGCTCAATGAAGGGTAAAGCAGAGATAGTTGAGACAATCGAAGACATGCTTAAAATAAGGGTAGGAGAAACAACGGCTGACAAAATGTTCAGCCTGATCGAGACCAACTGCATCGGGTGGTGCCACAAAGCACCGGCAATACTTATAAATGAAATGCCATATACCGAACTTACATCTGAAAAGGTGGTTGAAATAATTAAAGGTTATTTGCAAAAATAAAAATACTCTGGAAGATAATGAAAAACAAAGGATTAAGTAAGGTAGACCTTATATTCGAAAAAGTCAATCCAAAAGAAGTTCTTGTAAAAGCTTTTAAGATGACAAATGAGGAGATCATTCAGCAGGTGCTTGAATCGGGACTGAAGGGTCGTGGAGGCGCCGGATTTCCGACGGGACTGAAGTGGAAGTACACTGCTGCAGAAAAAGATCCCGAAAAGTATATAGTATGCAATGCCGATGAAGGCGAGCCCGGCACTTTTAAAGACAGGGAAATCCTTGACAGGGTTTCATATAAAATGTATGGCGGCATGGCAATAGCCGGAAAAGCAATCGGAGCCAAGCAGGGTGTTGTCTACCTTCGTGGTGAATATAAATTTCTGCTTCCTCAGTTGATGAAAGAGCTGGCGACATTTCACAAAATTATTGATGAAATAGGATATAATTTCAGGGTAAGATATTGCCTTGGAAGCGGAGCATATATCTGCGGTGAGGAAAGCGCATTGTTCGAGTCGATCCAGGGCGACAGGGGTGAACCAAGGAATAAGCCGCCCTATCCGACCTCATCCGGTTTATTTTACAAGCCAACTTCAATAAATAATGTTGAAACGCTTGTAACTGTTATGATGATCATACAGCACGGGGCAGAAGTATACAACCAGCTGGGTACAAAGGATTCACGCGGATCAAAAGTATTTTCAGTTTCAGGTGACACGCCAACTCCGGGAATTTTTGAACTCGAACTCGGAATGACCGTTCAGAATTTTGTCACCGAATTCGGAGACGGTGATACCAAGGCTGTTCAGGTTGGCGGTGCATCGGGTTTTTGCGTTCCAAGAAAAAAATTCACTGATACAATTATTGGTTTTGAAGGGGTGCCCACAGGAGGGTCTATGAAACTGTTCAACAGTTCCAGGTCGATGTATAACGTTCTTCATAACTACCTCGATTTCTTTGCCGAGGAGTCTTGCGGACAGTGTACACCATGCAGGATTGGTTGTCAGCAGCTTTTGAAGGGCGTTGAAAAAGTCAAAAAAGGAGAAGTTAAATCAACTTACCTCAATGAACTTGTTAAGCTCGCCGACACCATGAAGATTGCCTCAAAATGTGGCCTCGGCCAATCTGTTGGCAATGCTTTCAAAACCATTGTTGAAAATTTCAGGGAAGAGATCATTTATTAATTGTACAATGAAAAAAAAGCCAATTATGATAAATCTTAATATAAATGACCAGTTTGTTTCCGTTCCCGCAGGGACAACGGTACTTGCTGCTGCACAAAAACTGAAGATTAACATACCCACATTGTGCAATCACCCCGATCTGTGCGTTGCCGGTAACTGCCGCGTATGCGTGGTCGAGCAGAAAGGTGCCAGAACTCTTATGGCAGCCTGTGCAACCCCGGTTTCAGAGGGTATGGACATCCATACCAATACACTTAAGGTAAGGAATGCAAGGAAGCATATTGTTGAGCTTCTTCTTTCGGAACACAGGTCCGATTGTACAAAATGTTACAAGAACCAGAAATGTGAATTGCAGGCTCTAGCAAACGAATTTGCATTTGGCGATACGATTTTCCTTGATCTTGTTGAAAATCACCCTTATACAATCGACAAATCATCTGCCTCTTTCACCAAGGATGACAGTAAATGCATAAGATGCCAGCGTTGTGTAAGGACATGCGCTCAATTGCAGTTTATTTCAGCCATTGCTGTTGCAAACAAGGGATCACACCAGAAGATATCTTCCTTCCACGACAGACCTATGAGTCATGTTGTGTGCACAAACTGCGGCCAGTGCGTGAACCGCTGCCCGACCGGCGCCCTTGTTGAAAAAACCTGTATCGATCAGGTTTGGGATGCAATTTATGACCCGGATAAGCATGTAGTGGTTCAGACTGCGCCTGCGGTAAGGGTCGCACTTGGTGAGGATCTTGGTTATGACCCGGGCGAAAGAGTTACAGGCAAAATGGTCACAGCTCTCAGACAGGTTGGCTTTGACTCGGTTCTTGACACCGATTTCAGCGCTGACCTTACAATTATGGAGGAGGGAACGGAATTGCTTACAAGGCTTAAAAAAGCCCTGGTCGACGGAGATAAAAAGACAAAAATACCGATGTTTACATCCTGCTCGCCGGGATGGATAAAATTCATCGAACACAAGTACCCTGAATTTCTTGCAAACCTCTCGACCTGCAAATCCCCGCAGCAGATGTTCGGCGCTCTGGCAAAAACATATTATGCCAAGAAACGCAATCTGGATCCGTCTAAAATCGTATCAGTGTCAGTTATGCCCTGCACGGCTAAGAAGTTTGAGGCTGACAGACCTGAAATGAGAGCCAGCGGTTATAAGGATATTGATTATGTAATTACAACAAGGGAATTGGCTGTAATGATCAAACAGGCGGGGATTGACTTCAGAGTGCTCAAGCCATCGCAGTATGATTCAATCATGGGTGATTCAACAGGCGCCGCCGTTATTTTTGGCGCAACGGGAGGTGTAATGGAAGCTGCTCTCAGGACTGCCTACGAAATAGTTACCGGAAGAGAAGTTCCGTTCATTAATCTCAATATAACCCCTGTCCGCGGAATGGACGGAGTCAAGGAAGCTTCAATAAAAATCGAAGGATGCACCGACGATTGGAAATTCCTTGAAGGCGTAGAACTAAAGGTCGCAATCGCCCACGGACTTGTGAATGCAAATAAAATAATGAGCATGGTGAGAAAAGGAAAGGCACCATATCATTTCGTTGAAGTGATGGCCTGCCCGGGAGGATGTATCGGGGGTGGAGGTCAACCTATACCAACGAGCATGGAGATACGCGAAAACCGCATGAAAGCAATATATTCAGAGGATGAGCACATGGTACTCCGTAAATCGCATGAAAATCCCGATGTAATGGCTATTTATAAAGATTTCCTTGGCAAGCCCAACAGCCATAAGGCACATGAATTATTACATACTCATTATGTGGAACGGGACTCCTACTAGAATTTTATTTACTAATTTTAAAGCCGGCAGATATTTTGCCGGCTTTTTATTTTTGCATAAATGGAAAAACTCAAGGTTTCAACAGCGCAATTTGAAAACAGAAGCGGAGATAAGGAGTACAACCTGACTGTTATTGACTCCCTGGCTCAAAAGGCGGCAGCCAACGGCTCCGCTGCTATTGCCTTTCACGAATGCTCAATTACCGGGTATACATTCGCGCGTAACCTGAAAAAGGAACAGATGATTGAACTGGCTGAATATATTCCGGACGGTAAAAGCATATCAAGACTTGCTGAAATAGCAGGAAAATATAACATAATGATCCTGGCAGGTTTGTTTGAGAAGGATCATGAAAATAAGGTATACAAATCTTATGTAAGTGTCAATAATAATGGGTTGATTGCTAATCATCGAAAACTGCATCCATTTATAAATAAGTATATTACGCCTGGCGACCACTATACCCTCTTTGAACTGGACGGATGGAAGTGCGGAATACTTATCTGTTATGACAACAATATCATTGAAAATGTCAGGGCAACTGTACTTCTGGGGGCACAGATAATTTTCATGCCGCATGTTACCATGTGCACACCCTCCCCGCGTCCCGGTGCCGGATTTGTCGATCCTCAGCTCTGGAAAAACAGGCATATTGACGAGGAAACTCTCCGGACTGAATTCGACGGTCCTAAAGGGCGGGAATGGCTGATGAAATGGCTCCCTTCGAGGGCTTATGACAATGGTGTTTATGTTGTGTTTTCCAATCCCATAGGAATGGATGACGACCAGCTGAAAAACGGATGTTCAATGATAATTGATCCTTTTGGGAACATAACTGCCGAGTGCCGGAATCTTGACGATGACTTTGTTACTGGCATCCTCACCCCGGAAAAACTCACTATGGCAGGAGGTTACAGATATCTCAATGCCCGCCGGCCTGAATTGTACAGGGATATTATCGGGCAGGACCATAAATCCGAATTAAAAGTAGCCTGGATGGAAGAGAAAGGCAAAAGTAAATAGTAAAATACCATGGAAACACTTCTTACCTGGAAAACGAAACTCTTCAGCAAAAGGTATGAACTATACCAGCAAACAAAGCTTGCAGGGGTACTCAACAAAATGAACTGGTCAAAGAAGGTGACGGGCGAAATCAACGGAAGGGAAATCCTTTTCGAAACAAGAGGGTTTTTCAAGCAGGAAACCCAAATCACTGATTTACATGATAACTCCTCAATAGGGAATATAACTCACAATTCATGGAAATCAAAAGCTCTGATCACGTACCAGGACAAAGTGTACAACTGGCAGTTTGACAATTTCTGGAGATCAAAATGGAGTATCAGGAACAGGAACGGAACCCTGATCAGGTACCAGTCACATACATTTACGGGTACTATAACCTCCTACACGGATGATGTAATCCTGATCATTACAGGGTTTTTTATAAGAAATCTGGCCAAGGAGAGATCAAATCAAACCGGTTCCTGAAAAAAGCAGGGACCCTCCTGGCTGGAAATCGTTATGCGGGAAACCTGTTCAGATTACCCGACTATTTCGAGTATTTGTTTTATGTCGATATCTTTCAAAGGATTAGTGCTTTGAACAAATGAATCTGCAAGTATTGATTTCCTTTCCTGGAGCTTTATGATCTTTTCCTCCAGGGTTCCGGTGGAAATATACCTGTAGACAAAAACACTTTTGTCCTGGCCAATTCTGTGAGCCCTGTTACGCGCCTGCATTTCGGATGCCGGGTTCCACCACGGATCAAGAATAAACACATAATCAGCTGCTGTCAGATTTAATCCGACACCTCCGGCTTTAAGTGAGATCAGAAAAACCTTTTTTGAGGTTTCATTCTGAAAACTGTTAACGATTTTTTCCCTGTTGGTGCTTGCACCGGTAAGAATCGAAAATTCTATATTCTTTTTCTCAAGCTCTGGGGCAAACAATTTCAAATGCATAACGAATGAGGAGAATATTAGGATTTTGTGACCCTCCTCCACAACATTTTCAAGGTCGTTGAGTACAGTCTCGAATTTTCCCGAACCTCCCTGGTATCCCTCTTCGGCAAGCACAGGATGATTTGATATCTGCCTGAGCCGCATAAGTCCCTGAAGCACTACGACAGCAGATTTCGAAACGCCCTTCTGGGTGATGGCGTCCATTATTGTGTTCCTGACAGCAGATTTTTCTTCTTCATAAATTTTTGCCTGTTCCTCTGTCATATCACAAAAGACGGTCTGCTCGGTAACAGGGGGCAGGTCAGAAGCAACCATTTCCTTTGTGCGCCTGAGAATAAATGGCATTGTGAGCTGCTTCAGCCTGGACTTCTTCTCTTCATCATGGAGTTTTTCGATCGGTACGGCAAACTCCCTCCGGAAATAGGAAAGATTTCCAAGCAGCCCCGGATTGACAAAGTTAAGCTGAGCCCACAGATCTGTAAGGGAATTTTCAACTGGCGTGCCTGAAAGAACCAGCCTGAAATCAGACCTCAACCGTGTAACGCTTTTGTAAATCTGCGCACCGGGGTTCTTTATTGACTGGCTTTCATCGAGGATAATATAATGGAATTTATGAGAGCTTAGCATGTCAATATCCTGACGTACAGTATGATAACTCGAAATTATAATGTCGTAGAAACGGAATATTGAGGTCGTTCGTGTCCTATGGGAACCCTTATGACTGTGCACTTTCATTTCGGGGACAAACCTTTTAATCTCACTTTCCCAGTTATAGATAAGGGAAGCAGGTACTATAACCAGGGAGGTGAATTTCCTGACAGGGACATCAAAAAGGGTAAGGGTCGTGTTTACCTGTGATTGTGCTACGTCGGGAACCATATTCTCTATATTATGCTGAATTAGCGCAAGTGCCTGTATGGTTTTGCCAAGTCCCATATCATCCGCAAGGCAGCCTCCAAGTCCGGACGTCTGAAGCCAGTGAAGCCAGTTTAATCCTCTGACCTGATATTCTCTCATTTCACATTTTATTCCTGCCGGTTTAGAAATAAAAGGTAATTGTTCGGGCATCAGAAGCTTTTCAAGCTTTTCCAGAGCTTCCGATTCCTTGCCGTCGAGTATTTCAGACAGGAGCAGGAAATGCTGTTTGTGAATTCTTATCAGTTCATCCTTGTCATTGCCGAATTCGAAGATATTACGGTATTTTGTGAACCATTCATGCGGCAGGACGGCAATAGTTCCATCGGGAAGTTCAAACTCCCTGATGCCGGCAAGGATATTATGCCTGAACCTTATAAAGGGTATATTCCAATCATTTATTCTGACCACTGCTTTCAGATCGAACCAGTCATCAACCATCGTGTTGGTTATCTCAATATTAACAGGCTTCAGATTATAATTTCTACCGATTTTGGATGCTTCGATCCTGAAACCCGACTCCGTCAGATCGTAATAGTGCCTGTTCACGGCTTCAATCATGGGCGTTATCGAACCTTCCGCTTCCTGGTCATTATTCTGGACATAAAAATTCATGTTGTCATCAGTAATGAAACCATAATCGGCAAGAATTTCCCTGCATTCTGATTCCCAGCGAAAATCGCGATGGTATTTATTGAATGTGAAATCCCCATCCTTATTATTGAATTTTGTAAAATATTCGAAAGGATCATCTGGGGAAACACAGTTGTCTGAATAATAGTAACTTAGGATTAAAATGGGATAGCCTTTAATGCTGTTTTCCAGACTTAGATGAGCGTTTTTTTCCGCCCGCGGTTCGGTAATTCTGAAACCAGTGCCTTCTACCCTGAAGTTATTTATGGCATTAAGGACAAATCCGGAAAAATACCTGATCTCAGAATCGCCGGGAATGACGACTCTCTCCCTGGTGAGAAAAGGCTTAAGTTTATGGCCGTCAATATCTTCGATCATTAAAAGTCTTCCCGATTCCTTGATGATACAAGGGGAATAGCATAGGATTTCAACCGGATTGTTCAGTAGTTCAACAGGTTTTCCTTCAGCTTCGATCCTTAATTTATAGGTGGTTATTGCCTGGTCCCTTTTGAAGACAAAAACGGGCAACGCTGACTCTTCAGTCAGATCAACCAGATCGGATGGGTGAACCACAGTGGAATTTGGTCTTTTCACGAAGCATTTTACACCTTCATCCCGTGCCAGAGAAAAGCATTTCGCAATTCTCCGCTCAATATATGGACGGATCAGGCTGTCGATCTTTTCCGAATTCACAGCTGCCAAAAAATCCTTTACTGTCTTCTCCTTCGAAAAGAGTTTGAAGATGGCCCTGTCAGAATACTCGTTGATTATCCTGACCAGTTCCCTCTCTTCGTTATCAAGCGATCTTATCGTTTCATCTGAAAAATAGGGAGAAAGAGATTCGGATAGTCGGAAGAATTTTTTATTTGGTTCATTTACAACAATATATGGCAGAAATATTTGACCCCAAAATCTGTGTTTTGTAAGTACGAGTGCAAATATCTTCCCGTCTATTTCCATAAAATTTCAGTCTAAAGAATAGCGTTTGTTTTTTAGAGGTTTAAACCCATATCAAAAAGACTGCAATATTGGACAAACTCCAAGTATTTTCAAAATAATTTCTTGTTAGATTTGAACCCAGGTGAGAAAGATCATTCATATTGATATGGACGCATTTTTTGCTTCCGTCGAACAGCTCGATAACCCTGAACTGAGAGGAAAACCTGTTGCCGTAGGCGGAAGCGGGGAGAGGCACGTTGTTGCTTCGGCCAGCTATGAGGCCAGAAAATTCGGTGTAAGGTCGGCCATGCCTTCGGTTACTGCAAAAAAGCTGTGTCCCGGGCTTATCTTTATCAGGCACAGGTTTGAAAGGTATACCGAGGTTTCGGAGCAGATCCTGGGGATTTTCAGGGAATATTCCGACCTTGTGGAACCTCTTTCAATCGATGAGGCTTTCCTGGATGTGACTGAGGACAGGAAGGGAATAGGCTCAGCAACGCTTATAGCAAAAGAGATCAAGAAAGAGATCAGGGAGAGGACAGGTCTCACTGCCTCAGCCGGTATTTCAGTGAATAAATTTCTGGCAAAGATCGCTTCCGATATCAAAAAGCCTGACGGGCTTTTTCTCATTCCACCTGAAGATGCAGAGAAATTCATTGAGGAGCTGCCTGTTGAAAAGTTTTATGGGATTGGTGCAGTAACTGCGGGAAAGATGCATAAGCTCGGGATCCACAACGGAGCCGACCTGAAAAAATGGGACCTGCTTTCCCTGATAAGGAATTTCGGCAAAGCGGGGAAGTTCTACTTTGATATTGTGAGGGGTATTGACGACCGCCCTGTTGAGACTGTATACGAGAGAAAATCCATTGGAACCGAACTGACTTATGAAAAAGACCTGACCACCCGTTTTGAAATAATTGCGGAGCTGTACAAAGTTGAAAAAGAGCTGATGGAACGGATAGAGAGTGCGGGGACCAGCGGAAGGACAATTACTGTAAAAGTCAAGTTTTCCGATTTCAGGCAGATAACCCGCAGCCGGACCCTCCAAAATTATATCCGCGATTTTAAAACCTTACACGGCAGCGTAACTGAGATCAGGAAGTCCCTTCAGCTGGAAGGCAGCAGGATCAGGCTTCTTGGAGTCAGTATCTCGAATCTTGAATCGGACGATTGCGGCGACCGGCAGCTTCACCTGTTTGACGAATAGATGCTTTCCAGCAATCTATCCTCCAATCAGTGTCATTCTACTGATCAGCTGAAAGGAGCTCTTTCGAACTATTAGCCCAATCAATTATGATTTGCTTTTTGTTCGCATCCAGCCTGGCGTTTTTGTGAAGCATGAGGTAGGATTTCAGCGGCATAAAATCGTTTTCGATCACGTAAGCTATCCCTCCAAATATTTCCAACTGCTTTTCCTTCTCATAACCTGCAAATTCATTGAAATTAAATCCTCTTTTTCCATTTCTGATATGCTTTGCCTGGTACCAGCCTGCTGGTTGAATATGTGAATACCAGGGATAATCAGTGTTATTGCTGTGGCAGTCGAAACAAGAATTTTTAAGTAAATCCCGTACATTGTCGGGTATAATAACCATCGTGGAAATATCTGAAGGAGACTGCTGCTCACTCTTGTTCATGTCAGGACGAATAAACTGGATGGCAACGAATGCAATCCCGATAAAGATTAATATTTTTTTGACAATTTTCATGATTTTGGCATTGGTCTTACAAGTTTTTCCGGGTTGTTTTACAAATATAAGACACTTTTTCAATTATTTTGTTCCTGGGATTCTCAAGGTTAATTTATCCGGATAATTCAGAAGTTCTTTCAAATGAAAATATCCGTGACTATTTCTGTCCTGCGTTTCCTTTTTTCCGCAGGAACTTATCTGCCACCTGATTATCTCATCTTTGACTAAATTAGAATTGTAGTGCATATCGAAAGTTACTTCATAATTGGTAAATTATTACTGATTCCGATTCCTTTGTTTTTCCGAATCAGATAACACCTCATTCATTGACCCGGTTCTGTACCCTGTAAGATCAATCGTAACGTATTTATATCCTGATTTTTGGCAGATTTCTATAAGCATGCCCTTCATATCCCAGGCTTTATCCATTTCAGAGGGAATAAATTCAAAACGGGCAAGGTTTTCATGACTTCTGATCCGGAACTGAGTGAATCCAAGCTTCCTGACCTCAAATTCAGCCGAACCAACCCTGTCAAGCTTCTCCTTTGTAATCTTTTCACCATATGGGAACCTCGATGCCAAACAGGCATATGATTGTTTGGTTGCAGTAGGAAGATTAAACTTCACCGAAAGATCTCTTATGTCACTTTTTGAAAATCCGGTATCTGCAAGCGGGGAGATAACTCCCATCTCTTTTTTAGCTTTCATACCGGGACGGAAATCTTTCAGATCATCAGCATTGCTACCGTCAAGAACAACTTCATAACCTTCCTGGCTGGCAATATACCTGATTTTTGTAAAGAGTTCGTTTTTGCAGTAATAGCACCTGTCGGGCGGATTATCAGAATAACCGGGTATTTCAAGTTCTTCAGAGATTATTATCCTGTGTTTTATTCCGAGCAGTGCAGCCAGAGATCTCGCTTCCTCGAGTTCATAAAATGGATAAGTGCTTGATGAAGCAGTAATTAAAAGAAGATTGTCGCAATAAACATCCATGGCGACCCTTGCAAGGAATGTACTATCAACACCACCAGAAAATGCTATGACGGCACTTTTATAAACCTGAAGCCTGGCTTTAAGATTTTCTAATTTTTCTTCCATTTATTAATATATAATCAATTTGTTACCAATAGCTATATCAGACCTGTACTTAATTACTATTGCATTGTCGACTTTAGCTAAGCAAGATTTGCTAATGGATATGGTATTCACATTCTTTATGTGAAAGTTTACTTTGCGTTTCTGTTGTGATACACAACTTTGACTATCACCCAGATAAGGACAACAGAAACTACAATTACTATAATCCAGCCATATCCCATTCCCCAACCGTGATCTAATCCCTCCATCATAATATTAAGTATTTAATTTTTCACTTTTAATAAACTTGCATTGATAGCAACAACAACTGTACTTGCCGACATTAAAACAGCCCCGGCGGCAGGACTTAACAAAATACCCAGTTTAAATAGTACCCCGGCGGCCAAAGGTAATGCTATTACATTATACCCTGTTGCCCACATAAGGTTTTGAACCATCTTACGGTAAGTAGCTTTTCCGAAAAGAATCAGACTGACAATATCTTTTGGATTGCTGTTTACCAGGACAATCCCTGCTGTTTCTGCTGCTATATCACTTCCGGACCCTACTGCAATACCCACATCTGCCTGAGCCAGAGCCGGCGCATCATTTACTCCGTCCCCAGTCATGGCAACGAATTCACCCTTGTTCTGCAGTTCAATAATCTTTTCCAATTTCTGATGTGGTAAGACTTCGGCAAAAAAACTATGCATGCCTATAGTTTCACTAACACTTTTTGCAACTTTATTGTTATCGCCTGTAAGCAGAATAGATTTGATATCGTTTTGTTTTAAAGTTTTCACTGCTTCTGATGATTCAGGCCGGATTTCATCTGATAATGCAATGTATCCCGCCAATTCATTATTGATAATTACAAATACAACTGTTTCCGTATCATTAGCTGTGAATCCATCCGGAACTGTAATATTATTTTCTTTTAAATAACCCGGGCTGACAACCAATATCTTTTTACCTTCAACGATAGCTTCAACACCTTGACCAGTAATCGCATTGAAACTTTCTGCGGCTGGAATGTTAACAGATAATTCTTTTACTTTTTGCAGAATACCTGTTGCAATCGGATGCTCTGATTTTTGTTCCAATGCAGATGGCAGGCGAATGATTACATTTTCAGTAAGCTCACTTTTCAGAGGAACTATTTTTGATACCTCAAATTTTCCTATAGTCAGTGTCCCGGTTTTATCAAATACGATGGTAGTTATTCTTCTTGCATTTTCAAACGCAGTTCTGTTTTTTATCAACAACCCGTGTTTTGCTGATAAAGCTGTTGATTTTGCTACCACCAGTGGTACTGCTAATCCT
>Ga0105101_10000384_pt1 | contig 18124 bp, 11 predicted proteins | sample PPLLak21cMay2015_2_FD_87037 | JGI IMG/M metagenome (GOLD analysis project Ga0105101, IMG submission 87037) | Freshwater sediment microbial communities from Prairie Pothole Lake near Jamestown, North Dakota, USA - PPLs Lake P8 Core (1) Depth... | ecosystem: Environmental > Aquatic > Freshwater >... | reverse complement strand
CACGCCGACGGCGTCTGGCGCAATCTGGATTTCCTCAAGATCACCACCGACAACGGCATCGTCGGCTGGAGCGAGTACAACGAGAGCTTCGGCGGGCACGGCGTCACGGCGATGATCGAGAGCCTGACGCCGATCCTGATCGGCCAGGATCCGCGCCGCTACGAGGCGGTCTCGGCATGGCTGTATGCGCGCGGCCGCACCGCGCAGGGGGGCATCACCCAGCAGGCCGTCGCTGCCATCGAGAATGCGCTCATCGACATCAAGGCCAAGGCGCTGGGCATCCCGGTGTACGAGCTGTTCGGTGGACCGATCCGCGAGAAGATCCGTCTCTACTGGTCACACTGCGGGACCTACCGTGTGTGGGGCGAGAAGCTCGGCATCCCGACGGTGAAGAGCTACGACGACATCGTCGCGCTCGGCAAGGAAGTGGCGGCCAGCGGGTACGGTGCACTGAAGACCAACGTACTGCTGCTGGGCGACGGCAACCCGCGCGTGCGAAACGGCGGCTTCGGCCGTGGCGACGGATACCCCGACTTGAATGCGGACCGCTACGTGCTCGATGCCCTGCGCGCGGAGCTGACGGCATTTCGTGAAGGCGCCGGCAAGGACATGGACATCCTTGTCGACCTCAACTGGAACTTCAAGAGCGAAGGTTTTCTGCAGTGCGCCCGCGCCATGGAACCGTACGATCTGTTCTGGGTGGAGATCGATACGCGCGATCCCAAGGCGCTCGCCTATATCCGCAGCCGCACGACGATTCCGGTTGCTTCCTGCGAATGCCTGTTCGGCCGGCGAGACTACCGTCCCTACTTCGAGAACGCCGCCATGGACGTGGCCATCATCGATGTGCCTTGGAACGGTTTTGCGGAGTCGCTGAAGATTGCGCAGATAGCAGACGCGTTCGAGCTGAACATCGCACCCCACAACTTCTACGGAAATCTTTCGACCATGATGAGCGCGCACCTGGCAGCGGTGGTGCCTAACCTGCGCATCATGGAGATCGACCCGGACGTGGTGCCGTGGCAGGACGATCTGTTCACCGTGAAGCCGGTGATCAAGGACGGCCACATGCTGCTTCCGGCGGGGGCGGGGTGGGGCACAGAGGTGAACGAGGCGGCGGTGCGGGCGCATCCGCCACGGGGCGACTGGTAGGACTGGACTACTGCAGAATCTCAACGCAAGGGCGCAAAGAAACCAAGAGCAAAGGTAGCAGGACGATGAGCCTGCCGCACACCGGGTCGGTTCCACGCCCTGTGCATGAATTTCGAGGGTGCTTCTGTCGAGGGGCGCAGGCAACGCTCCCCGATCGTCCCAGCAGGGCAGATGCTGCGTAATCTCGCTTCTCGCTTTTCTTTGCGTCCTTTGCGCCTTTGCGTTGAGGTGTAGACCCGCGAAGCCCTAGTTAAGGAACCCCGCCGCCCGAGGCAGCCACAGCGCAAGCTCAGGGAACCCGATCACCAGGGCCAACCCCGCTATCTGCAGCAGCACGAACGGGATGATGCCGCGGTAGATGTGCGCCATGGTGATGCTGGGCGGCACCGTGCCCTTCATGTAGAACAGCGTGAAGCCGAACGGCGGCGTCAGGAAGGAAGTCTGCAGGTTCACCGACATCATGATGATGAACCAGGTGAGGAACAGGATCGGTCCGCCGGGCCCCAGATGATGGCCGAAGTCCACTCCCTGAAGAACCGGCGCGAACACCGGCAGCACGATCAGGCAGATCTCGATCCAGTCGAAGAAAAACCCCAGTACGAACACCAACACCATCAGGAAGATGAGGATCTCCCAACCGGTGTCCAGGCCTGCGCTCAGGAGCAGTTCCCTCACCACGTCGTCTCCCCCGAGCGAGCGGAACACGAAGGAGAACATGGTGGCGCCGAAGAAGATGAAGAACACCATCGCGTTGGTGAGCGCCGAGCTCTCGATGGTCTCGCGCAGCATCTTCTTGTCCAGCCGGCGATTCAGCCAGGCGAGGATGAGCGCGCCGAATGCACCCACGCCGGCGGCCTCCGTCGGCGTGGCCCAGCCGCCGAAGATGGAGCCCAGCACCATCACGATCAGGAAGGTGGGCGGGAGGAAGCTCCAAAGGATCATCCGCCAGAACTCGCCGCGGGTCTTCGGGCCGATGTCTGCGGGCAGCGGCGGCGCAAGCTCGGGTTTGAGAAAGCTCATCGCGCCGATGTAGACGAGGTAGAGCAGCGACAGCAGCAAGCCCGGAAACACCGCCGCGGCGAACAGCGACCCCACGGATACCGACAGCAGGTCGCCCATGATCACCAGCATGATCGAAGGCGGGATCAGGATTCCGAGGGTACCGGCCGACGCGATGGTGCCCACGGCCAGCTGCTTGTCGTAGCCGCGCTCCATCATCGCCGGCAGCGCGATGAGCGTGAGCATCACCACCGAGGCGCCGACGATGCCGGTGGTGGCGGCCATGATCGTCCCCATCAGCGTGACCGACATCGCCAGACCGCCCGGGACACGGCGCAGCAGCACCTGCAGGCAGTGCAGCAGGTCGTTGGCGATGCCGCTGCGCTCCAGCACGGTGCCCATGAAGATGAACATCGGCACCGCGACGAGGATGGGATTCGAGGCCGCAGAGCCCCAGATGCGCGGCAGCAGGTTGAAGAACTGCACCGGGTGGAACACGTCGAGTAGCATGCCGATCGCGCCGAACAGGATCGCGATGCCGCCCAGCACGAAGGCAACCGGATAGCCGCAGAACAGCGCAATCGCCAGGACCGCGAACAGGATCAACGGCAGGTGGTGCGCAACCCATTCCATCGTGTAGCCCTCAGCCCGTTACCCTGGCCGCGCCATAGGCGGCACCCGCCCGCAGCCGCTCCGGTCCGAACAGATAGACGATGACCCGCATCAGAACGGACAGCACCGCAGCCAGCAACAGCACCAGGCCGAGCAGAATGAAGGTCTTCGGTATCCAGCGATAGGGCAGCCCGTTGGCGGACGCCGAGTGCTCGTTGTCGACGAACGAGATCCAGGCGAAGTCGAAGCTGAAGTAGATCGCGATCAGGGTATAGGGAATGGCGAAGGCCAGGCAGCCCAGGAGCTCGATCCAGGCATGCGTGCGCGGGCTGGCCTTGGTGAGTGCGACGTCGATGCGCACGTGGCTGTTGCGGATGTAGCCGACCCCGAGCCAGAACGAGAACAGTGCCGTGTGGAGGTGCCACTCCAGCTCCTGCAGCCGGGTGGACCCCAGACCTGGGATCTGGAAGCCGAACTTGCGCGACAGGACGTCGAAGATGATCACGGCTGTGCACACGAGGAACAGCCACCCTACCGCCATGGCGACCCTGCCCAGCAACGCTTCGATCGCATGGCTGGTGTTGAGCAGTCGGTCCACGAGCTCGCCTCTCTCAGTGCAGGTGCGGTGGAGAAACTAGCGCCCTGCGTCGGCACGCACGACCGGACCGACGGCTGAGCGGGGACCGGACCTGCGCGCCTCACCCACGTCGCCAGTTCGTGAGTCGCCTCGGGACGATTTGGAGGACGGTCGGCGGAAGCGCCAGACCGGGGCGTGCTCACCCTCGGCGTGGGCGCGAATTACAGCGGCGGCTGCGCTGGACGCAGCCGAGCGTGGCGATGATACCGGCCCCATGGTTTCCTCCCCCGGGGATTGCTTTTATTGAACCGATTCGCCGAGCCGGTTCAATGCCGACTCATGACGATCGGGCGCGTGTGCCGGCGGAGTATACGCGAGCCGATGGAAAAAGCCACAGGCGAGGAGCTCCATCGCAGGCGCCGTCTCCGGGTTCCAGCCCCGACGACAAGCCGGGCAAACGGGCTCGCCTGGCGCGGAGCAGCAGGCGCTATCGCGGGTAGCAGCACACACCCCTGGCAAACAGGCGCGTGCAAGCCACGAGGTGTTGCGGCCACCCCCGACCGGCCTTGCGGCCGGGCTCAGTACAGAAAGCCCGACGCTTTCGGCAGCCACAGCGCCAGCTGCGGAAAACCAAGCACGAGCGCGAGACCGGCGAGCTGCAACAGCACGAACGGGACGATACCCCGGTAGATGTGCGCCATCGTTATCTCGGGCGGCACCGTGCCTTTCATATAGAACAGCGTGAAGCCGAACGGCGGGGTCAGGAAAGAGGTCTGCAGGTTCACCGACATCATGACGACGAACCAGGTAAGAAACAGGATCGGACCGCCCTCCCCCAGGTGCGACCCGAAATCCACGCCCTGCAGCACCGGCGCAAAGATCGGCAGCACGATGAGGCAGATCTCGATCCAGTCGAAGAAGAATCCCAGCACGAAAGTCAGCACCATCATGAAGATGAGGATCTCCCAGCCGGTCGTGATTCCGATCTGAGCGAGCAAGTCCACGACCAGGTCATCGCCGCCGAGCGCGCGGAACACGAAGGAGAACAGTGTCGCGCCGAAAACGATGAAGAACACCATCGCGTTGGTGAGCCCAGTGCGTTCGATGACCTCCTTCAGGGTGGTCATGCTCAGGCGGCCGTTGAACCAGGCCAGCAGAATCGCACCGAAGCTGCCGACACCGGCCGCTTCCGTGGGCGTCGCCCAGCCGCCGAATATCGAGCCGAGCACCAGGACGATAAGGAACACCGGCGGGAAGAAGCTCTTGCCGATCATCCGCCAGAACTCACCCGCGGTTTTGGGACCGATGTCGTCGGGCAGCGGAGGTGCCAGCTCCGGCTTGAGGAAGCTGGTGATGCCGATGTAGAGCAGGTACAGCAGCGACAAGATCAGCCCGGGGACCACTGCCGCGGCAAACAGCGATCCCACCGAGACCGACAGCAGGTCGCCCATGATCACCAGCATGATAGACGGCGGGATGAGGATGCCTAGCGTGCCCGCAGAGGCGATGGTACCCACGGCGAGCTGCTTCTGGTACCCGCGCTCCATCATGGACGGCAGCGCGATCATCGTCAGCATCACCACCGAGGCGCCGACGATGCCAGTGGTCGCCGCCATGATGGTGCCCATCAGCGTCACCGACATTGCCAGCCCGCCGGGAATGCGCCGCAACAATACCTGCAGGCAGTGCAGCAGGTCGTTCGCCACGCCGCTGCGCTCGAGCATCGTGCCCATGAAAATGAACATGGGCACGGCGACCAGGATCGGATTCGAAGCGGCCGAGCCCCATACCCGCGGCAGCAGGTTGAAGAACTGAACCGGCTGGAACACGTCGAGCAGGATGCCGATTGCGCCGAACATGATGGCGATGCCGCCCAGCACGAAGGCCACCGGGAAACCGCAGAACAGTGCGGCCGCCAGGACGAAGAACAGGATGAGCGAAAGGTGGTGAGCGAGCCAGTCCATCGTCCTCTCCTCAGTGGCTCAGGACGCCGACGGACGCGGCCCGATCGCGTAGCGGTGGCGGTCCGTAGAGGTAGACGAGCACGCGCATCAGAACCGACAGGACGGCGATCAGCAGTAGGATCAGCCCCAGCGAGATGAAGCTCTTGGGAATCCAGCGGTAGGGAAGCCCGTTCGCCGAGGCGGACGATTCCCCGTCGACGAACGAGATCCAGGTGAAATCCAGGCTGAAGTAAATGGCGATCACACAGTAAGGGATCGCAAAGACCAGACAGCCGAGCAGCTCCATGATTGCCCGCGTGCGGGGCGTCGCCTTGGACAGCGCGATGTCGATGCGCACGTGCGAGTTCTTGACATACCCGATCCCGAGCCAGAAGCTGAAGAGCGCGGTGTGCAGGTGCCATTCCAGCTCCTGCAACCGGGTGGACCCCATGCCTGGGACTTGTAACCCGAACTTGCGCGACAGCACGTCGAAGACGATGACCGCCGTAGTCACGAGAAACAGCCACCCGACGGCCATCGCGATCCTGTCCAGCACCGCGTTGATGGCGTCGCTTGCCGCCAGCAGCCTTTCCATTGCGCCTCCCTCTCAGCAGTTGTGCGCGCAGGCGCAGAGCGCCGGCGCGTCCGCGCCGCGTGCCTGCCGCAGCAGATCACCCAGCAATGAACGGACCCCTTCCCTTCCTGGAGGGAAGCGGATCTGCGGTGGACTGCCCCTCTGCGCGTGGAGAGGGATAGTTATGTGAGGAGCAGTCGTGGTGCGCAGTTAGCGGCTACGCACCTTGAGCTTCAGCCGTCTATTGTAGATACCCGTACTCGCGCCAGATGGCGTAGTTGGAGCGGAACGCCGAGTACGAGTCGTAGACCTTCTTGAAGTTGGGATTGGCGGCCGACTCGTCCGCTACGACCTCGCTCCAGGCCTTTTCGTAGGCCTTCAGGATCTCGGGCGGCCAGCGCTTGATCTGCACGCCGTGCTGATCGCGCATCGTCATCATCGCCTTCCACTGCGTGGCCTCGCCCTCCGCCATGATCTGGCGGATCATGTCGCCGCAGGCCTGCTCGATGATCGCCTTCTGCGAGTCGGCCAGCGCGTCCCACTTCGGCTTGTTGATGAAGAAGTCGATGATCGACGCTTGCTGGTGCCAGCCGGGGAAGTAGTAGTACTTGGCGACCTGGTAGAGGCCGAGCTTCTCGTCCAGGGACGGATTGGAGAACTCGGTCGCGTCGATGGTGCCCAGCTGCAGCGCCTGGAAGATGTCACCCGGAGCCAGAAGCTGAGTGGCCACACCCATCTTCTCCATCACCTTGGCACCCAGCCCGAAGAAGCGCATCTTGAGGCCCTTGAGATCGTTGACCGTCTTGATCTCCTTGCGGAACCATCCGGACGCCTCGGGCGGCTGGATCCCGCAGGGGATGGTATGGATGTTGTGTGGAGCGAACATCTCGTTCTGCAGCTCCAGTCCGCCGCCGTAGTACATCCACGCCAAGTACTCCGGCATCCCGGGTCCGAAGGGTACCGTCGAGAACATGTTGAAAGCCGAATCGGTACCGGAGAAGAAGCCGGGGCTCGACCAGGCTGTGTCGACCGAGCCCTTCGAAACCGCCTGGATGGATTCGAGGCCGGGCACCAGTGCGCCTGGCTCGTACACCTTGATGTCGATCGTTCCGCCCGAGGCACGCTTGATCTTCTCGACCAGCTTGGGTCCCGCCTCGCCGACCAGCGTGAGGCTGGTGGGATAGACGCTGGCCATGTTCAGCGTCACGCGCTTGGCTTCCACCGGCGCGGAAGCCTGACTCGATGCTCCGGTCGACTCGCTGCGTTGGCCGCAGGCGCCCAGCACGAGGCCAGCGACGCACACAACTGCAATCGGTACGATAGACAGCCCCTTCATTTCTCCTCCTCCCGGATGCGCATTGGTGTCCCACCGGTCGCCGCGAGCATGCGGTCGCGATCCGACGCGGCGGCTTTTGCGGGAGTATACGGGAGTCGGGAGCAATCGCCAGCCTCCGCAGCGATGCAGTGCAACACGCGCCAACGCAAAACGGCCGCCCGCAGGCGGCCGTTTCGATTGCAGCGCTGCCGATCAGTTCGCCTTGGGAGCCTGCGTGCCGGCGGCGCGGACCGCTCCAGCGTCTTGCGAGCGGCCCATGTTCGTGCGGGCAGCGACCTCCTTGTCGTAAGTCACGGTTACACCCTCGTGCGTCGGACGATCGAGCGACATGTTGGTGCGCGCGGCAACCGCACGGTCATAGGTCACTGTGATGCCAGGGTTCGCATCGTTCGCACGCAGCGCGGCGATGCGCTGCGCGCCGACGAGGCCGCCGGCCCGCCCGTACCACTGGTCGATGGTTGAGACATCACCTGCAGTGAGCACGCTCGAGTCGGCAAAGGCAGTAGTGATGCCAATGGCCGCGGCGGCGGCGACAGCGGAAGCCAGCAGTTTTTTGCGGATGGTCATGATCACGTCCCCCAAGAGAGTTTGAAGTCGTTACCTGGCTGTCCAACCTACGGGTTGCCGCAACGTGTGACACCTTTCAGCAAGTGCCGGCGCGGTTGCCCCTCGGCAGTTGGTGCAGCCTTCGGATCACAGTCTAGAGAGGCAGGTCCCGCGACTCTTGGACGAGCTTGCTGTCTTTTTGGACGTTGTTGGCATCCCGACCACCCCGGTCGGTCGCTCCCCATGTGACAAGTCCCGCGCCGCGGTCTCAGTACGGCGAGGTGAGGATCTTCGCCAGTCCGCAAAAAAAAGCCCCGCGTGCGGCGGGGTCTGAAGGATGCTGGGAGATGGCAGGCTCGAGGTGAGCCCGCAGGAGCAATGTATCCCCGGCTGCCTTACGGATGAGTTACGGATTGCCCGCGTGTCCAGTCATAGCAATCCGGGTCCGCGTGCGGCGCTTCTATTTCCGGAGTGCCTCAGGCTGGCGCAGCGACCCGCCGCAGACGCGCAGGATCCATGATCTCGATCTGCTCGCGCCCGAGCACCACCAGCCCCTGCTCGGCAAAGCTCTTCAGCAACCGGCTAACGATCTCACGCACACTGCCCAGCTCGTCGGCCAGCGCCTGGTGGGTGGTGTGGATGACCTTGCCCTTGCCCAGCAGCAGCGCAGCCAGACGCTGATCCAGCTTCTGGAAGGCCACGGCGTCGACGAGCTGCAGCAGATCCGCGATGCGCTCCGAGAACAGGCTGAACACGTAGTTGCGGAACGGTTCGTGCGCAGCGACCAGGCGGTTGAAGATGGGCCCGGTGAGTGCGACCACCGTCACCTCCGACTCGGCGATACCGCGGGCCGGGTAGGGAGCCCCGCCGAGTAGGCAGCTGCTGGAGAGAATGCAGCTCTCCCCAGGGACTACGCGATAGAGCTGCAACTCCCTGCCGCTGGCCCCGGTCTTGGTCACCCGGATCGAGCCGCTCAACAACATCGGAAAGGCCTGGCAGGGATTCTTCTCGTCGAACATCACCGTGCCGGCCGGGACCGTCCGCACGACGGCATGCGATACCGTTTCATCGAGCAGCTCGGCCGGCATGGTCTGGAAGGCCGGATACAGCTCGACAAGCTTCGTCTTGATCTGCTGGACGTCCATTTATCGTTTGATTTCCCGCAGCGTAGTCTGACCGCTGCGCAAAAAACTGCAATGCGCACAAGCTGTTGACGGCCCCGCATGGTCCGCGTCGACGACGGGCACGCTTCCTGCAATGGGGACCGAGCGAGTGGCGCGCGCCTATGCCAACCTGCGCGCCGGACCATCATCCGCATGCGCAGTCTGGAAGCATATCGAGATCTGATCGCCCGTGTCGAGCGGCTGGCCGCCGCGGAGCCGCGGCGCTATCGGCGCAACCTGGCACTCCTCGCGGCCGTCGGCTTCGGCTACGCGATGGCACTTGCGGCGCTCCTGGCGCTTTGCGCCCTCGCGGTCCTGGCGCTTATCGCCCTGTCCAACCAAGCGTACCTGGCCGAGCTTGCGCTGCTGCCGCTGGGGCTCGCCTATTTCCTCGCACGGGCCCTATGGATCAAGCTGCCCGCACCCGTTGGCAGACGGCTGCGCGCCCAACAGGCACCGGCTCTGTTCGAGGAGATCGAGCGCGTGCGCAGCGCCCTGAACGCGAAGCCTGTGCACGAGGTCGTGCTGACGCCGGAATTCAACGCCGCGGTGACCCAGATCCCGCGTCTCGGGCTGTTCGGGTGGCCGCGCCGTTACCTTATTCTCGGTCTGCCGCTGCTGGCGAGCTTGCCGCCCTATCAGTTCCGTGCCGTGCTTGCGCACGAGTTCGCCCATCTCGCTGCGAACCACGCCCGCTTCGGCAACTGGATCTACCGCGTGCGGCAAGCCTGGCACCGCATCCTGCAGGCGCTGGAAGCGAGCAAAAGCCCGGCCACGCGGATCTTCACCCGCTTCCTAGCCTGGTACACGCCGTACTTCAACGCCTACAGCTTCGTGCTTGCGCGCGCCAACGAATATCACGCGGACCGCGAGAGCGCACGCGTCACCAGCACGCAGGACGCTGCCGATGCACTGGTCGCGGTCTACAGCAGGGGCGAGTACCTCGACTCGACCTTCTGGAACGCCTTCTACCGGCGCGCCGACGATCAGGCCGAGCCGCCTGCACGGCCGTTCGTCGAGTATGTCGACGGCCTCAGGAACGTGCCGGCAGAGTCAGCCGTGTGCGCTATGGCCGCCGCACTCGCCCGGCGCACCGGGCTCGACGACACCCACCCCTCGCTCGGCGAGCGCCTGGCAGCACTCGGCGCGCAGGCCAGGCCGCCGGCGAGTTTCCAGATCAGCGCGGCACACACGCTGTTGGGCGATCTGCGCGTGAGCCTGCTCGACGAGTTCGACCGCGCCTGGCGCGAGTCGTTGACCGAGGCCTGGCAGGAACGCCATGCCTTCGTGCAGTCGATGAAGGAGAAGCTGACGCTCTACAACGCCGCGGCACGGTCGCGGGAACTGGACGCACACGAGCACTGGGACTATGCAGCCGCGCTGGAAGCCGTCAAAGGCGGCGTCGCCGCGCTGCCCTTGCTCGACGCGCTGCTTGCACGCAACCCGCGCCACGCACCCGCATACTATGCTCGCGGGCGGATCCGGCTCGAGCAGCGCGACGAGCGCGGGGCAGCCGACATCGAGCGCGCCATGCTGCTGGACGAAGAGGCCCGGGAGCCCGGTGCGCAGCTGCTCTATGGCTACTTCTACTCCCGCCAGGACTTCTCACGCTGCGATCGCTACCGCAGCAAGCTCGAGGACCTGCATCGGGAGCGCGAGCTCGCCATGCTGGAGCGCAATGAGTTGAGGCGCGCGGACGAGCTCGAACCGCACGGCGTCCCCGACGAAGACCTCGCACCGTGGCGCGACCTGCTCGCTGGCGACAAAGGCGTCAAGCGCGCCTGGCTCGCGCGCAGGCAGGTTCGTCATCTGCCCAAGCTGCCGGCCTATGTGCTGGTCGTCGAGCTGGGCCTGTTCTCAGCCGCGAGCGACGATCGGCTCGCGCAGCTCGGCGAGCGGCTGTCGGTCGGTCACACCTGCCTGGTGGTGAGCAAGGGCTCGCACCGCGCCATATACCGGTTCGTGCGCCGGTTACGTGGTGCACTGATCTATACCCGTTGAGACTCGGCGTAGCACACGGTGCGCGCAGTAGCACGCGAGGGCCGGGCGCCTGCCTTGCCAACCTGTGCTGGATCTGTCACCCGGGAGGCAACCGAACGACGTAGCGAGGTCCGCGTCGCCCGCATCGACCTGGTACCCGATGCCCTTTGCCCCGCGGACATCCGGCCAGCTCGCGACGAGCGTGGTCATGCCCGCAGCATGCGGGCCGACCGCGCAGACCGCTCGGCGCCTGTCGCTCGCATCATCCAGGGGCGCGCACAACCGTGTGCGCGCCGGGCAAGCCGTCACCGAAAACTGGGCGTCGACGCTGCCGCCCGCGCCTCTGCGGCCAACTGCCCCACGTTGGCGCCGGTGAGACTGCGCATGAACGCGACCAAATCCTCTTTCTCCCGTTCGGTGAGGAAGAGCGGGGTCATGAACTTGTCCAAGCCGGGATTGGAGTTCCCACCCCGGTCATAGAAGTCCACCACGTCGCGCAGCGTAGCCAGCGAGCCGTCGTGCATGTACGGTGCCGTCAGCTCGACGTTGCGCAGCGTGGGCGTGCGATAGGCGAAGCGGTCCTTCTCCAGGCGGGTGACCTCGAAGCGGCCTTCGTCCTTGGCAGGCGCGCCGAACAGCGTGTCGAGCATTCCCACCGACACTTTCGTCTCGACGCCCGGCGCGAGCTGAACGTTGACCTGTGACGCCGCGCGATCGCCGGTTGGAACGCCGACGCCGATGTTGTGGAACTCGTTGTCGGTGAACAGTGCGTGCTGCGCGCCGATGTCGTGACAGGCGGAGCACTGCGCCTTGCTGCGGAAGAGGACGTAGCCGCGGCGCTCCGAAGCCGTCAGCGCATCCGCCTCACCGCGGAAAAACCAACGATCGAAACGCGAGCCGCCGGAGACAAGCGACCGCTGGTACGCCGCCAGCGCGGCGCCGATGGTGTCGGGCGACAGCCCGTCAACCGGAAATGCACGCTCGAACCATCCAGCATAGTCGGGGAGCTGGCGGATCCGGGCGACCACGGCTTCCCGGCTGGGGTTGCCCATCTCGTCGATCGCCAGCAGCGGGCCCCAGGCCTGCTCCTCCAGGGCTGCCGTCCGACCGTCGTGGAACAGAGAGGTGTTGAAGCCGACGTTGAGCACCGTGGGGGCGTTGCGCCGCAGGCTGCGTCCCTCGATGCCGACCGCCGTGGTCAGCTCGTTGACGGCGAAGCCCTGCTCGGGGACGTGGCACATGCCGCAGGACATGGTGACGTTCGGGGAGAGGCGGCGATCCATGAAGAGCTTGCGGCCCAGCGCGATGCGGTCAGCGGCCTTGACATCGACCGCGGCTAGGGACGGCAAGCCTAAGGCGGCATCCGACACCTCCGGACTCGCACCTGCCGTCACCGGCTGGGCCGAAGTCCAGAGCAGCCCGGTTGCTGCCGCCGATACGATGAATGTGAAAGCTCTGCGCATGGTCTTGCCGCGGGACAACTGGTGAGATCGCCCCCCACCCTGGCGCTCCCCCGCAAGCAGCGGAGCGTATGGATGGATATCAGTTCACTTTAACGCCATCTTCGATGAGCAGCGTTTTGATGTCGTTCACCACAACCTGCGGGATCAGATAGGAGGTGCTGTAGATCTCGCGCACCCAGCCCTCTTTGTCGATCAGAAACAGCTTGAGCACGTGCACCAGCTCCTTGTCTGCCTGCCCTTTTGCGGCCTTCGAGACGTCCTGGCCGAAGCCGTCGAGCATGGGCGCGAGCTCCCTCTTCGATGCCGCGGTCAGAAAGTGCCACGGTACCGGGCTTCCGCCCTTGACATGTTTTCCGCCATAGGCGCGCATCACCTCCGGCGTGTCGTGCTCCGGATCGAAGGACAGGCTCACAACCTGCACTCGCCCGCGCGCTGCCTTGCTCTTCTCCAGATCGCGCTTGATCATGTCGATCGTATAGAAGGCGAGCGGGCACCCGGTCTCGTCACTGCAGGCGGTATACATCAGCGACAGCAGCGTCACCTTCCCGTGGGTATAGGCAGCCAGCTGCCCGCGCTTGCTATTGGCGTCGACGATCCTGCCGTCCGGCGCCTGCATGATGCGCTCCAGACGATAAGTGCCCGGTGCGGGCGGATCGAAGTCGGCCGGGACCTTGGGGGCCTCGTGGGCCGCCGCCACCTCGGCGAACAGGGTGGCGGCGAACAGCGCGGCGACGACCACGCCCCAGCGGTTACTCGCGCGCGGCGAGCGTGTCGTCCAGATCTTCATAGGCGGCCCTGATAGCATCGGTCCCGAACTTCATGTGATGCGCCCGGCCGAGGCGTTCCTTGTAGAAATCGACTTCGAACAGGGGCGTCAGCTCGTTCCCGTCCCACCGGAAGGCGCGCAGGAACTGCTCGTCGTTCTCGCCTTTCTTGTCCCAGTTAGCGAGCAGCGAGGAGGTGATGTAGACACGCTGGCCGTCCCAGCTCTGCGACACCATGTTCACCTGCTTGCCGGTGGCCTTCTCGTACGTCTGCTTCGGGTTCTCCGGGTCGGAGAGATCGAAGTAGCGGGTCTTGCCGTCCATGAACGTGTTGACCCACAGGCCTTTGCCGTTGGCGGTAATGCTGATGTCGACCGGCAGCGGGATCTTGGAGGGGTCACCGATGGTAGCCACATCCTTGGCCTGCCACTCGCCGTTGGCGCCCTGCTTGATCAGCCAGATCTTGGAGGTCAGCGCGGTGGCGACCACTGCCCAGTTGTCACCTTCATTGAGCGACCAGCGGATCTCCAGCGGCGCTCCCGGCACCTGGAAGACCTGCTTCGGGGCCACGGCTTTCAGGTCCCATAGCACCATGGTGTTGCCGAAGCGCTTCATGGCCTCGGGGTCCTGCACCAGCTTGCCGAGGTCCATCATGTAGTTGTTCCAGCCCGCGAAGCTCGAAGTCAGCAGGACGTTCTTGCCCGGGTTGATCCCGATGTCGTAGCCATAGCCGTCCCCGCCGTTCGTGGTCGGCATGGCGTAAGTGCGGACGAGATCGCCCTTGTTGGTGAACACCGCCATACCCGTTACGCCGCCGTGATCGTTGCTGTTCGACAGGAACTGGACCAGCATGCGCCCGGGCATCGCGTAGAAGGTGTGCGGTCCGACCAGGCCGGTCTGCCCCGGCAGTCCTTCGAGGGTGCGCACCAGCTGCGGCGCACGCGGATTCGTATAGACGTCGAAGATGTAGATGCGGCTGTCGTCCAGGCCCCCGGCCCAGAGATAGCGGCGGTCCTCGGTGAACCCCATATGGTGCGCCTCGCCGCGACGGGACACCGAGAGGCTGTGCACGACCTGGCCGTACAGGTTCGATGCCGGATTCACGTCGATCGTGACCAGTTTGTCGGAGCCGTCCCCGATGCCCTCGACGCCGAGCGTCCAGACGTATACGTAGTCTTCCTGGCCCTTGATCAGGTTGCTCATGAAGGGCGAGTTGCAGGTTTCGTCCGCGGCGGCCTGATAGCCGGGCGCAAATACGCCGGCGGCGAGCAGCCCCGCCGCCAGGCAGCCGCGCAGGACGCGGCGAATGGGCTTGTCACTGAACATGGCATCCTCCTCACTGGTTGTTAAGGGAACGAGATCCCTTTGCATTACCGCTCGGGTAGACCGGGATGTAGCCACGAGACCAAAGGATACACACCGACGGCCGGACCGGCGGGCTCGGGTGACCTTGGCGGACGGGCTTGCGAAGCCACGCGCTGCGGCCATTCCCGGCCCTGAATGCAGTGTACAGCCTAGAGGCCGCGCGTATCCGATCGATTTCGGCTGCGTATCAATTTGTATCGGGTTTGTATCCGCGCGCGGGGAGACCAGAAATGCCAACCAGGCGTTCATGATCATCGACAACGACACCAGGTGCCTCATCGTCATCGAGGCAAGCTCGCAACCAACACCCGTGCATGCCACCCCCCCACACGCCGCCTTGAGCGCTCCAGGCCGGCGTGATACCGTCGCATCCCCTACCTGTTGTTCCCCGCGGAGGAGGTGCCGGTTGCAACCCCGCACTGAGCGCAGGCTGCCTTCCCCTTGCGTCATCGAGCCCGCCGCGTGGATCTGGCCGTGAACTGGCTCATCCTCCTGCTTCTCGTCGGTGTGGCCCTGTTCTTCGTCGGGCGCTCATGGCGCGACGCGGCGAGACGGAGGCACGACCGGGAGGACGCAGGTCCCGAGACGGTCTCCGAGCCCGAAAGCTCGCAGCCGGCAGCACCCCCCGCGCTGCCGCTCCAGCCGGTGGCGGCCCATGCCTCCCCGCAGGACCTGGCGCAGGCGCTGCATCCCTTCTACGAGTCCAGCTCACACCCACAGGATCTGCTCGACGCACCAGAGTTCCGGGCTGGGGTGGAGGCGCTGTCCGACGCGCGGGTGCCCATCGATCAGCTGATTGACTACACGCTGGGCGCCAACCATCCGCTTGCAGCCATCGCGGCGGAGGCGCTTGCAAGGCGGGAGGACGGGGCTGGCGCGATTCCCGCGCTGCTGCCCTACCTGGTGCAGGCGAACGTCTGGACCACCTTCTACATTCTGCGTGTCCTCGATCGGCACGCCCAGCAGCCTGTGATCGCACGTGTACTCCTGGTTGGCGCGGACTGGTGGCCGCGCAACCCGATCATGCCGCGCATCCTCGGCCAGTTCGTGGAGGCACGCCTGCAGCATGGCGAGCGGCCGGACCTGCACGCCGCGCTCGATGCGCAGCCGGACGTCGACCTGCCGGAGGTGGAGGCGCGGATCGCCTGCATGCCGATCCCGCTGGCGGCAACGCTGCGCGGAGAGCTGCAGGCCTGGCAGCGCTCGCGCATCAACTCGGAGTACCTGAGCGGCGTCGGCCGCATCTGGCGTGCGGACGGCGAGGACAGCCCGGTGATCGAGCACGCGCGCCTGAGCGCCGCAATCGAGGTAGCACTGCAGGCGATCCAGCATGCGCCACCGCTGTCCTTCCTGGTGGTCGGCGAGGCCGGCGTCGGCAAGACTGCGCTGATCCGTGCGCTCGGGGCCAAGCTGCAGCAGAAGGGCTGGACCCTGTTCCAGGCCTCGGCGGTGGACGTGCTCGCGGGGCAGACCTACGTGGGTGAGCTGGAAAAGCGTATCCGCGATCTGGTCGCCAACCTTCACACCGGCAAGCGCATCGTGTGGTACGTGCCCAACTTCCAAGAGTTGTACTACACCGGCCGCCATCGCTATAGCCCGGTTGGCGTGCTGGACATGCTGCTGCCCGCAGTCGAGAGCGGGCAGATCTGCGTGATCGGCGAGGTGCAACCGCAGGCGCTGGAGAAGGTGGTGCAGCAGCGCCCGCGACTGCGGCAGTGCTTCCGCAGTCTGGCGCTGGAGGCGCTGCCCACGGAGGAAACCATCAAGCTCGCTACCGCGCTCATCGAGCGCGACTTCAAGCCAAGCGGGATGGAAGTGGATCCTGGCACATTGCCGGAGGCCGTCGATCTCGCCCGCCACTACCTGAGCAACCGCGCGCAGCCGGGGAACCTGCTGGACCTGCTGCGCGAGACGCGTGCGCGGCTGCTGCGGCGGGATGCTGGCGAACGCAGGCTCACGCGCGGCGAACTGCTCGCCACGCTGGCTCAGCTCACCGGCCTCCCGCGCAGCGTGCTCGACGACCGCGAGGGGCTGGATCCGGTTGGCCTGCGCGCATTCTTCCAGCAGCGCGTGATGGGCCAACCCGAGGCGGTGGACTGTTTGGTGGACCGCGTGGCGATGCTCAAGGCTGGCTTGACCGACCCGGCACGCCCCATCGGCGTGTTCTTCTTCGCCGGTCCGACCGGCACGGGCAAGACCGAAGTGGCCAAGACCCTGGCCCAGTTCCTGTTCGGTTCCGCCGAGCGCATGATCCGGCTGGACATGAGCGAGTTCCAGGAGCCCTCGTCGCTCACGCGCATCATCGGCGAAAGCGGCGAAAGCGCTGAGGCCAGCGAGGCAGCCGCGCTGACCAACCGCATCCGCAAGCAACCCTTCTCGGTGGTGCTGCTGGACGAGTTCGAGAAGGCGCACCCGCGCGTGTGGGATCTGTTCCTCCAGGTGTTCGACGACGGTCGGCTCACCGACGCCCAGGGCAGCCTCGCCGACTTCCGACACAGCATCATCATCCTCACCTCCAACGTCGGCGCCACGCAGCACCAAGGCTCCAGCCTGGGTTTCACCGAAGGAGGGGGTGCGTTCGGCGAGAAGCAGGTAACGCGTGCGATCACCCAGACTTTCCGTCCGGAGTTCGTCAATCGGCTCGACCGTGTGGTGGTGTTCCGCCCGTTGTCCAAGTCCGTGATGCGCGAGATCCTGAAGAAAGAGTTGAAGAGCGTGATGGGGCGGCGCGGCTTCCGCAACCGGGAGTGGGCCGTGGAGTGGGAAGACTCGGCCATCGAGTTCCTGCTGGAGAAGGGCTTCACCAAGGACATGGGCGCGCGCCCGCTGCGGCGGGCCATCGACCAGGACGTGCTGGCCCCCATCGCCATGACCATCGTGGAGCACCGCTTTCCCGAAGGCGACCAGTTCCTGTTCGTGCGCAGCGACGGCAACGCCCTGCAGGTGGAGTTCGTCGACCCGGACGCACCGCCTCAACCCGCGAGCGCCCCGCGCGTCGCGCTGGCGGGTGGCGCACCGAGCCTCGCCGAGATCATCCTGTCGCCGCGCGGAAGCGAAGCCGAACGCGAGCTCGTGGAAACGGCCCTCGCGAGCATCGTGCAGCGGCTGGAGAACAGCGAGTGGGTGAACTTGAAGGAGGGCTTGCTCCAGCAGATGCGCCGCGCCAGCTTCTGGGACGATCCGCAGCGCCATGGCGTGCTGCAGAAGATCGAGGCCATGGATACCGTCGAGGCAGGCGCGGACACCGCACAGTCACTGATGCGGCGCCTGAGTGCGCGTCCGCGCAAAGGCGCGGCTCCGCCGCTTATCCTGTCGAACCTTGCGCAGCAGCTGTATCTGCTGCAGGCCGCGCTCCGCGATCTCGAGACCGGCGACAGCTCGGACGTATTTCTCAGCGTGGAGGCATCGAGCATGGAAGGCAAGGGTGCGCAGGCCGATGGCGCATGGCCACGCCAGCTCGCAGACATGTATCTGGCGTGGGGCCGCAAACGTCACCTGCGCCTTCAGCCGCTTGCAGACGGGCCAGCCGGCCCGTGGGTGGTTGCTGCCAGCGGGCTTGGCGCCCGCGCCATCCTCTCCCGCGAAGTCGGACTGCACGTGCTGGAACTGCCGGACGACAACGGCGGCTTCGATCGGGTGGTGGCGCGCGT
>Ga0105101_10000382_pt1 | contig 18133 bp, 11 predicted proteins | sample PPLLak21cMay2015_2_FD_87037 | JGI IMG/M metagenome (GOLD analysis project Ga0105101, IMG submission 87037) | Freshwater sediment microbial communities from Prairie Pothole Lake near Jamestown, North Dakota, USA - PPLs Lake P8 Core (1) Depth... | ecosystem: Environmental > Aquatic > Freshwater >... | reverse complement strand
TGCAGTCCTGCAGCCTGCCTGCCTTGCTTAGGCCTGCGCTATGGCAGGCAGGTCGGGAATATAGCGGTTTAGGTTTTTAGCTGTTTAGGTAATCCGGATCATTATACTTTTCACTGGGTACCCTCTTATGCCTTATCCCTTACGCCTTATGCCTTATCCCTTATCCCTTATCCCTTATGCCTTATGCCTTATGCCTTATGCCTTATCCCTTATGCCTATGGCCGTTTTATAATCCTTTTGCGAGCATGTAGTACATCTCATTCCATTTCAGTTCTTTCTTGAATTCCGTGATGCATGTATCCTTGTTGATGGCAACACATTCGATACCGGCTATATCGCAGAAATCTTCAATATACTCGGCTGTAATGGCCTGGCTGAAAGCGTTATGATGAGCGCCACCGGCATATATCCAGGCAGCAGCACCAACCTTTAAGTTGGGCTGAGGTATCCATAATGCATTGGCAACGGGTAATTTCTTAAGTTTTGCTTCTGGTTTAACACATTCGACATCATGAACAATGATACGGAAGCGGTTGCCCATATCCACCATGCTGGTAAGGGTTGCGGGTCCCGTGAGCGTATTGAATACAAGCCGTGCAGGATCTTCCTTGCCGCCGATTCCCAGGGGGTGAACTTCAATCTTCGCCTTGCCGCTTGCAATGCTCGGGCAAATTTCCAGCATATGCGATCCCAATGCTTTATAGCCGCTTGTTGGATTCAGATGGTAGGTATAATCTTCCATAAAGGAACATCCGCCTTTAAGCCCGGTACCCATAACTTTAACCGCGCGCACCAGGGCAGCGTGTTTCCAATCGCCTTCAGCACCAAACCCGTAACCGGCCGACATCAGGCGTTGTGAAGCAAGTCCCGGCAACTGTTTTAATCCGTGCAGGTCTTCAAAAGTAGTGGTAAAGGCCTTGAATCCGCCTTCCTGCAGAAATGACTTAATACCGGCTTCGATCTGTGCCTGATAGCGAACGTTATCGTAATATTTTCCACCGGGCCTGCCTTCCTTGTCAATGTCGTAAGTTTCGTTATACTCCCTGATCAGTTTATCAACGGCAGCTTTGCTGACATTGTTGATGATTTTTACAATGTCACCCACAGGCCAGGTATTAACCGAAAGGCCGAGCCTGATCTGTGCTTCCACTTTGTCGCCTTCTGTAACAGCAACTTCGCGCATGTTGTCGCCAAAACGCGCCAGTTTGGCACCCTGCATATCATACCATGCAGCAGCAGCACGTGTCCATACGCCAATGCGTTCCTGGACATCCTCTTCTTTCCAGTATCCGACAACCACTTTACGATTTATGCGAAGGCGTGACAGGATAAAGCCATGTTCGCGGTCACCATGGGCAGCCTGGTTAAGATTCATGAAATCCATATCGATTTCACCCCACGGGAGGTCGCGGTTGTATTGCGTATGCAACTGAAGCAAGGGTTTATTCAATAACTTTAACCCGTTAATCCACATTTTGGAGGGAGAAAAGGTATGACACCAGGTAATAATGCCAATACACTGTTTTGCTGCATTGGCTTCGATACAAACATTGGTCACTTCATCGAGGCTTCTCATCACTGATTTATAGACAACCTTCACCGGTATCCTGGCTGAATTATTAAAGAACGTAGTCATTTCCTGTGAGTGTTTCCCTACGGTCTTAAGCACTTCCGGCCCATATAAATCCTGGCTGCCGGTCACAAACCAAACTTCGAGTTTTTTCAATGTGTCCATAATTATCTGTATTTTAGTTTTTATATTTCAAAATGGAATCCTGTGCTAACCAGGTCGTTATATTTTTCTATGTCAAACCGGTAATAAAAAGCTCCTTTTCGTGAACCGGTTTTTTGTTTCTCATCGAGCTTTTTCAACAAGCCCATGGATAGGATTTTCTTCCGGAAGTTCCTTTTGTCCAATTCACGCTGATGAATGGCTTCATAAAGCCTTTGCAGTTGTGGTATCGTGAATTTGTCAGGCAGCAGCTCAAATCCAATAGGCTGAGAGAGGCTTTTTCGTCTCAGCCGCCGCATGGCTTTATCAACCATAATATTGTGATCGAAAATCAGGTTCGGTATCTTTTCGATCGGAAACCATTTAGCCGTCGACTCCCGGTTAATGGGCAAATGATAATCTTCAGCCCTGATCAGCGCATAATAGGCTGTTGACAAAACCCTTTCACCTGGGTCACGTTCAGTTTCACCATAGGTATACAACTGCTCCAGGTATATGTCATTCAGCCCGGACAGATTATACAGGATCCGCAGGGCTGCCTGATCAAGCGATTCTCCGCCTTCCAGGAAACCGCCCACCAGGGACCATTTTCCTTTCTGAGGCCGAAAGTTTCGCTTGATCAGCAGCAGTTTTAACTGCTTATTATCAAATCCGAAGATGATGCAGTCGACTGCGACCAGGAACCTTGTATTATCAAAATAATAAGGTGTCAATGCTACAAAATGCTACCAGAAATAAAAGTAGAATGCAATAATGATGCTCAGTATAATAATGGTATGCACGATATCCCATCCATTCCAGCTGGCCTTTGTTGCTGCCCTTTCTTCGGGCGTTGAAGCCCCATAGGTATATTTCAGCTGTTCAGCTGTTGGTGCTTTGGTCAGCAGGCTGATAATAACCATAACAGCTATACAGAAAAAGAATAGCAGCACGGTATAATGCAGCCAGTTAACAGCAGCTATTTTATATACTATGCCGCCGGTGTCAAGATAATACTGATGAACACCGGTTTTAACCTGGCTGAGGAGTTCCGAAGCATAAGCTTTTCCATCAGCGGTCAATCCTGCCAGTGAAGTCATGGCTGCATTTACCTTTTCTGTCAGTGATGTGGCCACATCAGCAGGCATTGAATTGGTGATGGTCCTGTTAACAGATTCCAGATCGCTAAGCATATCATTTTTGGCCTTATCGGCATTGATATACAGTACTGATTTAATCATTCCTCCCACTTTACCCACCAGGCCATACTTTATATTTAACGCCAGTCTGAACATCCCCACGCCAAAACCGGCGATCATGCCCCAGAAAGCTCCCTTGGCAGTGGTCCTTTTCCAGAATACACCCAGTAAGAACACGGAGGCGATAGCCGGTGCCAGCAATCCCTGAACCCCCTGCAAATATTCATACAATACCTTTCCCAGACCCAGCATAACCGGTATCCATACCACGCCGAGAACCACCACAGTGGCCGTAGCAGCCCTTCCAACCTTTACATAATGTTTAGGTTCCTTATTGGGTTTCATTTTTTTGTAAAAATCCTCAACAAAAAGCATGGCCGATGAATTAAAAAGAGATGCCAGAGAACTCATAAGCGCAGCCAGTAATCCGCAAACAACAATTCCTGTTATTCCTGCAGGTAGAAGGGTTGATACCATGGATGCAAAAGCAGAATCGCTGCTGCCAACCTGAAGAAGACCTTTCTGATTGAGTGCAAATGCTATCATACCGGGGACCAGAAAAATAAAAACGGGTAACAGTTTGAAATATCCGGCGAGAATGGCTCCGCGTCTTGATTGTTGCTGATTTCGGCCGGAAAGAACCCGTTGAACTATATACTGGTCGGTACACCAATACCAGAAACCGATGATCGCAGAACCCAGTAATACGCCTGTCCACGGAAAATCGGGATCGGCTGCAGGCCTGACAAGTTTCAGGTTGTCACCAACAATACGTTCAACTTCAACCCAGCCTCCTACCTTTGCCAGCCCAACAACCAAAATAACGATTGAACCGAAAAGGAGAACAGGAGTCTGTAAAACAGAAGTGTACATAACCGCCTTCATACCGCCTAAAATTGTATATATACCGGTGATTAACACCAAACCCACAGCGCTGACCCAGAAGAAATCAACTTCCTTACCCAGTATGGTGATCGATTCAACGTTAAAGACCGTATCGAATACAACACCCCCTGCATAAACGGTCACTGCCACCTTGGTCAAAACATAACTTACCAGAGAAATTACTGACAATACCGACCTGGAACCGGCAGAAAACCTTCTCTCCAGAAATTCAGGCATGGTGTATACTTTAATCCGGTCATAGAAAGGAACAAAAACCCAGCCCAAAACCAATATAAGCCAGGCATGCATTTCCCAATGGGCCATGGCCATGCCACTGATAAATCCGGCCCCGGCCAGTCCAACCAGATGTTCAGACCCGATATTGGAAGAGAAAATGGATGAACCAATAGAAAGCCACCCCGCATTTTTACCGGCAAGAAAGTAGTCGGTTGTATTCTCATCTTTTTGTCTTAATACCCAAACAATAATACCCACAAGGCCCCCGAAAAACAGGCCAAGAACGATCCAGTCAAGTGTTGCCATAATTTTTCTGAATTAGTTAGGATTATTTTTAATAGTTCTGAAATATCAGTGTTTATGACGATAGTTGATGAATATCCCTGCAATTTAGATTCATTATTAAGAAGTGTACATTCAACACTTATTTAATGTAAAGTTAAAATTAATCCAAATAAAACAAATCTTTTGGTAAAAATTTTGCCAAAAAGAAAAATTTACAGTTTCAAGGTTTCACTGTTTCACTGTTCCACACTTCTTCCTTTATTTTCTGATCCGGAATTCGTAATTTTAACTGAATAAAAAAATCCTTGCCATGAAAAAGTTTTTGAAAATCCTGGGCATTCTTATCGCCGTCCTGCTGCTGATGATCATTGTCACTCCCATCGTGTTCCGGGGAAAAATAGTCAGGATCGCCAAAGAGCAGATTAATAAGAATATAAATGCAAAAGTTGATTTTGAAAAGCTGCAGCTTTCCCTGATAAGGAATTTTCCCTATGTCAGTGTAAGCTTAAAGTCATTATATGTGGCCGGACTGGATGAGTTTGAAAAAGACACTTTGTTGAAATTCAATTCATTCAATTTGTCAACCGACCTCATCAGTGCCATTAAAATGAAAAATATCAGAATAAAGAAGATAATCCTTGATAAGCCTGTTGTCTATGCTCATGTTCTTCCTTCAGGCAAAGTCAACTGGGATATAGTCAAAGATACCGGAGAAGAGGAGGAAGCTGACACCACGGCCGGCGAATTAAGCACGAAAATTGAATTGAAACGGTTCGAGATCATCGACGGAGCTGTTGCTTATGCTGATGACAGCAGTAACCTGTCGGCATCGTTGAAAAACCTTGATTTTGTGCTGACCGGCGACCTCTCGCAGGACTTTTCCCAGCTTAACATCGTTGCCTCTTCCGATCTGATAAATGTTGTCATGGAAGGTATCCGTTACCTCAGGGATGCATCCCTGAAAGCAAAGATAAACCTGGATGCCGATCTTAAAAACTCACTTTACGTGCTGAAGGAAAATGAAGTCTCGCTGAATGACCTCCTGCTTAAATTTGACGGGAGTATAGGACTGCCCAATGATGAAGACATTGACGTCAACCTGAAGTATGGCTTGGCCAATGCTGATTTCAAATCGATCTTATCCCTGGTGCCTGCTATTTACAGAAAGGATTTCGAAGGACTGAAAACCAGCGGGAAGCTTCAACTTGAAGGTTTTGTGAAAGGAATTTATAACGAAAAGGTAACGCCCAGTGCCAGGATCAGGCTACAGGTGCAGGATGCCATGTTCAGTTATCCCGGGCTTCCGAAATCGGCTGATAACATTCAGGTTGATCTGGATGGTTATTATGATGGTGTGCAAATGGACAATTCAATCCTGGATGTCAACAAATTCCATGTCGACCTTGGGGGCAATGCGGTTGACCTGACCCTGAATATCAAGACCCCGGAGAGCGATATGATGGTGAACGGGAACCTCAAATGCAATCTCGACCTGGCCACCCTTAAGGACGTAATACCCCTCGACAGTACGACGCTTACCGGCAAGATAAACGCTGCCATTGATATGATGGGCTATATGTCCTATTTCGAAAAGGAAGAATATGAAAAATTCAAAGACGATGGAAACCTTAACGTTACCGATCTTGTTTATAGCAGTCCCGACCTGCCCAGGGACCTGAGCATCATAGAAACCTCCATTTCATTCACGCCAAAGTATGCTGAGGTCAAATCATTCAATGCTGTCATGGGAAAAAGCGATTTTGAGCTGTCCGGCAGAGTTGATAACTATATTCCCTATTTGTTTAAGGATGAGACCATCAGGGGTGATTTCATTTTTACCTCCGGAGTCCTCGATCTCAATGAATTCATGACGGAGTCAGCGGAGACCATAACGGAAGAAACAGATACGGTTCCGCTTTCGGTGGTGGAAGTTCCCGGCAACATCGATTTCAAACTGATTGCAAAGATCGATAAACTCTATTATGACAAGCTTGAAATCGATAACACCATTGGCACAGTCAAGGTAAAAGACAGCCGGGTGATACTCGAGAACTTAAAGATGAATACATTACAGGGATCCATTGAACTCAACGGGGAATATAATACAAAAGACATTCAGAATCCTGCTGTTGATTTCGGGATTAAAGCGATCAACATTGATATTCCGGCGGCCTATGAAGCACTGGACCTATTACAGCAATTTGCTCCCATAGCCAGAAAAACCCAGGGGAAGGTATCGCTTGGATTGATCTATTCCAGTTTCCTGGACAAGACCATGATGCCAAAGCTGAGCTCCGTCATCGGGAAAGGAGATCTGACGGCCAGCACAATTGGTTTAAAAAGCTCTGACATGTTCCTTGCCGTTGGTAAGCTGCTCAACACAAAACTATTTGATAACATGGTATTCAATGACCTGAGGATCAAGTTTGAGCTGCGTAACGGCCGGGTGTTCATCGATCCGTTTGAGACAAAAATGGGGAAGTCGGTCTTCATAATCGCCGGGGACCAGGGTATTGACCAGACCATGAATTACACGGTTAATATGGCATTGCCACGTGCGGAACTCGGGCAGGCCGCAAATTCAGCCAGCAACGGATTATACAGTAAAGCCTCTGCCACCGGACTGAGCATTACGCCATCGGAAACCATGAACATCAATGCCAAGGTTACCGGGATATTCAAAGATCCAAAGATTAATCTTGATCTGAAAGACAATGTAAAACAGACCACACAGGCCATCAAGGATGAGGTCACCCAGGCTGCAAAGGAAGAACTGGACAAGCGCAAGGAAGAAGCCAAAGCTGCCACCCGGGCCGAAGCCGACAAGATCCTCAATGAAGCCCGGAAGCAGGCGGATGAAATAATGAAGAAATCCCGCGAGGTAGCCGAAATAGTGAAGAATGAAGCTGCTTCCAGCGGTGAAAAGCTGGTAAAACAAGCTACGAATCCCATCGCAAAAAAGGCAGCCGAACAGGCCGCTAAAAAGCTGAATGAGGAGGCAGTCGAAAAAGCAGACCAGATCATCAAAGAGGGCGACTTAAAAGCCGATGCCCTGATGAAAGAAGCCCAGGCAAGGGCGGATAAATTGCTGCAATGAGCGTTTTAGGGGTTGAGAGGTTAAATATTTGAATGTTTGAAGATTATAGGCAGGAGTGATCGGGTACAAAAAAAGCGGGTTGTTTCCCGCTTTTTTTATTTTTCTTCAGTTGCCTCAGGTTCCAATCCGAGTTTCATTCTCTTTTCCTGTATCCTGGCTTTTTTACCGGTCAATCCCCGCAGATAGAAGATCTTGGCCCTGCGGACACGGCCCAGCTTGTTTACTTCAATCGTATCAATGAAGGGTGATACCACCGGAAAAATACGCTCAACACCTATGTTACCTGACATTTTTCGTACGGTAAAAGTAGCGCCGTTGCCGGTTCCCTTACGCTGCAATACCACACCGCGGAATTGCTGTATCCTTTCCTTGTTTCCTTCAATGATCTTATAGCTTACCGTGACGGTGTCACCAGCTTTAAAATCGGGATACTGCTTTGGGGCAGCATAGGCATTCTCGGCAGTTTTAATTAAGTCCATTATTCCTTATCAATAAAAAGTTCATTCAAAATTTTCAGGCCGCAATATTACAAATAATTTTTGAAAAAAACCACTAAAACAGGATTCTATAAAAAAATAAAAATACACCCTACGAGGGTGGGGTATCAGAGGGGGACCCTCGTAGGGTGTAAGAGGGTAAGGCGTTTATCAGAACGGGAATTCTTCTGTTTTTGTTTCCTCCAGCTCTTCAAACTCAGGACTTTTGGCAACCCTGTGCACAGGATTTCCTTCAACATAGATAGCCTTGTAAGGCTTGGCAGGACATACATGTTCACAAGCACCGCAGCCAATGCAAGTGGAGTGGTGTGTTTCGGGAATCGTCAATCCGTCCTTATAAGGGACCATCCTTACGGCCTGTGTGGGACAATGCTCCGAACAAGATCCGCAGGATGTTTCATCGGTGTATACGATGCAATTGCCCATGATGAAATGTACTTTCCCTGTCTGAGTCAGCTTTTTGTCCTCTGTGGTCAGCGGGAGAATTGCACCGGTGGGACAGACCTCTCCGCATTTGGTGCATTCATATTCACAGAAAGCTACCGAATAATCGAGGTGAGGCTGCAGCATGGATTTGAATCCGTATTCGAGAAATGAAGGCTGCAGCACCTGTGAAGGGCAGGCGGTAACGCACAAATGACAGGCGGTGCAATAATCATTAAAATGCACCAGGCTTATGGAGCCGGGGGGCGAAACCGGGTATTTTTTTGTTATGGGGCCGGCTTCAGCACTTCGTTCACCCCGGATCATTGATCTCTTTGATATCCCCGTCAGGGCAATTAAATAAATCCAAGATTTCGAGAGAAATTCCCGCTTGGATGGTTCAGGCGAAACAGTCTTTTTCTCCGGCCGGGACAGTTTGTAATTAATGCTCACCGACGGACAGGACTTCAGGCAATTAAAACAACCGACGCACCGCGAAAAATCCACCTTCATTTCCCTGATGTTGATGCACGATGACTTGCATACCGCCGAACATTTTCCGCATTGCGTGCAGCTGACCTTGTCCATGTTGATCCTGAATACCGATATCCGCGAGAGGACGCCCAGGAAAGTGCCGACCGGACAAACGGTATTGCAGAACAGCCGGCCATGCCAGATCGAAAGCCAAAGCACAACCGCCAGCATAAAGATGGGGAAGGCAGCTTCCCTCCATGCAAAGCCTTTATGATCCACTTTATAAAGGAAAAACCAGTTCAGCCTTTCAAACAATCCGGCCAGCATGTTGTTGAAGCTGATCACACCGGGCCGCACCAGGTCTGAAAATATCCGGCCAAAATTGCTGTACGGGTCGAGCAGGTAAAGGCTCAGCAAACTGCCGAACACGAGGGAAACAAGTGAGAGGATCAGGAATCCGTACCGCACGATGTTCATGGGACGGGTATATTTGTATCTTTTTTTTATGGAAAGCTTTCGCGAAAGAAAAGAAAAAACATCCTGCAGGGTTCCCATGGGACATAGGGTGGAGCAATAAACCCTGCCGAATAACAACGAGAGTATTAAAACTATAATAAAACCGACTGCCGAAAAGGACAGCACGGCTATAGCATTAACAACCGAGGGAATGAATTGCAGTCCGTGGATCCTGTGCACCCATGCGGTGGAAATCATTTCCCTGAAATCAACAAAGATAAAGGCCAGCGCTATCAGGAAAAAGAGTGAAACGATGACCCTGAGAGCCTTAAGATGCTTTTGCTTCATTCCTGCAAGGTGATCCGGTTTATATTTAGGCTTTCAAGTTTGCTTGTTCCTGCACCCAGGGCTTCAGCCAGGGCAATATGTTTTATCCGGGAGGGTTCTATTCCGAACACCTTTGCGGCAGCTGCATCAGCCGCGACCATATCGGTACCGATGATCTGGTATTTCATGCTTATCACGTCGGCAACTGAAACTCCGCGGGGGCCGTTGCGTTTCATTACGCGGTAAGCATCAACAACATTCAGCGTCGGTTTCTTAAAGGTGGCAAAATCAGCAATACACTGGTGCAGGTCGTTGTCGTGCCAGAATCCTCTGTCCCACACCACGCCCATAAGGTTTTTCATGCACATGGTCAAGCTGGCACCACCATGTGTTTTCAATATCGGTACATTAATGAATATATCCGATTCCAGGATTAATTCATGAACCTTGGCATTCTTCAGGTTCCTGCCCTTTTTTATTTCAACCGGATGGTAGTAGCTTTCACTCATTCCCGAAACCATGATGCCTCCGGCCTTCTTCACGGCATCCTCAATGCCGCTGTTTTTATAACAACGCGTACCCTCATTGCAGGTATGGTCGAATACATATACTGATTTTGCGCCCGCCATCTTGCAGTGCTCGACAATACGGCCCACCAGAACCGGATTGGTATTGGCAGCTCTTTCGGGCGTGGTATCCCAGCCGATGTTGGGCTTTATCACGACCGTCTGGTTAGGCTTAACAAATTGTTTCATCCCTCCCAGGGAAGCCATAGCTTTATCAAACATCACATCAGGTTCTCCTCCCTTTATTGCGACCATATCATAAGGAAGTGCATGATGAATTGCATCCGATGCAAATAAGTCCCGGGTTTTTCCCAATGCCATGGCCGCACCTGAAAGCACACCAAGGCTAACCGACTTCTGAATAAAATCTCTCCTCTTCATATTGAATATATTGAATTACAGAACACTAATATTCCGGTTCATCAACAAAAACCGGTTGGGGAAATTAATGATTTTTTATAAGTATTCCGGTACTATAAACTTAACAATCAAAAATTTAGAATTAATCTAAATAATGTTACCTTATATATTTGTATATATATATATAATTAAAATTAAAGAGCCTGTGTAATTCAGCAGCTTTATGAAATTATTCCTATTTTAGCAGGCAGGATAAATAACCAAAATGCTGAACCAGAATGACCATTCTTTATTATGATTGTTTTGCCGGGATTTCAGGCGACATGCACCTGGGTGCCCTGCTGGATCTTGGTATGGATGAGAAATTGCTAAGGGACGAACTGGCGAAACTACCCCTGGAGGGTTATGAGCTGGTGATAAAAAAAGATATGCGAAAAGGGATCAGCGGCACCCGGGTTGATGTATTGGCTGATCCTGTAAAAGATCAACATCATAAACATCACCATGAACAGGAACACCACGCGGCTCACAGGACTTTTGGAGAGATAAAGCACATGATCGGCAGCAGCCGGCTAAGGGATGACATCCGGCAATTAAGCATAAAAATATTTGAAAAAGTGGCTGTGGCCGAGGCCAGGATCCACAATAAAGCCGTGGATGATATTCATTTTCATGAAGTGGGAGCCGTTGATTCTATCGTTGACATCGTTGGGGCAGCTATTTGTATCAGGGCGTTAGCCCCTGATAAAATTTTGGCATCGACGGTGGAACTTGGCAGCGGATCTGTTGTTTGTGCCCATGGGACCTATCCGGTACCTGCACCTGCCACAGCCGAAATACTGACCGGGATTCCCGTGCGCAAAGGAACGGTTGAATTTGAGGCAACGACGCCTACCGGTGCGGCAATACTGGCAGGCTGTGTTGATCAGTTCACCGATGCCTTCGCGCTGAAAATAGTCAGAACAGGATATGGAATCGGGCATAAAGATGGTGAACTGCCCAATGTTCTGCGGGTTCATTGGTGTGAAACAGCCGGCGAAGCCCATCCCGAAGTCATTACTTCCAGCATCATTGAATGCAACATCGATGATATGAATCCTGAGTATTATGATTTTATCATCGATTCATTATTTGAAGCAGGGGCCAGGGATGTATTTATCACGCCTGTTATCATGAAAAAATCACGGCCGGCAGTGACCTTGTCTGTCCTCTTCGAATCTTCAGCAGAATCCGGCATTAAGGAAATACTGCTAACAGAGACCAGCACGCTGGGGATCCGGAAGTATACGGTTGAAAAAACCATGCTCATGCGGAAAACGGAATTGCTTGATACGCCCTATGGACAGGTCAGGATAAAGTCAGCCTATTACAACCAGAAAAAGATTAAGTCGAAACCTGAATACGAGGATTGCATTAGGATTGCACGCGAAAAGAAGATCCCGTTGAACCAGGTATATAAAGAAATAGAAAAACTGCTTTCCTGACATGACCTCTTGTGACACATATCAGGATGATTATAAACGCTTGCTTAATAATCTGAGGAAGCTTAACCATGCTGCAGTTGCTTTCTCGGGCGGAACCGACAGTACCCTGCTGTTATGGGCTGCCAGAGAAGCCCTGGGCGACAAAGTATTGGCGTTAACCGTTAAAACGCCTTATATCCCGGATTGGGAGATAGAGGAGGCCGCTTCGTTTTGCCAGGAACATACGATCCGTCATGAAGTAATTGAACTTCCCTTTCCCTTGATCATCAGAGGGAATCCGGAGGACCGCTGCTATAAATGCAAAAGGCAATTGTTTGAAAGGCTGCTGGAGGAAGCCGCTGCCCGAAGCATAGATACGGTGATGGAGGGCACCAATGCGGATGATATGGATGATTATCGTCCGGGATTCAAGGCTCTCAGGGAATTGAAGATCATCAGTCCATTGCTGGAATCAGGATTATCCAAGGCAGCCGTCAGGGCTATTTCGAAATCCATTGGACTGGCAACATGGGATAAGCCTGCATACGCCTGTCTGCTTACCCGTCTGCCCTACAACCAGCCTGTTGATGATGACACCCTGGCCAGGATCGAAAAAGCTGAGTTGTTCCTTATCCGGTCCGGATACCGAGCAGTTCGCGTGCGGGTGCAGGACAATACCGTGCGCATTGAAATGGATGGTGAGCTAATGCCGCGCTTTATTACCAGCGGATTTTATATAAAAACAAGTGCCTATTTGAAATCCCTGGGATTCCGGTTTATATCGCTGGACCTGGAAGGATACCGGAAAGGAAGTTTTAATTCAACCCTTGAAAAATGAACCTATGAATCAGGATGATCTACTCAGGCTTCTTGAAGAAGTTAAAAATGGCCGACTTGAAACAGATGAGGCTTTGCAGATGCTGAAGGATTTTACCGTCAAGGATCTGGGATTTGCCCGGCTTGACACTCACCGTGAACTCCGCACCGGCTATCCCGAGGTGATTTTCGGGCAGGGGAAAACACCGGAACAGGTTAAGGAAATCATCCGGTACATGAATACCCGGGACCATAATATCCTTGCCACACGGGTGACGGAAGAAATGGTTAGGGCTGTTAAAGAGGTTTGTCCCCAGGCGGTTTATCATCCCCAGGCCAGGGCTATAACCGTTCAAAAGACCCATATGAAATCTCCGGATACCTGTATTGCCGTAATTGCAGCCGGAACCTCAGACATGCCGGTAGCCGAAGAAGCCGCTGTTACGGCCGAAATATTCGGGAACAAGGTGGAACGGATCATTGATGTGGGAGTTGCTGGCATACACCGCCTGTACGACAAGATTGAAGATATCCGTAAAGCCCGCGTAAACATTGTGGTGGCGGGGATGGAAGGTGCCTTGCCCAGCATTGTAGGGGGATTGGTGGACAAGCCGGTTATTGCCGTACCGACCAGCGTTGGATACGGGGCCAATTTCGGGGGACTATCGGCTTTGCTTGGCATGCTAACTTCCTGTGCCAGTGGTGTCTGCGTGGTTAATATTGATAACGGATTTGGAGCGGGTTTCCTGGCGAGTATGATGAATAAGATGTGAAAGTTAGAAGTTAGTAGCTAATAGGAAGGCATAAGGGATAAGGCATAAGGGGGTGGACAGTGAAACCTGCCTGCCGGCAGGCAGGAGTGAAAAGTAAAAGGTTTAATGATCCGTATTACCTAAACCGCTAAACCGCTAAACCGCTAAACACCTAAACCGCTAAACAGCTATATTTCAGACCTACCGGTAACTGCCTGTTGTCGCTTTCTCTTCCTTGTCACTTGTCACTTGTCACTTTCTTCTCCCTGGGCAGGCTGAAACTAAAGGTACTTCCCTTTTTCTCTTCGCTTTCAACTTTTATTTTTCCGCCATGCTTTTCAATAAATTCCCTGCAAATGATCAGTCCCAGTCCCGTGCCTGTCTCACCCGCAGTACCGGTTGTGGAATGATAGGTATCAATCCGGAACAGTTTTCCAAGATTTTCCTTATTCATTCCGGTGCCTGTGTCACTTATATTAATTTCAATCAGATCACCCTTATCGGTAGCGCTTATCCTGACCTCTCCGCCATTTTTGGTAAACTTAACCGCGTTGCTGACCAGATTCCGGATCACCGTATTAATCATATTTTTATCAGCATAAACCTGTGTTTTAGGTTCCAGCGCATTGACAAGCTTTATATGTTTCTTTTCGGCGGTAATGCTCAACAGGCTAAGGGTGGAAGCAGCAATATCGTTTATATCCATATTTTCGGGACTGTACTTAATTTTATCGGTTTGCGTACGGGCCCATTGCAGCAAGTTTTCCAACAGGTTGAATGCTCCTTCTGACGAAACGTTTATCAGTTCCAGCAGGCCGATTCTCTGCTGATCGTTCATGGAGCGGTATTCCTTGGTCAGTAATTCGGAAAAACCTATGATGGCGTGGAAAGGATTACGAAGGTCGTGGGCAATGATGGAAAAGAACTTATCCTTTGTCCGGTTCAATCGTTCCAGTTCATCGTTGATCTTACGGAGATTATCAGCCTGTGCAGCCAGTTCCTCAGCCTGCTGCTGTATCTCTTCCTGCCTTTCTTCCAGCAACCGGTTTGTTTCCTGCAGATCTTCCGTCCTTTTCCTCAACTGTATCTCAATGCGCTTTGTTTTGGTAATATCCCGGCCCATTCCCACTATACCCATAACTTCACCATCCTTGTTAATGAGCGGTACTTTGGTGGTTGAGATGATCACACGATTGCCCTGCTCATCCAGTCCCGGCTCCTCGTAATTGATTTTAGGCTCGAGGGTTTTCATGATGCTTTGCTCATCTTCATAATACTGGCTTGCAAGATCGTGCGTATAAAAATCAAAATCAGTTTTGTTGATTACTTCTTCGGGTGTAGATCCCATAACGGTGGCCACCTTTTTATTAGCCACAATAAACCGGCTTTCCCTGTCCTTGATATAAATTACATCCGGCATATTGTCAATGAGGGTCCTCAGCTGATTGCGCTCGTCAAGAATGGATTCTTTCATTTCTTCCTCAACGCGCAGTTTTTCGTGCTGATAGCGTGTTACAATATAAAATACCAGAAATGACAATGCCCCTAAAATCAAAAGCAGCATCGATATCCTGAAGATATTGGTTTTATAAAAGGGAGGTGAAATGATGATCTCAATGCTCCTTCCTTCTTCATTCCACAACTGGTCATTATTGGAGCCTTTGACGGTAAACACATAACGTCCAGGTGGCAGATTGGTATAGGTAACAAATCTGCGGCTGGCGTCGGGATAAGACCAGTCCTCGTGGTAGCCCGCCATCCTGTATTTGTAAAGGTTCTTTTCAGGTGCAACATAATCCAGCGAGGAAAACTCAAGTGAAATGTCATTCAGATAATAGGGAAGGTTTATCTTTTTTATACGATTCAGTGATGTATGCGTATAATCGCGTGCATTATAGGTTTCTCCCCTGCCGGATATCTGAAAGGTCGTAATGGCAATTTCCGGGGTATTCAAATTTTCCCGGATGCTGTCGGGATAAAAGGATGTATATCCGTCCACACCGCCAAATAATAATTCACCGGAAGGTGACCTGAAAGCAGCGCCGGAATTGAAAACATTATGCTGCAATCCGTCCTCTTTCACATAATTCCTGATCGTTTCCGTTTTTGGGCTAAATTTAATGATCCCGTTGCTGGTGCCCAGCCAAAGGTTGTTATGGGTATCCTCCACGATTTCATAGATCATATCGTCACCAAAACCGATATCCTGGGAGAAAGATCTGAATGATTCATGGTTACGGTCAAACCGGTTTAGTCCGCCTCCGCCGGTCCCAATCCACAACACTTCGTTTTTATCCTCATAGATGGTAAAAACGTCATTGTGGCTCAGGCTGTTTGCCTGGCCGGGTATATTCCTGTAAGTTGTAAATAATGCTATTTCTTCGGGAACTGTGGCGTTGATGTTTTTTACCGTCATTTTACTGAGTCCCCCGCCCTTGGTTCCTATCCATATGGTTCCGCTTCTGTCCCGCATGATCCGGAGCACGATCCTTGAGCCCAGGGAAGTGGGATTGTTTGGTTCATTGGGGAAATTTATGGACTTGCCTGTTTTTTTGTTAAACAAATCAAGACCTCCGGTTACCGTGATTCCCCATGTTCCGATCAGGAGATGATCGGCATCATAATCAAGGATAGTATAAATATGATCATTGCTCAGTGATGTATTATCACCGGCAATTCTTTTAAAATGGATACTGCTGCCGGTGACAGGGTCAAACTTGTTCAATCCTCCGCCATCGGTACCAATCCAGAGAATTTTTCTATTTCCTTCACTGGAGGGACAAATGCACAGAATATTATTACTGCTGAGGGCAGCCGATCCGTTTTCTGATTTCCGGAAGAACCGTATGTTGCCTGTCTTACCGTCCATCCGTGCCAGGCCGTCATTTCGGGTGCCAAACCATGTATTTCCCTCCTGGTCCATTTGTATGACCGTAATGACCCCGTAATTCCCGTTGCTATTTGCAAAGGAGTTGGCTTCATGCGTAATAAAATTCTTGGTACTTGGCACTATCTTATGTACTCCATCATACCGTGTACCCACCCATATTATGCCGGAGGATCCTCTGTATAAGGAAACGATGACCCTGTCGTGCAAATATTCATTCCCAAGGACTGAGGTAATATCCTTGTATGATAAGGTTGTTGCATCAACCTGAAAAATCCCCTGATCACGGGTTCCAATCCATAAATTGCCATGCAGGTCTGGCAGTATGCTAAAAACGATGAACTGTGATCGTTGGCCGGCGCCAGGCTGAGATCCTTCAAAGCAATAGGTAAATTGGTTGCCGGTACGGTCAAATTTTATCAGTCCGGATCCCCAGGTACCAATAAACAGGTCATATTTTTCATCCTGATAAAGGGCAAGGACAGCAGGATTAATGTTGCCGTTTCCGATTGGCACCCGGATAAGGCTTCCGGTGGCCTTATCAAACCTGAACAACCCGTCTTCCGTTCCCAGCCAGAGATTATTGCTGTTCTGCCGATCTTCAACGATGCAATTAATATGGTTGCTTTCGGCAGAAAAGGGATTATAAAATCGTTTGAATATGGCCGTGGAATCCACACTGTTCAATCCGCCCCCCTTTGTGCCAACCCATAGCGTATTCTTCTGATCGTTATACAGGGATAATATGTAACTATTGCTTATAGAGGATGAGTCACGCGGATCATAGTGGAACCGTAAAAACTTGTCGGTATTGGCATCGTACCAGTTCAATCCGTTCTCGGTCCCCACCCAGATATTACCCTGGTTGTCCTCACACAATGCCCTGACAACATTATTGCTTAAGGATTGAGAATCAGCAGGCACCGGTTTGAAAACCTTGAAATTGTATCCGTCATAGCGGTTCAGTCCATTCCAGGTGCCGAACCACATAAAGCCTTCATGGTCCTGAAGTATTGAGCTTACCCAGCTGTTGGACAAGCCATTTTCAGGCGAAATATTCACTGCCCTTAACGATTGGCCTGTTAATGTAAACGGAATAACGGTGAGGAAGAATATAAGGGAATATTTTAGCATAATAACGGGCATGGCTGACTTAAATAATGATTTTACGCATTTCATACCATAAAGGTTATTATACCTGAATACTTTTTAAATAGGTAAAAGTTACTCCCAGTCTGAAAAGGACTATAAAAGTCAGAAATTATTTATGAACTATCCCTAATCAGCAATGAATTTTTTTCAACAAAAAGAGCTATTATCCAACAACGGTTGAAAGACAGATAGTCTTGCCGTCGTTCAGCCTGCCTGCCGGCAGGCAGGTCATGCGGTCAGGTTGTTTGGAAAGGCGACAACAAGGATTGCCCCTACTAAGAATTTCCATCATTCCTACTTTCCAACATTCCACTGTTCCAACTCTTCTACAAACTTCCAACTTCCAACTGCTAAATCGAATAATAGTCCATTTCCCTGACCATTTTCCTGAATATTTCGATAACATTGCAAAAAGAACAACATAATGTTTCCGGAAAAGGCCTTGCTTTCGACTGCATATTTAGGTTCTGTCCAATACTTCTCGAAATTTCTCCTTTATCGCGGAATTGAGATCGAGCAATGGGAGAACTATCAGAAGCAGTCTTA
>Ga0105101_10000381_pt1 | contig 18160 bp, 22 predicted proteins | sample PPLLak21cMay2015_2_FD_87037 | JGI IMG/M metagenome (GOLD analysis project Ga0105101, IMG submission 87037) | Freshwater sediment microbial communities from Prairie Pothole Lake near Jamestown, North Dakota, USA - PPLs Lake P8 Core (1) Depth... | ecosystem: Environmental > Aquatic > Freshwater >... | reverse complement strand
TGGATTTTGCCGAGCTGCTGCTGCGCGCCTTCGAACTGCTGCGCGACAACGCCGCGATGCGCGAGCATTACCAGAGCCGCTTCCGCCAGGTGCTGGTGGACGAGTTTCAGGACACCAACTCCATTCAGTACAACTGGCTCAAGCTGTTTGCAGGGGGACACAAAAACCTGTTCGTGGTTGGCGATGACGACCAGTCCATCTACGGCTGGCGCGGCGCGCTGGTGGATAACATTCTCAAGTTCGAGAAGGACAACCCGGGCACCAAGGTCATCCGCCTCGAACAGAATTATCGATCAACCGGCAACATCCTGAAGGCCGCGAACGCGGTGATCAACCACAATGAAGGCCGGCTCGGCAAGGAGCTTTGGACCGACGGCGAAGACGGCAAGCGCATCGAGCTGTACACCGCGTTCAACGAGATCGACGAGGCGCGTTTCGTGCTCGACCGCATCCAGGCCTGGGAGACGCTCGGCCACAAACGCGCCGAGGTCGCCATTCTGTATCGCTCCAACGCCCAGTCGCGCGTGTTCGAAGAGTTGTTGGTGCAGGCCGGCGTTCCATACCGCGTTTACGGCGGGCTGCGTTTTTTCGAACGCGCCGAAATCAAGGACGCGCTCGCGTATTTGAGACTGGTGGCGAGCCGCCACGATGACCCGTCGTTCGAGCGGGTGTGCAATGTGCCGACGCGCGGGCTCGGCGACCGTACGCTCGACACCCTGCGCCTGCACGCGCGCGCCAAGGGCCTGTCGCTGTGGGAAGCGGCGCACTCGCTGCTCGGCGAGCAGACCCTGGCGGCGCGCGCTGCCAATGCCCTGAAAGGATTCCTCGATCTGATCGAACGCCTGGCCGCCGACACCGTCGGCCTCACTCTCGGAGATCAGGCCGAACAGGTGTTGCACGGCAGCGGCCTGCTCGACTTCCACCGCAACGACAAGAGCGAAAAGAGCGAGGCGCGGATCGAGAACCTGGAGGAGCTGGTGAACGCAGTGCGCAACTACGAGCATGATCCGGCCGAGGGTCTCGACCCGCTGTCGTCGTTCCTGGCACATGCCGCGCTCGAGGCCGGCGAGGCCGAGGCCGAGGCGTGGGAAGACTGCGTGCAGCTGATGTCCCTGCATTCCGCCAAGGGCCTTGAGTTCCCGCTGGTGTTCCTGACCGGCCTGGAAGAGGGCCTGTTCCCGCACCAGCGCTCGGTCGAGGAACCCGGCCGGCTCGAGGAGGAGCGCCGGTTGTGCTACGTGGGTATGACTCGGGCCAGAAAAGAGTTAGTGCTTACTTATGCAGAAGTCCGCCGCCTGTATGGATCTGAACACTACACCAGCCCGTCGCGCTTCCTGGGCGAAATCCCCCCGGAGCTGATCGAAGAGGTGCGCGCCCAAGCAACGGTCACGCGCCCGGCCGGATCGACGGGCTCACGGCAGGCGTGGGGCGGGACGGGTGTGTCGGCGGGCATTTCGCCGCATACTGGCGCGCCCGGCAACGGCGTGGGGATGCGGCTGGGAACGCGCGTGCTGCATGCCAAGTTCGGCGAGGGCGTGGTGCTGGGGATCGAAGGCCAGGGCGAGCACGCGCGCGTGCAAGTCAACTTTAACGGCGCCGGGTCCAAGTGGCTGGTGCTGGCCTATGCCAACCTGCAATCGTTGTAATGCCGGTACCAGGGTGAAAAAAACCGGGAAATCCGGCTTTTGTTCGCCATTTCATAAACTATAGTTAGGTCAAACGGCAGGTCGCTGACACGAATGCACGGCTGGTTCGTGCAAGGCATGTATTCGAATTTTTACAGGTTCTTATTGTGCAGGTTTGCTTGCATTAAACGGGAGATGACGTGAAATCAGCACAAGGCAGTGGGGCCGGGTCGGCCAGGAAAGGGCTGTTGAGCTGGCTCAAGGACACACAGGGCGACCTATTAACGGGGCGAAGCTTCGCCTGGCTGCTGCTGCTGACGCTCGCCGGCGCGTTTCTCGCCAGCGCCGCCGGCGCCGGTGTCTGGCTGACCGCGACGCTCGTGGCGGGGCTGACTGCGGTGCTCGTCCATGTGTTGATCATCACGCCGCTGGCGCGCGACTACGAGGCGCACCTCAAGGCCAAGCCGCGCGCCGCGACGCCCGGCAGCATGGACGCACTCACCCGCGTGCCCAACCAGCGCGGCATCACCGCCAGCCTGCTCAATGCCATGTCCTACGCCAATCGCTATAGCCACCCGCTGTCGGTAGCGTTGGTGGATCTCGACCTGCTGACCAGCATCAACCGCCAGATGGGACGCAAGGCCGGCGACAAGGCGCTGCAGACGGTCGCGGCGGTGTTCACCGACACCCTGCGCATGCCCGATCATGCCGGGCGCTACGGTGACGAAGAGTTTTTAGTCATCCTGCCCAACACCACGCTCAAGAACGCCACCGGCATCGCCGAGCGCATCCGCGACGGCGTCGAAAATGCCGACTGCAGTTTCAACGGCAAGAAAATTCCGGTTACCGTGAGTATCGGCGCCAGCCAGTTTCACAAAGGTGAAGACCTGGAGCGCTTCCTTGCGCGCGTCGACAAGGCGCTCGCCGCGGCCAAAGTCAGCGGCCGCAACCGCGTGGTGGCTGAACGTCGTGCTGCGGCCAAGGGCAGCAACCGCGGCAAGGCCGAACGGCGCACTGCGGCAGCGCGTTAAGCTCCCGCATATCCGGAGCGGTCTCCCGCCACCCTGGCAGCGGCCAGGTATAAAGCTGCCGCTACTCGCCGAGCAGCTCGCCGATGGGTTTCAAATCATCCACCCGGTCGCATACCGCCTTGATGATCATCATGATCGGCACGCCGAGCAATAAACCCCATACGCCCCATAACCAGCCCCAAAACAGCACGCTGACGAAAACCACGACCGCGCTCATCCTGCTGGCGCGACCCGTAAGCCATGGGGTCAGCAAGTAACCCTCCAGGCTGGTAATAACCAGTGAAATGCCGCCAACCACGAGCGCCATGTTGATGGTGCCGAATTGCAGAAGCGCGACCAGCGCCGTGCCGCCGGTAACGACGACCGGACCGAGATAGGGGATGGTATTGAATACCCCGGCAACGATTCCCCAGATCGCTGCGTGTTCCAGGCCGATCCACAGAAACGCCAGCCAGGTCACCACGCCCACCAGGAGGCTGGTGAATATCTGCACCAGCAGATAGCGTTGAATCTGACCGTTGATGTCATCCAGCACATGCAGGGTGATTTTTTTCTTGCTAAGGGTGGGCCCGGTGATTCGGAGCAGCTTGCGCCGGAACGTGTCGCCCGAAACCAGCAGAAAATACGCCAGGAATAATACAATGCCGGTCTGCGCAGCGGCCCCAAACACACCCAGTGTGCCGATCAAAAGGTAGTCTTTGACATTGATTTTTGGTTTTTCGATCTGCACGCGCGTTACGCCGCTCGGGGCAACGGGCGCCGGGGCGCCTGTTTCGCTTGCCACGCGCTCGATCTGTGTGGCGGCCTTTTGCACCTTTTCCATCGTGCCTTCGGATCTTCCCCGCTCGGCGCGCAATGTCTTGCGAAACTTTTGCGCGGCCTCGGGCAAGGTTTCGATCAGCTCGGCCGCATCGTCGCTGAGCGAATAAACCAGATAGCCGGCCCCGCCCACGATACCGAGCAACAACATGCCGGCGCCGATGGCGCGCGGGATGTGCCATTTTTGTATCAAAGCTACAAGGGGAGAAAGTGCGTAGCTGATCATCACGCCCAGCATCAACGGGATAAAAACCGCTTTGGCCCAATGCAACGCAAAAATGACCGCAAGCACCGTGAGCAGTATTAGCGACAAACTGCGCACGTTAATCGGCGCGCGCATCACCAGGGAAACTGGTTTAGGAGTTTCCGAATTGTCTGCCTCCGACGTTTTCTGCTCAGACCGGGGAATTCGGTTCATTTTTTGATTCTTCAGTGAACGTACAAACGAAAACCACCACCGCGCGGCATCAATGCACTACCCTCAGTGTCAGCGACGGCCTGCCGGGGTGCGGTAAAACAGTCAAGATCGCCAAACGGCGTTGTTGCGCAAAGCAGGATGCGCCAGGGTGGTTAGTTTTCCAGGCGCTGAAATTCGCGCAATGGACTTTGTGCAAGCACGCTTTCGCTAACCCTGTTTGTTTCTGACAAGCGGAGGCCCACCGCCAATCAGGATCGCCCCCACGCCCACCCAGACCGGAATGTTCACCGTCTCCATGTCCTTGACCGAAAACTCGATCGGCTGCAGCTTGGCATCAAGCGTGTCTTAAGTATAGGTAATACTGCCATACACCAGCCCCGGCACGCCGGCGATGACCAACACGATTGCCAGGGTCTTGATGGCGTTCCTTGTGTCACCTCCTGCAGAAAAACCACTGTGTACCGCCACCGGAGGTGTGGCGGTGGGGTAACGTGCAAACCAGGCTGGAGAGCAGCCGGGCCGCCCTGGGCACTGCTTCGCTGCATCAACTCAAACGAGGGTCGTTACACGCGTCGACCACCAATGACGCGTATCAAGATCACGACGATCGCGATCACCAGGAGAACATGAATCAATCCACCCATGGTGTATGAGGAGACCAGGCCAAGTGCCCAGAGGACGATCAAGATAATTGCAAGGGTTTCGAGCATTTTGTTATACCTGAAATGGGTGATACCAGACTGTAAATGGTGTGCCCTGTATGACAGGATGACCGAAGTCGGGCCTCCTTGATTCCCGAATGGCTGCTTCAGCATCCAGCCCGTTAATGGTGCTCATGTGTCGGCATGGTCGTGATGGAGACTCCCGCCGGCGGATTGCCGACCGCCGCAGAGTCAGACGAAAAGGCAAGTGCCGGAGAACGGGCACTTTTGGCGCCCCCCAATGTTTTTGCGCAAAGAACGCCGTACGCAGACTGTCTTGCTCCGGCTAATTGCTGACGTTTCCCGCTAATCACACCGAGATGATCGCCGACCAGAATACTCCAGCGCACCAGTACCTTGCCCTTGAACTGATTCCAGTTGCCCTCAACGAGATCCCGATTCATACCAACCCCCTGTGTGTGATCATGGCGTGGTTCAGCGCTACGCGCCTCTGTCATGCCTTGCTTAAAACAACATTAAAGCGCCGAGTGCCGCATGGATTCTGTGCGGTTCCGTACAGATCGGCAAATGGCTAATTTGTGTCGCAGTGTTGTTGAACATAAAAACGGCGTTTAGCCGCAGATGAACGCAGATTCATGCAAATGAATCAGGCCATTGATGCACCGAAGCCGTTCACCCTTCTGGTGGGCTGGCGAATACAGGCAGCGCATTGAATAGCCATGTTTATCTGCGTTCATCTGCGGTTAACTGCTTTTTCCAGGTTGAAACACCGGGCGCGGGCAGGTTGCATCATTGCGTTTGGAGCATAGCGAGGATGTGCCCGAAATCCCCGCAGGCCGGCCTGGAGGCAGACCTGCGCCGGATCAAGGCCATTTTTGCGCCGGGAAGGGTGAAGCACGACGCCAGCGCGCAGCGATGGCGGGTACTGGCAGGACCGGGCGGCGCGATCAGCGCGCCCGGTTACGCCGCATGCGGGCGATTCTTGTCGCGCATGATGCTGCTGATGTCCCGGCCCACGCCGCGATAACCGGTAAAGCGGCCCGACGCATCGAACATCGGCTCCCCGCTTACCTGAAAATACTGGTGGGCGCCATCGGCATCGGTCCGGCTGTAGACGAAATCCAGAAACGGCCGGCGTGCCGCCATGTTCGCCTCCAAAACCGCGCGCTCGGCCTTGTTCCAGCCCGCCGCCTGCGCATCCTTGATTTCACCGAGCAGGGAATCGGCCGGGATGCCAAGCATCTCCAGCACCGGTCCGTATACCTTGGTAAAATGCCCGCCCTCGTCCTGTTCCCAGTACCAGTCGGATGCCAATTCCGTCAAACGGCGAAAACGCGCCTCGCTCTCGCGCAGCTCGGCCGTGCGTTGCTGCACGGCTTGTTCCAGTTTCTGGTTGTACTGTTCGAGTTGCTTGTACAGCAGCCGTACTTCCAGCATGTTGTGGATGCGCGTCTGGACCTCGACCAAATCGAACGGTTTGGCGATGAAATCCCGCGCGCCGGCGGCCAGCGCGCGCAGCTTGTGGCCCGGTTCGGCCGTGATCACGAGTATCGGCAAATAGCCATCGGTTTCGATTTCCTTCAGGCCTTCCATCACCTGAAAGCCATCCATGCCGGGCATTTTCAGGTCGAGCAGAATCAGGTCGTACTGGTGGTCGCGATTCAGCGCGCAGACGCTCTGCGGATCGGTCGTCGAGGTGACGCGCCGGTAACCGGCTTCATCCAGCATTTGCTCCAGCAGCTGCACATTGGCTTTCTGGTCGTCGACAATCAGGATGCTGGCGTTGAGAATATCGGCGTCACGAATCATGGGGTTGATCCTAGCACGGCAGCGCCGTCTAAACCTGTTTCCGCAAATTCCAGCGCAAGGTCCAGCGTCTCCATGAACTCGTTGACCTTAATTCGCTTGTTGAGGTAACGGAAGAACCCCGCCTCCAGGCCTTTCTCGATATCGCGCTGCATGGCGTTGGCGCTGATGGCCAGCACTGGGATATGCGCCGTCGCCGGATCGTCCCGCAGGATTTTCAGCGCCTGGATACCGCTGATACCGGGCAGATTGATGTCCATCAGGATCACCTCCGGCAAATGAATACGCGCCAGCGCGATGCCGCGCGTGCCATCCCCGGCGCTCAGCAGGCGCATATCCGGGCGGCGCGCGATGAGTTGCTCGACCAATTGCATGTTGGCGCGGTTGTCTTCGACATACAGCAGGGTGCGCCGCGCCGCGCCAGGCAGGAGACGCTTGTGCGACAGCGTATGCGGTTCGTCCGCACCGGCGGCAAGTTGCGGCGCAGCCGCCAGGTTCAGTTCGATCCAGAACACACTACCCGTGCCGACGGTGCTGATCGCGCCGATTTTGCCGCCCATCAACTCGACCAGCCGCTTGCTCACCACCAGACCGATGCCGGTGCCTTCCTCGGCGCCGGCCTCCTGTCCGAGCCGGTTGAACGGCTGGAACAGTTGCGTGAGCTTTTCCGGCGACAATCCTTCGCCGGTATCCTTCACGCTGATCCGCAGGTGCTCCGCGTTCAATACGCGGCAGGTCACTTCGACCGACCCGTGCTCGCGATTGTATTTAATCGCGTTGGAAAGCAGGTTGATCAAAACCTGCTTCACCCGGGTCCGATCGGCCCTGATAAACGTCGCGGCCTCGATCTTTGGAAAGCGCATGCGGATGCCGCTTTTTTGCGCCTGCGGCTCGATCATGGCCTGACAATTCAGCAACACTTCGGACAACGACATGGGTTCCAGCGACAGCGACAGCTTGCCGGACTCGATCAATGCCAGATCGAGGATTTCGTTGATCAACTCCAGCAGATACCAGCCGCCCTGGAGAATCTGGTCGATGCTGGCCTTCTGGCCGGGCGTGGGCAACGGCGAACCCGTTTCCAGCAATTGCGCGAACCCGAGAATCGCATTCAGCGGGGAGCGCAGCTCATGGCTCATGCTGGACAGGAATTCCGATTTGGCGAGGTTGGCCTTGTCCGCCACGAACCGCGCGCTCTCAAGTTCGGTATTCTTGTCCTGTAGTACCCGGTCCAGGCGCTTGCGTTCGGTGCTGTCGCGCGCGGCGGCGAACACACCTTGCAGCTTGCCGTTGGCGTCGTAGAAGGTGGCCGCATTGTAGGACACCGCCGTTTCCCCACCGTGCTTGTGGCGCGCGGTGAGTTCGTAGTCGCTGATCTTTTTTTCGTTCAGCACCTGCTCGATGCCGGCCTCGGCACGCTTCGGATTGGTAAAATAGTTCTTGAACGCCGTGCCGATCAGCTCGTCGCGCGTGCAGCCGGTGAGAGCCACCATCTGCTGGTTGACGTCGGTAATGATGCCGGACGGGTCGGTGGTGATCAGTGCGTCGATGTTGGACTCGATCAGTGACCGGGTGTAGAACTGCTGGTCGCGCAGCGCCTGCTGCACGGCATAATCCTCCGTGACATCGCGGAACACCAGCACGGCGCCCACTACCTGACCGTCACGGCCGCGGATCGGCGCGCAACTGTCGGCGATATCGCACTCGCTGCCATCCGCGGCGATCAGCACGGTGTGGTTGGCCAGGCCCTGGATCGTGCCTTTCGCCAGTGTTTCCATGACCGGAATCGTGGAGGGTTGGCGGGTTTCCTTGTTGACGATGTGAAAAATCTCGTTTACCGGGCGGCCGCTGGCCTGCGCCTGCGTCCAGCCGGTGAGCCGTTCGGCCAGGGGGTTCAGGAGCGTTACACGTGCTTCGGCATCGGTCGCAATCACGGCGTCGCCGATCGAGTTGAGCGTCACCGCGAACTTTTCCTCGACCTGCTTGCGCGCGGTGTTATCCGTGCCGATCAGCAGAAAGCCGATGATGCCGCCTTCCGTATTGCGCAGCGCGGTGACCGACACGACCGCTGGAAAGCGGCTGCCATCCTTGCGGATATAGGTCAGCTCGTAGATATCCTCGATGCCGCGCGACGCCTTGAACACCAGCGCTTCGAAGCCCGGCTGAATCGTGGTGCCGAACTCGACGCTCAACACCTGGGCGCGCGCGATGATTTCCTGCGGATCGGAAATCTCGGCCGGGGTGATCTTGTTCAGGACGTCGGCGGCCGTGTAGCCGAGCATGTGTTCCGCGCCGACATTGAATATCTGTATGACGCCCTTCTCGTCGGTGGCGATACTGGAGAAGTTGGCGCTGTTGAAAATGGCACTCTGCAAGGCCCCGGTTTTAAGCAGGGTCTGCTGGCGCCGGGCCTCGGTGTTGCCTTCCGCCTTGCCGGCGGCAGGGCTGGGAATGGCGGGATCGTGGACTTTTCTGGACATGGCCGACCTCTGTTAACGCCTGAATGAGGCGGGTGGATCGCGTGGCCGAAGGCGCGAGCAGCCCCGCACATCTCTTATACACCCATCTCGCATTAACGGTGCAACCATTCTTCTGTTGGCCCTCCAGCGGGACAAATAGAACAGCGACCTGATTATCGGTGTCCGTGCCCCAACATAACGACCGGACCCGATACTTTCAGTTGGCCACCGCACATAAGTCGACGCTTTTCCGCGAAACCCGCAACCGGGCGAAGGATCAGGCGAGACTGGTCAATGGAAGTTCCTGACGATTGCGTACATCGTTCAGCAGGCGGTCGTGTTCTTTTTTGACCACCGCATAGCATTCACAAACGCGCGCCTCCAGACCCGCCCGGTCCAGCACGCTGATGTGGCCGCGGCGGTAGCGAATGCACCCGGCCTGCTGCAAATGCCCGGCCGCCTCGGTGATGCCTTCGCGCCGCACGCCGAGCATGCCGGCAATCAGCTCCTGGGTCATGGTCAAGTCGTTCGAGGGCAGGCGATCGAGGGTCAGCAACAGCCAGCGGCACAGTTGCTGTTCCACCGCATGATGGCGATTGCAGACCGCCGTTTGGGATATCTGGGTTATCAGTGCCTGGGTGTAGCGCAGCAACAAGTGCTGCAACACCTCGCCGCGGTCGAATTCCGCCTTCAAAATCCGCGCTTTCAGTTGGTAACCATGGCCCGCGGTCTGCACTATGGCCCGGTTGGGCGTGGTATTTCCGCCCAGGAACAGCGACACGCCGAGCACGCCTTCATTACCCACGCCCGCGATTTCGGACGATGCGCCGTTTTCCATCACATACTGCACGGACACGATGGCGGTTGCCGGAAAATAGACGTGTTGCAGCTGGCCGCTGAACTCATAGAGAACATGGCCGAGCGGCATCGTCACCAGTTCCAGATGCGGGGCAATGCGCTCGAATTCCGCCGTGGGCAGGGCGGCGAGCAGGTGGTTTTGGTTGGGGCTCCGCGGATTATCCATGCGCGGCCTCCGGATGATCGCCTGAGGCGATGTGAGCACTTGCCGGGCAGCATACACCCATTTCACTAAGCACGTTGCCGTACATTGCGCGTGGTTGCGGATCCCCCGCCCGGGAACCATATCCATAATTACCGGTCCGGCCACCACTGGGTGCGCAGCGCCGGTCTCCCCATCCGAACCAGTGCGCGCCCAGCCCGCAGCGACCTCGCCGTGGGAAAGGGGAATAAGGTGAGCGAGTAGGCCGGAGTGAAGGCCAACCCCGGGAAAATCGGTGTACGCACCGCCCTGCGGTGCCGGGCGTGAGCGACGTACTGCGGGCCGTGGCTCCTCTGACTGCAAACGCGCGACGCACGGTCACCTCTGGATCTGGTAACTCACAAGTGTCCCAGCAGCATCGGAACGATCACGATGACAAACACCACGCCGAGCGTTCCACTCGGGGCATAACCCCATTTCCGGCTGTGTGGCCAGCGCGGGAACGCGCCGGCCAGCAGCAGTATCACAACAATCAACAGCAGCAATCCCATGTTATGGCTCAAAGCAGTATTTGCGAAAGGATCGTGTGGTTCACGGAAATTTGATCTGTGGGCGCTTAACGCGCGGAAATATCGCTCTTGTCATCGGAGATGATAATTTCAACACGCCGGTTTTGGCGACGGCCACTGGCAGTGTCATTACTGGCAACCGGCGACGCCTGACCGTAACCGTGGGTGGCAATACGGTCGTTGCCGACACCCAGGTCCACTAAAGCGGCGCGCACGGCATCGGCGCGGCGGTCGGAGAGCGCCTGGTTGTACTCGGCGGCGCCGGTATTGTCCGTATGGCCTTCAACCTGCGCGCGGCGCTGCGGGTATTGCTTGAGAAAGTCGGCAAGTTTTTGCAGGCTGCGGGTACCGCCCGGTTTAAGCTGCGCCTGATTGGTATCGAACAACACGTCACCGAGGGTGATCACCAGCCCGCGCTCGGTTTTTTTTGCGTTCAGTTCCTTGAGCTCTACCTCGAGCTGGCCGGTCCGTTGTTCCGCGTCGCGTGCCTGCTGTTGAGACTTCTCGGACTGCTGTTGAGACATCTCCGACTGGTGTCGTGCCGCGTCCGTCTGTTGGCGCGCTGCATCGGCCTCACGTTGCGAGGCGTCCGCGTCCAGCCGGGCCCGATTCGCTTCGTCGGTTCTGGCGTCGAGGCGGATCTTGCTGCGTTCAGTACTGGCGTTGGCGACGGCTGCTTCGGCCTCTTTTTGTCTGGCTGTTTCCTGCGCAATCGCGGCCCGTTGTTTCGCCAGATACGCCAAATGCGTGACCTCCGCTGCATCGTCTTGCCTGCTGGAGGCGTCGTTGGCCTTGGCGAGGGCATCGCCGGCCTGCTTCAACTCACCCGGAGCGTGCTTCACGACTTGCGGATTGTCTTGTGCCGCACGGTAATCCGTGCGTGCTTCATTCAGGCGGGAATTTTCAGGAACGGAACTGCAACCAGCGAGTACGGCCATGGCGAGTAGTGCCGTTGGTAAAATGCGATGATTTTTCATGATGTGCTCCTGGAGAAGAGGGTTGATTATTGGCTGTTGCGGTCGATTTCCCGGCGCAGCACGCGACTGTCTTCCTGCACGGTGACCGCCGCTTTGCGCGCCTTGGCGGAACGTGCCTTGGCGGCCGCCAACTGCGCGTCGACCTCGGCCTGTTCGGCCAGTGATCGTGCGTTCTTGTAGTCCTCGGCCGTCATCGCCAGATTGGCGCGATTCATTTTTTCCCGCGCGGCCTGCATATCCGCGGACGCATATTCATTGCCCCCCGCGCTGACGGCACTGGAAACGGCCGCTTTCGAGACGGCGATCTGTTCGGTCGGGGGCGGCACGCTTGCGCAGGCGGCGAGCGCGATCGCCACAAATCCGGTGCCGCTCAGGGTTCTGGCCCATCGGGACTTCGATATTGTTTTCATTGTCTTGTTCTCCGTTTGAATGGATCTGAATGAATGTGCCCGGAATTCCTGTAAGCCGGGATTTGGCAAGAAGCGCCGGAAACGCAGGAGCAGTGTTCCGGCCAGCCGGATCAGGGGATGGCCGCTGTGTGAGGCGCAACCCTAAAGAGGACGCCGCACCGCTGTCGGTTTGCTGGCGCACATAGCGCTGTGGCCGATGCTTTCCTGGCCAGGACATTCGATCGCGCGTTCGACGGAAACGTGCCCGGCACTGCACGCGCAGACATTCCGGAAATTAATTTTTGTTATTTGTGGCCGGTGGTTTTTACATGCTCGCCTGGTACAAATGGATCACGCTCAGCGTTGGGACAAGCCTGATTTACTCTATGTACTATAACGAACATAATAATTGCGGAGTTTCGGGCAGGCTCTATTCACGGACATGTTGGCCAACCCCGAGGAGGATGACGGTGCCAGACGGAACTGAAATAAAAGATAAAACGTATTTGCCGGAAGACAACGCGTTGTTAGCCGCTTTGCCATCCGAAGTACTCGATCGCCTGCGCCCCGATCTGGAGCCGGTCGTCATGCCGCTGGGCAGGGTGCTCTACGAATCCGGTGCTGAGCTGAAGCATGTATATTTTCCCGCACCGGGTTGCATTATTTCGATGCTCTACGTGATGACGGATGGCGCTTCGGCGGAAATCGCCGTGGCCGGCGACGAAGGCATGTTGGGCATCGCCCTGTTCATGGGCGGCGGCAGCACTCCCAGCCGGGCGCTGGTGCAAAGCGCCGGTATGGCGTTTCAACTGAAGGCGGAAGCGTTGACCCGGGAATTCGAGCGCCACAGCGGGTTGCAGCTATTGTTGTTGCGTTACACCCAGGCATTAATCACGCAGATGTCGCAGACCGCTGTGTGTAATCGCCACCATACGCTGGACCAGCAACTGTGCCGCTGGCTGTTGCTGAGCCTGGACCGGTTGCCGACCAACGAACTCAGCATGACCCAGGAGTTGATTGCCAACATGCTGGGCGTGCGCCGCGAAGGGGTCACCGATGCGGCGGGAAAACTGCAAGACCAGGGGCTGATTCGTTATAGCCGCGGCCGTATTACGATCCTCGATCGGCCCGGGCTGGAGGCGCAGGTTTGCGAATGTTACGCGGTGGTCAAGAACGAATATGACCGCCTGCTCTCCGTAAAGCCAACGGGTTCGGCGTCGGCGCCAGCAGCAGCCACGCCGAAAGTCTCGGCAAGGTAACGTTGACCACAGCGGCAACGTCCACCCAATACCGCTCCGCCTTTCAGGACAGCCAGATGAATATGTCTGGTTAATGTCCCGGTTTCGGCGTACGGTGATCCCACGTTCAAGCAGGTCACCCTTCCACGCCTGAATTGGCTGGAACGTCTCTTCCAGTCCGCTGTTAGACCCACGGTCGTCGTGGCGCCGTTTCTCCCTGTCATCTGTCCGTCCGTGCAGCGGGTGCCGCGCGCGTCGGCGTGGCTTACTGAATTATTATCAAGAGGGACACCATGCCCATCGCGAAAACCATCCCGGCAACCAACAGCGTGCTGCGCGCCCTGTCCCGCAAGGACGGACAACGCCTGCTGGTTCGTCACGAACAGGTCAAGCTGAAGTACGGCGACATACTCTGCGAGCCCGGTAAACAACTCCGCCATGCCTACTTTCCCAACAGCGGGATCATTTCCCTGCTGACCCCGGTCGAGGGACACGCGAGCGTCGAGGTCGGACTGGTCGGCCGGGAAGGCATGGCGGGCATGGCGTTGTTTTTGGGAGTCGCTGTCTCACCGGTGCGTCTGCTGGTACAGGGTTCCGGCACCGCGATGCGCATCCAGGCGGCGGCGTTTGGCCATGAGATCAGCCGCAATCCGTCGCTGCGGCGCGCGCTCAACCGCTATCTCTACGGTTTCATGGCGCAGGTCGGGCAAACCGCAGGTTGCAACCGCTTCCATCAGATCGGGCCACGTCTCGCCCGCTGGTTGCTGATGACACACGACCGGGTCGACACCGACGAGTTTCAGCTCACGCAGGAATTTCTGGCACAGATGCTGGGCGTGCGGCGCGCGGGCGTTACCCTGGCCGCCAGGGTGCTGCAAAAGAAAAAGCTGATTCGCTATAGCCGTGGCAAGCTCACAATCCTCGACCGCAAGGGTCTGGAACGTGTTGCCTGTGGATGCTATCGGGCGGTCAACGATCTTTGCGGGCACGCAGCGGCCTGATACAGCGCCGGTTGTACCGGTGTGTCTTCACTAGAAAAAACTCCGAGCACGCGCCTAGCCCTGTTTTCGCAGTCTCTTCACGTCGCTCCACCGGCTCAGGTACTCTGCCTGCGCCGCATCATCGGAGTCTCGACGCGTCCCCGCGCCGAGCAATGATCTGATCGCCACCGTCAGCACGGCGGTGTATAGCAGCAAGATCAAGACGGTTAACATGTTCATGCCTCGTGTCCCAATAAGCGGTTGGTTGGTTTGCACGGCGAGTAGAGTTGCCCCTACGTCCGCATGATTTTTCGACCCACCGCGCGGTTTTTAACCAGGCCTTTGCCACCGGCTCGTTTCGCGGCTCGTTTCTTGGCGGCGGTCATGCGGCCGCCTCTGCTTTTCTTCGCCATGTGAATTCCTCCGGAATGCGTTTTGTCTGCCTTGGGTGCCGCTACTATTCCATTGGACGGCGTAGCGTTCTGTACGGCGTGACACATAACGGGAATATTCCCGTGGTGGTTGGCTGCCGGCAAACCGGGAGGCAGGCCGTCCAGCAGTTGCAACAGCCTGAAACCGTGGCGTGTGTACGCCAGCGCACCGTATCGCCTTCGCTTTCAATGTACAAATAAAGACATGCATGGAAACCATGCGGTCGTGCCGCGGTGAACAGCGTGCACGGCGCCTTAACCCGTATCGACCCCGAATCCGCAGTGCTCAAGGAGAAACGCAATGGAACAAGGCATCCTTAAAGACGCCGCATCGAATGTACAAGCCCTGGCAAGCAAGAAATACCGGCAGGCGACGACCTCGGTCGACGCCTATGTTGGCCACAACCCGTGGAAAGTGGTCGGCGTCAGCGCCGCGCTTGGCCTGTTGATCGGCTTTCTGACGGCAAGGCGTTGAGACGCCGACCCTGAACCGCATTCTCAAAACTGGAGAAAGACACCATGAAGACGACCGAGCACACCAACATCCCTTCCGCCAATCCGCTGCCGCAAGGCGATGGCGTCCTGCACAAGGCGGCGACAGGTGCGCACTACGTGGTAGAAAAGGTAGCTGGCGCGGCTGACGATGCCGCACGCAGGGCCATCCCGGCCATTGACCGAGCCGCGGAATATGCACACCGGACCGTGGATAGAACAGTGACTGGCGTATCACCGGCTGCCGAGTGGCTGGATGAACAGGCAATAGCATTCAATGCGACCCAGAAGAAACTTGTCAGCAGTTCGCGTGATTACGTGGCGGCCAATCCGCTGGCGTCGCTGGGCATGGCGCTGGCGGCCGGTTTCCTGATCAGCCACATCATTCGCAAATGAATCACGCCGGATCGCCGGTGGATTCGTCGTTCAAGGAACGCGCCGAAGCGGCTCTGCCGGCAACCGATGAAATTATCGGCAGTGTCGCGATCGCGTTTAATTCGACGCGGCGGGTCGTTGCCGATTTATTCCGGCTGTTTACACTCGAAGTCCGCCGCGCCGGACTTTCTCTGACGTGGATGCTGGCGTTGGGCGTACTTGCCGCGCTGCTCATGGCCACGGCTTGGTACAGCCTGATGATGGCGTTGGCCTTGTGGGCTGTGTCGCTCGGCTTGACGTGGATTGGCGCCATGCTCGCGCTGGCGTTGGTGAATCTGGTGACGGCCGCAATGGTGGTATTTTCCTGCGTGGGTTTGAGCCGGAACCTGCTGTTTCCGGCGACCCGGCGGCAGCTTGCGGCAGCTCCGGCACCACCGGATGCGGCATGAAACCCTGGCCTACCCGATCCGAGATTTTCTTCACCGAATGCCGGCTTGCGCGCTCAATACTTGAGTCGCGCGCAAGTTTTGCACAAGCACACTCGACGCTACGTACGCGCCTGACGAAACCGTCTTCACTGCTCGTTGTGACGGGCGTGGGAACCTTGTTCGGAGTGTGGTTGGCGCGCCGGACTAAAGCCCGATCCGGGCAGGATACGGTTTCTGCACGGGTGCCGATCTTTGGCCCGGTATCCACGCTCCTCACTCGTTTCGGTCTGCAACGACTCACAGAATCCTGGACACGCCTGCGCCACCCGGATTCGGTGACGAAATAATCCGCGGGTTGTGCTGGTAATGTCCGCTGCTCCCCGGCATGTCATGCCGCAGAGTTGTGAATACCGGACACGAAGGCCGTCGCGCGACGGCCTTCGATATTTCCGGCTATGTACGAAAACGTACAGAACGGCGTGCGATGAAGGTGGATAGTCGTCGTTACGACGCCCGGTACCAATAGCCGGGTGCTGATTTATTTTCGGCGAAATGCAGTCAACCTTGAAGGGAAATTCAAATGAAAGCGCCAGAGAAGTTCAAATTGATCGGCATTTCGATGTTGCTGGTTGCCGGGCTCGTCGCCTGCGACAAGAAGCCGGGGCCGGCGGAGACCGCGGGCAAAAAGCTTGACCAGACGGTTGACAGCGCCGGCAAGAAAATGGGCGATGCCGCCGATAGCGTCGGCGAGAAAATGAGTGCGCAAAGCGCGAAAGCCGGTGTGGCCATCGAAGACGCCGAGATCACGACCAAGGTCAAGGCCGCTATTTTTGCCGAACCCGGTCTCAAGACACTGCAAATCAGCGTCGATACGATAAACGGCGTGGTGACATTGACCGGATCGGTCAATTCGCAGGCGAGCCGCGATCGGGCCAATGCACTGGCAAGCGCGGTGGCCGATGTGAAAAGGGTAGAAAACCAGCTGATAGTCAAACCGAAATAAATGAATTTGAGTTGGCGCGATGATTTTGGGGCAAGACATGGAAATACACGACGCGTATAAACAAAAATTGGCGGCGCAACTGAAAGAATGGGGCGCCCAGATCAATTTGTTGGAGGCCAAGCTGGAGAACGCCAGCGCCGACGTGAAGGTCAAGCGTGCCGAGGTACTACATGGGCTACGCGCCAAACAGCGCGCGGCGTCCGAAAAAATGCAGGAGCTGGAGAAGGCTGGTGGCGACGCGTGGGAGCAGACAAAGATAACGGCTGACAAAATCTGGGCGGACCTCAAGACGGGCGTCGCTGACGCCCGTTCCAAATTCAAGTGAAGTAATCGCGAGCGACGTTGCCGGGTCGTCTGACCACGCGGCGGTGAAACCCGCACTCTCCCTTTAACGAGTGATCATGGGCATGCTGGCACAACGTCTGCATCGGGCTTCTCGACAAACATTGGAGCAATGTACCAAGGCGGTCGGCACGTCCCTTGCCCCACTCTACCGAGCATTCCTCCCTTTTGGTGCGGGCCATCCGCACCATTTTTTTCGCTCCGTAAAGCCGAAATCGTCACCAGCGGACAGCAGCTTGCCGCGTTCCGGTTCTCGCGGGTCACTTGCGTCCCGGACTGCACGAAAACGTACAGATGCTGAACGCCTTACGTTCAAGCTTGTAGCATTCGGGGCTGTTTACGGACAGGCAGCTGCAATACGTCTCGTCACCGAACGGCATGCGACTTCAGTAATAACCGAAGCAGAGCAGGGAGCGAAAATACGACAAACGGATTGCACCAGATTCCATATTCCCGGGACCAGGATTCGGCCAGGCGGAACCGTGCCGAATACACGGACGGTGATTTACCGGTCTCGCTGATTCGCGAGGATTCGATTGCGCGGCGAATTTCCATTGACGATTGCCGTGACATCATTCATTTTCTTCGTGTGCACGATGCGCCGACGTGTCGTCGGCTGGAAGGCATCCTCGCGGAAAATGGCCAACGCGCCACGGATGCGGGCGAACCCTTGCGGGTCGCCTTCCACCAACCGCCATAAGCAGAACCTTACGGATAAAAAATATTACTCATATCCGAATGGCACTTACATAAACCCTGATTCCGCAACAACCACGGTAGGTAGCCCGGATGGAGCCCTTCGACTTTACTCAGGACAGACGCAGTGGAATGCGGGGAAAATGCTCAGCCGCGGGGCCGATTCCCGGATTGCGCTGCGCTCCATCCGGGCTACGTGTTGCATCTTTTATCGCCCAAGTGCCGTATTCTCAGGGCAAAGCGCTCAAGTAAGTGCCATTCTTCTCGCTTCCTTATTATTGGCGACCCCGCCATTGCCCTGTTCCTGCAACAATGCTCTGCGGACAACCCCGTGGGCTCTGCATGGGTCCGCGCAGGAGGCAGGATAATTCTTTTGCCATGACTGGTTGTGCGCATTGTCTTTACGGCTGGCAACCAGCC
>Ga0105101_10000380_pt1 | contig 18199 bp, 14 predicted proteins | sample PPLLak21cMay2015_2_FD_87037 | JGI IMG/M metagenome (GOLD analysis project Ga0105101, IMG submission 87037) | Freshwater sediment microbial communities from Prairie Pothole Lake near Jamestown, North Dakota, USA - PPLs Lake P8 Core (1) Depth... | ecosystem: Environmental > Aquatic > Freshwater >... | reverse complement strand
GCTTCCAGGTGAAGTCGTTTTTCGATTTGATCCCTGGACCGCTGCCATAACGGGCCGGAGCCAATGCGCCTGCCGGCTCCAGCGATCGGAAGAAAATATTGAGCGGAATAGTGAAAAGGTGAGAGAGTTTCGTGTAGGGGATGCTGGCGACGAATGTGAACGCCAGCACCGCGTGGGCAATCCACAGGACGAGGTGCAGGGTTGAATTGTTCGGATCACCGGCGGCGACGAATGCGCTGGCGATCATATTGCCAATTGGAGACCAGGCAGCCCAATCAGGCTGGATCACAGCAATCCGCAGCCCTTCTACCAGATAGCCGGTGATGGCGATCAGGGAAAGCATCACCAGGACATAGGCGTCATCCCAGGTAAATTTGCGCCCGAGATTGTTCTGCAGGCGGGGTGGGCGGACGATATATCTCCGGTAGATTGCCATTCCCAAACCGAGGATCAAGAGCAGCCCGAGGATGTCCAGCACCAGCTCGTAAATGACGTACAAGCTGCCTTTTAAGAACTGGAAATCAAAGAACAGGTGGGTTACGTCCCAATCGACGGTCGCCAGGACCGTGCCCAGGAGCAGAGCGACCATTCCCCAAAAGATTGCCAGGTGCATAATCCCGGGGAAGGGGTCGCGTGCCACGCGCACCTGTGCAACCGCGTGAACGACAACCGACCAGAGCCTTGTGCCCAGCCGGTCTGTGCGTTTCACCTTTTGTCCAAGCCGCCAGCGACGCAGGTGGCGCACCACACCATAGATGAAGACAATGATCGTCAAGCCGGCCGCAACGTACTGCGCGATCTCTGCCCAATGAGGGATATTCCAGAAGGTTTCTCGGATAGGCATGGCTTCTGCCCTGCAAGCTTTCAGGACGATTTGGCGAGGTGAATCTTTTCCGCGAGCACAGGTGCCAGGTCGAGAAGATCAACCGTAGTTCCATACCTGGCGACGCTGAAGATCGGCGCTTCGGGATCGGTATTGACGGCGATGACCACTTCGCTGTCTCCTACGGCTTCCACATGCTCCGGCGCGCCGCTGATGCCGAGAGCCAGGTACAGCTTCGGCCTGACCTTTTTGCCCGATTTTCCTACCAGGCGTGATGTCGGGAGCCAACCCTGGTCTATAATCGGGCGCGAAGCCGCCAGTACACCGCCCAGGGCATCTGCCAGCTCCTGGGCAAGTTCCATGTTGTCCTGATTCTGAATGCCGCGTCCCACAGAGACTACGATCTCCTCTTTGGAGATATCCACATCTCCAGATTCGGGCTCGATATATCCCATAACGCCTGTCCTGAGCCCGCTTACATCTGGGAAGGGCAGCCATTCGACTGCAGGGATAGTGTCAGACTGTCCCGCTTCTGCTTTGTACTCTCCAGGGATCATGGCGACGAGGGCGACCGGTTCCGGGACCTGCCCTTCAACCATGATCTTTCCCCCACAGATCTGGCTGGTAAAGGTCACCTTCCCATCCTGGGCGGTAAGCTTGCGGCACGAGCTGATCAGCGGACAGCCCAGGCGCATAGAGAGCGAGCCAGCCAGATCGGCGCCGGTCGATGTATCCCCGAACAGCACCAGGCGGGGTTGCCTGGCCTGGATAACGCCGGTCAGGATTTGCTGGAAGATCTCCGGGTTGAAATCCACCAGGGAAGGATGGTCGCAGCACAATACCCTGTCTGCTCCTAGGCCCTCTGCCATCTCTTGCGAATGGCTGCTGAGCACAACCGCAGCCAGGCTGCCACCTGTCTTCTCGGTAAGTTGGCGTCCGGCTGCCAGGAGCATGTAAGAGATTTCAGCGATCTGACCCCGGACATGCTCGACGACGACATAAACATCCATTGTTGCCACCTTGGAACCCTCCTCTCCTTGCGGGATTGGGGCGCTAGAATATCCCAAGCTCTTTGAACAATTTCACCAGCTGGTCTGCAACGATCTCCGGAGAACCCTCAATCATCTCGGCTGTCGCTCCGGCTGTAGGCTGGAACATGCGCTCGATCACTGCCCCAGGCGTGGGCTGGATTGCTGCAGCAGGGCAGTCTTCGATCAGGGCTGTTTTCATCGCCTGCCGGATCTTGCTGTAAGCAATGTAGCGTGGAGGGTGCTCGGCAGCCTGGATACCCAGGACAGCCGGCAGCTTTACGCACATCTCAGCAATCAGCCCCCCCGGAAATTCTTTTTTGACCGTGACGCTGCCATCTTCGACCGCGATGCCGGAAACATAACCAACGTACGAATATCCTAATCCTTCTGCCAACAAAGGCCCTATGGGACCATCCAGGTCGTTGTGAGCCTGCACTCCGGTAATCACCAGGTCTGGCTGCAGCTCCTGGAGTACCGGCACAAATAGCTGCATCAGAGAATGATTGTTGATATCCCGGGGAGGGTCGCCGGAGACCTTGACCAGCCGGTCAATCCCTTTTGCAGAGGCAGTGAAAAGCACCTCGTCAATGCATTCATCATCCAGCGCGATGACGGCAACCTCTCCACCATAACGCTCTTTAAGCAGCAGACCTTCCTCGACTGCGTGGTCGTCGAGCTCATTCAGCTTGAGGCGCATCCAGGCGTAATCGAGGGAAGTCCCTCCAGCATCGATCGAAAGCTCTTCGACAAGATCAGGCACAAGTTTGATTGGAACAGCAATCTTCATTTCGATACCCTCCCGCTACTCGCCCATCGATTCAGACAGCAGCTCGGAAATATCGAGCACCGTCAACCGGCTTGCCCGCTGCACCATTTTTACAGCATCCTCAAAACGTGGGGTTTCGTACGGGCAAGCAACCACCAGGGCATCCGCTCCGGCAGCCACGGCCTCACGGACCCTCCATTCGGAAAGGCGGGCGCGGGCGTGTTCCCATTGGAAGCCCTCCAGCCACATGCCCCCGCCTCCGCCCCCGCAGCACAGGCTGTTGTCTTTGGAATGGGTCATCTCCACAAGCTCAAGTCCTGGTATCGCTTCCAGGAGAGATCTGGGTTCATCGTAGATCCCATTCGCCCTGCCCAGGAAGCAGGGGTCGTGGTATGCGACCCGCATCGACACCTTGTTTTTGAGCAAAGGCTTTAATATCTGTAAGCGAGATGCAAGATACTGTGTGTAGTGCGAGACCGGGTACGTGATATCCAGCTTTGGATATTCATTCTTAAATGCGTTATATGCATGCGGATCGCCGGTGACGATCTCATTGAACTGATATTTTTGGAACAGGCGTGAATTTTTCTCTGCCAGCAGTTCGAACAGCCCGCGCTCACCTGCCAGGCGCTGAGAATCACCGTCGCTGTTCTCTTCGTGCCCTAAGATGCCGAAGTCAACGCCCAGTGCATTCAGCACTTTCGCCAGGGCACGGCTGGTCAGCTGGACTCTCGGATGGAAAGATGCGTAATCACCCACAAACCAGAGGACATCCACCGGGTGGTTCACCTGACTCAAAATCCTGATGGGCGGCTCAATCCCACGTGTCCACAATGCTCGCTTACGCGGCGATTCGCCAAGCGGGTTGCCATAGCGGGCTGTGTTTTGCAGGGCATCTTGCAGCTCCATGGGCACATTGCCAGCTAAGAGCAGTTCTTCCTTTGTCCTGGTCATCAGCCCCAGCGTGAGAGGGATTCTAGCCGGGCAAGATTCCGTACAGGCATAGCACGAAACACACATCCAGATGGATTCATTCGTGATGACCTTATCGAAATATCCCGCTCGTAGGGCTGAAATCATCCTACTGGGTGGATAATCCATCAAGTAGCCGAAGGGACAGATGCCGCTGCAGGTGCCGCACTGCAGACAAGCCTGGATGCGTTCACCATCCAATACATCCATAAGGGATGAGTAAAATGTCTCGTTGAAAGAAGGCTTGTGGGAGATAAATCCAGCCATGCATCCACCTCCTGGTGGTTCGAACGGCTCTGGTAAGGATACAAAAAAGCCACATACATTATGCGGCGGCTGTGTTGTTAGGTGCGATGATAGAGATCCTGCAAGGTCTCATACCATGCTCATCGATGTGTCTACGGTTTTATTCGGATAAGTAACTATATGTTATAAAATTACAGGGGGTTTGTCTGCCAGGGGATATACGGAAATTTTTGTAGGGTTTTTCACTACAAGCAAACCAATAAGGCTAGACAGGGCGAGTACCAATGATCTTGTGCTGCAGCGCGTAATCCACAAGCTCGTAGCGGTGTATCAATCCAAGCTTGACCAGGATCCTGGACCGGTACGTCTCGACGGTACGTGGGCTGATACCGATCTGGTCGCCAATTTCGCGGCTTGTGTAGCCTCTTGCGGTTAACTCCAACACCATCCGCTCGCGCTCGGAAAGCACTTCGGGACCCGGGACGGTGGAATCATTTTTGGCGTGGCTATGCATACGGAGGAGCGTCTTCACCCCGTCCTCGGCAACGAAGGTTCCCCCCTTCATGATACACTCAATCGCACTCAGCACATCCCGGTCGGCAGCGGATTTCCGCACGTACCCACTCCCGCCGGCTTCCAGAAAGGGAACCAGGTACAGGTCTTCGCTGTGCATGGTCAAAGCCAGGATCTTTGCCTCGGGCCAACTGGCGCAGATACTGCGGGTCACTTCGATCCCGTCAATGTCTGGCAGGGTGATATCCAGCAGGATGATATCTGGGCGCAGGAGAAGGGCTTTTTCCACCGCCTCCTGTCCCGTCTCTGCTTCTCCAGCGATCACGAATCCATAGGAGGAGAGAAGCATCGACATGCTGTTCCTTACAATCGTATGATCTTCAGCCAGTAAGATGCGAATGCCACTGCTCATACAGACACCTCTTGAATTGGGATCGGGATTTCAATCAGCAGATTCGTCCCAGAGCCAGGCGCGGAGTTCAGCGAAAACTGTCCCTTAAGAAGCTCGACGCGCTCGCGAATTCCCACCAGGCCCAACCCGCTGGAGCGTTCGCCCTGATGGAAGCCTTTACCGTTATCATTGATGAACAGGCGGACCATGTAGGTATCCACCTCCAGACCAAGATGTATTTGGGTGGCTTTTCCATGCCGGATGGCGTTGTTTAACCCTTCTTGAGCAATCCGGTATAAGATCAGTTCGAGGTGAGCAGGAAGGCGATCAGCATAATCGGGCTCTGAAAGCTCGATTTCGACCCCCGTACGTTCGGAGCATTGGCGGGCATACCAGCGAAGAGCTGCCTCGATCCCGAGGCTGTCTAAAGCCACGGGTCGAAGATCCATTGCCAGACGGCGAAGCTCCTCGATGGTTTGTGACGTAAGCTGCCGGAGGTTATCGATCCGGTTAATAACGACCCTTATATCTTTCGCTTCCTGCACGGTTTTCAACTGGATCAAGATAGAAGTCAGCGCCTGCCCAATCTCATCATGAAGCTCGCGCGCCAGCCGCTTCCGCTCGTCCTCCTGGACCTCAACTGCCCGGTGAAGCGCCCTGCGAAGCTCAGATTCTTTAAGGCGCAGGTCCTTCAGCAGCTGGGCGTTGGATAAATTCACACCCACAACGTTGCCAACCACCTCCAGCAAGGCAGTATCATAGTAGATATGGGGCCGACCCTTGCGCCTTCCCAGATGATATACGCCAATCACCTCTCCTTCGACTTTTAGAGGTGAACTTACCCAGCTATGGAAATCGTCCTTCAAGAGAAAGCTGAAATCATTGTTTGGGGCTACCGCGCTGGTAAGGATGCCCTGGCTTCCAGGGTTGTCCTCAATGACCAGGGCGTGCCCTGATTCAACCACCTTCCGCAGCAGATTGCCCCCCTGGCTGGAGCATTCCAGCATCTCCAATACGGCAGGAGAGATCACCCCGCAAGTCGCTTTCAGGCTCGGGTCAGGATCATCCGCAGTGCATAAGTATATTGCCCCGAAGTCGGCTTCCATGAGGGTAACCACCCGCTTCAGAGCAGAATCAATCACCGCATCTGCTCCCTGACCGACGGTCACCGATTCGGCCAACTCATTCACTGACGTTAGCTGCCAGTTCCTATGGATCAGAGCAGACTGTGTGAGCTGCAGCTCCTCGATCATGTCGTTAAAAGCTTTGAGCATCTGCCCAATCTCGTCTTGCGACCACACGCTGACCCTGGCGGAGAAATCTCCCATCTCTACCTGGTGGATGGCAGATAAAACCTGTTTCGTCGGGCGTACGAGTAGGCGGCTCAGCAAGTATGCAAAGATCATTGTAGCTGCAAGAGCCACACCGATCGTGATCGATAAGTTGACGACAATATAACTGATATCTCCTGCATTGGCTGCAGGGTCTCCCCTGGAGTTCAGGATATTCTTGGTGAAATAGAGGACGGCAAGGGAGATAAGAAGAACCGGAAAGATCTGTATCCCTGTAATTTTTAACCACAGGGGTACAGACTTCAAATAGGATATCGAGGCTTGCCAAAGCTTTCGCACAAGAACTCCCGTGTTTCCTCGGACCGAGTAATTTCTAAATTCTTTATAGTGGAAAATAACCAGAAATGCAAGTGAAAAAAGTAACCTTTTGATTAATGGGAGTTACGCACTTCAGGGGGTAATCGGGGGTATTTGAGCGGGCTACGCCCGCTCAAATACCCCATCCCCCTCCAACTGCGTAAATCCTAATTAATCCGGATAGAATCATGCTACAATGGTTTTAGGAGTTTATGAATGAAAGGCTCCAGTGAGTTGGCTTCGCTTGGTCCATTGAGAAATGGTGGCCGGGTGATAATTATCGGGGGTGGTCCCGGAGGCGTGAGCTGCGCGCTGGCGCTCCATCGCATATCCGGGCAACTGAACCGCAAAGTAAATATCACCATCCTGGAAAATAAGGAATTCGCTACCGAGCGCCAGTATAACCAGTGCGTGGGCGTCCTATCGCCACCCATCGCTACGCTGATCGAAGAGCAGCTCGGCATTCCATTTCCCTACCATCTTGCACGTCAATATATCCAGGGCTATATCCTGCATGCTGGTAATGAACAAATCCTCCTTGAAGATACGGGCCAGCCTTCTATCGCTCTCAGGAGAGTGCAGTTCGATTCTTATATGCTCGAGGCGGTCAAGAAGCTCGGCATTCGGGTAATACAAACCAGGGTCGTCGATCTCGAGTTTTTCCAAGATCGCGTGGTCGCCTATACTGAAAGCCTGCCGATCAAAGGAGACGTTGTCGTCGGAGCATGGGGGATGGATGACGGCAGCGCGATGATCTTCAACCGAGTCGCCGGATACCAGCATCCGGACTCGTTATCTTCGATTGTTACCAAGTACCATCCAGGGGAAGAAGGCATGGCAAGGTTTGGCTCGTACATCCACGCCTTCCTTCCCCGCCACCCACGGATAGAGTTTGGAGGGATCACTCCAAAAGGCAATCACCTGACCATCAACATCGCCGGGAAGACCGTCGATTCGCAGTTAATGAATGAGTTCCTCGACATGCCGAACATCCGCAGGGTTCTGCCCAATTTCTCCGTTGCTGGAAAACGAGACCGGGGTGATCTGCAGTTCTTCAAAGGACGCTTTCCTTGTTCGCTTGCAAAGCGGTACTATGGAGACCGGTATGTCATTATCGGGGATGCAGCCGGGCTGGTGCGTGCCTTCAAGGGCAAGGGAGTGACTTCTGCAGTGCGCACCGGCATACGTGCCGCAGAGGTGATACTAAACCACGGCATATCGGAGACTAGTTTCTCTTACTATTACGACAAAGCCAATCAGGACATTATCCGCGACTTCCCTTATGGTCGCATGATGCGTTTTCTCACCATTTTTATGTCCCGCTTGCGGCTCTTTGACCCGGTTTTACGGGCAGCCCGCAGCAACAGCGACCTGCACAATGCTCTGCTGGATGCCGTCTCCGCTCACGATACATATCGAAACGTACTCCTCAACGTGATGAAGCCGCATTCTATATCCGCGGTATTATCGGAAACGGCAAAATCCTACCTGGCTTTACCCTTTAAATCCAAACATTTTCCAGATGACGTTTACCTGGATAAGACCTTAAAATAAATCATGCGGACGATCTTGATCGGATTAGGAAATCCTATTCTGGGAGATGATGCGGTCGGCTGGAAAGTCGTTGAGCAGGTGGAGCAGCAGCTTCAACGACCGCAGCATGAGAACCAGGAGCTGTTCGATATTATCTACGTATCGATTGGCGGATTGGGATTGATGGAGCATCTGATCGATTACGACCGCGCGATCATTGTGGATGCGATGGATTCCGGGAAGGTGGCTCCTGGGACGATATCGACTCAGATGCTCGAAGATGTTTTCGACCTGACTACCGTACACACGACCTCTGTTCATGATGCCAGCTTACAAGATGCCGTCAACCTGGCTCGAAAAATCGGCGTACAGGTACCGAAGAAGCTGATTGTCGTGGGTATAGAGACAGACTCTCTCTACAGCTTTTCTGAAGCGCTGACAACTGATGTTGAAGCTGCGATACCCCGGGCGGCTGACATTGTGATCGATCTCCTGGCGACGAGAGAGTAACCGGGTTATGAGCGAACACTGCCAGATCCATTCCTCGGCAGCGACATCGATCAAAAGACTTCCATTGAAATCTCCGGTTAAGAAGAAAGGGATTTGAAGATGGATGTCAAGGTCCTGAAAAATGCGAATCTGGGATTAAGTTTCATCCTGGAGCTGTGCCTCCTGGCTGCGTTTGCCTATTGGGGCATCCGCACCGGGCAGAACCTGGCGACGAAGATATTATTCGGTGTGGGGGTGCCGCTCCTGACAGCGATCTTTTGGGGCGTGTTCATGGCTCCGAAGTCGGCATATCAAGTGAAGAACCCTGTGTACATGATTGTCAAAGCCATCCTTTTTGGCCTGGCGGTGATGGCGCTGATCGCCGCCGGCCGTCCGGTCCTGGGCTGGGTGCTGGGGGTGATGTTTGTCATCAACACCCTGCTCGACCTTCTTTTATAGGCATACCCTTATCCGGAGATCGATTCCTACTGACTGTGTACGTACCCGCTGGCTTTTCAGCCATATTGAGGGGGATATCGATCCTAAATGACAGACCTGGATAGCCGGTCGGGCAAGCCGGTCCATCGGGTGTGGCCAGGAGGCGGATATTAAAGCTCAACGGCTGCCCCTCGAGCTCTCCCGCGACGACAGTAACCTGAAGGACGATATCAGCACTACCCGGAAAATTATTCCAAGAAACGCCCCTGATTGAACGGCAGGGTTGATCCGCTGGGAATAATCTCCTCACTCACCTCGATGATGGTATCGGCGGGGATGCCCGCCCGGCGCGCTGCCTCACGGATCGCCTCGGCGCTGGGAGCCTCGTACAGGCAAAAAGTCTTCTTCTTATCCACGCTAAGGAACGATATTAACCAGCGCACGCTCTCCTCGTCATTAATCAGGTTGATGGCGGCGGCCCCCTCCGGCGTCACCTCGAGCTGCTCGGCAAAATTACGCTCAATCAGATAATATGGCATCCTGTTTCTCCTTGTCTTTCTGTTATCGCGAGCTGCTGGGAAGACGCCAGAAGCTGGCGATGACAGTTTCTAAGAGGCCTGTAAGCCTGCTATCTTTTGAGCCAGGAACACCATACCCATCTTCTGTGCGGCACACCCGGCTTCGGTTAATAAAGTATTGGCCCGGGCTCGATCCGTTTCTCGCCCGCGGGCCAGGAGCATAGCAGCATACTCGTACTGGCTATGAGCCAGCCAGGCCCAGGCTTCCATGCCAGCATCCAGCGCCAGAGCGCCTTCGAAATGCTGCTTGGCTGCTTCCCATTCCGACATGACCCTCGCCAGCATCCCCAGGTATCGCCCTGCGGCACCGTAGCAGGCTGTTGCGCCGCCGACAACCACTGCCCTGTGGTCATATGGGAGCATTAATTGGTAAATTGTGGCGGCTCGAGCTGCATCCCCAAGGAAGGCGCATATCTCAGCCAGGTAAGCCAGGGTGCCCACCCAGAGCGAATCCTGGGGCACAGATGCAAAGCCATCCTCCGCCAGCTCTTCAAAAATTACCCGACACTCCTGGCGTTGCCCCAGGATGCTATAGATCAAAGCCAACCCCGGTCGCCAGGCTGATGGACCCGGGTTATTCGTGATGACCAGCTTAACCAGCGGCGCGAGCTCATGAATGCGGCCTTGTTCGCGACGGATGGTGAACATGTGCATCCCCAGGATGCCATCCAGCTCGGCCAGACCGATCTGCTGGCTGATGTTTGCGGCTTGATTGGCCAGGCGTTCCGCCGTCTCAAATTCCCCCTGCAGAATGGCTCGCATTGTCTGGAAGACCGCGGCGACGTGCAGCTGGAAGGGCTGCTTGATCTCCTGGGCCACCCGTCTTTGAGCGTCGATCACCTGATCTACCTGATCGATCCGGCCCAACTCGAGCAAATCGTAGACGTAAAGATCCAGGGCATCCGCCAGCCTTTCCTGAGCCCCAATCGCCTCAGCCGTGGCGATCATTTCCTCGATCGCCTCCAGGCGAGCGCCGGTTGAATCTGGCCGGCGGTCTATATGGGCTTTGATGCGCAGGGCGTCACAGAGCGCCAATGGATCTTCAATCTGGCGAGCGATATGCAGCGCCTGGTCAACAGTAGTAAGCAGCTCTTCATGTTCACCGGAGGCCAGTAGAGAACGAGACAGACTGACCAGCAGGCGGACATGCAGCCCGCTCTGCTCATCGCCCAAAGCCGCCAGGGCCTCGCGTAGGAATTGCAACGAGTGTTCTGTATCCAGATTCAACCGCCAGCGCGGTTCTTCACAGGCCAGGACCGCGCGCGCCAGCGCCTGGGGATCCTTAAGGGCCCGGGCGAGCTCAATAGCCCGCTGGAAGGCAGTCAAAGCCTCTCTCACGCGCCCACCGTGCCAGCGCGCCTGGGCTAAGGCCAGACTCAACTCGACCTCCAGACGATTGGTTTCAGAGCTGCGTGCCAGACCCTCCAGCTCAAACAGGCCTCTCTGTGCGTGTATTCCCGCTTCATCAAAAGCCAACAAACGGGCTGCCTGCTGGCTCGCCAGGAGCAGGTACTGGCTGGCCTTTAAACCCAGACGAGCTTCCTGAAAATGGCGCGCCAGGTGCACCGCGATTTCTTCAATTTGACCCTGGTGCATGCATTCCAGGGCTTCGCCAACTGCCCGGTGCTGGTGAATCCGCTCGACCGGGTCTAGGGTGCTGTAAAGATACTTCTGGAACAGGTTGTGACTGAATTGGTAGTGTGAGATGCGCTGGTCTCCCCGCTGCTCAACGCCGCGAGCTCGCACCAGATGATGTCCTGTAGCCAGCTCTCGGCTCAACATCCCAACCAGCAGGTCCTTATCGATCGACCGGACCCTGGCGATCACCTCGGCAGTGAATTCCTCCCCCTCGACGCTGGCAGTGACCAACACTTCTCGCAGCCTGGCTTCCAGGCGGGTGATCCTCTTTTCGATCACACCCTCCACCCGGCCCGGAAATGCATCCCAAGTGATGGTTGGGCGTACAACCCAATGCCCAGTTTCATCTTGCTGCACAGCGCCACGCGCCTGCATTTCCCGGAGCATCTCGACCGCAAACAGGGGATTGCCGCGGGTATACCGGGTCAGATGGGCGCGGAAGTCGTCGCCCAGCCGGTTCGGTTCGGTGTCCAGCAGCGCATCTACGAACTGGCGATCTTCTACCAGCGATTCATGACCCAGGAGCAGCTCGCAGTTTCCAAACAACCTTTTGAATTCATTCAAAACGCTGGTGAGCGTATTCTCATTATCTTCCCGATCCAAATAGAACTCCTCGGGCCGGTAAGCACCCAGGATCAACACCGGAACACGACTCAAGCGCCGTCCCAGGTGAAAGAGCAGGTTAATCGAGGAGGCATCTGCCCAGTGCAGGTCGTCCAGGATGAGCAGCACAGGTGCAGTGGAGGCAATCGCCGTGAGCACATCGGTGTACTCCTCAAAGACGCGCTCCTGATTAACCCCGGTATCTTGCTTGAGACGGAGAATGCTCTCTAACTGGCTGGTCAGCTGGGGCTGGATCTCTGGGTGAGCAAGGCACCTGCTGAGCAGGGCACCAGCAGGTACAAAGGTGTCGATCAGGCTGCGACCCTTGGTGACCAGGGCTTCGACCACAACCGGCAGTCGCTGCCACATCTTCATGGCATCGTCGCGGCTGATCTCACCGGCAGTCCATTTGCTCTCAAGATCACAGGCGAGCATCCGTAAAATCTCGCGGAACGGGAGGTATGGGTCACCCTGACCTGTGTAAGTGGTGCATATACCGGATGCTACGACCAGGCCCGGATAATTATCCAGTGCGCGCCTGGAGAATTGGAACAGCAGGCTGGTCTTGCCCATGCCGGCTTCAGCGTTAATCCAAACGACACCGCCCCGTCCTGCAATCGCAGACTCCAGGTGCTCATCCAGGCGGTCCAGCTGAGACTGCCTGCAAACAAAAGACCCTTCATCTCTTTCTCCGCCCGGACCATCAGCATCCAGAAATGCTGGACGAAGCGGTTTGACCTGGGAGGGGCTGATTAGGGTAGGGGCTGGAGATTTGAACTCGCTCGATTGGATCGCTCGATAGAGCTTTTGAGTTTCTTCGGACGGGTCCACGCCAAGCTCTTCATCCAGCAGGCGCCGGCAAATCTCGTACTGGGCCAAAGCCGCCCCACGCTGCCCATCAGAAGCCAGGAGACGCATCAATTCACGATGAGCGCCTTCCCGCCAGGGTTCCACCCTCAGCAGCTGGCGGGTGTACTGGATAGCCGGCTTTAACCGCCCCTGACGGGCATACTCGGAAGCGATCACATCCATCATTTCCAGCGCCAGTTCACGACAATAGGCCCGAAGGCTCAGCACCCACTGCTCAAACTCCGGAGCCGCCCGCAGGTAAAAACCCTCCAGAAAGTCGCCCTGATAAAGGGCGACAGCCTGCTCCAACTGGGAGAGCTGTGCATCGCTGAGGCCTGTATGGGAGTTCGCAGGCAGGCGCGTCTGAATGAAGCGGGTCGCATCGATCCGATGGGGAGCGTAGATATTGAAGGACACCTGCTGACGAGAAATGGTTAGATAGTCGCCAAGGTGCTGGCGAAGGAGGTTGAGAGCCTTGCGCAGGTTCATCAGAGCCTGAGCTTCTGGCATGTCCCCCCACAGCAGCCCAGCTAAAAACAGCCGGGACTGCGGCTTGCCCGTCATCGACAAATAACTCAGCAAGGCCAGCGCTTTTTGGGAGGTCAGCTCAACCAGCGGCTGGCCGCCGCGCGCAACCAGTAGGCCGCCAAAAAACGCCAATTGCAGCTCCACTGGTTCCATTTGCCTCCCAGACAGGGAGCACTCAAGTTATGTAGATATTATTCCACACCCCTTGATTGCTCCCCCCATTCTCACTGGAACGATTGGCGGGTGTAACCTGGCAAAAAGAGCCGGTTGATAATCCACCACCTAGCCGGTTTGAGTCACGATCCACGCTACAGGCACGATAAATTCACGCTGATTTGGTAACGTAGTGACAAGATTAAGTATATCACGATAAATTATGCCTTTTTTATTAATATTCGGACAGATTGGAGAATACTGTGGTGGACGCACAGATTTGGTGTTCCCTATACGATTGCAGCAGATGATGAGCCCCAGGCTTCAATGACAGACTCAAAACAGTCCCTGTATTACCACATCTATCTGCTGATCATTTGGGAAGAACTCATCCGGGATGAAGATTCGGAAACTGTGATACGCATCCGCTTAGAAGATCCTGGCAGCGATCAACAGCAAGGCTTCGCCAGCCTGGAAGCGCTGGCAGACGCCTTGAGAAATGAGCTGGACAAAAGGCAGGAATAAAGTCTGGCAAGGCTACATGACAATGAGATTCGGTTGGTATTCGAAAGGAGAAGAAGTATGCGCTTAGGCTCCAATTTCAACGCCACTTTAGACCCTTAACTAACGGAAAGGAGTAGTGAGATGAACAGTAAAAGAATTGCTATCGGTATCGCTTTAGGCTTGTTGATCATTCTGGGCAGCAGCATGGCAGTGGCTGGGAAAGCTCCATTCGGGGAGCCCAGCGTCTCCCTGCTGGCCTCAGGCCTGATGGGCAGCTCGGGCAGCACTATCGGACCCGATGGGGCTTTGTACGTCACTGAAGGCGCAGCGGGCAGGGTATCGCGCGTCGATCCGAAGTCCGGGGAGGTCACGACGTACGCTGAGGGCCTGCCGCCGGCGGTCCTGCCCATCGGTGGAGCGAATGATCTTGTCTTCATCGGCAAGACCGCTTACGTGCTGGTCACTATGGTCGGCGCTGATCTGCCAGTCCCGGTGCCTAACCCTGCAGTGGTTGGCATCTACAGAATCGACGGTCCCAACAGCTACACGGTCATCGCCGACATTGGCCAATGGTCTATTGATAACCCGTCGGGGAGTGATGTCTTTATCCCCTCCGGAGTCCATTATGCTATGGAAACCTACCGCGGCGGGTTTATGGTCTCCGACGGGCACCACAACCGCGTGCTGTGGGTCACACGCGAGGGGGAGGTGAGCGAATTGATGGCTTTCGACAACATCGTCCCGACAGGGTTGGAGACTAGAGGCCGTACGGTGTACATGGCCGAAGCCGGACCTAATCCCCATCTGCCTGAGGATGGCAGAGTCGTTTCGTTCGGATTCAATTCGAACGATGCCGAACTGGTCGCCGCTGGGGCCCCACTGCTGGTCGATGTGGAGTTCGGCCGCGGTCGCGGGCTCTTCGCTCTCGCACAGGGCATTTTCCCGGTGGGCGAACCGGATGGCTCACCAGCGATGCCGAACACCGGCTCGCTGGTGGAGGCCAACGCGGACGGCAGCTTCTCCGTCATCGTGGACAGCCTGAACCAACCGACCTCGTTCGAGTTCATCGGCAACAGTGCGTTTGTCGTCACCCTTGGCGGCGAGGTTTGGAGGATCGATAACATCACAGGGCCGCCTTACGGCAGGAAGCGCTAAGCTGTTGGCCCAGGCATGGATCACCAGGCGCCCTGGCCCCCATCCAGGGCGCCTGGATGACCCTACCGTTGGATGCCAGGAATGATCGAATGGATTAGAAACCCATGAAAGCATCGATCCAGAAATCTATACTGTTGCCCCAAGAAACATCCAAAACGCTTTTCTTGGGTTCCTTTGGCGCCGCGATCGGGGTTGTAGTTATCTTATTCAATGCCAAAGCCCCTACTAGTGAAGCTTTTATTAGTACACCAGAATTTGTTATCTGGCAGTTATTGATTTGCAGCCAAACAGCCTTTCTGACAATGGTTATTGGTCCCCTTGTGGCAGTCCTCCAGCAACTCAAAACCCATTTCAGCAAGCATAAATGGAATCTGGTTCTTTCAGGGATCATCATTACCATTTTGTTCTGGATCCCATCTTTGGTACGTGTACTATATATCTCAGATATCCAGTGGCCGCTAGCCAATCAGATGCTCAGGCTCTCCATCATTATATTGGTCGCCTATATTCCCACCCTTATGGCCACGGCAGGAATCTGGTTGGTTCAGGTGGCCTTTCAATTGCTTAGTCAGCTTGAGGGTGCAGAGCTCATCCCAATGTACCAGCAGCATCTGAAGAATATGGGGGGCTTCCTGGCGATCTTGGGCATTATGGTCAGTCTGGCTACCCTGGCGACAGCCTCGTTGCGCAACGCGCTTATCGCTGTCGATCCAACTGTGGTCGACAAATTTCCAGCAACCCTGGTGTGGTTGTATGGCGCTTATTATTCGGTGCTCTTGCTGGTGATCTACATGCCTGCATACAACTCACGTCTGATCGCTGGGGAGAAAATCCTGGATCGTTATTTGACACTCCCTTTACCCAGCCAGGACAATTGGGCCGACGTCTACATAAAGCGAAAACAATTGTCAGAAAACCTGGGGCTCGAAGAGTCTATTATTGATAGCCTGCAAACTCTCCTGCCAATCCTGGCACCGCTGATCAGCGGGTTTTTACCTACGCTGTTAAGTTCATGATCGGCTACGAATCGGTTGAGGCACCGAGCTCGCAGGCAAGATTCATGCCTGAATTCACGATATAAACACGATAAAGTCACGATGATTTGTTAGCATGGAAATGAGGATGAAGATTCAGAGGCGCTTTTATGATCAAGGCATTCTTATTGGCATAACTGCAGAAAGTATGGATCAGATCAGATTTCAGTATTAATAGGTCAAAGGAGAATTTAACCATGGCTATCCAATTAACTGTAAAGGCAGAATCCCGGTTCACGAAAGCTTTCACGGCTTACGACGACCAGGTCAAACACGGATACAACCCAAATTATGTTAACCCCCAGACACAGCGCATCAAAATGCAAGTAAGTAATCTACCCACCAATATGACCTCCTGGGAGTGGCGGGTCACCCGCAGGAGTGATCATCAGGTATTCTCGAAACCAGGGAAGGTGCTTTTCACGGTATCGACTGTATCCCGTTCCGAGGGTTTTAATCTGGATTCCGAAGGCGTCTACGACTGCCAATATATCGCCAGGCTACCAGGCGGTAAAGAGGAGAAAAGCCCGATGGAGACGATCCACCTGCGCGATCTGCTGGTCGTCGTGATCGGCGATTCGGCCGCCTCCGGTGAGGGGAATCCAGACAAGCCGGGAAAACTCAACCAAGCAGACGGTGGATTATTCGACGACTTTATGGATTTTCTCAGCGAATTTTCGGTAAAATACCTGACCTCCTTATTTGCCAAGAAGAAAATTGCTGGGGTGGAGATCGAGCCACCCGATATGGATCAGCCGCCCCTCTGGTTGGAGAAAAATGCGCACCGATCATTGCTTTCAGGGCACGTCCAGGCTGCCAGGCATCTTGAAAATCTTGAGGCAGGCACAGTTGTTACCCTGTTGACCTTTGCTCGCAGCGGGGCTGCGATTGTGGACGGATTGTTAAGACCGCGTTCCGATGAAGATCGCGGGGGGAATGATATTAGCTGGATCAATCAGAACGGGAAGATTGGGCAGCTAGAGGAGGTCAGAAGGACTATCGGCAAGCGCAGGATCGATGCCCTGATTATCTCAATTGGCGGCAACGACCTGGGATTTGCCGGCAGCGTGAAGGACATGGTCGCTGGCGACTCATCCTGGATTATTTTTGATGAGGATGATACAAAAGCTCGCGCCAAGATCAATGAAAGTATCGATAAGATGTTAGGCCCTGATCTGAAGTCCGGCCTTTTGACCAAGACAGGCGGGCATTTTGACCAGCTTAAGGTCCAGATTGACAAGCTTAACGTGAGCAACGTTTTTCTGGTAGGCTATCCGACTGGTTTCTTTGACGATAATGTCAAGGATGGCAATGGCGAATTTAAGCTCAAGAGCTGCGAGGTGTTCAAGTCTGTAGCAGATCTGGATTTGACCGGTGCCGATATGCGCCTTTTTCGGGTTGCAGCCCACAAGCTCAACCGGACCTTCAGCACGGTCATCGCGCCGCGTTATGGCTGGCATTACATTGATGTGACCACAGGATTTTTAGGTCACGGATACTGCGCCAAACCCGGGCGGTTTTTCATTCATTGTGAAGAATCTTTGATGAACCAGGGCGATATTGAAGGGATGCTCCATCCCAATGCACAAGGGCATGAAGTATATGAAAGCGAGATTCGCAGGGTGCTGCACAGGCAGCTGATCCTTAAGAGCACATCCAATCAGCCAGACCACGGTGTAGTGGATGTCGATGTCACCGATGGTAAATCAGACGCTGGGAAGATCGATCTTCACGGTTTCGCCAAGCCAGTTATGGATCGGGAGAATAAGTAGAACCAGCTTTATCGGTATACAACCGCTTGCGCCAGCCACCGGCAGAAATGCAGACATGCCAGTGGCTGGCATATCTTTTTATCGATCAAGGTTTCAAGCTATGCGCCGTAGTCAGGCAGATGCTGCCATGTCTGGCAGTAGTGGGTTGGCAACGGGTGCACCAGCACTTTACATCCAGAGGCTTAAACTCAAGATGCCAGGGTTATCGGCCCTGGCATCTATGTCTTTGCGAAGGTCAGCTAAGGTTTAGGGAAGGCGGCTTGCAGGTCGTCGCTGAAGCCGGCAGCCGGCAGCCAGGGCGACAGGAAAGCCCGGAACACCTTGCCTTCGTGCTCGAAGAAAGCATCTCCGGTGTTGCGGCCAACAGCAGCAATATACTCGCTGAGCTGCTGCCCCTGGAGCTCAATGGCCCACAGGTTGAAATCGGTCTGCGGGAACTTCAGTAGAGAAGGGTCGAGCGGCCAGTCAAGCACCGTCCCAGGAGCTTCGCCCATATTCTCCGACAAGAAGAGGGCTGCTTGCTGGGGGACGTAG
>Ga0105101_10000375_pt1 | contig 18251 bp, 15 predicted proteins | sample PPLLak21cMay2015_2_FD_87037 | JGI IMG/M metagenome (GOLD analysis project Ga0105101, IMG submission 87037) | Freshwater sediment microbial communities from Prairie Pothole Lake near Jamestown, North Dakota, USA - PPLs Lake P8 Core (1) Depth... | ecosystem: Environmental > Aquatic > Freshwater >... | reverse complement strand
TGATGAAAGTATGATAAGCGGGGAACCTCTGGCGGTTGAAAAAACTGTTCAGTATAAGGTCTTTGCAGGAACTATCAACCAGAAGGGAACATTTCAGTTCAGGGCCGATAAGGTGGGAAGCGATACTCTGCTTGCCCAGATAATTAAAATGGTGAGGGATGCACAGGGCAGCAAGGCTCCTATCCAGCATCTGGTTGATAAAATAGCCGGAATTTTTGTTCCGGTTGTATTAACAGTGGCACTGGTGAGCGGAGTGATCTGGCTCATCTCCGGCACAGATAATGCATTGACTCACAGCTTTTTAGCAGTTATCACCGTCCTGATCATTGCTTGTCCGTGCGCCCTGGGTCTTGCCACACCGACTGCAATAATGGTGGGAATCGGAAAAGGTGCCGACAACGGTATTCTTATAAAAGATGCTGAAAGTCTCGAAACTGCCCATAAAGTTACCGATGTAGTTCTTGATAAAACCGGTACCATCACACCCGGAAAACCTGTTGTTCAAAATCTGAACTGGAAGAAGGATGCTGATAATGGTAAGTACGGCAGAATTTTGCATGCCATTCAGAAGAACAGTGAGCACCCTCTTGCTGAACCTGTTGTCCTCTTTCTGGAGCAGGACGGTATTAAGAGCGATTCTGTCCAGGTGAGGATAGAGAGCCTTACCGGAATGGGCGTAAGGGCAATTGTCGACGGAGAAACCTTCTATACCGGAAACAAAAAATTGATGGAGGATAATAACATCGCAATTGATGAAAAGATAATGGCAACTGCGGAAGAGTGGCAGAATGAAGCAAAATCAGTTTCATTCTTTTCAGATTCCCGGAATGTTTTTGGTGTATTTGCTGTTTCTGACCTGATAAAGGATTCGTCGGTTGAAGCAATCAGACAGTTGCATTCAATGGGGATTGAAGTACATATGCTAACCGGCGACAATATACATACAGCAGGTTGGGTAGCTGAAGAAACCGGTATAGACAGTTTCAAAGCCAACACCCTGCCGCAGGACAAGCAGGATTTTATTAAACAGTTACAGCAGCAGGGCAAAGTCGCGGCAATGGTAGGTGATGGTATCAACGATTCTCAGGCCCTGGCTCAGGCTGATGTCGGAATTGCAATGGGTAAGGGATCGGATATTGCAATTGACATTGCCAAAATGACAATTATTTCATCTGATCTTACACGTGTACCGCAGGCAATCAGGTTATCGAAGCAAACTGTGGCAACTATAAAACAGAATCTGTTCTGGGCATTTATTTACAATGTTATAGGAATACCCATTGCAGCAGGTATCTTATATCCGTTTACAGGATTCCTGCTAAATCCCATGATCGCCGGAGCAGCAATGGCTCTCAGTTCCGTGAGTGTTGTTACCAACAGCCTGAGGCTAAGACTCAAATCACTCTGAAAACTATTTCTTTTTTTCCAGCTGGGATATTTTACCTGTCTTTTTATTTTTGAGGATGATTTTGATGCGACCATCCGGCATTCTCTCCTCCTTTACAAAAATATGGTCCTTGTCATATTCCCGGACTTCGGAGATCGGATCTGCTTTTTCTTTTCCTCTCCATTCCTTTAGTTTTACCGGTTCCCATTTTTTTGATTTCGCCGACCGGTAACAGGCATCCATTATTTCGTTTACGACATATCCGTCATAGAATGTTTCAACAGGGGCTGATTTCTTCTCAAATGACCTGAACATATCCGCGAACATATTGTAGTATCCAAGCTCAGCAACTTCATCGCCCACCGGGAATATCCATCCTTTTTCGGTTTCAGCTTTCTCAGCCACATAACCCTTCTTACCCCCTGCCGTGAACATCTCAAAACCCGTCCGAAGGAAATTATTGATCCACAAGGTTCCTTCGGTCCCCATCACTTCATCTCTGAGGTCCATACCTCCACGAAATATCCAGCTGACCTCAAACTGGCCGATGGCTCCGTTTTCAAACCTAACCCAGCCCAGTGCATTGTCCTCTGCATCAATAGGTTTGACAAGCGTGTCAGCAACACTGATAACTTCAACAGGACGGATATCCTTGCCAATATAGCTTCTGCCTATCTCGATGCAATGGCAACCCATATCGAGCAGTACACCGCCTCCGGAAATCTCTTTGGTCCAGAACCAGTCGCTGTGCGGACCGGGATGGGTTTCACGCGAACGGACCCATGTTACCTGTCCGAGGGTGCCGGCCCTTACAGCTTCAATTGCTTTAAGAGTTTTGGGAGTATATACAAGGTCTTCAAGATAACCGTTCATAATGCCTGCTTTTTCAACTGCTTCAAGCATCTTAAAGGCTTCGGTGGCATTTCGCCCCAGCGGCTTGGTGCAGAGAACCGGCTTCCGGGCAGCAGCTGCGAGCAGTACTGCTTCGAGATGAAGGTTATTGGGAAGGCCTATGACTACCAGTTCCACCTGAGGATCATTTACAGCCTCCTTCATTGAGGTCGTCCATTTCGGAATTCCGTGTTTCTTTGCAAAGGCTTTTCCCCTGGACTCATCACGCGAATAGATGACATGCACCTGGTCGCGGCTTCTCAGACCATGAAGGGAATAGGTGTAAAAATCGCCGATAAAACCGGCTCCGAGCATCGCTACTTTTGCCATATGATTAAGATTAAATGGTTATTACGGATCCTGAAAAATGACGAGAAAGATAAAATTTTTCTTTTAAAGGACAATGGATTTCATGTTAATCAAGTGATTCCATCCACATGGCGAGATCTTACCCCCTGCCTGAAGGCTGAGGTCAGTGGTCTTCCCACCGATATTACTCAAGTCAGCGCTCTTCACCAATATCAAGATGCTTTAAACACCGCTTATCAGCTTGCTGTCAACCCTGGCATTCATTCCGGGGTTAGTATCAAAAAAACTTGCACAATTCAAAATCATTAATTATTTTTGACCGATTGGTTAAACTTTTTAGTTAATCCATTTGTTTAAACCTTATGGTTAAGTATTATGACAGAAAATGATAAACAGACCGAGGAGAAGATCTTCGAAGCGGCAACAGACGTTTTCGTTGAAAAAGGAATGGATGGTGCCAGAATGCAGGATATTGCCGATCATGCCGGAATAAACAAATCATTGCTGCATTATTATTACCGCTCCAAAGACCGGCTTTTCAGTGCTGTCTTTGAAATGATTGCCAGAAAGTTGTTCGCAAGATTTGCTCCTGTCATGGACCAAAACCTGTCGCTTGAGGAAAAGATAAGGTTCTTTTACAGGGAACATATAGCTTTCCTTCAGAAAAATCCCCGACTCCCGTCATTCCTTCTGAACGAAATAAACCGCAATCCGGAAAGAATAAGAAAACTTATCAGGAACGTCGATGTTGAACATTTGTGGAATTTGCTCGAAAAGCAACATAAAGCAGAATTCAGGAAGTACAATATTACCAGGGAATCAGTCCCGCAACTGATGACATCTCTTGCTGCTCTAAGCATCTTTCCATTTGCTGCAAGGGGAATACTGGAAGAGATATTTAAAAAAATAGGGCTCACTTTCGATGATTATATCGAGGAGAGAAAAGAGTGGGCTGCTGATTTTGTTATAAATGCAATAAAAAAATAAAAAAAGGGGAAAGAGGGTCCGGGGGAAAAAAAGAGAAAAATAAAAGACTCAAACAGAAAGAAAAAATGAAAAGAAAATTCCTGATATTATTCATTTTGCTGGTGTCATTACCGGTCTTTTCGCAAAAAATTCTGACGCTGAAGGAGTGTTATGATAAAGCTGCAAGCGTAAATGCACTTGCCCTGGAAAAGGAAGCTTACACTGAAATCTGGCAGTTAAAGGATAAAAACCTTACAAGAGGCTGGTTGCCGACACTCGATGCCAATGGCAGCTTTGTCTATAACTCTTCAGTTGTTGATATGGCCGATATACTTGGCTCACTTCCTGTTCCGGGCATAACCGACCTGATTAAACCACTACCGCATGAACAGTATAAGATAACGGTTGATATCAACCAGGTCATTTATGACGGCGGTGCAATAAAAGGTGCTCGGGCTCTTGAAAAAGCAGATTTGAACATCAATCAGAAGCAGACTGAAACAGATCTTTATAAGCTCCGGGGACAGATAAACGGTTATTATTTTAACCTGTTGCTACTTGACAGACAGAAAGAGCTTCTGCAAAACTATCTTGAGCTTATAGATAAACGTATTTCTTCAATGAATTCCGCCCTGGCCAGCGGTGTCATTTTAAGATCTGATATTGATGTCATTACTTCAGAAAAGATAAAGCTTAAACAACAGCTGGACGAAAATATGATCAGGAAAACATCGCTCCTGAAAATATTATCCGGTCTTATCGGGACTGAAATTGATACTTCCACAGAATTTGTACTTCCATCACCAGATGATGAGGTAACAGATGAATTAAGCCGTCCGGAATTGAAGTTATTTGACTTCAGGAGAGAACAGCTCAATGCCACCCTGCAAGTCATACAAAGCAAACGAATGCCCAAAGCATTTGGATTTGCCACACTTGGCTATGGAAATCCTCCGGGTAGCAATTTCTTTAAAGATGAGTTTGCCCCTTATTACATACTCGGTGCAGGTTTGAAATGGAACATTTTCGACTGGAATAAGGCAAAAAATGAAAAACAGGTGATAAACCTGCAGCAGGGCATCATTGATAACAGAAAAAATGATCTTACAGATAACCTCAACAGGCTCCTTGATTCAAAAAGCGCTGAAATCTCAAATCTGGAGTCATTGCTTGAATCCGACTCTGAACTTATTGTGATAAGAAAAAGGATCACGTCTGCTGCCGAATCGCAGTATGAAAACGGAACCATCACTGCAACAGATTATATGAATGAATTAAATTCTGAGAGGCAGACACTTATAAACTATGAAATACACAAGATTAATCTTGCGATGGCCAGGATAGAATATTTAAATATCAGCGGAAAGGAAATTGAGTAACCACCCCGTCCCGTCCGCTTTCTGGCGGACGGGACACCCCTCCTTTAAAAAGGAGGGGAAAGTTAATTAAAAAACTTTCTCCTCCTCTTCAGAGGAGGAGTACCCCTGACGATCACCGTCAGGGGGGAGGTGGTAAAAGATCGTAAATAAAAACAAAATAACAATATGAAAATCAGATCATTAATAATTATTGCAGGACTTGTTCTGGCTGGCTGCAGCAACAAAGCAGACAAGGCAGATGCCTATGGAAACTTCGAAGCCACCGAAGTGATTGTCTCCTCAGAAACAAGCGGAAAGATTCTGAAATTTGAGGTAACTGAAGGAACAGATATCGATAAGGGATCAGAAATAGCTCTTATCGATACTACATTATTTCATCTGCAGAAATCAGAGATCGATGCCGGAATGATGAGCATCCGGACACGTATTAATACAATAAATGCCCAAAATGATATTCTGGATCAGCAGATTGTTAATCTGAACATCAATCTTGCACGGATAGAGAATATGCTGAAAGATGATGCTGCTACCAGAAAACAATATGATGACCTTAAAGGTCAGGTAGCAGTTCTGCAAAAGCAGATTTCGGCCAACAACACCCAAAAGACATCGATCGCAGCTGAATTGTCGGTATATGGATCAAAAAATGCAACTCTTGATGAACAGGTCGCAAGAAGCAGTGTTAAAAGCCCCATAAAAGGAACTATCATTGAAAAATACTCTGAGGCAGGTGAGATGACGGCTGCCGGAAAACCGCTGGTGAAAATGGCTGACCTGTCGCTGATGAAACTTAAAGTGTATGTCAGCGGAGCTCAGCTGGGAGATATAAAGCTTGGTCAGGAGTGCACAGTCAGGGTTGATGACGGTAAAAAAGGTTATGCTACTTTCCCGGGCATAATAAGTTATATATCAGGTAAAGCCGAGTTCACCCCGAAAATCATCCAGACAAAGGAAGAGCGTGTTACACTTGTATATGCGGTAACCATTGATGTAAAGAATGACGGTACCATGAAATCCGGAATGCCAGGGGAAGCTATATTCTAAAGAAAATGAAAATGATGATCCAATTAAACCTCTGTGGATCTCAGTGATACTCTGTGTCTCTCTGTGTAAGTTCTTCATAATCTTTTGTTACACAGAGATCCACAGAGAAGACACAGAGAAGCACGGAGAAGAAGCAAAAATATGCATAAAATAATTAAGGCATCAGGCATCAGTAAGAAGTTCGGAGATACAGAAGCTCTGAAGAATATCACCTTCTCGGTGGACAAGTCGGAAATTTTCGGATTTATCGGACCTGACGGATCAGGTAAAACCACCCTTTTCAGGATAATTACAACACTTCTTATTCCCGATGAGGGCGAAATGAATGTGCTTGGACTTGATTGTGTGACCGGGTTTAAAGAGCTTCGCAAAAACATCGGATATATGCCCGGGCGGTTCAGCCTTTATCAGGATCTGTCGGTGGAGGAAAACCTGAATTTCTATGCAACTGTTTTTGGAACGACTGTTAAGGAAAACTACGATCTTATTTCCGATATCTATTCACACATTGAACCATTCAGGAAGAGACTTGCCGGCAAGCTATCGGGAGGGATGAAACAGAAGCTGGCATTATCGTGTGCGCTCATCCATAAACCACAGCTGCTAGTCCTCGACGAACCAACGACAGGTGTTGATGCAGTATCCAGGGCAGAATTCTGGGATATGCTGAAAAAGCTCAGGAATTATAATATAACTATCATTGTATCTACACCTTACATGGACGAAGCCGCGCGGTGTGACAGGGTGGCCCTGATTCAGAATGGGAAAATATTGTCAATCGATCAACCGCAGAAAATAAAGGATGGCTTTACTAAAAAGCTCTTCAGGGCAGCAGCACCAGAAAAATACAGATTGTTAATTGCCCTGAGAAGATTCCCGGAGACTCACACTGCGTATCCTTTCGGCGATTCTGTTCATGTAACATTCACGCACGACAGGTATGATGAGACAATTTATAAATACCTTGAATCTGAGGGTATTACCGGGGTAACGATCAGTGAGGCCGGAGCAGGTATTGAAGACAGATTTCTGGAGCTTATGGAGAACGATGCAACAACGTAAAAACACAACGGCTCAACGGCAGAGAAATCATAATCATAAAGCCCCTCTCCCCTGCCTTGCTTCGCCAAAGCGGCTACGCGAAGGCGAAGGGAGAGGGGTTGGGGTGAGGTAAAAAGGAATGTGGAGGGGTTGGGGGTGGGTAAAAAAAAGTATTTATGAACAAAGTAATTACAGTCGGGAACCTTGTGAAGAAATTCGGAAGCTTTACAGCTAATGATGATCTGAATTTTGATGTATATGAGGGTGAGATTTTCGGGTTCCTCGGCGCAAACGGAGCAGGAAAAACCACAACCTTAAGGATATTGTCAGGTTTATCAAAACCAACATCCGGGAAAGTGATGGTGGCAGGATTTGATGCAAACAGTCAGGCTGAACAGATTAAAAAGAATATCGGGTATATGTGCCAGAAGTTTTCACTTTATGAAGATCTGACTGCAAAAGAGAATATTATGCTCTATGGCGGTATTTATGGAATGACCCTGTCGCTGATCAGGGAAAGAACCACTGAGCTTATGGAAAGGCTTGACTTCAGGGAATATGCAAACAGACTTATCTCAGAACTGCCGCTTGGGTTGAAACAAAAACTTGCCTTTTCGGTTGCGATCCTTCATGAGCCGAAAATCGTGTTTCTTGATGAACCTACCGGTGGTGTTGATCCGATAACACGCCGGCAATTCTGGGAAATGATTTATGAGACGGCACAAAGGCGAATAACTGTTTTTGTTACAACACATTATATGGATGAAGCTGAATATTGTGACCGTGTTTCGATAATGAGCGAGGGTAAAATCGTGGCAATCGACACTCCGGCAGAGCTTAAAAGGAAATATAATGCGGAGTCGGTAGAAGAGGTTTTTGTGAAAATCGCAAGACCAGTAAATAATCAACCTCATCCCCCCGCCTCTTCTCCCAGGGGAGAAGGTTAAAACAACATATAACTGACTATATTATGAATCGTTTTCTTGGATTTGTCAAAAAAGAGTTCCTTCATATATTCAGGGATTACCGCACACTGATAATCCTTTTCGGGATACCTGCTGCACAGATACTGATATTCGGATATGTGGTCAGTACTGATATTAAAAAGGCAGGTGTAGCGATTCTGGATCTGTCAGGAGATGAGACTACGCAAAAGCTCTCTGACAAGATCTGCTCATCGGATTTTTTTCACCTTACTGAAAACCTGCTGACTTATAATGATATTGACAGGGTACTGAAGAAGGGTAAAACAAAAGCCGTGATTGTGTTTGGTGAGAACTTCGGTCGTAATCTTGTAAGTGAGGGAAAAGCCCGGATGAGCATAATAGCTGATGGTTCCGAACCAAATGCAGCAACCCTGGTTACAAATTATATAACAGCTATAGTGACCGGTTTTAATCAGGATCTTGCAGGTGTTCCGGCTATGAATGGTCCACGGATAGTGCCTGAGGTAAGAATGTTCTACAATCCCTCGCTTAAGGGTCATTTTATGTTTGTACCCGGCGTGATAACCCTCATCCTCATCCTGATCTGCGCACTTATGACCTCGGTGACAATCACCCGTGAGAAGGAATTCGGGACCATGGAGGTGCTTCTTGTCTCGCCACTCAGACCTTTGCAGATAATCCTTGGTAAAGTGATGCCATATTTTTTCCTCTCACTGATCAATGTAATTATAATATTGTTGCTATCATGGCTGGTTTTCGGCTTACCCATAAAAGGAAGCTTAGTGCTCCTTATGGCCGAAAGCATGCTTTACATCCTGATGAGCCTCTCACTGGGTATCCTCATTTCGACTGTATCGAAAACAATGCAACAGGCAATTTTTATATCTCTCGTCGGAATGATGCTGCCTACCATCCTGCTCTCCGGATTCATATTTCCCATTGAGAATATGCCAGGCATTTACAGATATGCAAGTGTAATTATACCGCCGAGATTCTTTATTGTGATCATTAAAAGCATCATGATAAAGGGTACCGGATTCATTTATGTCTGGAAAGAGACTCTTGTACTGGTGGTAATGACGGCAATTTTTATTGGGCTGAGCATCAGGAAGTTTAAGATCAGATTGCAATAGGAAAGGGAGAAAGAATAAGGATAAAGTAATTATGAGAACTATTTTATATCTGATACGAAAAGAATTCATCCAGATCTTCCGGAACAAGTTCATCGGAAGAGCTGTTTTTGCTGTTCCGATTGTCCAGCTGCTTATACTTGTGCCGGCTGTTACTTTTGAGATCAGGAATGTCAAAGTTGCAGTCATTGACAGGGATATGACATCGGAGTCGCGGGAACTGATAAGCCAGCTTGAAGGTTCGACATTCTTTAAGATCCGGTTCTCAACATTCTCAGAGAAGGAAGCAAACAGACTCCTTAATAAGGATAAATGTGATGTAATTCTTCAGATACCTTCCGGATTCGGCAGGGAGCTTGGTAACGGGAAGCCGGCAACGCTGCTTGCTTCAATAGATGCTATCAATGCCTCTGTTGCACAGCTTTCATGGGCTTATCTGAATGGTGTCATCCGTGATTATAATATGAATATAATCGCTGAGAACATCAGCCCTGGGACTGTTGCCCAAATGCCTCAGATCCAAATCACTAACAGGTACTGGTATAATGAAATGCTTAATTATAAGCACTATATGGTACCTGGCATCCTCGGGATCCTGGTCACGGCAGTAGGTTTTTTGCTTGCCGGACTTAATCTTGTGAGGGAGAAAGAGATCGGAACAATAGAACAGATAAACGTCACACCCATCAGGAAGTATCATTTCATTTTAGCCAAAATGGTTCCATTCCTCATTATAGGTCTCATTGATCTGGCAATTGGGATGCTGATCGGGAGCCTGGTATTCAATCTGCCTTTTGAAGGAAGTATTGCTCTGCTGTTTCTTAGTGCATTTATATTCATGATCGCGATCCTCGGATTTGCACTTTTCATCTCAACCATGGCAGGCACCCAGCAGCAATTTATGTTCATTGCTTTCTTTTGTATGATTATCTTTATCCTGATGAGCGGGATTTTCACACCATACGAAAGTATGCCGGTATGGGCGCAGAAGTTCAACAATTACTTCAATCCTGTCTCCTACCTTATGAGGATAAACAGGATGGTAATGTTAAAAGGATCAACATTACAGGATATAAGCCGGGATATTTATGCACTTATCCTGATCGCCATTGCATTTACATCTTTTGCAGTAATGCGCTACAAAAAATCAGCATGAAAAGATTTCCCGTAGATCGTCCATCAGCGTGATATGCGGGAAAAACAGATGAAAAATTCTTTATTTAATTAAAATCTGCGCCATTACCGGCCAGTGGTCAGAGATATAAATCCCATGATCCTTCACTATTATAGTGCTGTGACTCAACACCTTTAAGCCATCCCTTACAAAGATATAATCGATCCTGCCTGATCCCGGTTTGTCAGAAAAACCATTAAATGTATATACCGGGCCATCAGGGTTCTTTTCTGAAATCACATATGAATCCTTTAACAGGGGGACACTTTCAAACGGTCCTGTCAGAATTTCATATCCCTTGCTCGTGGGAAGCATATTAAAATCGCCTGTAATTACAAACGGGAATCCGGCGGCAATGCTGTCAGCCTTAAATAGAAGCAGTCCGGAACTTCTTACTCTTGCGGAATCAGAATCATGAGCGAAATGTGTATTGAAGAAGTAAAGGTGTTCCTGGCTGTTTTTATCTGCGAGTTCAACCCAGGTTACAATACGCGGCAGGTTAGCACCCCAGTCCATTGATCCGGCAACCTCAGGCGCCCCGGAAAGCCAGAAAGTTTTTGTTCTTACCATATCGAACCTGTCCTTTCTGAAAAAGACCGGATTCATCTCCCCTGCTTTGGCGCCGTCGCTTCTGCCTACACCTATCGAGGAATAGTCGCTCAGAACCGAATCGAGCAACTGATACTGGTGATTCAGCACTTCCTGCATTCCCAGCAGATCGGGTTTCTCATCCTGCAGATATTTGCAGACAATCGGGATCCTGTTCTTCCATGCATTTGCGCTGTCGCGGGGATTATCATACCTTAAATTCAGTGTCATCACCCTGACCGTATCTTTTTCGGAATCCCGGGCACATCCTGAAAACAATAACAGGGAAACCAGGAATGTAATTAGAAGAAGATTTTTCATTCAGATCAAGTTTGCCCAAAGATAATCATCTGTAAAAGAATTTACAGAATTGCGACTGAGAATTGTAAATGAAAGGCTATACGGCAATTAATTTTATATTTGTTGTAGGAGATTTATCTGATTAAATGCCTGATATTATCAAATTATTACCTGATTCGGTGGCAAACCAGATTGCTGCAGGCGAGGTAATCCAGCGGCCGGCTTCCGTTGTTAAGGAGCTTATGGAAAACGCTGTTGATGCCGGTGGAAAAAATATCAGCATTATAATTAAGGATTCGGGAAAGACCCTGATCCAGGTCACTGATGATGGTTGGGGAATGTCAGAGACTGATGCCAGGCTTTCGTTTGAAAGGCATGCTACCTCGAAAATATCATCAGCAAAAGATCTGTTTGCGATCAGTACTAAAGGATTCCGCGGAGAGGCCCTGGCTTCCATTGCAGCCGTGGCTATGGTAGAACTCAAAACCCGCAGGGAAGACCTGGAAACAGGCACACTTGTGGTGATCGGCGGCTCAAAGGTTGAAACACAAGAGCCCTGCAGCTGTCCTGTAGGATCAAGCTTTTCCATTAAAAACCTATTCTTCAATGTGTCCGCAAGAAGAAAATTCCTTAAAACCGACAACACTGAGCTGAGACATATTATTGTTGAATTCCAGAAGGTTGTCATTGCGCATCCGGAAATTAGGTTTACTCTGTATCACAATGGCACAGAGGTGTACAACCTGATATCCGGAAACAGAAGGCAACGGATAACTGGTGTTTTCGGAAAACAGATCAACCAGGAACTTATAACACTTGAAACCGAAACAACCCTTGTCAATATCAGGGGTTTTGTCGGCAAACCGGAGAGTGCCCGCCGCACCTACGGCGAACAATTCTTTTTTGTCAATAACCGCTTCATGAAACACCCTTATTTTCATAAAGCTGTCGCAGAAGCCTACCAGAACATCCTACCTGCAGAAGCCATTCCTTCTTATTTTATATTCATGGAATCCGATCCTGCGTCAATCGATATCAATATACACCCTACAAAAACTGAAATAAAATTCGAAGATGAAAGGTCGATCTGGCAGATACTTATGGCATCAGTCCGTGAAGCGCTCGGCCGTTTCAATATAGTACCTTCACTTGACTTTGAAAATGAAGCCTTGATTGATATTCCTGTAAGAGGCTCATCAGATACAATCCCCGAACAGCCTGGTATTGAGATCAATCCGCAATATAATCCATTTGAAAAAGATGAACCTGATTTTCGCAGAACTGACTATATAGAGAGATTTGAAAGGGAGAATGCAGAACACTGGGAAAAGCTTTACTCAACTCTTGAAAAAGAAAATGAGAGTCCGGAGCAAGCCGGGAGGATAAGAGAGACTGAAAGAAAATTCTTCCAGGTAAAAAACAAATATATAGTTTGCCCTGTGAAGTCGGGATTGATGCTGATCGACCAGAAACGTGCCCATGAAAGGGTGCTTTACGAACGGTTTCTGGATTGCCTCGGCAAGAACATCCCGGCAAGCCAGACGGAATTGTTTCCGGTCACAATTGAAATGGATCCTGTTGATTATAACGTGCTCAGGGATATTGACAATGATCTGAAACTTCTTGGCTTTACCATTCAATACCAGGGGAAAAATAAAATAATTCTGAAAGGACGTCCGTCAAACTCCGGATCCACCGATCCGGCTGAAATGCTCGAGATATTAATTGAGGAGTATAAAAGTACCACGACAGATCCTGCAACCGGTGCAAAGGAGAAGCTTGCAGCAGCGATGGCCGGGGCATCTGCAATACATTATGGCAAAGTGCTGGTTCAGAGTGAGATGGAAACCCTATTTGACAGTTTATTCGCATGCTCGGCTCCCAATTACTCACCAAAGGGAAAACCGGTGATTACAATTATTACTCTTGACGATCTTGATAAAAAATTCAAATAGGGTAAGAGTTAATAACTTGCCGGATTAACACATAAACATTAGCTTTGCCCAGGCGTTAAATTCCTTAGGGATTATAAAAAAGTAATAAATGAACGGATACGGCAGAGGTTTTTTCGGATTACCACCGGTAGTCAAAAATATTATAATGGCCAACGTACTGATGCTTCTGGCCTATTATGTCGTTAAGAGCACTCTTGGATACGATCTCAATGAAATCCTTGGTCTCTATTTTCCAAAATCCAGTAACTTCAGACCTTTTCAGATCCTTACGCATATGTTCATGCATGCCGGTTTCTGGCATCTTTTCTTCAATATGTATGCACTCTATATTTTCGGTCAGGTGCTTGAGAACGTCTGGGGTCCAAAACGGTTTCTGATCTATTATCTTGTTTGCGGACTTGGGGCAGCGCTGGTACATGAAACGGTAATAGCCTTCGAATACAATAGTCTGATTCAGAAACTCAGTCCCGAAAGTATCCAGACAGTTATCAATGACGGAGCTGCATTATTGAAACAGGGAAGGACCTGGGACGATCCTGAAATGCAGAGTCTTCAGATGTTACTTAACATCCCTACAGTTGGCGCATCGGGTGCAGTATTCGGGATACTTCTTGCATTCGGCGTTTTATTCCCCAATACTCAGCTTATGCTTCTCCTTCCTCCTATCCCGATAAAAGCAAAATGGTTTGTCATGATATATGGCGGTATAGAGCTTTATCTGGCTTTCACCCAGCCGGGAAGTAATATTGCACATGCAGCACATCTGGGTGGTATGCTCTTTGGATACATTCTGATAAGGTACTGGAGGAAAACAACAAAAACCCTTTACTGATGGCGGTCCTGGACAATATACTGAAATCATTCCGCTCCGGAACCAGCCTGACCAGGCTGATCTATATCAATGTTGCCGTATTTTTAATTATTTCGGTTGTTTCAATTATTGCCTTCCTTCTTAATAATCAGACAATCCCGGTAAAGGTAATCGATCTGCTCTCTGTTCCAGCATCGTTAAGTGCCCTGCTTGTCAGGCCCTGGACAGTAATCACTTACATGTTCACGCACAAAGATATATGGCATATCCTGTTCAATATGCTCTGGCTTTACTGGTTCGGCAGGATCTTTCTCGAATACCTCGACCAGAGAAAGCTTGTAGCCGTCTACCTGCTTGGCGGGATTTGCGGTGCGATTGTATATGTGCTTTCATTTAATATTTTCCCGGTGTACCAGGGAATCATAAATGAATCTGTTGCGATAGGTGCATCAGCATCGGTAATGGCTATTGTAATTGCAATTGCAGCTTATGTACCCAATTATACCATCAACCTCCTGTTTATTGGAAGGATAAGGATCATTTATGTTGCCCTGGTGATTTTTATACTTACTTCTGCTGTCGATTTCTCTGTGAATTCCGGAGGAAAACTTGCTCACATCGGCGGTGCTCTTTTCGGATATCTTTTTACGCTGAACATAAAAAAAGGGCGTGATATCGGGAGAGGCATCAACAGAATTATCGATTTTTTTGCAACATTGTTCAAACCCCGGAAAAAAATGAAGGTAACTTACAAAAAGCCTGCAACCGAATATGATTACAATAAATTAAAAACAGAACGCCAGGCAAGAATAAACCAGATCCTTGATAAAATTTCAAAAGGGGGTTATGACAGTCTGACCAAAGAGGAAAAGGAAATCTTATTTAAAGAAAGTCAGCAAAAAAACTGATCAACGCAAAAGACGACTTGAAACAACAGTGGCATTTACTTATCAAAAACTAACATCCGAAAGTACACTATCACCTGAATTCCGGTAGCTTCGTATTAAATCTTTTCTTAATTGAGAAAATTCTTTCATAGAGTACTGCTGGTAGTTAATTTACTGTTTGCACTTGCGCTGCTGATATCTTACCTCGCGGTACACATCAGTCCTGAAAATTTTTCTCCGCCTGCATTTTTCGGACTGGCATATCCATATCTTCTGTTTATCAATATTATACTGGCTATCATATGGGCTGTGATGTTAAGGTATGAAGCTCTTATTTCGGTTCTGGTTATAGCTGTTGGCTTCACTCACCTCTCCAACTATATCAGGATTGTAAAACAAAACGAAAACAGGGAAGGTACATTTAAGGTAATGAGCTACAATCTGATGCTTCTGAGAAACTTTGAGAATCAGAATGCCAGTTCGGAAACGAAGATTATTGAATTTTTAAAGAGGCAGCAGCCTGATATTATCTGTCTGCAGGAGTTTTATGTGAATGGCGATCCGGGGCAGAAGGATACTTCTATCCGGAATGCTCTCGGAGGGAAATATTATTCCCACATGAAAGTAATTAGAAGCAGTAAAAACAGGTATTTCGGGATTGTCACCTACAGCAAATTTCCCATAACAGGCCGGGGTGAGATTATCCACCCCCGCTCATCAAGCCTCACTATCTTTACGGATATTCTGATCCGGAATGATACATTCAGAATTTTCAACAACCATCTGCAGTCATTCAGGCTGAAACGGATGGAAAGCTCATTCTTTGAGGAGATGGCTTCGCAACAATATGACAGGGAGGCTCTCGGTGAAATAAAAGATCTCTCTATAAGCCTCAGGAGGGCTTTCATCAGGCGGGCTCAGCAGGCAGAGGTGGTAAAAGGACAGATTAGCCGGTCGCAACATCCGGTTATCGTAGCCGGAGACTTTAATGACACTCCTGTTTCATATTCCTACAGGAAGATCCGGGATGGTCTGAATGATGCATTCGTCAGTTCGGGTTACGGGGCAGGATTTACTTACAAGGGCAACTATCCGGCAAACAGGATAGATTACATACTCTATGATAATTCCCTCGAAAGTAAATATTTCGAAATTATTAAGGTGAAGTTCTCTGATCACTACCCGATAGTGGCCTATTTCAAAAAAAGAGTCAGAAAGGAAGCTTCCTGAAATCCACGTTGCCTCCGCTGATAATCAGACCGGTTTTTTTGCCTCTGAAAAAATCAGGATTTTCCCTGACCACCGCAAGCACTGTTGCAGAGGATGGCTCAATAATGATCTTCATCCTCTCCCACACCAGCAACATGCATTCAATTATTGTCTCTTCACTGACGGTGAAAATCTGATCGACATTTTTTCTGACGACTGAGAAGGTCAGTTCGCTCAGGGATGTCAGCAATCCGTCAGCTACTGTTGACGGATTAACAGAAGGCGTCAATACTCCTGTAGTGAATGATTTCCACGCGTCATTGGCATTCAAGGGTTCTGCGCCGATAACTTTTATCTTGTCACTGATACCTTTTACGGTGGTCGAAGTTCCGCTCAGCAGCCCTCCGCCTCCGACCGGGGCAACAACTATATCGAGATTGCCGATCTCCTCCAGGAGCTCCAATGCAGCAGTCCCCTGCCCGCATATAACATTGAAATTATCATAAGGGTGAACAAGAATGGCTCCTGATTTTTCCATTATGAGCCGGGTTGTTTCCTCGCGTGCCTGAAGGGTAGGTTTGCAGAAAGTGATCTCCGCCCCATAGCCTGCGACGGCATTCTTCTTAACCACAGGAGCGTTTTCCGGCATAACAATGTAAGGCTTCACACCATTCATTGTTGCTGCTAACGCCAGGGCAGCCGCATGGTTCCCTGATGAATGAGTTACAACTCCTCTTTTTTTCTCATCATCAGCTAATTGCAGGACCGCATTAGTTGCTCCCCGGAATTTAAATGCGCCAACCCGCTGGAAGTTCTCACATTTGAAATAAAGGTTACAATCAAATATTTTGTTGAGCTGTTGTGAAGTTAAAACAGGTGTCTGGTGAATGAATGGCTTGATCCTCTTATGAGCGGATTTGATATCAGACAGGGTGGGGAGAATCATTGAATGGAGTTTTTATAGCTGATTATATGACACTTATGTTTATTCCTGGTGTCAACACGTAAATGTACACAAATCATGAATAAACCTTAAGGCATACAGGAATAATTTTGTATTTATGCAATTGTTAACTTTACTCAATAAACTATCATCTTTTAAGGAATCTAATCTATGGAAAACCTTCAAACCTGTTACCTCGGACTAAATCTTAAGAATCCTTTAATTGCCGGAAGCTGCGGACTGACAAATTCTGTTTCAAATATTAAGGAACTGGCTTCAAAGGGTGTTGGCGCTGTTGTTATCAAATCCCTCTTCGAAGAGCAGATAACCGTTGAAACTACTAATGCTGTAAAGTCGGAGGAAGGAGAGATAAAAAATTTTACAAAAGCTTCCGATAAGCTGTTCGGGAAAAGAATCTATGATTATGATGAAGCATACTCTTATATTTTCGATTATGCAAAAACAAACACACTTGAAAAATACCTTGCCTTCCTCAGGGAGGTCAAAAATTCGATTGATATTCCGGTTATCGCAAGTATAAACTGTATTTCAAATCAGAACTGGCATTCTTTTGCAAGAAAGATTCAGGACACGAAAGTGGATGCGCTGGAACTGAATATTTATATCCTGCCATCGGACTGGAGAAGAAGCGGAGAGGACAATGAAAGAATCTATTATGATATTATCAGGGAGGTAAGGAACTATGTGGATATACCTGTTGCTGTCAAAATCGGGTATTACTTTTCATCAATGGTCCAATCGGCTCAGAGACTGTCTGAAAGCGGTATTAAAGGGCTGGTACTTTTCAACAGGCCTTATAACACTGATATTAATATTGATAAAATAGAAATAAATCATGGACCCGTCTTCAGTTCAAATGACGAGTATACACATACCCTTCGCTGGATCTCAATACTCTCAGGGCATGTAAAATGTGATCTTTCTGCATCTACGGGAGTACATGATTATAAAGTATTTGTCAAGATGCTTCTGGCTGGTGCAACAACCGTTCAGATTGCTTCGGCTCTTTACAAAGAAGGATTTGATGTTATTCCTGAAATTTTAAAGAACACTGCCGAATGGATGAGAAATCATAAATTTGAAACAGTAGATTCGTTCCGTGGCAAATTAAGCCAGAAAAACCTGGCAAATCCTGCGGCCATTGAACGGGTTCAGTTTATGAAACTGTATTCGGGCATCGAATAACCGGAACCATCATCCTCATAACCCATAGCCGTCAACCTAAGGAGTTTTGGGGACAAAAGTTTCCCCTCCTTTTGAAGGAGGGGT
>Ga0105101_10000374_pt1 | contig 18283 bp, 16 predicted proteins | sample PPLLak21cMay2015_2_FD_87037 | JGI IMG/M metagenome (GOLD analysis project Ga0105101, IMG submission 87037) | Freshwater sediment microbial communities from Prairie Pothole Lake near Jamestown, North Dakota, USA - PPLs Lake P8 Core (1) Depth... | ecosystem: Environmental > Aquatic > Freshwater >... | reverse complement strand
TCGACACCTTTATAATGTCCGGCCAGTACCAGGATATTCTTTTTAAGCGAAAGCATGTTTGCCATCTTCTGGCTGAACTTTTCACCGTCGGGCGATGTGTATATGATTTCATCGTACTCCCTTTCAGCCTTAAGTTTTTCGATCGCTTTAAAAACAGGTTCGATCATCATCACCATTCCTGCGCCGCCTCCGAAGGCGTAATCATCGACTGTTTTGTATTTGTCCTTTGTAAAATCCCTCAGGTTTATGACGTTTATTTCAACAAGTCCCTTGTCCCTGGCCCGCTTTACAATGGAGTATTCAAGCGGACTCTCAAGAAGCTGTGGCTGTATAGTCAGTATATCGATTCTCATGATCACGGAGTTTTATCAAAAATACAATAAAAAAACCTATGATCTCTCCCTCGCTCCATCTCTACCTCGCTCTTCGTCCCTTCGTCTCTTCGTCCCTCAGTCCCTCAGTCCCTCAGTCCCTCTTTTTTACTATCTTGCAAGAGAGAAATTCATCATTCATGGAATGTCGCCCTGACTGCGGAGCCTGCTGTATTGCCATATCAATTTCTTCGTCTTTACCAGGATTGCCGGGAGGCAAACCTGCCGGCATGAGGTGCATTCATCTGCTTGATGACTACAAATGTGCACTTTATGGCAAGCCTGACAGGCCGAAGGTATGTGCGGATTTCAAGGCGGAGCCTGAGTTTTGCGGCAGAAACAGGGACGAGGCGTTAAAGATACTATCTGAGTTGTCACAATAAAGGGATTGCTTCTTCGTCCCGCAGATGCGGGACTCATCGCAATTACCGAGGACCTAAATTAATTTAGTTAAGGCCAGGCGGAAAAGTCAGACCGGAGTATGATCATTAGTAGGATCCCGCGCATGCGGGAGACGAAGCAATCCCGATTACTTTCCCGAATTGTAAACCACCTTCCCCCCGGTAATTGTATAGTCGACCCTGGTTTTCATTATTTCATCCTCAGGTATAGTCAGCAAATCCTTATCGGTGATCACGATGTCGGCAAGGTACCCTTTCCTGATCATTCCTTTCCGGTCGTCCATGAACTGGGCATACGAGGAACCCAGGGTATAGTATTTTATTGCCTCCTCCATTGTCAGTTTCTGCTCCGGGAACCAGCCTTCACCTTCTTCCCCGAGCCTTTCCTTCCTTGTCACAGCAGCATATAATCCTTCCATCGGGTTAAGAGGTTCGACCTGATAGTCGGTTCCAAATGCAAGCATAGCCCCTGAATCAAGAAGGCTTCTCCATGCATATGCTCCCCTGCACCGTTCGATGCCAATCCTTTTCTCATAGAACTTTTTATCGGAGATACAATGCGTTGGCTGCATCGAGGCAATTACTCCCAATTCTGCAAACCTCGGAATATCTGATAATTGAAGCGTCTGCGTGTGCTCGTCCCGGTGACGGCTGTCGCGCCTGCCGTTTAAACTCAGCGCTTTCTCATATGCATTAAGGGTCCAGTTATTTCCTTTATCGCCAATTGAATGAACACCGATCTGAAATCCGGATTTATCAGCCGCAACTACCATTTTTTCAAATTCTTCATAACTCATCATTGCAAGTCCGGACGATTCCGGATTATCGGCAAATGGTTCAAACATAAGCGCCGTACCTGATCCGATGGTGCCGTCGATGAATGCTTTAAGATACCCGAAGCGTATCCAGTTCCCCCTGGCGGGGTATTCTTTTGCCAGATCCATGTAATTACCGAGCATTGCCGGGTCACCCGTCAGCGACCCGCCGATATCTATCCTGCTGGTCAGCAGGCCTTCTTTCTGCATTCTTTCGTATGCGCTGAAATCGGCGGTTCCCGGTACCTGAATGCTGGTGACCCCGAGTTCCCTGGCTTCCTTCATAGCAAGAAGGTATCCCTGCCATGTTCGTTCCGCCTCCTCTTCCGGCGTTCTTTGTGTTTTTGAAGCGACGGTTCTTATAAGGTTCTCAGCAGTTTCCTTCAGGATCCCGGTCGGTTCGCCTGTCACCGGATCCTTCTGGATCTCTCCTCCGAACGGATCTGGAGTACTCTTAGTTATTCCCGACTGCTTCAGCACATAGCTGTTTACAAGGACCGAATGTCCGTCTGCCCGGCTCAGGATAACCGGATTATCGGGCGACACTGCATCAATAAGCTCCTTCGATGGCCATTTTCTGTCAATGAACATTTCATGCTCCCAGTGTCCGCCTCTGATCGCCTCTCCCGGTTTGGACCTGGCGACCTGTGCCTTTACTTTTTCAGTGATTATTGATGGATCAGTGGTATATCGAAGTTCAATGTAATCGGGATCAAGAGGGCCGAAGTGAACATGTGCATCATTGAATCCAGGTATTACAAGCCTGCCTCCGGCATCGATCACCTTCGTTAAATCATTATCGATCAGGCGGGAAATCATTCTGGTGGTTCCCACTTCAATGATTTTTTCACCCCTGACAGCTATTGCCTCAGCCATGGGATTGTCCTTGTCGATCGTCAGCACTTTGCCGTTTATTATTACCAGGTCAGCTTTTTCTTTCATATTACAGGAACCTGAAAAACAGGTCAGTATTAAAAACAAATAAACGCTCATTATCCTCATGGTGAAGTATTTTTCAGGAGTGAAATATATGAAAATTTTTAATTAGAATCTGTCAAATACTGTTCCGATAAATATCGCAATGATTGCTCCGAATAATTTCGGATTTTGGATTGTCGATTTCGGATTGCAAAACCTTGTCAAATCCGCAATCCTCAATCCGCAATCCTCAATTCGCAATCCGCAATTTTTAACTCCTCTTTAAGAAAAATTGTGACTTTGTTTAGGTTCTGGTGTTTTAAATCCTCTAATTTCGCAAAAACTTAAAATTATGAACATTGCATTGATCGGATATGGCCGGATGGGACATGAGATCGAATCAGTAGCCCTGAGCCGGGGTCATTCTGTTAAACTGATTATAGATCAGGATAATCTGGCTGATCTTAATGAAACGAGCATGAAGGGCATTGATGCTGCAATTGAGTTTACAATGCCTGATTCTGCATTCGGGAACATTGTAAAGTGTCTGATACTGAAAATCCCGGTTGTTTCAGGCACCACAGGGTGGCTTGACAATTATGAAAATGCGGTGAAGATCTGCAGGCAGAATAACACTTCCTTTATTCACTCCACCAACTTCAGCATAGGAGTTAACATCCTTTTCAGGTTGAATTCCGAATTGGCAGGGCTGATGGCAGCTCATACTGAATACAAGCCATTTATCGAAGAAATACACCACACAAAGAAGATTGATGCTCCAAGCGGAACCGCGATCACGCTTGCGAACGGCATATCGCAGCAGTATGCTGCATATGAAGGGTGGCGGTTTGAGACATCCCATGGTGAAAGTAAGATACCAATCAGGTCTGTACGCGAAGGCATGGTGCCGGGTACACACACAATCGTCTGGGATTCAGAAATTGATGCCCTGAGTTTGAAGCATGAAGCAAAAGGAAGAAAGGGTTTGGCCCTGGGAGCAGTCGTCGCCGCAGAGTACATTTCCACGCGGAAAGGAGTTTTCACAATGAATGATGTGCTGGGATTCTGATAATTATTTATACTTTTGGCAGTTAGAATTTTAAAACTCACCATGACTGAACATTTAAAGAAAAAGTATATCAGGTTTGCAATTGCAGCCATTCTATACCTCCTTATTGTAATCTGGATAGGAAATTACTGGTTACTTCTCGGCTTCGCCGTAATTTATGATGTCTATGTGTCAGAAAAGGTTAACTGGGCTTTCTGGAAGAAGCGAAACGCCAAGAACAGTTCATTTGTTGAATGGCTCGACGCCCTGATCTTTGCTGTCATAGCGGTAACGCTGATCAATATCTTCCTTTTTCAGAACTACAGGATTCCCACCGGTTCTATGGAAAAGTCACTTCTGATAGGGGATCATCTGTTTGTAAGCAAGCTGGCTTACGGGCCCAGAATGCCCAACACCCCCCTGGCATTCCCCTTTACCCAGCACACAATGCCCATTACAAAGGGAAAATCGTGGTCGGATCTGATTCAATGGCCATACAAAAGGCTTGCCGGATTCAGGAAGGTTAAGAACAATGATGCGATAGTTTTTAATTTTCCTGCCGGTGATACCGTTGTTGTTGAAGAACAGGTCACAAGCTACTATGAGATTGTGAGAAGAACAGCCAGGGATATGATGCAGAGGGATAGTTATGGGAACCAGTCTCCCAGACCATTTAACTATTACATGGAAGCTGCAAGGAAGGAGGTCCACGACCGTTTCGAGATTATCTACCGTCCTGTCGACAGAAGGGACAATTATGTCAAGCGATGTATAGGCATACCTGGCGACTCGCTGATTGTCAGAGAGGGTTCAGTCTACATCAACGGGAAGATCGTTCCCGTAAACGAAACACAGCAGATCAATTATGTTATTTCTACGAACGGGACCACTATAAATCCAAAAGCATTTGAGCGCCTTGGAATCTACAGATCGGATCAGGCCATGATTTCCGGTTCAGCCTATATTGTGCCGCTTATAAAATCAAATGCAGAAGCGATCTCAAAGTTTGCAAATGTCAGGGAGGTTTCCCCAATGTATTCAAGGGAAGGAGAATATAATCCACTGATGTTCCCACATAAGGGTACCTATAAATGGAATGAGGATTATTATGGACCGTTATGGATCCCATCGAAAGGATCGGTAGTAAAGCTCGACACTTCCAACATTTGCCTTTATGAACGTATAATTGACGTTTATGAGGATAATGATCTCAGGGTGGAAGGGAAGACTATTTACATTAATGACAAGCCCGCCGACAGCTATACGTTTAAGATGGACTATTACTTCATGATGGGAGACAACAGGCACAACTCTGCCGATTCAAGGTACTGGGGATTTGTTCCGGAGGATCATATCGTAGGCAGACCGGTATTCATCTGGCTATCGCTCGATAAGGAAGCATCAGGACTGAAAAAGATCAGGTTCAGGAGGATTTTTATGAAGGTAAAATAGAAATTCAGGTTGTAGAAAATAAAAAAGCTGACTCATGAAAAGTCAGCTTTCTTTTTATCGTTGCTACCTTATTTAACCTTATCCACTACAGCCTTAAATGCTTCCGGATGATTCATTGCGAGGTCTGCGAGGGTTTTCCTGTTGAGGGCAATTCCCTTCTTGTCAAGTTTTCCGATAAACTCCGAATAGCTCATATCGTACTGCCGTACTCCGGCGTTGATCCTCTGGATCCAGAGTGACCTGAATTCACCCTTCTTTTTTCTTCTGTCGCGATATGCATACCCCAGACCTTTATCGAGGGTGTTCTTGGCGACTGTGATAACATTGTTTCTTGAACCGAAGTTTCCTTTTGTCTGCTTAAGGACTTTTTTTCTCCTGGTCCTTGATGCAACTGCATTTACTGATCTTGGCATAACTCATTTTTTTTGAATGTCAGCGTCCCGTCTTCACCGGGATCTTAACAGCTGAACAGTCTGTTAATACTTGATTTAATTTTTCTAACCGTTTTGCAATTATTTAAGTGCAAGAAGAAGTTTGACGTTTTTCCTGTCTGCTTTGTCAACCTGACCTGCGTAAGTAAGATTTCTCTTGCGTTTTGTTGATTTTTTGGTCAGGATATGACTCTTAAATGCATGCTTGCGTTTGATTTTTCCTGTTCCGGTAAGAGTAAACCTCTTTTTTGCACCGGAGTTAGTTTTCATTTTTGGCATTTTTCTGTATCAAAATATATTAAGTAACTATTTTTTCTTTTTTGGAGAGAATGAGATTATCATCCTTTTCCCTTCAAGGCGTGGCAGCTGTTCCACTTTGCCGTATTCCTCAAGGTCGTTTGCAAAACGAAGCAATAGCACTTCGCCCTGTTCCTTGAACAAAATTGACCTTCCTTTAAAGAACACATAAGCTCTTACTTTCGCCCCCTCTTCAAGGAATCTCATTGCATGCTTGAGCTTAAAATTATAATCATGATCGTCAGTATTGGGACCGAATCTGATCTCCTTTACCACGATCTTCGCTGCTTTTGCCTTAATTTCTTTCTGTTTCTTCTTCTGCTGATAAAGATATTTCTGATAATCAACTATTTTACAAACAGGGGGATCCGCATTTGGAGAAATTTCGACGAGATCGAGTTCCATTGAATCTGCCAGCCGAAGGGCATCCTGGATACTCATTACTGCTGCTTCTATTTCATCACCGACAACCCTGACCACCTTCGCCGTGATCTTGTTGTTAATTCTGTGAGCCGGTTGGGTAATCCTGCCCGGGCTTCGCCTGATTGGTACGGTAATAACTCTTTTCCTCCTTACTTTTGTTAATACTGATGTTAATTTATCATGCAGGCTAATATGCAATTTCCTTTGCTATCTCAGCCTTAATGAACTCGGCAAATTCACCAACCTTCATGCTCCCTTTATCACCCTCACCCTGCTTCCGGACAGCAACAGTTCCGTTTCCGGCCTCTTTTTCACCGATGATCAACAGGTACGGTATCCTCTTTAATTCATTATCCCTGATCTTCTTACCTATCTTTTCACTCCTGTCGTCAATTAGTGTGCAAATATCGGAATTATTTAGAATTTCCAAAACTTTTCCCGCATATTCATTAAATTTTTCACTTATAGGCAGAATGACTGCTTTATCGGGTGCAAGCCAGAGAGGGAATTTCCCGGCTGTGTTTTCGATAAGGACAGCAATGAATCGCTCCATTGAACCAAATATCGCACGGTGTATCATTATGGGCCTGTGCTTCTGATTATCGCTGCCGTTGTATGTCAGGTCAAACCGTTCGGGCATGTTGTAATCGACCTGTATCGTTCCCAGCTGCCATTTTCTGCCAATTGCATCCTTTACCATGAAATCGAGCTTAGGACCATAGAAGGCAGCCTCACCCAATACAACCGTGGTTTCAAGGTTCTTCTCATTTGCAGCCTCTATGATTGCTTTTTCTGCTTTCTCCCAGTTTTCATCGGTCCCGATATACTTCTCCTTGTTCTCCGGATCACGAAGTGATATCTGTGCTGTAAACTCCTCAAAGCTTACGGCCTTGAAAATGAACTGTACCAGGTCAATAATGCTCTTGAATTCTTCCTTTAACTGATCGGGCCTGCAAAAATGGTGGGCATCGTCCTGGGTAAAACTTCTGACCCTTGTAAGGCCGTGTAATTCACCGCTCTGCTCATACCTGTAAACAGTTCCGAATTCAGCCATCTTCAGGGGAAGATCCTTGTATGAATGGGGGGTTGCATTGAATATTTCACAATGATGAGGGCAATTCATCGGCTTCAGCATGAAGAATTCACCTTCCTGCGGGGTTGCCATCGGCTGGAATGAATCCTTACCGTACTTTTCATAATGACCCGAGGTCTTATAAAGGTTTACATTCCCGATATGAGGTGTGGCAACAATCTGGTAGCCTCTGTTCTTCAGGACTTTGGTCATGAAATTGATCAGATTTTGCCTCAGTTCGGCGCCTTTGGGAAGCCATAAAGGCAATCCCATTCCAACCCGGGGGGAAAACGCGAAAAGTTCAAGTTCCTTGCCGATGCGCCTGTGGTCCCTCTTTCTTGCTTCCTCAAGGAAAACCAGGTAATCATCAAGCATTTTCTGCTTCGGGTATGTTATCCCGTAAATCCTTGTGAGCATCTTGTGCTTCTCATCACCCCGCCAGTAAGCTCCTGCCAGGCTTAATATCTTAATTGCCTTTATAGGTTCAGTCGAGGGTAGATGCGGACCGCGGCACAGGTCAGTGAAATTTCCCTGGGTATATAGTGAGATTGTTCCGTCCTCAAGCTCCCCTATAAGTTCTGTTTTATATTCATCTTCTTTCTTTGTGAAGAATTCCATTGCCTCTGTCTTGCTAACCTCACGTCTGGTAAAGACCTCGTTCCTGGCAGCAAGCTCCTTCATCCTGTTTTCAATCCTGATCAGGTCAGAATCAGTTATGACGGCGTCGTCACCTGGATCGACATCATAGTAAAATCCGTTTTCGATCGCAGGTCCGATACCAAATTTTATACCCGGGAATAATGACTCAAGCGCCTCAGCCATCAGGTGGGCTGACGAATGCCAGAAAGCATGCTTTGCTTCATCGTCTTCCCATTTATGAAGCTTTATGGCTGCATCGGAGGTGAGCTGCCTTGACAGGTCATAAACCTCGCCGTTTATTGATGCGGCATAAACCTCTTTTGCAAGCTTCGGACTGATCTGCTCAGCGATCTCCAGACTTGTGATGCCATTTTCATATTCTTTTACCGAACCGTCAGGAAATGTTACCTTGATCATTATCTTAAGTCAATTTTTATTGGAGTGCAAAGATAATTATTTTTTCCCTGTGGATGCAACATTCTGAATAATTGGTTGTATTTAGTATTGGCACGTAATTTGAATTTAGTTCCATGTAACTTCAACAATTAAAACAATGAAAAAGCTATTCTTCCTCCCGTTTTTGATCTCTCTGATACTTGTCTCATGCGAATCGGATCCCAAAGCATTTTTTTCTGCAACGCCTGGTGATCCGGTTGTCGGGGAGCTGGTTCTCTTTACTAACAATTCGGATAATGGTGACAGATTCGAATGGGATTTCGGCGACGGCTATGGTTCGGATGAAATCCATCCATCGCATGTTTATACCGCATCAGGCTCTTTTGATGTTGTGCTTAAAGTCTGGTCACATAACGGTTTTACCGATGAAGCCTCCCTCACAATAGAGGTAAAGATCCCGACTCTTCTCGAAATAGAGGTTCTGGAGTATTATGAACTATATCCGGTTGAAGGAGCAAGTGTGGTACTCTATTCTTCATTGAGCGACTGGGAAAATGAGACAAATTATGTAAACGAAGGGTTCACAGATGCTGATGGGAAGGTGGTCTTCGCAGACCTTGACAATTTTGTTTACTACGTCGATGTATGGGAAGCCACGCACGATAACTACGCCCTGAAGGACGAAGATGTGGGTTTTATACGGACCCCCGAGATAATGCCGAATAAAATAAACAGGTTCATTGCCAAAGTTGATTATGTTGACCATGGAAAAGGAGCAGGAAGAAGGAGCAGCAATCTCATCATAAAGAAACTCGAAAGAAAAGCAATTGATAATAAACAGCCCGAGCCATATTCAGAAGAAGGCTGGCAGATTCTGTTTAATAAAAGCGTGAGGAAGAAATAAATAGAAATATATTGAGATACATTGGGGATTGTTGAAAAAGTCCTTTTTAACCGCAAAGAACGCAAAGATGTCGCAAAGAACGCAAAGCTAAGACACATAAATTCAGCTCTTTGCGAACTTTGCGTCTTTCCTTTGCGCCCTCTGCGGTTAATGGATTTTGACTTTTTCAACAGCCCCTTGTTTTTTTTAAAACCAGGTTTGGATCAGGTTTCCCCTGTCGTGCTGGTAATCGCTCAACCTGTAAAAGTTAGGATTATCATCCGATTCGATCCGGTATTCATAGTAAGTCGACACAATACCTGGTGAAAACTGGATCCTTTTGATGTACAGACGATCCCCCTTTTTGAAATCACACCTTTCAGAATAGGCACTGATTTTTCCATAGGTACTGTCCATAGTTGTCTTTATCCATATCAGGTATGGATCGCCAATCTTTTCAGGAATATATTGTCTGTATTCAACGAAGTTTCCGACATACTTTCTGGTCAGCACAAGAGAATCTTCCTGAACAGATGTTTGTTTGGAAGGAGCGCATGAGGAAAGAATAACCAGGCTAAAAAAAAGAATGCGTTTCATGTCACACTGTTTTGAGAAATTCATATTCTTTCTTTCGAATGGGAAAGTGCTTTAAGATATTCTGACAACTAATGTTTTGAGCCTGCAATATACAATATTTCATGAAAAATGGCAACCGCTGGCCGGGCTAATCATCCGAACAAACCATTGCAAATATTGTTAATTATTTAACAAACCAATCACTATGAACCAGTTCAAAATTGCTTTCTTTGACGCCAAACCTTATGATATTGAGTCTTTTAATGAACTAAATTTAAAATTCAACTTCAGCATTAAATTCTTTAAATTTCACCTTACATCCGACAATATTATTCTTGCCCAGGGGTATGATGCAATAGTGATCTTTGTAAATGATACGATAAATGCCGATATGATCCTGAAACTCAAGGAGTATGGAGTGCAGCTCATAGCACTCCGGTCGTCCGGTTTCAACAATATCGATCTGAAAGCAGCACTCGGTAAGATAAGGGTCGTGAGGGTTCCTGCCTATTCACCAAATGCGGTAGCCGAGCATACCGTTGCCCTCATGCTGACCTTAAACCGTAAGATCCACAGGGCTTACTTCAGAACCCGTGATACAAACTTCTCTCTTCACGGGCTCCTGGGCTTTGACATGAACGGTAAGACCGCCGGAATTATCGGCACTGGCAGGATCGGTAAAGTTCTGGTTAAGATTTTGTCAGGTTTTGGAATGGAAGTCCTGGTATATGATAAATTCCCCGACAGGCAATTTGAATTGGAGACTTACTGCAAATATGTTTCTTTGAATGAGATATTTATGAAGTCTGATATTATTTCACTCAATTGCCCGCTTAATGCGGAAACAGAGTTCATGATCAATGCAAACACCATCGCTGCCATGAAGAAAGGAGTGATGCTTATAAACACAGGCAGGGGAAGGCTTATTAAAACTTCAGATCTTATTGAGGGACTTAAGAGCGGAAAGATTGGTTCGGCCGGACTCGATGTCTATGAAGAGGAAAGCAGATACTTCTTCGAAGACCTTTCCGACCGGGTCCTTGCCGATGACGTGCTTGCCCGCCTGCTTACCTTCAACAATGTCATTATCACTTCACACCAGGGTTACTTTACGCGTGAAGCCCTTCATAATATTGCCGGAACCACGCTTCAGAACCTTGATGACTTCTTTTCAGGACGTAAACTTGAAAATGAGGTCTGCTTTGAGTGCCAGAACCAGTAGCTGTCCCGCATAGAATAAATCTTAATGCACACTAAGGACACAGGTACTCAGTAATCATTAAAATTAATTCCGTCAACCTTATTGCATTTATTATTCTTTCGTAATTTTAAGAGAGTTATCATAATAGATTTCTCTTTTAACTAACCATAACCAAAAAATTACCAGAATGAAAAGAAGAAAATTCATCTCGACCACCGCTGCTGCAGCCGGAATGACTATAATTCCGAGGCATGTTCTGGGCGGTAACGGATTTATTTCTGCCAGCGACCGGCTCAACCTTGCCTGCGTGGGAACCGGAACCCAGGGTACCAGAGTGTTGCTTCAGCTTTTAAAAATGCCTGATGTGCAAATAGTTTCGGTGGCTGACCCTGTGTATGAAGATACCCGGTACCAGAACTGGGGCGAGTTTGAGCTTCGTAACGGCATCCGGGAGGCCATTGAGGAGCCGAAATGGGACGAAGGCGTTAAAGGGTGCAGGGCAGGAAGAGAACCGGCCAGGCAGATAATTGATAAATGGTACTCAAAGCAAAAGGAGATGACATTTAAAGCCTGTACTTCCTATGAAGATTTCAGGGAAATGCTGGTAAAGGAGACAGGTATTGACGCAGTTATCGTAGGGACGCCTGACCATCAGCATGCACAGGTGGCGATGAAAGCATTGGAAAAGGGCAAGCATGTTTTTTGCCAGAAACCAATGACTAATTCTGTATATGAAGCGAGGCTGATGGCTGACACTGCAAGGAAGACCGGCCTGGCAACACAGGTAGCTACAGCTAATGCTTCATCCGAAGATACCGACCTGCTATGCGAAATGATCCTGAGCGGCGTTATCGGACCTGTACGGGAAGTTTACAACTGGTCAAACCGTCCGGTCTGGCAGACGGGCTTTACCCAGCTGCCCGCTGAGGAGAAGATCCCGAAAGGCTTTAATTGGGACCTCTGGCTTGGGAGGGCTGAGCACAGGCCATTCAATTATAATTATGCCCATACCGTTTTCAGATCGTGGTATGATTTCGGGACAGGCGCCCTGGGTGATATGGGATGCTATTCGTTTGCAACGATCTTCAGGGCTCTGAGGCTGGGCGATGTAAGCACCGTGGAAGCTTCGATGAATACGATTGTCGGTGTGGTAAACGGCAATCCGTCACAATTGAAGTATGTATCTCATCCGCATGCAATGAATGCCCACCTTACTTTCCCGGCCAGAGCCGGCATGCCTCAGGTGGAACTCTACTGGATCGACGGAGGAATGAAGCCTCCGCGCCCGAAGGAGTTTGACGAGGATGGACTCGATTTTGATCCTGACGGCCTTATGTTCTCCGGGGATTATGGAAAGATACTTTGTGAATTCGATGGCTCCAATCCCAGACTTATCCCTGCATCGAAGCACAAGACTTATATTAAGCCTCCTGTTACTATTGAACGCTCAAAAGGACACTACGCTGACTGGATTGCTACTATAAGGGGCGGTAAGCCGGCAAGGTGCACTTTCGATTCAGCCGGACCTATAACCGAAGCCCTGAACCTGGCAGTTATTGCGATGAGGACAGGTAAAAAGCTGAAATGGGATCCCGCCAGCCTGAAGACGAATAACGACGAGGCTAACAAGCTGATAAAACCATCATACAGGCCAGGCTGGGAACTGTAGGATTAAAATATCCTTCCGTTAAGCCGGCCCGGGCGATTTGGGGATGATTAATAATTGACCAGAACTTTATTCAGCTCTTTTTTGATGATCTCAGTCCAGAGTGCATACCCTTCTTCATTAAGGTGCAGCCGGTCAGCGATAAACAGTTCATTTCGGGGCAGACCGCCTGATGTAAGAAAGTTCTGTTCCGTATCGATGAAATAGGTGTTATAGTGTTTCTGGCATACTTCGCGGATCATTTCATTTGCTTCTTTAATCTCGGGCCATACATGCCATCTGGCCGGGGTGGGGGTGATGCTTATCCAGAAAACCGGCGTGTCTTTGAATTGCCTTCTTATAATATATAAGGTTTTACGGAAAAGCTGCGATACTTCGAGAGGACTTTTATCATTATCATTCCCTGCGATATCATTTGCAATAAAAATAACTATTGCCTGGCAGGGGTGGGGATAGGTTATTCTGTCGGCATAAACGACAAAATCGCTGAGTTTGGCGCCGCCGTAACCTCTCTGAATAACATTGTAAGGAAGCATATCCTTATTGATGGTCGACCAGAGCCTTATGCTTGAACTTCCTGTAAACAAAATTGCATCGGACGGGTACGATTTGGCTATATCATTCTCCTCAAACTTTTGAATGTCGCTTTCCCAGGCTTTAACCTCGGGTAGTTCGGCGTACTTCTTAAGCGGCGAGCAGGAAGTAATTAATATTAAGGCTATTAGAAGGTAGTTTCGGATCATGATATTCCTTTTTGAAATGTACATTGCAAATGTAACGCTAAAAAGTTAAAAAAATGTAAATATTAAACCTTAAGAAATCCGGAACAGGATTAGTTTATGTTTAAATAATTTAATTTACAAAAAAAAAGTTACGTTTGTATAAGCTAAACCTATCTATCCTTAATAAGTCAAAGTAAATCCTATGTTGAAAAACAAATTGTTCCTTACTAAATCGCTGGGTCATTTGATGACTGAATCAAAGGAAACCGGGGGTCTGAAAAGATCATTGTCAGCATTGAACCTGACTACTCTCGGGATAGGAGCTATAATCGGAGCCGGTATTTTCGTTCTTACAGGCCAGGCAGCGGCCCAGTATGCCGGCCCTGCAATAGTTGTTTCCTTTATTATTTCAGGTCTCGCGTGCGGATTTGCGGGGTTGTGTTACGCTGAATTTGCTTCAATGATCCCGATTGCCGGAAGCGCGTATACCTATTCGTATGCTACACTGGGCGAGTTCCTGGCATGGATAATCGGCTGGGACCTTATTCTTGAATATCTTTTCGCAGCCTCGACGGTATCTGTAGGATGGTCGGGCTACGTAGTAAGCTTTCTTAATGATCTCAATATACATATTCCGGTACAGTTTACGGGAGCTACAGGTTCTGTAATGGTGAATGTACCTGAAATGGGATGGAAACCCCTCACCGACACTTTTACCCAGACGCTGGCCGCGACAGGGATCAACGTCGATTCCCTTGCCCATGTAACCTGTGTGCTGAATCTGCCCGCCATGTTCATTGTGGCACTGTTATCAACGCTGTTGGTCATTGGGATCAGGGAATCGGCGAACTTTAACAATATCATGGTGATAACAAAAGTATCAGTCATAGTTCTGTTCATTGCTATCGGTTTCATGTTTGTCAAATCGGTCAACTGGGATCCTTTCATCCCGCCAAACAAGGTTGAGCAAACCCCGGTCTCGGAGTATGGTTCAATCTGGGCCTGGCTTAAAGCTTATGGAGCAGAATTCGGAAAATTCGGAATAGGAGGGATACTGCGGGGAGCAGGAGTGATCTTCTTCGCCTATATCGGATTCGATGCTGTATCAACAGCCGCACAGGAAGCGAAAAATCCCCAGAAGGATATGCCGATCGGAATACTGGGCTCCCTTGGTATTTCAACAGTCCTGTATATCCTTGTTGCTATTGTACTTACAGGCATTGTAAGTTATACAGCACTAAATGTCCCCGATCCGGTGGCCGTGGGAGTAAATGCTATGGGTCCGGGTATGTTCTGGCTCAGACCAATAGTCAAAATTGCAGCAATTGCCGGTTTGAGCTCCGTAATCCTTGTTATGCTTCTTGGCCAGCCAAGGATATTTTTCACTATGTCGAAGGATGGATTATTGCCCCCTGTATTCTCAAAAGTTCACCCCAGGTTTAAAACTCCATATATCAGTACCATTGTAACAGGTGTAGCGGCGATGATCATTGCAGGAATACTTCCCATAAGCATTCTCGGCGAACTTGTCTCGATAGGAACGCTTTTTGCTTTTATTATTGTGTGTATCAGTGTGCTTGTCCTGAGAAAAACAAAACCTGAAGTTCACAGACCATTCAAGACTCCCTGGGTCCCGTTTGTACCGATTGCCGGCGCAACAATCTGTTTCATCCAGATGGCCGCATTACCGCTTGATACCTGGTTACGGCTGATTATTTGGATGGCAATAGGTTTCTTTATTTACTTTTTCTATGGAGTGAAGCACAGTAAGGTAAGATCTGACGACCGGAACGGGAAATAAAGGTTAAAGCTCATCAGAATACACAGCTCCCGGCAGGTCCCTCAGGTTGTATCTTGATGCCATCGATTCACCATATGCTCCGGCCGATCGTATTGCAACAATATCTCCGCGTTTTGTTTCCGGCAGTTCAATGTACTTTGCAAAAGTATCGGCCGATTCACAAACAGGCCCTACAACATCATACCGCAATTTATTGTTTTTTGATGTGAGATTTTCGATTTTATGACTTGCCTGGTAAAGCGCCGGTCTGATCAGGTCGTTCATCCCTGCATCAATTATGGCAAATTGGGTATTGCTTCCCTTTTTGATAAACAGAACTTTTGAGATAAGTGAGCCGCATTGCCCGACAAGGGCTCTTCCCGGTTCAAAGTGGATGCTTTGCCCGGCCTTAACGTTGATAAACTCATTTATCAATGCGAAATATTCTTCAAAACGGGCTGTCTTTTCAGGATTTTCGTAATCAATCCCGAGTCCGCCGCCAACATTGATCATTTCGAGATTTACATTATGTGATGAAAACCAATCCTGAAGTTCATTTATCCGCGAGCACAGGCTTTTAAACACCGCCATCTTCGTTATCTGTGAACCGATATGAAAATGGATTCCCTTAAGTGTGACGTTTTTCATATCTGCAAGTCTTTTCATCAGTTCATCGAGCTCCCAGATATTGATCCCGAACTTGCTTTCCTGTATTGCCGTGGTGATGTACTTGTGTGTGTGAGCATCAATATATGGATTGATCCTCAGTGCAATGGTTGCGGTCTTTTTAAACTTTGCGGAAAGGGAATCGATAACTTCCATCTCTGGAATTGACTCGCAGTTGAAACAAAGGATTTCAGCTTTAAGGGCGGCTTCAATATCCCTGTCAGTTTTTCCGACTCCGGCGAATACAATTTCCGAAGGACTGATGCCTGCACTTATGGCTCTTTCTATTTCATTCCAGCTGACGCAATCGGCTCCAAATCCGTATGATGCAATAATTTTTAGTAACCTGGGATTAGGATTTGCCTTTACGGCATAGTGGATCCTGTACCCACGGTTTTCAGCTGATTTTCTTACCGTTTCGCACGTTGAACGCAGTACATCAAGGTCATAGAAGTAAAACGGAGTGGCTAGACCCTGGAATTTTTCTATAGTTTTGTCAGTAAACATATTACAGGTCAAATAGATATTTGTTTAACAATCTCAGTGCTTCAGTCTTATCGTTTGTATCGATCAGAAGCGACAAGCTTAAGGGACTACCTCCATAGGAGATCATTTTAAGCGGTATGGTATTCAGGGCTTCGAATATTTCAGGTGCTGAGCCCCGCCTTTCGGTCCTGAAATCACCAACAATACAGATTATCGTCTGGTTTTGTTCAATTTCTGTTGTTCCAAGCTCTTTCAGGTCATGTGCGATCTCGTCCAGAAATTTCGGATTATCGACAGTGATTGCAACTGAAACCTCCGATGTGGTGATCATGTCTATAGGGGTCTTATAGGCTTCAAAAACCTCAAAAACTTTTCGGAGGAAACCATACGCCATAAGCATCCTGTCCGACTTGATCCTGATAACTGAAATCCCGTCCTTGGCGGCAACAGCTTTGTAATCCTCCAGTTTGAAGCCGGAAGTGATCAGTGTCCCAACATCTTCAGGATCCATTGTGTTCTTCAGTCGGACAGGAATGTTTTTCTCCCTGGCGGGATTCACGCTTGAAGGGTGAAGTATCTTCGCCCCGAAATATGCGAGTTCGGCAGCTTCGTCAAACGAAAGTTCACGTATCACCCTGGTTTTTTCAACAAACCTTGGGTCGTTGTTGTGAAAGCCGTTAATGTCTGTCCAGATCTGGATCTCGGAAGCATCGACCGCTGCACCAAGAAGTGATGCGGTGAAGTCGCTCCCGCCCCGTTTCAGGTTATCGATCTCCCCAAATGCATTTCTGCAGATAAATCCCTGTGTTATAATTATGTTGTGGTCCTGGTGATTTTCCAGCTCCCTTTTCAGGTTCTCTGCGATATAAAATGAATCGGGTTCTCCGTCCTTATCAACTCTCATGAAGTTCAGGGCAGGCATAAGGACCGATTTAATGTTTCTTTCCTTGAGTAAGTTATAGAACAATGCAGTGGAGATCAGCTCACCCTGGGCAAGGACGTTTTTCTCCTGTAGCCTGGTAAAGGACCCAAGTGTGAAATTCCCTATATAATCAAAATGGGAGTCAATTAATTCACTTACAGTCTTTTTAAATGTATCGGTTTCGTACAGGTCATTGACCACCTGATGATACTTTGATCTGAGGTTTTCATTCTTCTGGGCCGCTTCGACAACCTTGCCCGAATATAAAAGGTCACTGAATTCCACAAGGCTGTTTGTTGTACCCGACATTGCCGATAATACGACAATTTTCCTCTCCTGACCTGTTATCAGTGGTATAATGGACCTCATCCTTTCAGGATTGCCGACTGAGGTGCCACCGAACTTCATGATTTTCATTTTTTCCATTTTCAGTTTTTACTGTATAAAAAAACCTGCATCATCTTGCAGGTCCGGTTCATCTTTTTATAAAAATTCTGGTCAAAAAAGACTATGCAGACCTGTCGCGCAGATGCATGTTCGTATGGACATGTTTCTTTATGAGTCTGTTCATCTCTTTTTATCAGGGAGCAAAAATATAATTTAAATTAATACAGCGCATTTTATTACCATATTTTTATTATTTTTGGCCGCGGAAATTATGCCGCCCAGATGGCGAAATTGGTAGACGCGCTAGTTTCAGGGACTAGTGTCAGCAATGATGTGCAGGTTCGAGTCCTGTTCTGGGCACAGAAGAAAAGCGCAGAGCGCAGAGCACAGGGCAGTTGACTCTGAGCCCTGAGCCCTGAGCCCTGCGCACTTTTAGACGCCCAGATGGTGAAATTGGTAGACACGCCAGCTTGAGGGGCTGGTGCTCGCAAGGGTGTGCAAGTTCGAGTCTTGTTCTGGGCACCAAAAAAGGCTGATTCAAAAAGAGTCAGCTTTTTTCTTTTGATATTTACTGCCGGCCGATGACCGATGACCGCTTAAATTTATTTCTTTATCGAATCATAAACCGCCTGCAAAATATTTGTCCTGATATTCAGGTCCGAAAGCAGATTGTTGTTACGTGTCGGATAAACCCTGTTTGAAAGGAATACATAAGTTATTTCATATACCGG
>Ga0105101_10000372_pt1 | contig 18296 bp, 13 predicted proteins | sample PPLLak21cMay2015_2_FD_87037 | JGI IMG/M metagenome (GOLD analysis project Ga0105101, IMG submission 87037) | Freshwater sediment microbial communities from Prairie Pothole Lake near Jamestown, North Dakota, USA - PPLs Lake P8 Core (1) Depth... | ecosystem: Environmental > Aquatic > Freshwater >... | reverse complement strand
TTTCTCAAGATATTGAAGAGATGCATTTTTCAGTCCATCGACACTATCCAATTGGACAGGACCCATATCCACATAACCATTAAATCCCATTATCGGAGAATATCCTGCGGTGGAATAAAACACCGGATCTGTTATTATATGCAGCAATATTACTTCAGCATCCATGGATTTTGCCATTGAAAAGCCCAACTCTGCCACTTTTTGTGCAGTTGGATTATAATCCAGCGCTATCAATACTTTATTGATCTTTTTTGTTTTCATGTTCCATATATTTATATTATATTTTGGTCTCTGTTAATAATCATAAACCTCTATTGCAATCATTTTATATTATCAACCAGATCACTTACGTCTCCTGGCGACCAGGTATCCCAGCAGGAATAATATGATTAGACCAAGCAGAATCAGTATCCAATTCCAGTTTCCCGAGTTCATTGACCCTCTCCCTCCATGCATCATTCCCTGTTCGGAATCACAAGCCACTATTATTGCCATAAACGCGATTAAATAAAATGCTACTTTGATTGTTGTAAGAATTCCTGGTGATTTCATAATTTTCTACTTATTTGTTTAATTTAATGTTACCAATATTCATTGACCTTTTCCTTTTGTTTGGATTTTGGATATCACGCATTAAATGCTCCCAAAGTCCAGATATCTTCTTTGATAAGCATTAATGAAAAATGAAGGGCTTAAGTTAAACCCCTATACCCTTTTGAGTGTTACATAAATTTTGCAAAAAGTTACATCATTCACACATTTTCGAACTGTGGCAGGTAATACTCTCAATTTCTGTCGAACACGCCGAAAAGAGTGATCAAGTTCAAAGCCGGAGTAGATTTGGCCAGTACGGTTCAGTGAAACTAATCCGGAATTGAATAAATCCCCTGGTGAAGGTCAGGAGTTTTTTATTTTCCCGAAGTCCTTAAGGGGACTGGCGTACAACATTCAGTCCTTTTTTACCAAATGGTTATGGCGGGGTAATCAAAGCAATGGGACTGACATTTATTGCCTTTCAGGGGATTTAGGGGTGGGTTATCAGAAATGGGCTTTTGAGACATCCCCCATCATTTAAGAATCCCGGGTATACGATGATTCTATGTTAATTGTCCAACCTCACGTGCATATGTAGAGTTGGCTGTAACCTCATCGAAGAACCAGGGAAACATACCCACGATTACTCCATCTGTCGGCTTGATATTTTCGAAAGCATACTGAAAAGCTGACCGGACCTTTTTCTGGTCTGAACACTGACGGCCTGCACCCAGGATCTTGAATGCCAGACAAGGTTGTTTCACCTGCCGGATTACCCTTGTCATTGCAGCCGGATCGTCCTTAAAGAAGGTATAGCTGCCCACAGGAAGGGCTGCTGTCAGTTCCGGTGTGTCCATTTTACGTGTAAGGTAGTAGAAGCAGGTCATGAAGAAATCAACTTCCCATCCTGCATCGGCTATCTGCTTTATAACGTCCGGATTATGTGCTGAGACACCCGCAAGCAACCCGGCATCCTTTACTGCTTTAACATAGTCATGTACGATCCCGGAATTCCCGGCCGCAAATAACCGGTCGGTTACACCACCATGGTGAACCATTGCTATTGGTCTGACATTTCCGATTGTTTCCATAATCTTTTCACGGTCCTGGTGCAGACATATGAACTTCATCCTGGAACCGCGATCCTGTAAAGGGCTCAGATACTCCTGCCTGGAGGAACACTGATGTGCTGTGATACCTGCCCGTTCACATTTCAGAAGAAATTCAACAGTCTGCTCAGTTGTAAAATACTCCTTCATATGTGTGTCGGTATGAGGGCCAAGATAGGAATAACCAAGTATCGGATTCGAACCGCAGATCAGCCTGCTGATCCGGTGTGGACCCAGATTAATCATGGGCATTGCTGGTTCCGGTTGCCCGTTAATGCCGGTCTGGTGGTCTGTTAATGAGGCTCCTTTAACACCGTGGGCACCAACGAGTCCAATAGCTGCTGCGGCTGAAATCAATGAGATGAATTCTCTTCGCCCTGTTGTTTTATTTTTACTTTTGAGATCTTTCATTGTTTAATAGTTTTGCATTAAAGTTATGGTAAATATAGGAATTGATTGCGATATTATTTGCCAGTGAACAGGTGAACCTGCTGAAGAATTTCATAAGAATTATTAGCGGGAACCTTTCTGCTTCATAAAAAATAGTATATTTTGATATGTTTTTAGCCCATGGTTATATCAGGAAGGTTTTCTTATCAATAGCTGCTGTGTTGCTGGCCTCTGCGGCATTTTGCCAGGAGGCAGACTACTTTTTTAACAGAGGCCAGATGAAATATTTACAAAATGATTACAGGGGGGCAATTTCCAATTATTCAAGGGCTATTGAGATCAATCCTGACAATGCAGATTTCTACTTCAACAGAGGCCTGGCAAAAGGTCTTTCAGATGACTTCCATGGTGCTATAGAGGACCACACCAGGGCTATAGAGCTTGACCCTGACCTTCCCGGACCGTATCATTACAGGGGTAATGCCAGGTATAATATTCAGGAATACCAGGGAGCATTGAAAGACTTTTCAAAGGCAATAGAGCTCAATCCCCGACATGCAATTGCTTACAACAACAGAGGACTGGCAAAGTATGAGATCAAGGATTTTAATGGTGCAATGGATGATTATACCAGGGCAATAGAAATCAATCCTGTGTATGCGTTTGCCTTTAATAACAGAGGCCTGGCAAAGCTTACCCTGAAGAATTTCAGCGGAGCGTCTGCAGATTTCTCCAGGGCTTTGGATATCGATCCGAAATATGATGTAGCATACTTCAACAGGGGACTTGTAAAAACTGCGCAGAAGGACTATAAAGGGGCAATTTCAGATTTAAATAGGGCGCTCAGGTATAATCCGGGATATTCGGTGTATTATTTTCACAGAGGGTTGGTAAAAAGCGAACTTCATCGCCGCAGGAACGCTTGTCTTGACGTCAGAAAAGCAAGAGAACTTGGATTTGATATTGCTGAGGAAGAATTGAACCGGATATGTGGAAAATGATCACACTTAAAGGAGAACTATTCCCGGTTAAGGGTGTTTGTATTTCCCGCGATAGTCTCTTTTCAAAAGTGCAGAAGCTCCCGGATTTCCTGTGATCTCATTCTTTCCCTCGTCCCATTTTACTGTTGAACCCGTATAATATGAAATCATTGCGAGCTGAACAGTCGCTGTTGAGCGGAATGCATCCTCAGGGGTACAACTAATCAGGCTCTTATCCTTCATTCTTACCGCATCAAGGAAGTTCCTGACATGGTTATCCTGCATTAACGGTGTCGGAACGGAAAGGTCTTCTCTCTTATTCTCCTTCCCCGTCATAAATTTTACCACTTTTGAATCCTCGGCAAACAGAGTCCCTTTTTCTCCATAGAAGAAAATTCCATTGTTGAATTCCCTTGTTACATCACCATTACCCCATAACCTGTGCTGCCACAGGACAGGTGCTTTCCTGAATGACATTTTAGCTGTAAGTGTATCAGGTGTTGTAATCTGGCCTTTCAGGGCATATATTCCTCCCGTTGTGTGAAATTCATAAGGCATACCCTCTCCCATGATCTTCCTTATAATATCAATATGATGTATGCCCCAGTCCACCAGGTGCCCGTTTCCATACTCTTTTTCCAGCCTCCATGATTTGTGTCCGATACTGGGCCGGTAGTCAAGCTTCGGAGCCGGACCACACCATTCTTCCCAGTCGAGTGAAGCCGGAGGCGCCTGGATTCTTGTGTCCTGCGGTCCGGGATTATAATGTATCTGAGCAACAATCTGGTGAACATTTCCGATTGTCCCGTTTTCAATCAGCTCTTTAACTTTCATGAACGCCTGGCTTTGTCGCCGCTGAAAACCTATCTGAACTATATTACCGGCTTTTTTTGCTGCATTGACCATTGCTATGCCTTCCATAACATCATACGAAAGAGGCTTCTCACAATAAATATCCAGCCCTTTGTTGCAGGCTGCAATAAACGGCAATGCATGCCAATGAGGCATCGTTCCGATGAAAAGTGCTTCAAGTCCATTCATTTCCAGGAGATCGTTGTAATACTTGAAGGTTTTTGGCCGGCTTCCCTGTAGTTTTTCCACTTCATCGGCGCTGTTCCGGAGATGTTCGGAATCGATATCGCAGATCCCTATAACTTCAACTCCCCCGCTTTTGAGTGCTGCGGAAGTGATCACCATACCGTACCAGCCGGCACCGATCAGTCCGATCCGGAGTTTCCGGTCCTGGGTGAGCGATGGAATATAGAATGAGGAAGCCAGTGTGGCGGAACCCATTGATGCTAGTTCAAGGAATTTTCTTCTTTTCATCCCGGTGTATGTTTAATTTCCTTTTAAAATTATGAAAATTTTGTTTACCCGAAGAGATAAACTCTCCGTGTCTCTCCGTGTCAACTCTGTGGAACTCTGTGTAACAAAAAATTAAGAGGTTACACGGAAAAATCCTGAGAAGGCACAGAGGGACGCAGAGGGAAAAACAAAAAATTGCCAGGATTTGTTTAAAGATTTGCCCGATAGTATAACTTTATACGAATTTTAACGTTAAAAAGTAAATGTGAAAGAAAGCAGTTACTGCATTGTTGTATGTTTATGAGGATCCTGTATTTAACTTTAGTATTTGCCCTTATCTCATTGTTTTCCATTGGTCAGGATTGCAGCATATTAACCAAAGCCAACAGGATTACACCTGATAAGTTATGCTCCCCTGTATCTGCAAGCTGGAATGTAAGTTACACCGGAGTCAATAATGCAGGAACCAGTGTGGCAATTCAATTTAACTGGGATGACGGCATTGTTGAGAGGTTTCCGGCAACAGCAACATCGGCAGGATCTTATCAGGTTACGGCAAATCATACTTATACATCCAGGGGAGATAAATGCAATTACCGGCCACAATCCACCCTGGTGGTCAATGGGGTATTGTGTACTTCATCCACCCAGGAACAGATAGTTACGGTCTGGGATGATGACGATCATAACGGGGGGCACATGCATATTAATCCGGATATATATCCCATCTGTTTCGGAAATGGTGCAGATGTCAGGTTCAGGGACCTTACGCAGTTTAATTGCGTGCCACCGCAGGAGAGAGATGTGCCCAATCTGTATACCCGCTGGATACAATGGATCTACGGAACCCATATAACTATGACAGGCATACCGGTGACAATAAACGGAACCGGTGTAACTTATCCCTACAGAGGATCCGTGATCACACTTCCCGGACCGGTGACCGGATCGGGTGTTTATTCTGAAATTATAAATGTAGCCAGTGATAAACTGATTGGGCAATATTTCGAAGTTACATTGCGGAACTGGAACTATTGCAATCCTTATGATGATCCGGATATTGCCGGTCCTCCTGCCGATCAGGTTAACGGTGATCACCCTCCCGTTGTGACGACAGCGAAGATACTTATCGTTCCCTACCCTGATGCTACTATTACCCCGGTTGATACACTGTGCGTACAGAATGCTCCGGTCACATTAAGAGCACACGATTCCGGCGGAAGTTGGTCGGGCACCGGAGTGAGCGGGAACAAATTTAATCCTTCTGTTGCCGGACCAGGAAATCATGTCGTAAGATATGAAGTTACCAGTTCGTACGGATGTACTGATGCTGACCAGATTACAATAACGGTCATGCCTTCTCCGCCGGCAACCATCGATGCGGTCGGCAGACTTTATGTCACCGATCCGCCCGTCACCATGACAGCTGCTCCACCCGGGGGTACCTGGTCGGGAACCGGCGTGACCGGTAATTCATTTGATCCACCAACTGCCGGGGTCGGAAAGCATATCATAAGTTATCACTCTCCGCCGGACCGGTTTGGATGCTCCGGAACAGATACGATCCATATAAATGTGATAATGCCTCCCCTGCCAATAGCTTATTTTAAGCCTGACACCGTGGGATGCACTCCGCTCACCGTCCATTTCAGAAATCTGAGTGTTCACGGTGAATCATATTTGTGGGATTTCGGGGATAAGACATTTTCGGATGTGAAGAATCCTGAACATATTTACTATGTCCCCGGTAATTATATTGTAATGCTCACGGTTACAAATTATTCCGGAGGATCAACATATAAAGGGCTGATCCAGGTTTATCAGAATCCGGCTGCGATTTTCGATGCTTACCCGACCGACGTTATTAATAATACTCAGGTAGTGGTATTTACGAACCATTCCTTGTATGGGGTTACCTGGTTATGGGAATTCGGGGATGGTATCACATCTGCTGAAGAGAATCCATGGCATAAATACGGAGCCGAAGGAGTATATGATGTTAAGTTGACCGCGATCTCGAAGGATGGATGCATTGATTCCTCCAGATACATATCCCCTATCAATGTGGAATATAAGGAAGGTGAAATCAAATTCCCGAATGCTTTCAGATGGAATCAGTCGGGACCAACCGGAGGTTACTGGAAGGAATTCGAACTGTCTGATGAAATTTTCAGGCCATTCTTTACAAATGTTATAGAATATCATCTGATGATTTTTAACCGGTGGGGAGTACTGATCTATGAAAGCAACGACCTTTACAAAGGATGGGACGGATATTTTGGGAGCGGAAACCTTGCAGTTCAGGGAGTCTATGTCTGGAAAGCTATCGGCCGTTATGCCGACGGCGAATATTTCAATAAAATCGGCGATGTAACTTTCCTTCATTAGATCTTCCTCACCTTCCCGCCCTCTCACCCTCTCACCCTCTCGCCCATTCACCTACTCACCCACTCTCCCCCTCAGCTTCTTGCGTGTACATTTATCACTTCCGGTTTGCCGTTCTCTTCAATATTCTTATTTTTGCTGCCTGGCCACATGACTTGATGAAAACAAATCTTCTTTTTACAGATGCGCTGAAGCTGAAAAGGCCAAATGCTTTTCACGTTATGCTGAAGCCTGCCGGGCCAGCATGTAACCTTAACTGCACATACTGCTATTATATTGAAAAGAAGAAATTGTTCCCGGGCAGTGAATTCAGGATGACTGACGAGTTGTTAGAGGAATTCACAAAACAGTTCATCGAAGCCAATGAAATACCTGTGGTGACTTTTACCTGGCAGGGAGGCGAGCCAACTCTTATGGGGCTCGATTTCTTCAAAAAAGCTATAGAATATCAGAAGAAATATGCAGAGGGAAAAAGAATAGAAAACGCATTCCAGACAAATGGCACAAGGCTGGACAATGACTGGTGTAAATTCTTTACTGACAATAATATACTTGTCGGTATCTCTGTTGATGGTGCAGAGCATAATCATGATCATTACAGGAAGACATTTTCAGGCAGGCCGTCCTTCGGGAGGGTAATGAAAGGTATTGAGCTTCTCCATAAGCACAAAGTTGAATTCAACACACTCAGCGTTGTAAATGATTACAATGTTCATTTTGCAAGCGAAACATACAGGTTCCTGAAAAAGATCGGTAGCGGGTTTATGCAGTTCCTTCCGGTAGTGGAACGCATTGCAGAAGATTCAAATGAGGATCATCTGAAACTAGTTGCCCCGGTTCACGGAAATGCCAGGGTGACGGAATGGTCAGTAAGGCCGGATCTCTTCGGAAAGTTCCTCATTACGATTTTTGACGAGTGGGTCAGAAATGATGTGGCAAGGTATTATGTCCAGATCTTTGACGCCACACTTGCAAATTATGTTGGTGAAAACCCGGGATTATGCGTTTTCAACGAAACATGCGGCGATGCTCTTGTAATGGAGCATAACGGGGATCTTTTCTCCTGCGATCATTTTGTCTATCCGGAATATTTTCTCGGTAATATTCCTGACAAACCTATGATCGACATGGTAAAATCACAAAGGCAGTTCGACTTCGGGATAGATAAGAGAAATACCCTGCCCAGGTTTTGCCTTCAGTGCGACGTCCGGTATGCCTGCCACGGCGAATGTCCCAAGCACAGGTTCAAGCTCACTCCCGACGGTAAACCGGGATTAAATTATCTGTGTGAGGGTTATAAGATGTTCTTTAAACATGTGGAGCCATACATGGAGTATATGGGCAAAGAGCTGAAAAATAAACGGGCACCGGCCAATGTGATGACCTGGATAAGAAATAAGGAAAACCAGGTTGTTAAGCAGGTTATGCCGGAGAGGAATGATCCTTGTCCTTGCGGCAGCGGGAAGAAATTTAAGAATTGCTGTATGGGGAAACCGATATTAAATTATAATCCTTCCCTTTCCTGACGTCTGTTCAGATTTGGTCCAATCAATCAGAGCTGAAAGTTTAAAATTTTATTATCTCTTTGGGTTTCAGGTTTGTCTCCATAGTCCAGAAATGTGCCTCACCATGGGCAATCCTGAAAATTACCAGTTGATCGCTATCAATCGTAAGTCCAAAACTTTTCAGGAAAGGCCTGTCAATCAGAACTTTTTTGCTGAGTTTTTTGTCGTTCAGGAATTCAACCTTCCCTGAAATCCTCAGCATGGTACCTATCATTCCTTCATTTTTATAAAAGCAGACTTCAGTCCTGGGATTTTTTGCAAGTTGAAGAGGAAACTCTTTAAAAGAGCTTGTCTGAAAGTAGAAACCTGTTTTGTTTGCGAACCAGAATCCAATAGCACGAACACGCGGTTGATCACCCTCTGCGGTTGCGAGGTAGCATACAGGATTTTCATTCGAGAATTTAATACAATCGGTTATCTTCATCTGTCTTGTATAGGAAATAAGATATTTACGTAAACGAAGATAAAAAGTTACATTTAAAAGACAATGCCTGGTAGCGCAAGGTCACAGTAGAACTGCGGCACAAAGGTGCAGCGTGATATAAATATTATATATTGGTTTAATCCTTTTGTGTATAAATATTAGACAGCTATATGTCAATTTATTATACACTTGAAATCATTTGAATATTTTATAAATATCAGATTACTAGCTAGTTATAATTACTGGCATTTTATTTGTTTATGTAATAAAAATTTAATGAGCAGGATGATGAAGAGAATCTTCCCGACAGCAATTCTTTTAATTACTCTGGCAGGTCTGGATGCTGAGGGTCAGGCCAGGAAATGGACACTCGAGGATTGTATAAGTTATGCCGTTACCAATAATATAGGACTAAAGAGGCAGAGGCTGCAGACCGAGACTTCTGAAGCCAGCCTGTTGCAATCTAAAATGGATGTATTACCATCGCTCAATTTCGGGTCTGATGCGCGTGTGGGATTCGGAAGATCGATCGATCCGGTCACAAACCTGATCACGTTCGAGCAGAATATCAGCAATTCTTACTCATTAAATTCTAATCTGAATCTTTTCAATGGATTTGCAACACTTAATACCATCGCTGCCAACAGGTTCATGTACCGGGCAGGACTTGAAGCTGAGAAAATTGCAAGGAATTACCTGATCATTGAGATACTGGGACAATATTACCAGGTACTTTATGCCAAGGGTCTTGAAGATGCATCCAAAATGCAGCTGGAATTGTCGGAAGAGCAGAATTTCAGAATCTCAAAAATGGTCGAGACAGGCAAAGAAGCCCTTTCGAAACAGTATGAAATGGAGAGCCAGGTATCTGCCGACAGGCTTTCATATACCATAGCACGCAACACAGCCAGTCAGGCACTGACAACCCTTAAGCATCTGTTGCAACTTGAACCTGAATCGGATTTTGATCTTGTGATCCCGGATCCGGAAAAGATGCTTATAAGTTACGAAATATATGAACCGGACAGCATCTATCTTATAGCTTCACAAGTCCTTCCCCGGCTGAAAGCAATTGAATATGAACTTAAAGCGAACAAAAAGCAGATCTCGGCTGCAAGGGGTCTGCTGGCTCCTGAAATCTCTCTCGGAGGCGCAGTTTTCACCGGTTATTACCGGATTCTAAGCGACGATGCTCCGGAGCAGCTCTCCTATTCAAGCCAGTTAAAGAACAATAATAGCCAGGCTGTATATTTATCACTTGACATTCCGATCTTTAACAACTACAATCTTGGAAGGAATATAAGGAATGCTAAGATCAGAAAGGATGACACTTCGCTCCGGCTGGAGCAGGAGAAGAATAATCTTTATACGGAAATAGAGAATGCCTGTCTCGATTATTCAAGGGGAAAGGACGAATACCTGGCAGCTCGGGCTAATCTGGAATTCAACTACAAATCATTTAACGCCGTTGAAAAAAAGTTTGAATCCGGGCTTGTTGACGTGACTGATTATTCAGCAGCAAAAACAACACTCTTCCGGGCAGAAGCTGAAGCATTACGCACTAAGCTTCAGATGGTGATAAGGAAACTTTCCATCAACTTTTATTCAACCGGAGAATATGAGAATATTATTTTTAATTAATATGATAAATCAAACCTGAAATGGATACTCCTCTCGAAAAAATGGACCGGCCAATAGAAAAGAAAAAAGGTCTGCAGAAGAAGCATATCGGATATATTGCGGTCGGGATCATAATAATAGTGCTCTTTTACATGGCTTTCTTTACCGACCGTACCTCAACATATAAGGTGGAGAAGGACAAGCTGATAATTGAGCCGGTAGTCTATGGTCAGTTCAACGATTATATAACCGTCCCGGGGACAGTGGAGCCCATAAGCACAATTTTCCTTGATGCCCAGGAAGGCGGACGGGTTGAAGAGAAGCTGATTGAAGAAGGATCAATGGTCAAGAAAGGAGATATTATTCTAAGATTATCCAATCCGGATCTTTACCTTAATATACTCGACAGTGAAGCACAACTTGCAGAAAAGGAAAACTTCCTGAGGAATACCCAGGTTACCATGGAACAGGAACGGATAGCAATTAAAACCCAGCTTCTGAACATTAAGTATGATATTGAAAGAAAAGAACGTAACTACCAGCAGAATGTGATACTGATGAAAGATAACCTTATTTCAAGGGAGGAGTTCCTGAGATCAAAGGAAGATCTTGATATGGCCAGGCAATCACAGGATCTTTTTATTGAACGTCAGAGACAGGATTCAATCTTCAGGTCAGTACAGGTAAGTACTATTACAGTCAATCTTGAGAATATGAGGAAAAACCTTCAACTGGTACGGAATAGGGCTGAAAATTTGAATGTAAGGGCACCGATAGATGGTCAGCTGGGGCTATTGACCCCTGAAATCGGCCAGTCAATCCAGAGAGGTGCGAATATGGGTCAGATAAATGTCCTGACATCCTTTAAGGTAACAGCACAGATAGATGAACATTATATAGACAGGGTAAAAACTCAGCTGACTGCAACTCTCGACAGACAGGGAAATGAATTCGACCTTGTTGTGAGAAGGGTTTATCCGGAAGTCAGGAACGGAACCTTTGAAATTGATATGGTTTTCATCGACAGCATGCCGGATAACATCAGGGCAGGCCAGACCTATTATATAAGCCTTCAGCTGGGACAACCCAAGGAATCCACAATGGTGCCTATCGGCGGATTCTTCCAGGAGACAGGCGGACAGTGGATATTCGTTCTTGATCCATCAGAATCCTTTGCTACAAAACGCAATATTTCAATAGGCAGAAAAAATCCGAAATATTACGAAGTACTCGAGGGGCTTCAGGCAGGTGAAAAGGTTATAATATCGGGATATGAATCTTTCGGAAAAAATGAGAGACTTATTTTTAAAAACTAAAAATAAATACTAATACTTAAGGAAATGATTAAAACTAATGAACTTACCAAGGTCTTCAGGACAGAGGAAGTTGAGACAACGGCTCTCAATAAAGTGAATCTGAACGTGAAAGAGGGTGAATATGTTGCGGTTATGGGGCCGTCGGGATGTGGGAAATCAACTCTCCTTAACATTCTCGGACTGCTGGATAATCCGACATCGGGAAGTTACCTTTTTAACGGGACGGAGGTTGCAAACCTCAAGGAACGAGACAGAACCGTGTTCCGCAAAGGCAACATCGGTTTTGTCTTCCAGAGTTTCAACCTTATTGACGAACTTAATGTGTATGAGAACGTTGAGCTTCCTCTTATCTATCTGAAGATGAAGTCCGGCGAAAGAAAGAAAAAGGTGGAGGATGCTCTTTCAAGAATGAAGATCACCCACAGGGCAAAACATTTTCCGCAGCAGCTGTCAGGCGGACAGCAGCAGAGAGTGGCAATTGCACGTGCAGTTGTCGCAAATCCACGGCTGATCCTTGCCGATGAGCCTACAGGTAATCTTGATTCAAAGAATGGTATTGAAGTCATCAACCTGCTTACCGAGTTGAATAAAGAGGGTACCACTATCATCATGGTCACTCACAACGACAGGGACGCCGGCTATGCCCACAGAATTGTGAATCTTTTCGATGGCCAGGTAGTGAGTTAGACTTTCCCGAAATCGAGTTTCTTCAGCTTGTTGTAGAGAGTCTGTCTGGTGATTCCCAGCTTTTCTGCAGCTACACTGATGTTGTTACCATGCCTTTTAAGGCAATCCAATATCATTTTCTTCTCCATTTCAGCCAGTGTCAGCTCATCGTGGTGAATCTTCCCTGACGATGACCTGAACTCGAAATCAGAAGGGAGAAGAACAGTTGAATCGCTCATGATTACTGCTTTCTCGATGGCATGCTGCAATTCCCTTACATTTCCAGGCCAGCCGTAATTGGTGAGTTTCTCAAGTGCATGAGTATTGATCTTTGCAGGTTCTTTGTTATATTTTTCACAATAAACTTTCAGGAAATAACCTGCCAGAATCGGGATATCATCTACCCTGTCACGAAGAGGCGGGACTTCAATCATTATTGTATTTATCCTGTAGAGCAGATCTTCGCGGAAGCGTCCCTCTCCCACCATACCTGTAAGGTCACAGTTTGTGGCACAGATCAGCCTGATATTCACCGGTATCTGTTTGTTTGAACCAACTCTTACAATCTGCCTGTTCTGAAGAACATTCAATAACTTCGACTGTGACTGGAGAGAAAGGTTACCGATTTCATCCAGGAAGAGCGTTCCACCTGTGGCAAGCTCGAATTTTCCCTTTCTGTCTTCCCTTGCATCGGTAAAGGCCCCCTTAACATGTCCGAACAATTCGCTCTCAAACAACGACTCGGTGATTGAACCTATATCAACACTGATCATCAACTCTCCTGCCCTACCCGACAGATTATGTATCTCCCTGGCTATAAGCTCTTTTCCCGTCCCGTTTTCGCCTGTTATCAGAACATTGGCTTCAGTCGGGGCGATCTTTTTTACAATGTTCATAACATTTATCATTGTGGGAGATGCACCAGGTACAAGCTTATCGATTCCTTTGCTCATCGGTTGTTAATTGAAATACGAAAATAAGAAATATTGTCTAATAATTAGACAATTTGATCCAGAAGCAAAGAGCGGGCTGAGCGTGAAGTCCGGCTAATATTTAAATTTTTCTCCGTTATTCTGCAACTTTCGTTCTGAAGTGCCGTCTTTATGATGATTGAACTCTAAAGAATATTTGTAAGACCTTTTAATACTGCAAGAACATGACAGTCAAATTAAATCCGAACGAAGTTGTCCTGAAAGCCGGTGACACAAACCAGGTAGTTGATAATCAAAAAGTAGATGGAAAGCTGATTGTGACTAACCAGAGGATATATTTCAAAACATTAGGCGAACAGCTGGAACATTTCAATTTCGAGATCCTTTTCGAAAACATACTGGAAGTTATTTTCTATAATAAGAGCCTTTTTCTGGTTAAAGGGATCAATGTAATCACCCGTGATGGGAAGAGTCATAGTTTCCCTCTGAAAAAGCGGGATGAGATAGGTCAGCTGATAAACAGGATGTATTGATCTTACTACATAACCCCCGATCCCCTCAACCCCGGGGGGTTATTCATAACGCAACGAATCCACCGGGTTTCTCATTGCAGCCTTTACAACCTTATAGCTTATGGTTACTGTTGTTGCAACAATCATGATGGATGCTGACATCAGCAGGATTCCCCCGCTGATCTTTACAAAATAATCCCAGATACTGTCCAAAAGCATATATGACATATAATATCCGCCAACGCATCCGATGATTGACGCAACCAGCAGTACTATAAGGAATTTCTTACTTACAAGAAACATTAAAACAGGTATGGGAGCTCCTTGTATCTTTCTGATTCCCACTTCCTTGGTTCGTTTTATAATATCAAGTGAAACCAGGTTGTACATACCGATAAGCGACAATAATGTAGCCACAATTGCCAGAAAAACATTAACTTTCAGGATACCACCGTTAATATCCTTTTCTTCCTGCATTGTATCTTCCTGCAGAATTCCTCCAAAAATCTGATTCGTACCCAATGTCTTCCATTTCTGGCTTACAAAGTCAAGAACTCCGGGCAGATCTTCAGGGTTTGACCTGACAGCAATCGTATAGAACCGGTCGTTTCCGGAAATTCTCATCATTAAAGGTTCAATTTCCTGCCAGAGCCCTGAAGTGTAAAAGTTCTCCACCACTCCGATCACAGTTAGTGTGGTTGTATCGTAAAGGGTTACGGTTCTTCCTACTCCATCAGGCCAGCCAAAAGCCTCAATGAGCTTCTGGTTTATAATTATTGATCCGGTCGACCTGTCTGCGTCAATCCTGGTCTTATCAAAAAACCGGCCTTCTTTCAGACGCAAACCCATAGTCTGGGCATATTCCGGGCCAATATCCATAACATCCACTTCAAGCTGTTTTGAAGCATCCTTTATTGGCCTTCTGTAGGTTCCCCAGCCTATATGGTTCATTGTCCCCTCAGCAGCAAGTATCTTTGGATTGGAAAGGATCTCATTCCTGAAAGAGTTGTATAGTTCTCCCGGAAGTGGTACAACAATAAGCTTATCCTTGTCATACCCCCGGTCAAGATTTCTCTGAAAACCTGCGTTCTTTGCAAAAACGATTCCCATGACAAGAGCCATTACCGATATTGTGAATTGGAGAGTCAATAGAACTGACGAGAGTTTTCCGGAACCCCTGAAAAGATTAGTGCCTTTCAGTACAGTGGCAGGACTGAATGAGCTCATATGTAATGCGGGGTAGACTCCCGCAAGAAATCCGGTAAGCAGCAGGAGCAGGATAAGAAAAACCCAGAAGAAGCCGTACTGGCTGAAAGTAAGGTATATCGACATATATGCCCAGAGGTTGCTGTAAGCGGGCACAAGAACTGAGGCCAGGGCAATCCCGATTAGCAATGCCAGCAGGCAAACTATAAGAGTTTCGAACATAAACTGGGTGACAAGCTGGCCTCTGCGGCCACCAAATGTCTTTCTTAGTCCAATTTCCTTGAGTCTCTTGCTGAATATTGCAATTGCAGTGTTGGCGAAATTAAAGCAGGCTATCAGCAGGATGAAGATCGCCATTATGGGTGGTGATACAACCGCAGCGGGATGCAACGATGGATTGAGTCCTGATGACCATGTTGTTCTCGAGTTGGAGCTTACCTCTTTCAGTGGGACCAGTGAAAATCTGTTCAAACGGAAGTCTTCCCTTGCATTATTCTGAACAGGCAGATAATTCTTCAGCGACTGGGTAATCGAAGGAAGAAGAGCTTTATCAGGCACCTGAATGAAAAGGGCATTTGCCCAGTTCTTCCAGTCCGTATCTTTTATCTGCCACATAAGCAGGAAATTGTCAAAATGGGTGAGTATATCAATTCTGAAGCTTGAATTTTCAGGAAGATCCGCAAAAACAGCTCCGACCCTGTACGAAAATTCCTTATTGTTGTCATTTACTATGGAAATGGTCTTGCCCAGAGGATGTTCATCACCAAAAAGTGTTTTTGCCATTTTCAGGCTAATGAGTACATTTCCCTGTTCCGAAATGGATTTTATCTCCCCATTAACTGCAGGGAATGTAAAAATATCAAGGAATTCAGGATCAATGTATGATATCCGGCAGCTGAAAATATCATCACCTTCCTTTACAGGAGAACTGCTTCTTAAAAGCCGTGCAGACCTCTCAATTCCAGGAATATCTTTCTTAATTTCAAGCCCGAGTGTTGCAGGTATTATCCCATATTCCTGCTCCCTGCCCTGCATATCCCTGAAACAGGTTACCCTGTAGATTTCATTGAAGTTGTCATGAGTCCGGTCAAACTCATAATTAAACATATGGTTGAAAAACGCCACAATACAGACAGCAAGGGCAATTCCAAGGCCAATAATATTAATTATAGTGAATACCTTGTTTTTCAGTAAGTTCCTGAATGTAACAAGAAGATAGTTTCTGAACATGGAAAAAAGTGTTATTCGTATTTAAGCGATTGTGCGGGATTTATCCTGGCAGCTTTCATTATCCTGAAACTTATGGTAATCACTGCTGTACAGATGGCTATGAATAGTCCGCCAAGAAAGCTGAATGCGCCGGGATTGATTCTGAAAAAGAAATTCTCAAGCCATCTGTCTGCAATATAATAAATAAGTGGCCATGCAATAAGTGCCGATATGGAAACGAGAAGGATTATTTCTCTTGAAATCACATAATATATTCCGGTCACCGATGATCCCATTGCTTTCCTTACACCAATCTCTTTTGTCCTCTGCTCGACCGTAAAAGATGTCAGTCCAAAAAGCCCGAGTGCAGCAATGAAGATTGCCAGGATTGAAAAAATCACTGCCATTTGTGCGTTCTGTTTTTCCTGGATATACATCTGCTCAAAGTCCTCATCAACAAAATAATACTGGAGAGGATCATTTGAAGTGAACTCCATCCAGATTTTTTCGATCTCTGTAATTGCCCGTTGAAAGTTCTGTGCATTAAGCTTCACTGTGATATATCCCCACTGGAAATTATCTGTTTTAAAACAAAAGACATATGGCTGAATGGGGTTGCGGAGTGACTCAAAGTTGAAGTTCTTAACTATACCGATAACCTGCAGATAATTAACTCTCGCCGAGTCGCCTGGCTGCATAAATCTGGTATTTTTAATGTCAGTAATGCCAAAATTTCTGGCAGCAGCTTCATTTATTATACAGGCCTGCTGGTCGGTGGTAAAAGATTTGTCGAATGAGCGGCCTTCCGCAAGTTTCATTCCGTAAGTATCTATATAATCATAGTCAATCCAGTTGGTTGTCATAAGAAATGTCTCATCCTTTCGTCCTTCGAGCAAATAACCGTTATTATTATTATTACGGCCCGGAACAGCAGTGGAACTGCTTATATTTATAACTCCAGGTATTTCCTTAACTGCGTTCCTGAATGATTCTACCCTTGATTCCAGAGCCCCTGCCCTGTTAATAACAAGCATCTGTTCTTTGTTGAATCCTACATCTTTGTTAAGCATATAAGAAATCTGCCGGTACATTATGATTGTCCCGGTAATTAACAGAATGGATACAGCAAACTGAAATACTACAAGTACCCTTCTCAGCCTTCCGTTCTGCGTGCTGGCTTTTACACTCCCTTTCAAAACTTCATAAGGGTTGAATGAGGAAAGGAAAAGTGCAGGGTAGCTTCCTGCCATTATTCCCACCAGTAGTGTAAAAACGAGTAATCCCGGTATAATGTACCATTCGGAAAAAAGTCTTAGATTAAGATCAGCACCAAGCAGATTATTGAAATAAGGAAGCGAGACTTTTATTATAATCAAAGCAACGATAAGCGAGATGAAAGAAAGAACAAAGGATTCTGAGAGAAACTGTACGATAAGCATTCCCCGGGTTGAGCCTCCTACTTTCTTGATCCCCACTTCTTTAGCTCTTCTTGTTGCCTGAGCCGTTGCCAGGTTCATGAAATTAATGGCGGCAATAAGGACAATCATTATTGATATGGTTCCGAAAATGATCAGGTACTTGGGATCGCTTGCATCCTTGAATTCCTGCTGGATTGAAGGATCAAGGTGAATATCAGCAAGGTTTTGAAGAAAAAATCCGTACTTATCACCCTTTGAAGTGAAATCCTCAATCGATATCCCCATATATTGTTTTACTTCCGGACCGACATATTTTATGATCATTTCCGGAATTTTCTCATCAACGGAAACATAGCTGGTATTTGGTTTCAGCAGCAGGTATGTACTGAAGCTGTTGCTGAGCCAGATAGTAGCTGTTGACCGTGGATTGGTCATGAAAGATGTAAGGATATTTGCCTCAAAATGTGTGTTCCCGGGGATATCCGACATTACACCGGAAATAATAAACCTTGCTGAATCATTTCCGATTTTGATCGCTTTATCAATGGGATTTTCATTTCCGAAGATCTTTTTTGCCGTTGATTCTGAAAGGACTGCTTTTCTGGGTGCATTAAGCAGGTTTTTGAAATCTCCCTTGATGACGGGTATGGAGAAGAAGTTAAAAAAAGAGGAGTCAGCCTCCACAAGGTGCTCCTCGGTAAATGTCTGATCATTATACTCTATAA